>ERZ779922.997-NODE-997-length-21754-cov-7.669893_pt1 | contig 21754 bp, 19 predicted proteins | sample MGYA00511544_ERZ779922 | MGnify/ENA primary metagenome ERZ779922 (study PRJEB29588, sample SAMEA2154516) | human gut metagenome | biome: human gut; feature: human-associated habitat; material: faeces | place: Denmark | collected 2008/2010 ... | reverse complement strand
AGGATCGTGCTCATCAACTGCTCGGCAAATGCCGGGGCGTCGATTTCGGGCAGCAGAAGCTGTTCCTGGCGACAGGTTTCGAGGTAGTCGGTCAGTTCCCTGCGCCAGAATTCCCGGTGCTCGTCGTAGTGCTCCGCGAAGATGATCTTGCGGCCGGCCATGACGTTGTCGTCCACGTAGACCGGGTAGACGGGGTCGCAGACGGCGACTTTGCACTCGGACGAAAAGATATCGCCGATGCTGCCGGTGTCGCTCTTTGCGCCGTCGCTTATAAAAATCTCGTCTCTTTCGAGCGTTATTCCACGCGCGGCGAAATCATATTTCAATATCTTGTCGATAAGAAAATCATATCCGCGTTCGGGCGGGTAGCCTCTGAATGTGGCGGCGTCCGCCATTTCGTTTACCGCCGAGTGCATGGCTTTTATGCACGCCTCAGGCAGGGGACGCGAGACATCGCCGATACCGAGGTCGATTATATCCGCCTCGGGGTGAGCGATTTTGTAATCTTTAATTTTTCGGCTCATCGTCGAAAAAAGATAGTTGCTGCGGAGAAGCGAAAAGTTTTCGTTTATTTTCATCTTGCGCCTCCGCCGTAGGCAATTTCGCCTGTAAAGACGGTCTGTGCCGAACCGGTCAGGTACACATTTCCATCGGCGCTCCATTTTACTGAAAGATCGCCGCCGCGAAGCGAGATTTTGATATCGGTGTCGCGCTTGCAGTAGCCGTTCAATATGCAGGCGACTGCCGCCGCGCACGCGCCTGTGCCACAGGAGAGAGTTTCGCCCGCGCCGCGCTCCCAAACGCGCATTTTAATGTGTGAATCTGAAATCGGCTGAACGAATTCCGTATTTATCCTGTCCGGAAATGCGGGGTGATTTTCAAACTCGACGCCGATTTTTTGAATATTTATAGAATCAATATTTTCAGAGAAAACCACGCAATGCGGGTTGCCCATCGAGAGGCAGGTGACGGAATAAACTTTTTTGCCGACTTCGAGCGGCCGGGAAATCACGGGGTCCGATTCAATAAGTACGGGGATATCCCGAGTTTTCAGCATCGGTGACCCCATGTTTACCTGCGCCGAGGTGACCTTTCCGTCCGTCTTATATATATTAATGTATTTTATTCCGCTGAGGGTCTCCAAAGATATCATATCTTTGTCGGTCATTTTGCTGTCGCAGACATACTTTGCGACGCAGCGCGCGGCGTTGCCGCACATCTTCGCCCGTGACCCGTCGGAATTGTAGATATCCATTCTGAAATCCGCCCTGTCGGACGGCAAAATCAGCACAAGCCCGTCTGAGCCGATACCGAAATGGCGGTCGCTCAAAAATTTCGCCGCGGCGGGAGGGTCGTCGATCGATTCATCAAAACAGTTGACATATATGTAGTCGTTGCCCGTGCCCTGCATTTTGGCGAATTTCATTCACAAGACCCTTTTCATTTATATATTAGCGAGCTCGCTGAGCAGATGCCGCGCGGTGGCGGTTATAGAACTGCTCTCGTTCATGCTCCTTCTTCTAATATATGCGTATGCGTCCTCTTCAGACACACCGTTTACTTTCATATATAAATGTTTTGCCTTGTCGATTATCTCCTGATCCGCCGTGTTGCGCTGACCGCCCGAGCGTATGCGCGACTCGGACGAGGAGCGGAGCAGCTTTTCTATTGCACTGCGAAATTCAGGACGTGAGAGCGGCAGGGTCATGCACTGCACGTTGCTCATGCCGAACAGCGGGGACTGGGCGGAGGATATAAGCAATATCATATCGGCGCCCGGCGGGAGCAGACGAAGCATGGCGGCGGGCGCCATGTCGGTCAGACGGTGACAGATTATTATAGCCGAGGGGAGACGCTGAGCGAAATCGAGGGTCTGCGAAGCAGAGCGGCACTCGATGACGCCCATTATTCCCATTTCCGCAACGAAGCCGCGCAGCTGCGCGCGCACCTTGTCGGATGACGATGCTATAATAATATCGCGCACCATTTATCCCTCCCTCGCGGTGCGTCAGTCTGTTAGAAAAATCAGCTCTCCTGCACGTTCTTTATGATATCGTTGATAGTCGTTCTGAGCGCCGAGTCGGTGTCGCTCTCTTTCTTTATCTCGTCAAGGGCGTAGAGCACCGTTGAATAGTGCCTGCCGCCGAACTCCGCGCCGATAGCCTTGGCGGAAAGTCCTGTGACCTTGCGCACGATGTACATCGATATCTGGCGGTATTTCGAAGTCTGTGCGTCCTTCTTCTTCGAGCGCAGATCCTCGGGATTTGCGCCGTAGGTGCGCGCGACCTCGTTTATTATCTTGTCCACAACGACGGGAATAGGCTTGTTGTCGCTGAGAATATCCCTTATCGCCTGCTGAGCGGTGGCGGTGTTGACATGCGCGCCCTGTATCTGGACATAAGCCTGCATCTTCTTGACCGCGCTCTCAAGCTGGCGGATGTTGTTCTTGAGCTTCTGCGCTATGTATTCAACGACATCGTCGCTGATATCGAAGTTAAGCGCGTCCGCCTTGCGCTTGACTATGAGCATACGGGTCTCGAGATCCGGCGGCTGAACGTCCGCGAGCAGACCCCACTCAAAGCGGGTGCGCATTCTGTCCTCAAGCTGAGGCATGTCCTTCGGCGGGCGGTCGGATGACAGGACGATCTGCTTGCCGTCCTGCGTCAGGGCGTTGAAAGTATGGAAGAATTCCTCCTGCGTGCGCTCTTTGCTCGCGATGAACTGAACGTCGTCCATCAGAAGAACGTCGACCTTGCGGTATTTGTTCTGGAATTCCGTTGTTGTGCGGTGGTTGAGCGCTTCGATAAACTCGTTGGTGAATTCCTCGCCGTCGGTGAGGACTATCTTCATCGACGGGTCGTTTCTTTTTATCTCGTGGCATATGGCGTTGAGCAGGTGCGTCTTGCCGAGTCCCGAGTTGCCGTAGATGAACAGCGGGTTATACGCCTTGCCGGGGTTCGCCGCGACCGCCTGCGCCGCCGCATGGGCGAATTTGTTTGACGCGCCGACAACGAATGTGTCGAATGTGTTTTCAAAATAGTTTGAGGCGCGCGTGCTGCCGTCTATCTCCGATGAGCCCGCCGCAGAGCCCGAGGAGTCAGACTGCGAATATCCCTCGCCCGGCGCTATGAACTCGACATCGACATCGAGACCGAGCGCGTTCAAAAATGCGCTGTGAAGCGTGCCGCCGAACTTCTGCGCAAGGATGCGGCGCTTGAATTCCGCCGTTGTCATGAGCACGGCACGGCTGCCGTCAAAGCTTATCGGCTCAAGCTCGCTGAACCAGACGTTGTAGATAGATTCGGAGTTTGTCTGCCTGAGATAGTCGGAGACTACCTGCCACAGCTCGTTGAATGAATCCATTAATGAACTTCCCCCATCATAATACTTTATAATAGGATAGAGTATATCATAAAACCCCCTTTTTTTCAACAAGCAGTTTGCACAAGGACGCAAAAAAATGATTGACATTGATGTGAAGTATGATATATAATAGTAGCTTGCAAGGGTAGGCGAAAGCGTTATACCCATATCTGCACATAAGATCACGGCGGTACGAATGCCACCAAAGCGCCCGCCGGTGACTAATATCCTGTGAAACGGAGGTTACCGCAAATGAAAAGAACTTACCAGCCCAAGAAGCTGCACCGTAAGAAGGAGCACGGCTTCCGCAAGAGAATGTCCGACAGAAACGGACGCAAGGTTCTTTCCCGTCGCAGAGCGAAGGGAAGAAAGCAGCTCACCTATTGATTTACCTTTTTAACGGTCTTTTAACAGGTCGAGCGGATTATTGCCACGGATGGATTGATTGCTTTGGCAGAATATCAGACGCTCAAGCTTAACAGCGATTTTCGCAGGACTTACGGGCGCGGCAAATCAGCCGCTGACCCGGTGCTTGTCACATATGCGCTCAGGAACCGTTACGGTGTCATGCGCATCGGGATAACCACCGGCAAAAAGCTCGGAAATGCGGTGGAGCGCAACCGGTGCCGCCGGATAATTCGCGCGGCTTTCCGGCAGCTCGAAGGCGAGTGCTGCGGGGGATGGGACATTGTATTTGTCGCCCGTCATAAGACGGTCTCCCGCAAGAGCACCGACATCGAGCGGTCAATGCGCAAACAGCTGGGAGCCTTGGGTGTTATCGGTATATCTGCAGGAGTGAAAGTTGTGAAGTGAAAATGAAGGACATACTGATAAAACTTATTCAGTTTTACAGAAAGCATATCTCACCGCAGCTGCCCGATATGTGCAGGTATTATCCGACCTGCTCTCAGTATGCGATAGAGGCTCTTGAAATACACGGAGCGTTCAAAGGCTCTCTGCTGACTGTTGCCAGACTTCTTCGCTGCAATATCCTATTCCCCGGCGGTTATGATCCCGTCCCTCCCAAGAGGGACAAAAAATCCAACCGGAGGACTCACAAATAATGGACGCCATTTACACGACATTGGGTATCCCGTTCGGATATGTTCTCAGGTTCATATTCGAAGCCGTTGACAATTACGGTCTTGCACTCATCCTCTTCACCCTCTTCGCAAGACTTCTTATGATTCCCACTTCTATCTACCAGACTAAGGGTACCGTCAAGACGCAGCGCCTTCAGCCCAAGATTCGCAGAATAAACGCCAAATACAAGGGCGATCAGAAAAAGATTCAGGAAGAGACTCAGGCTCTCTACCAACGCGAAGGACACAATCCTATGAATATGGGCTGCCTGCCGCTCGCCATCCAGTTCATCATCATCTTCGGTCTTATCGGCGTTATCTATCACCCCCTCAAGTGGGCGCTCGCGATCGATGATACAACAATCAATTCGCTGACAGAAATAGCAAAAGGACTCGCTGAATATAACGCAAAGACAGGTAAGCAGACTATCGAGCTTTTTGTTATCAACCATATCAATGAGATAAGACCCATCGCGCTCTCAAAGGGCATCAGCTCGGGAGTTATCGACAGCATCGCGAACTTCAACTTCACCTTCCTCGGCATACCGCTGGGCGAGGTTCCGTCGATAAAAGAGCCCGGAATCCTCTGGGTCATCCCCATCCTCTCGGGCCTTACTTCTCTCGCAACGAGCCTCTTCTCAATGCTCCAGCAGCGCAAGAACAACCCTGAAATGGCGAAGAACCCGACCATGGGCTGCATGACTTTCGGTATGCCCCTGTTCTCGCTCTATTTCACCTTCCAGTTCCCCGCCGGTATCGGTATCTACTGGATTGCGTCGAACGTTTTCGCGCTCATTCAGACAGTTATCCTTTCGTTCACCCACAGCCCGAAGAAGATGATTGCAAAGGCTATGGTCGATGAGACTGTCGAGCGCCGTTCAAGGGAAGAGAATCTCAAGCGCGCACTTGCGCAGAAAAAAGAAGAAAAATAAATTTTCCAGGTGGTGGAAACAGAGATGTTAAAAGAAGCTATCGGAACCGGCGCAACAGTCGATCTTGCAAAAGCTGACGCTATCGCGCAGCTCGGCATATCCGCCGATTCGGATTTTGAAATTGAAGTTCTCGAGATGCCGACGAAGAAGATGTTCGGTCTGCTCGGAACAACTCCCGCAAAGGTCAAGGTGAGCTATGATGCTCCGTCCGAGGCCGGCGCGAAGGAATATCTTGAAAAAATTCTTGCAAGCCTCGGCATCGAGGGTGCAGAGATAAAGATCGAAGAGACTGACGAAGAAGTCAGCATCGCGGTCGAATATGACGGCGACTACGGCGCGGCTATCGGCCGCAGGGGAGAGACACTCGACGCTATCCAGTATCTCGTCCGCCTTGTCGTCAACAGGGGCGCGGACAAGTCGAGAAGAGTCTCGCTCAACATCGGCAACTACCGCGAGAAGCGCGAGGCAACCCTGCGCGCACTCGCTCAGAAGAGCGCAGCAAAGGTCAGAAAGTACGGCAGAAATGTTGTGCTTGATCCCATGAATCCCTATGAGAGACGCATTATTCACACGGCTCTCCAGGATGTTGAGGGCGTGACCTCCCACTCTGTAGGCTCCGAGAATGACCGCAAGGTCGTTATAACTCTCGAAGAGGGCGTGAAGCCCCTCAACGGTGGCTCCAGACCGCCCCGCGGAAACGGACGCGGCGGATATCAGAACCGCGACAGAGGCGGCAGAGGCAGAAATGACCGCCCGCGCAGCGACCGTCCCGCAACTCCCTCCCGTCCGCCCAGATCCGATGCGGCTTCCGCTTCGAGATACGGCAGGATCGAACCCATCGCTAAGCAGAACAGCGAAGACTGATAAAAAACAAAAGCACGGTGTGTCAAAAGATGCACCGTGCTTTTTTGTTGCCCATAAAAACACCCCGCAGACTTGAGCCTGCGGGGTGCTTAACTATTTAATTTTTATTCTTTGCCGAACATCGCTTTGACATTCGAGCCTTTGCAGATGAATATCTCTCTGAATATTATCATGCTCACGAAAGCTATCGTGCCGCCCATGAGGACGTCGCTGAAGAAGTGCGCGCCGACGATTATGCGGCTGACTGCGACCATGCCGGTGTAGGTGATGGCGGCGATCCAGCTGACAGCTCTCTTGCCCTTGCTCTTGACATTGAAAACATCGAGGAGCATAAGCAGGCAGTAGACCGTGCCGGCGGAGCAGGTGTGTCCGCTCGGGAATGATTTAAGAGCGTCGGTCGTGCCGAAGAGTGCTTTCATCTCGTCCTTGGTGAGGTGCTGGCCGTTGGCGACATACCAGCGGGTGAAGTTATCAAATCCGCCGATCGACTGGCCGCCCTCGCAGTTCATTGCGCGGTAACGCATACGGCCGACGGGCTCTTTGACTGCGGCGATAATGCCGTTGGAAACAGCTGCAACGCAGAGCACCGCGACTGCGAACATAACCATCTTGTTGACCGATTCCTCGGAATAGTTTCTGATGGCGAAGGTCGCAAAGAAAGTCATAAGACCCGCGAAGAACAGCGATATGCCCTTGAGGAAGCCCGCGCCCTTGAACGCCTCGGCAGTGGGCCCGATGTGCTGAAGCGCATATTTGACGGCGTCGTCAAACAGTACGAAATAGGCTATTGTGCCCGCGACGAGCAGGAGTATCGCGAGGATCTCTTTCCACGGATGCTTTTTCATCTTGCGCATGACCTGCCAGAAGAGAATCTGGAAGCTGAATGCGAGCATGAGATAGACGGGCGACGAGCCGACGGCCTCGAGCACAACGCCGTATACGGTCTCGTTTGTGTAGTAGGTGTGGGCGGCGAGCGCCTTTGCCGTGAGGATGTTGCTGACCTGGAGGTCAGTGAACGTTGCGGTCACGAGCAGAGCGCCGAACACTGCGATGAAAAGCAGCACGGCGACCCACGATTTTGTTCGTTTTGTCAATGTCAACTCTCCTTTATGTAATGGGTTTCATTTGCAGTTTAATTATAGCAAATTGCATATTTTTGTCAATCTTTATTTGCTGTCCTTGTTGCACTTTATATCATATAATGTAGCGGGCGGGCGTTTTATGCGCAGACAGGAAAAAACTTGCCGCGCGCAGTATCGCCGCAATCCGCTCAAATATATTGCAAGTCCGGTGATTATGTTGTATAATATAGAATATATAAGTATAATTGGGAATCGTGCGGTTTGGAGTGATTTTTCTTATGACGGCGTATCTTGACAACAGCGCCACGACCCCCGTGTGCAGTGAAGCTGTTGAAGCGATGAAAACCGCTGTAACAGAGCTTTGGGGCAACCCATCTTCCCTGCATCAAAAGGGGATAGAGGCGGACGAAATGCTCGAAAACGCGCGCTCGAATGTGGCGCGCAGGCTCTTCTGCCGGGATGACGAGGTGTATTTCACCTCCGGCGGAACGGAGAGCAACAATCTTGCCGTTCAGGGCGCGGCTCATGCCATGCGCCGGCGCGGCAGACGGATAGTGACGACGAGCGTCGAGCATCCGAGTATAGATGAGACGGTCAAGCATCTCGAAAACGAGGGCTTTGAAGTCATACGCCTCGGCGTTGACAAAAACGGACGTATCAGCGAGCGCGAGCTTTTTGAAGCCGTGACTCCCGACACGATACTCGTGAGCATCATGGCGGTCAACAACGAGACGGGCACTATTCAGCCCGTCGAAGCGGCGAGAACTGCGGTAACGCGTGCGAAGTCGCCCGCACTTGTTCATTGCGATGCGGTGCAGGCTTTCGGCAAACTGACGCTCAAGCCCGCGACGATGGGCGTTGACCTGATGACGGTCAGCTCCCACAAGATACACGGACCCAAGGGCGTCGGTGCGCTCTATGTCAAAAAGGGCGTGCGCCTGTCGCCGATAGTTTTCGGCGGTTCGCAGGAGGAAAAACTGCGCCCTGGCACTCAGCCCATGCCTGCAATAGCGGGCTTCGGCGCGGCGGCTGCGGCTCTGCCGAATCTTGCGGCTGAGCTCAAAGAAGTTACTGAACTTCGCGACTATATGCGGGACAGACTTCTGGCTCTCGGCGGAGTCGTTATAAACTCGCCCGAGGACGCGCTGCCGTATGTGACCAATATTTCGGTGCTCGGCATAAATTCCGAGCCGATGCTCAACTTCCTCTCTTCGCGCGGCGTCTATGTCTCGAGCGGCTCGGCGTGCTCAAAGGGACATCAGAGCTCGGTGCTCAAAAATATGGGGCTGAGCGACGAAGTTAGAAAGAGCCCGCTCAGAATCAGCTTCTCGCGTTTTACCACAAAAGAAGAGATAGATATGCTCATCGACGGCATTGCCGAGGGGCAGAAAACAATAAGAAAAAATAAGTAAAATAAATAAAAAAGGAATCACAACATGAAGGAAGTTATTCTCATCAAAAACGGTGAGCTTGCACTCAAGGGACTCAACAGGCGCACTTTTGAAGATATGCTCATGGCGAATATCCGCCGCAGACTCGCGTCGCTCGGCAAATTCACCTGCACCCCCGCGCAGTCGACGATAATAGTCGAAGGACCCGAGGATGCCGATCTCGACGAAGCGACCGAAAGACTTCTCAAGGTTTTCGGCATAGCCGGACTCTCTCGCGCCGCCGCAGTCGAAAAGGATATGGACGTTATTCTCAACACCTGCGTTGAATATACGGCTCCCCTGCTCAACGCCGCATCGACTTTCAAGGTCGAGGCAAAGCGCGCGGACAAGAAGTTTTCGCTCAATTCTCCCGCGATATGCAGAGAGGTTGGCGGAAAGATACTCTCGAAATTCCACCATCTGAAAGTAGATGTTCATAACCCCGATGTTATAATAAACGTCGAGGTGCGCGATAAGTGCGCGTTTATCCACGGCAACCAGCTCAAGGGCGCGGGCGGTATGCCCTCGGGCTCCGCAGGAAAGGCGGCTCTGCTCGTCTCCGGCGGAATAGACAGCCCCGTTGCAGGCTGGATGATGGCAAAGCGCGGCGTGGAGCTGATAGCTATTCACTTCGCTTCTCCGCCCTATACGAGCCAGCGCGCCGAGCAGAAAGTTCACTCGCTTCTGCGCCAGGTCGCAAAATACAGCGGACGCATCATGCTCTTCGTTGTCCCGTTTACCGAGATTCAGGAGCTTATAAAAGACAACTGTCCTGAAGAGGTGTTCACGCTTATCATGCGCCGCATGATGATGCGCATCTCGCAGGAGATTGCGATAAAAGAGGGCTGCCAGGCGCTGATAACAGGCGAGAGCGTCGGTCAGGTCGCGAGCCAGACCATGCCCGCAATAGCCTGCACGGACGCTGTGACCTCGATGCCCGTATTCCGTCCGCTTATCGGCATGGACAAGGACGAAGTCATCGCGATATCGAGAAAAATTGAGACATTTGATATATCCATCCAGCCCTATGAGGACTGCTGTACGGTGTTCACCCCAAAGCACCCGCGCACCCATCCGACAATAGCCGGAGTCGAAAAGGCGGAGCGCGGCACCGAATGGGACGAGCCCATAAAGCGCGCGGTCGAGGGCACAAAAGTTACGGTTATAAAAGCTTTTTCAAAAGGTGAGTAACAATGGCAGTGTGTGAAATTCTCTGTGTCGGAACCGAGCTTCTGCTCGGCGATATCCTCAATACCAACGAGCAGTTTCTCTCAAAAGAGCTTGCGGCGATGGGCATATCCGTCATGCACCGCAGCTCCGTCGGGGACAATCCCGAGCGCCTCGCGCAGGAGCTGAAAACGGCTCTCGGTCGCAGTGATATTGTTATTACTTCCGGCGGACTCGGCCCCACGGACGACGATCTGACAAAAGAGGTCTGCTGTGAGGTCATGGGTTTCGAACTCAGGGAGGACGAAGACACGGCGGAGCGCATACGCTCATATTTCAAATCAAAGGGCGGCAATATGCCCGAGAACAACCTCAAGCAGGCGATGCTGCCCGTCGGCGGCACTGTGTTTGAGAATAACCACGGCACGGCACCCGGCGCGGCGCTCGAAAAGAACGGCAAGTGCGTTATTATCCTGCCCGGCCCTCCCGGCGAGCTCGTCCCGATGTTCAATGAGAGCGTGCGCGGATTTTTGAAAAAATATTCCGACGGCGCGATAGTCTCACACACGGTCAATATAATCGGCATGGGCGAGAGCTCGGTCGCCGAAGAGATAGAGGATATGTTCGACGCAGAGAATCCGACCGTCGCACCGTATGCAAAAAGCGGCGAGGTGCGGCTGAGGATAACCGCGAAGGCGGAAACCGCCGACGAGGCGGACAAAATGTGCGCGCCTGTAGTTGATGAGATATGCAGCAGGCTCGGCGATGTCGTATACGGCACCGACATGAACAGCATCGAAGAGCGCGTTGTCGCTCTGCTCAAAGAAAAGGGCAAAAAGATAGCGACTGCCGAATCCTGCACGGCGGGATATATCCCCAAAAGGCTGACTGATATCCCCGGCGCGTCCGAGGTTTTCGAGTGCGGAATAGTCAGCTATTCGAATGATATAAAAACAAAGCTCCTCGGCGTTTCGCCAAAGACGCTTGAGACCTACGGCGCTGTCAGCGAACAGACGGCGCGCGAGATGGCGCTCGGCGCAAAGCACGTGAGCGGCGCGGATATAGCGATATCCACAACCGGTCTTGCAGGACCGGGAGGCGACGGTGTTCTGCCCGGCGGACTGAGCTTTGCGGCGGTCACGGACGGCGAGCGCACAGTCGTCGAAAAGATAGTCACCGGTCATGAAAATGACCGTGAATATAACAGATATGTCACGGCGTCGCGGGCGCTTAACCTTGCACGCCTGATGCTGGAAGAGAAAATGAAGTAAACCTGTATCGGAGGAAAGAGTATGTCTGACAAAAACAGAAAAGACGGCGAGTTTTCGCTGCCCGATATGAGGGAGATGTTTGAGCACTACACATCGGTTGAGGACGACGAACCCGCGGCACAGCGCAGCGAAATGGAAGATCTCGCGCGCAGATATCTTGACTGCGGCGACGATGAAACCGGGGCGGAGTCACGGCAGGAAAGCGGCGCCGTGACCGAAGAAAAGGAGCCGGTATCCGAGCCGGAGTCCGATTCGGAGAAACCCGCAGAGCCGAAAAAGGACAATTTGTATAAGTTTATCCCGCCCGACGATCTGAGCGGAGAGGATATTCCGAAAGTGACCGAGCCGGAATACCCGACCGAGCAGGCGCTCGACGATTTCGCTATGCCGACAGATTCTACCTTTGCCGTCAATCTCAGCGAGCGCGACCGCGGCTCACTGCGCGAATATGAGCGCGAGGTCAGCGAAAATGAAAAGAACAGCGGCAGCGAAAAGGGCTTCAAAAAATTTATAAAGGGCATCATTCCGATGAAGGGCGACGCTGTCTCCGAGATAGTCCGCAAGATAGTCTTTATGGCGGCGATAATCACCGTGCTCGTCAGCGCGGGAATGCTGATAAACACATATCTTGTTCAGCCCAACATCGTTGACAACGACATAAAAGATATCAAGCCCAGCGAGGAGCTGACCTGGGATGAGATAAAGGCAAAGTACCCGAATGTCAAGTTCCCCGAGGGTATGCAGCTAAAATACGCCGAGGCGTATGCACAGAACACCGACCTCATCGGCTGGCTGAAAATAGACAAGCTCAAGATGGACTTCCCGATTCTCCAGACCGACAACGATTCGTATTATCTTAAACGCAGCTTCACCCACAGATACACGGATCTCGGAAACCCGTTCCTGGCTCATGCCAATTCAATCGAGCCGCTTGACCGTAACAGCATAATCTACGGCCACAGCACCCGCAGCTCGGACAAGATATTCAGCAAGCTCTTCGATTACCGCACCACGCGCGGATTCATAAACAATCCGATAATCGAGTTCAACACCATCTATCACGACTACAAGTGGAAGGTCTACGCGGTGTTTATCACAAATGCGACCACCGCCGAGGACAACGGATATTTCTTCAACTATGTCTGGACGAATATAAGCGAGGCGAGCTTCGGACAGTATATAGCCGAGCTTGATTCGAGAAAGCTCTACACAACGGGCGTCGATATCAAGCCGACCGACAAGATTCTCACTCTTTCGACCTGCCTGTATGAGTTCGACAATGCACGCCTTGTCGTTGTGGCACGAATGGTGCGCGACGGCGAGAGTGAAGAAGTTGATACTTCGCTCGTCAAGACAAACCCCAACCCGAGATATCCTCAGGCTTGGTATGATAAAGACAAGAAACAGAACCCCTACAAAAACGCAAACAGATGGTATCCCAACTAATGAGGTGATATTTTGAAAAATAAGATCTCGCTCCTGGCTTTTGTCAATCAGCCTCTCCCGCGCAGGGCGATAGCGGAATATGAGTCCGTCTTTGCCGCAGCCTACGGGGAGTGCCGCTTTGAGCAGTTCACGGACAGCCGCGAGCTGTTTTCTGCCCTTGCCGGAGCGTTCGGAGATTCGGAGACTGTGGTTCTCGCGGCTGCCGAGCGGCATTATATTGAGATAAAGAAGCTGCTTTTCGACGCGCTCAGAACAAAAACCGCGTCCTCCGACAGAATAGCCGAAGTGCTTGAAAAGGCGGATGAGGATCAGTGTCTGATGCCTGCCGACGCACAGATACTTGTGACCGACGACGGCAAATACAGCGGCTTTATAGAGAAAAGCGGCAGCCAGACGCTGGTTTTTCTGCCCCTTTCCGACGGCAGATGCGCCAAGGTCGCCGAAGAACTGAAGTTGGTGTTCCTGCCCGTTGAAAAAGCTGCCGAAAGCGCAAACACTACCGAACCGGATGCAAACGGCGCCGGCGAGCCGAGTGCTGAAGAAAAGTGCGATCCGGAAGAGGTCGTTGCGCTCTTGAAAGAGCGCGGACTTTCCGTCGCGGTTGCTTCAAGCAAAAACAGCCCGTTCGTGTTCTCTGTCCTGCCCTATGACGATGAATCGGATTTCGGCGATGCTATATTCGCCCGGTCGGTCGATATCGAGCGGCAGGAGGACGAGAGTCACGGCGAATACATAGCCGCCATGGCGGGGCGCGCCAGAGCGAAGAGCGGCGCATCAATCGGTGCGGCGATATCGAATGTGTTCCGCAACGACGATGAGGACAGCAAGCATTTCATGCTCATCTGCATAGCGGACGAGAATAAAGCGCGCGTGTTCAAGGTCTTCAGCCGCAAGGGCGAGACTACGCAGGAGTTTATCTACGCCTGCGTCCGCAGGCTCTATTCCGCGCTCGCAGACTATGCGCGCAACGGCTTTGTCATGCACGATGTCAGCGACGATGCGTCAATAATAATCACGGACGGCAAACATCACTCTCACCATAAATCGGCTCCGGTGCGCTCGGGCAAAAAGACCGCGCTAATTGTGGCGGCTATTATCCTGCTCGCGGCGCTTATCGGAACTGCGATTACATTTTTGGTCAAGGGCTACGGTTCGCAGGTCAGCGCGGTGCTCATTAACGCACGCGAGTCCGACACAAGCGAGAGCAATACGGTTGAGAACAGCGCGTCGGGCGGCAACACATCGTGGGGGAATACCTCAGAGAGCGATACGGACGGGATAATTGATGATATAGACGATATGATTATTGCCGACGTAGAGCGTCCGAATGGCGACACTGCCGACTCCGGAAAAACAACCGGAGAGCAGACAAATGGCACTGTGCCCGGCTCGATAGCCGAGGGCTCAACCGTCCTGACGACGGTTATCTCGACAAAGCCCACGACTCGCCCGAACACGACTGGAAAACCGACCACTAAGCCCACCCAGAAACCGACCGAGACCACGACAAGGCACAGCTCTTCAAAGACGGGTACTTTTGTTTTCACCGTCTACGGTTACGGCCACGGAGTCGGCATGAGCCAGAACGGCGCGTCCGAATATGCGCGCCGCGGCTGGACATACAAGCAGATTTTGCTTCATTATTATAACAACCCCGGCATCAGCCTCGTTAAAGATTCAAATTTACCGAGCAAGGTTACATATAACGGCAAGAGCTATTCGCTCGCCGAATATCTCGGCAAGACTGCATATGCCGAGGTCGGCCCGTCCGCGCCGCTTGAGTCGATAAAGTCGCAGATGGTCGCGATTTACACCTACGCAAAGCGCCAGAATTTTAAGATGACTACTTCGAACCACGCGTTCCGTGAGAGCTACGCCGGCACAAGCTCATCTATCGAAAACGCGATAAAAGCGACGCTCGGCGAATATCTTGCATATTACGGCTCGCCTGCGTTCACTCCGTATTTTTCAACGGCGGCGGGGAAGACGGCTTCGAGCGCGAATGTCTGGGGCGGCAGTCAGAATAGCTATCCTTATCTCGCGGGCGGCAGGACAAGCCCCGAGGGCAATGTCAAACGCACGCTGACCATTTCGAGCGAGGAGCTTCGCAAGAAGGTCGAAGCGTATAACGCAAAGGTTGATTCATCAAAGCGCATAACGCTCCAGAGCAACCCTGCGCAGTGGATAAAAATACTCGAGCATGACAGCGCACGCGGCAGCAGCTGCGGCTATATTTCAAGCATGAGAATAGGCAATCAGACAATGCGCGGCAACGCATTCAGGCTCAACATAATGGGCGCGGCGGTGCTCCGCTCGCATTGCTTCACCTTTACTTATACGCCGGACTGATATAAAAGCAAGAGGGCTGCCCGATGCGGCAGCCCTCTTTAAATAGAGGATGAAATTATGAATAAGCAGGAAGTATATGATTTCCTGACAAGCAGGGGAATAGAATACGAAGTGACCGAGCACGGCGCGGTGTTTAATATGGAAGAGATGTCGCATGTTGAGCTGCCGCACTCGGAGGCGGACGCGAAGAACTTATTTGTCAGAGACGACAAGAAGCGCAATTATTATCTCATAACTGTCAGGGGCGATAAGCGCGTTGACCTGAAAAAATTCAGGGAGGAGCACGGCACACGCCCGCTGAGCTTCGCATCGGAAAACGATCTGATGAACCTGCTCGGTCTGATGCCGGGCGCAGTGACGCCGCTCGGAATACTCAACGACAGCGAGAAAAAAGTGAAATTTTTTCTTGACGAGGAACTCGTAAACGGCGGACTCATCGGAGTCCACCCGAATGACAACACCGCAACGGTGTGGCTGAAAACAACCGAGCTTATAGAAATAATAAAGGAACACGGAAACGAAGTTGAAGCAGTCAGAATATGACTGCAAAAATAAAAATCAAGCTGGGAGAGTAGTAAAGAACTTTCCCGGCTTGATTGTCGGTTACGGTGGAAAAATCATTTGCAATAACAGCGGTTTCAACTCATGCAATTGTAAACTTTAGTGAAATCGCTCGCACTGCTCGCGGTGAAATAATTTACTTCGTAAATTGTGAAATTTGATGCTGCACATAAAGTGAAAAAAATTCGTTCCTTTATATGCCGCAGGCATATTTCACTCGTTCCGAAGAACGAATTTCATTGAAAAAAGCACTTGCAACAGCAAGTGCTTTTTTTATGGTGGAGATGGCGGTAATCGAAACCGCGTCCGAAAAGGGCTCCCCACAGCTTTCTACGGGCGTAGCCTGTCTTTTAAGATTCCCTCGCCGGAGCGCCGTCAGGCAGGCTCACCGGTTCGGTAGTTCCGTTGTTCATGACGGGTTACGGAGCGCTCACCCGTGCACGTTCACTGCTAATCGACGCCTTGTACCGGGCCGCAGTACTCCCGGCAAAGACGGCTGCTATTTAAGCAGCTTGTAAAACTGTTTTGTTGTCGTTTATTATTTAAACGTATGGGTTTTATAGCGGTCCCACACCGCTGCCCGCTTACCGAAGTTCAACCTCCCCGTCGAAATCCTTTCATCCCCATATATCAAACGGCTCTCGCCGATTGAATCAGAAGTTTTTCATGCTACGTTCGATATTGCGCGCGGCGTCTTTCTTCGCCGCCGTTTCGCGCTTGTCATAGAGCTTTTTGCCCTTGCACAGCCCGACCTCAACCTTGGCGCGCCCTTTGACAAAATATACACTCAGCGGCACGAGGGTCAAGCCCTCCTGCTTCGTCTGGCCGAGCAGGCGCATTATCTCGCGCTTGTGCATCAGCAGGCGGCGCACCCTCAGCGGGTCGCGGTTGAAGATATTGCCGTGCTCATAGGGGCTGATATGCATTCCGTTGACGAACAATTCGCCGTCAACTATCGAACACCATGAGTCCTTGAGATTGAGCTTGCCCTGGCGGATGGATTTGACCTCCGTGCCGCAAAGCTCGATTCCCGCTTCGTATCTGTCGAGCACGAAATAGTCGTGAAAAGCCTTCTTGTTCTGGGCGGCGATCTTTTTCTGTTCTGTGCCCATGGCTTTCACTTCCTTTCCGCACGGGCAGTTTTCGGGAGAATATTATAACGCCCGGCAGAAATTTTGTCAAGGCAATCGACTCTCTTCGACTTATATCCTGCTCTTGAGTCTCACTGCGTCAACGAGCAGGGAATATTTTTTATTTCTCAACAGCAAAAATTTAAGATTCTCCGGCTTTGAAGAATATTTGTCCGCTCTGCGATCGGTGCACAGCTTATAGATGCCGAGAGATTCGCTCTTTTTTATCAGCTCAACAGTCTCTTTTTTAGATAGAGAGACGGCGTTGGGATAGAGAAAATTGCGGTAGATCATCCTCGCGAGAGAGCATATGAGCGCTTCGCACTCGCCGTCGAGGCAGCCGTCGGCTGATATCATTTGGCGAATCTCCTCTGTAGCGCGGGAGGACATGACGAGATTCTCAAACGAATATGTCCGCGTCAGAGAGGAAGCCGAGGTGCGGTAGTTATAAAGTGCCTCGGGCAGGTAACAAAAAGTGTTGAGCCGGCTCAGCATATGCGCCGAGACGAGCCTGTCCTCGCCGCGGCTGTAGCCTTTGTAATGAGCCGCATCTATATCATAGTCGAATTTATCGCGCCTTATGCACTTGCAGCAAAGTGAGTTGAACTTCGAGCGCAGCAGCAGCTCCCAAAGCTCTTTTTTGCTGTCTTTATTAAAAGTGCGCTCGCCGTCGAATGTCTTTTCATGCATGATATTTTCGCCGTTTATTTTATTATAGTCAAAGAATATCATGTCCGGCGCGCACTGCTCGATTTTTTCGCTCAATCTCGAAAACAGCTCGGGCGAGACGGTGTCGTCCGAATCAAAGATGATGAAATAGTCCCCGCGCGCATTCTCAAACGCAGTCTTTCGCGCGAGCAATACACCCTGATTCTCTGTGTGAATGACACGCACACGGCTGTCTTTTTCTGCGTATTCGTCGCAGATGCAGCCGCTTTTGTCCGTCGAGCCGTCGTCAACTATGAGCAATTCAAAATTTTTATAGCTCTGATTGAGAACGGAATCCAGACATTCGCGAAGATATTTTTCCGTGTTGTATACGCACACCGCGGCGGTAAAAAATACAGGCATATTATCCTCCGTTAGATGTCCGCGCAGCAGCATTTCGAGCGGCGCTTCTGCTTGCTGTGCTCGTCGCGCAGGGTGCTGTCTATGGCTATTCTGCGGATGATATCCTTGACGGTTATGTCAAGCTCGCTGTTTTCTGAGTAGTCTGCCGCGAAGGCGAAGTCAACGCGGTTGTGATAGAGCAGGTCACTCACGCCCTCGAGCTGGCGCGGTTCGTTGTTGTGGACGGCTATAGAATATCCGCCGTATGCCTTGACCATCTTCATGCAGGGGACGTCGGAGAGCCCGTCGCCGATATAGAGCATATTGGAAAACGGCACGCGGCGCTTGTTATCGGGTGTAGAACGGTTGAGATCTTTATCGTTAGATACATCGAGCACGCCTTTGTTTATGCGGTAGACAAACTGGGTCTTTGAAGTATAATTGACGGCGGTCTTCGGCCAGACTGCCTCGCCGTTTTCGCCGTAAAGGAACTCACAGGCAAAAATCTCTTTGAAGCATTTGCCTATTTCGGATCCCTCGATTATCTCTTTAAGACCGGAGGAGAGGACATAGTGCTCGACGGTCACGCCGTTCTCGCTGCCGAAGCGGTTGAGGCGGTCGAACCAGCCGGGCAGACCTTTATACAGTTCTATCGCGCGTCCGCACTCCATGACGCTCTTGCGCGTCAGCGGAATCCCGCACTCCTGCGATTTTTTTATCATGATGTACATATATGACAGGATTTTGTCCATATGCTCTTCCTCGGCGTAGCTGTTGGCGAGCCCCCAGAAATCCGCGGGCTCCATGCCGACGCTCGGAATGAACTGATATTCCTGCATATCCTTTGTGCAAAGCGTGCGGTCGAAGTCATAGAGTATCGCCGCAACAGGTCTTTTTCCAGCCAATTAAGACACCTCCGCAGTTATACATATATATTGGGATTGTATTATACTATGAGTGTATCAAATTTTCGCAGAAAATGCAACATATATGTATCGCGGCGATAATATGCACATTATTTTGTGGTAATCTTTGTGCAATTTTTCAAGATGTTTTTGGTGACAAGAGCGCTTTCGTGGTATATAATAGATTTTGCCGGGACGGAAAGACCGATTTTCTCCGTCTCGATTTTTACGGCTTGAAAAGGGGTATCGGTATGCGCGTCAGAGGTCTGCAAAAACTTACATTGCTCGATTTTCCCGGCAAGATGGGATGCACTGTGTTCCTCGGCGGATGCAACTTCCGCTGCCCGTTTTGCCAGAATTCGGAGCTGATTCTTCCCGGCGGGGACGAATATGAGATTCCGGAGGAAGAATTTTTTGCGTTTCTCAAAAAGCGTCAGGGTATGCTCGACGGCGTGTGCATAACAGGCGGCGAACCGCTTGTCAATAAAAACGTCGATGACTTCGCAAGGCGCATAAAAGACATGGGCTATCTCGTAAAGCTCGACACTAACGGCACTTTCCCGGACAAGATGCAGTCGCTTATAGACGCGGGGCTCGTTGACTATGTGGCGATGGATATCAAAAATTCGCCCGAAAAATATGCTGAGACGGTCGGACTCGAAAAATTCGATATGGAGCCGATATATGAGAGCGTGCGCCTGCTCATGGGCGGAAAGACCGATTTTGAGTTCCGCACGACCGTTGTGCGCGAGCTGCACAGCGCGGAGGACTTCGAGAAAATAGGCGAGTGGCTCAAGGGCGACGAGAAATATTTTCTCCAGAACTTCACCGATTCCGAGTTCGTTTTGCAGAAGGGTCTCGGCTCGCACAGCCGCGAAACACTGCGCTCTTTCGCGGATATAGTCCGCAAAAATGTCCCGAATGTCGAGATAAGGGGAATATAACGGACACTGGAACTCGGAACATCTTGGGGCAGAAAAATAAATTCTACACAATATCTTGTATTTTGCTGTTGACATTTGCCATGGTTGCATCTATAATTGTAGGCAGACAGCGCAAATGAAGCGTAATATAATTTTGACATATATTTGGAAAAGAAAATGGAGGCATGATGATGTACAAGGTTATCAAAAGAGATGGCGCAGTCGCCGATTTTGATATAGCGAAGATATCTTCGGCTATATCAAAGGCTTTCGACGCGCTCAACAAGGAAACTCATCCGACTGTCATCGACCTGCTCGCACTCAAGGTCACTTCGGACTTCGAGGGCAAGATCAAGGACGGACTTATCGCCGTTGAGGACATTCAGGACAGCGTGGAGTCGGTGCTCAGCCAGGCGGGCTACGCCGATGTCGCAAAGGCCTATATTCTCTACAGAAAGCAGCGCGAAAAAGTCAGAAACATGAAGTCGACCATCCTCGACTACAAGGAGCTGGTTGACAGCTACGTCAAGGTTTCCGACTGGCGCGTTAAGGAGAATTCGACCGTCACATATTCCGTCGGCGGATTGATTCTCAGCAACTCCGGCGCGATCACCGCGAACTACTGGCTCTCCGAGGTCTATGACGAAGAGATAGCAAACGCCCACAGAAACGGCGATATCCACCTCCATGACCTCTCCATGCTCACCGGTTACTGTGCGGGCTGGTCTTTGAAGCAGCTCATTCAGGAGGGACTCGGCGGCGTTCCCGGAAAGATAACCTCTTCTCCCGCAAGCCACCTTGCGACCCTCTGCAATCAGATGGTCAACTTCCTCGGCATCATGCAGAACGAGTGGGCGGGCGCTCAGGCGTTCTCCTCGTTCGATACCTATCTTGCTCCGTTCGTCAAGGCGGACAACCTCTCTTACCGCGAGGTCAAGAAGTGTATCGAGTCGTTCATCTTCGGCGTCAACACCCCCAGCCGCTGGGGCACTCAGGCTCCGTTCTCGAATATAACCCTTGACTGGACCGTTCCCAACGACCTTGCCGAGCTCAACGCCATTGTCGGCGGCAAGGAGATGCCCTTCAAGTACAAGGACTGCAAGAAAGAGATGGATATGGTCAACAAGGCGTTCATCGAGACCATGATCGAGGGCGACGCCAACGGACGCGGCTTCCAGTATCCCATCCCGACTTATTCCATAACCCGCGACTTTGACTGGTCGGATACTGAGAACAACAGACTTCTCTTCGAGATGACCGCAAAGTACGGCACACCTTATTTCTCTAACTACATCAACAGCGATATGGAGCCGAGCGATGTCCGCTCCATGTGCTGCAGACTGCGTCTCGACCTGCGCGAGCTTCGCAAGAAGTCCGGCGGCTTCTTCGGCAGCGGCGAGAGCACCGGTTCTATAGGCGTTGTTACGATAAACATGCCGAGAATCGCATATCTTGCAGAGGATGAGGCGGACTTCTACCGCAGACTCGACAAGCTTATGGATATCTCCGCCCGTTCGCTCAGCGTTAAGCGTACGGTTATCACGAAGCTTCTCAACGAGGGTCTCTATCCTTACACCAGACGCTACCTCGGTACTTTCGAGAACCACTTCTCGACCATCGGCCTTATCGGCATGAACGAGGTCGGTCTCAACGCCAAGTGGCTCAGAGCGGATATGACCCACGAGAAGACCCAGCAGTTCACCAAGGAAGTCCTCGACCATATGCGCGAGCGCCTCTCTGACTATCAGGAGAAGTACGGCGATCTCTACAACCTTGAGGCAACTCCCGCCGAGTCCACCACTTATCGTTTCGCAAAGCACGATGTCGCTCAGTTCCCGGATATCATCACCGCAGCGAAGGACGGCGGCACTCCCTATTACACCAACAGCTCGCATCTTCCTGTTTCGTTCTCGGAGGATATCTTTGAGGCGCTCGACATTCAGGATGATCTTCAGACGAGATACACCTCCGGCACAGTCTTCCACGCCTTCCTCGGCGAGAAGCTGCCCGACTGGACCTCGACTGCTTCTCTCGTGCGCAAGATAGCCGAGAACTACAAGCTGCCCTATTACACGATCTCCCCGACCTACTCCGTGTGCAAGGATCACGGTTACATCGCGGGCGAGCACTTTACCTGCCCCGAGTGCGGCGGTCAGACCGAGGTCTACAGCCGTATCACCGGCTACTATCGCCCCGTCC
>ERZ779922.996-NODE-996-length-21758-cov-3.858637_pt1 | contig 21758 bp, 2 predicted proteins | sample MGYA00511544_ERZ779922 | MGnify/ENA primary metagenome ERZ779922 (study PRJEB29588, sample SAMEA2154516) | human gut metagenome | biome: human gut; feature: human-associated habitat; material: faeces | place: Denmark | collected 2008/2010 ... | reverse complement strand
GGCGACGGCCAGTGATGCGGAGAAGCAGAGTGATGTGGGGGATTCTGTTGCCACGCTGGCGGCGGATGATGCCATAGATCTGAATGCGGACGGATATTATTGTTATACAACGGTGACATCCGGTAAGACGTATTCGGGAAAACCATGGACGCTCACTTCGTCAGAGCTGGTGGTAAAGAAGATTGGAGATACGACCAACGACACGAAGCTGTCGTCAGATTATTATACTGTAGAATACAGTAACAATGTTAATGTTGGTACGGCAACAGTTACAGTCAGAGGTAATGCAGACATGAACTGCAGCGGTACTCTTACATGTACCTTTACTATAAAGGCAAAGAGTATAACTTCGACTGCACTTTTCTATATAGATGGAAAAGAGAAAGCGAACCAGCATAAAAATTGCAAAAATAAAATTTACACATATCAGGCTGGTGGTGTATGGCCGCAGATATATGTAAAGACAGCGAATACATCATCAGGATATTTCCTTACAGAAGGAACTGACTATGTTGTCGATTATTATAACAACGACGAGGAGTCAGAGGTAGTGGAGGATCCTCTTGGGGACGGCCCTAGAGTTGTAGTGTCCGCTGCAAAGAACAGCAATTATAAGATCGGTAGCGACGGAGAGTATTACATATACTACGGAATCAGCGCTGCAAACCTCAGTGATCAGGAGATATCACTGGAGGGTGATACATTTGTATATACAGGAAAACCTATAAAGCCGGCTGTTAAGATACTGGACAAGACCAACAACAAGTATCTGCACAGCATAGACGAGTGGGGTACAAATGACTATGAGTACAAGGTTGAGTATACCAACAATACAGATGTTGGAACAGCGACTGTCACAATAACAGGAGCACCTACCAGATTCAAGGGAACTGTAACCAAGACTTTCCAGATCGTGGATCAGGGAACTGAGGTATACAGCATAGCAGACGCTGACGTTACGGTGGATGACGACCTTGTATATGACGGAACTGCCAAGACTCCAAGTCCGGTGGTTAAGTATAAGGGCACGACACTTGTCGAGGGCAAGGATTATAAGGTGTCATACTACACCAACAATACAAATGCATCCACATCCACATCTAAGCCATCACTGACTATATCAGGACTTGGTTCATATGTGGGTTCAAAGACGGTGAACTTCACCATCAAGCCTAGGAGCACGGAAAATCTCTCCGTAACATTTGATGATGCAGTGTTCAACACCGCAAACAACATAACGATACAGGTTTCTCCACAGAATATTTCTGTCAAGGATAAGGAACTTGGAACTACACTTAAGTTATCCCAAGATTTCTCATATGACTTCAGTGAGTATTGGAATGCCAAGGATTACAATGTAGGAACACATAAGTTTAATATAGTAGGTATTGGAAATTACACTGGAACTGTTCCATGTGAGTTCCAGATTGTTGCAGCGGATATATCCAAAGCTGTAATAACTGCCGATGACGCCGAGTACACAGGTTCTGAGGTGACCACAACCCTGTCAAAGGTCACATTCAGCAATACGGATCTTGTGGAGGGCGTTGACTACGAGATATCAGGTTATGAGAACAACGTGGAGATCGGAAATTCAGCCAGAGTCATGATCAAGGGTCTCGGCAATTTCCAGGGAACATGTGTAGGTACATTTGCGATAAAGACATCTAAGATCAGCATGAATGATGTGGAATTTTCCACGATATCATCGATGAAATATACCGGAGCACAGTTGAAGCCGGATGTGACATTGACATACGACGGCAAGACACTTGTGGAGGGAACCGATTACTCTGTTGCTTACGGCGAGAATATCGTGCCGGGAACCAACAATGGTAAGGTTACATTTACAGGTATGGGAGACTATGCGGGTACTGTGTACAAATCATTTAACATACTTGCAAAGTCATTCTCAGATGCCGATGTAAAGCTGACTGTGAATAAGTCCAGTTATGAATATACCGGAGAGAACATAAAGCCGGATATAACAATTACATACAACGGAATGACATTGGTTGAGGGAGTTAACTACACCTTCCCGTTCAGCTACAAGGAGACCGGAACATGGACAGTTATTGCCATGTCAGCATCGGTATATTATTCCGGTTCAAAGTCATTCCAGATCACTATAGTTGCTCCGTCAGGTGATATGGGCAAACTTACATATGAGGATATACCTGACCAGTATTATAACGGCGGCGAGGTGAAGCCGGAGCTTACCATTAAGAATGGCAGTTATGTTCTGAAGGAGGGAACAGACTTCACAGTCACCGACAGAAAGAACAATGACAAGGTAGGAACTTCTACTATTACTATAGAAGGAATGGGCTCATACAGCGGAACTAAGGTTCTTGAGTTCAACATTTTACCTAAGCCTCTTGAGAACTGCGATGTCAAAGATATATCCGACAGCCAGTACACAGGAGAGGCATTAGAGCCGGCAGTCACCATCAAGAATGGCAGTGTTGAGCTGGAGCAGGATGTAGACTATACGGTAGAGTACAGCAATAACACGGATGTGACAGATGAGGCCAAGGTCGTAATAAAGGCTGCAAATGATAATTATACAGGCGAGATCGTCAAGTATTTCAAGATAACACCTGTTTCAATCATTTCATCTTCAAGCGGAATGGGAATAACCCAGGCCGACCAGTCACAGATGTACACAGGTATGGCCATCGAACCGGTGATAAATGTAACTAGATACGTTAATGGTGAAATTATCAAGCTGGAGAGAGACAAGGACTATACTGTTGAGTATGCGAATAATATAGAGGTAACAGGTTCAGGAGAGAAGGCTTCGATCACTGTAACCGGTATAGGAAATTACACAGGACAGAAGGTTATACGTTTCGAGATAGAGAAGAGAGCTGTGTATAACTGTCAGATGGATGCTATAGCGGATCAGTTGTGGACAGGGTCAGCTATAACACCTGAGATCAATATATACAACGGTGAGATCAAGCTTGTTGAGAATGAGGATTACACAGTAGAGTATGCAGACAACACGGATGCCGGAAAAGCGTCAGTGACCATAACAGGCTGTGGTGATCATTACACAGGTCAGATCATCAAATACTTCAATATTACTAAGGAATTTATAGACATAAGCACAAGTGACAAGATCACTTTGACGGGACTTGAGGATCAGTCATACAACTTTGGCATGGCGGTCAGACCAAGCTTTACTCTGAGTTATGACGGCGAGGAGATGACAGCCGGATCAAACGGTGATTATACATATACCTTCAAGGACAACTATGAGGTCGGTACCGCAACACTTGTCATAACAGGTGTGGGCAAGTACAAGGGAACAAAGGAATACACGTTCAAGATCGCCAAGTATGACATATCAGGTGATACACTGATCATATCAGGCGACACATTTGAATATAGCGGTACTGCTATCAAGCCATCACTTGTGGCTGTGAAGGTTGGAACCGTCAACAGAATAACATCATTTGATGATTTCAATGTCACATACGGTGAGAATACAAATGTTGGAAATGGAAGTGTGACCATCACTCCAAAGGCGGACAGCAGCTATACAGGAGAGCTCACACAGAAATTTGTAATATACAAGAAGAGTATTACAGGTGCAACAGTTTCAGCTTCAAGTGTGACATACACAGGTAAGGCACAGACTCCTGCGGTGACAGTTACATGCAAGGACGGAATGGCAGTGCCTTCAGGAAGTTATAGCGTTGAGTATGCCAACAATATCAATGTTGGTACAGCTAAGATCACGGTAACAGCTCTGGAGAATGGCAATTTCGATGGAACCGCTACAGGAAGCTTCGAGATAAAGGCTATAGATATTGCCGGAGCCGATGTGGCTGATATAGCTGACCAGACATACACAGGCTCAGCGATAACACCGGATATAACAGTCAGCTACGATGGCACCGAGCTTGTTGAGGGTGAGGACTATGTTGTATCTTCATATGATAATAATGAGAATGTCAGCACGGCTTCAGCTAAGGCGTCGATAACCATAACTGGTAAGGGCGTATACAGCGGAACAAAGAAGATCGAGTTCAATATTGTTCCTGCATCAGTCAGCAAGGCAGTTGTAACAGGCGTTGAGGACAGTGTGGTATACACTGGCGCAGATATAACATTTGCAGGACTGGCAGTTACAGTGTCGGGCAGAAAGCTCACTGCTGCTGACTACACAGTGAAATATACAAATAACAGAAATGCTTCCACAACTGACAGCAAGGCAGAGATACTTATCACAGGTAAGGGCAATTACACCGGTGAGAAGATAGTTCAGTTCGTGATCGAGCAGAAGGATATAGCAGATTGCACAGTTCAGCCGATCAGCGCACAGATCTATACAGGAAAGGCTGTTGAGCCTGAAGTGACTGTCACTGACGGTGCAAACACTCTTGTAAAGGGAACGGATTATACCGTTGCATACAGCAACAATATCAATGTCACAACAACCGAGTCAAAGGCTGTTGCTGATATAAGTGGAACAGGCAACTATAAGGGATCTGTGAAGGCAACATTTGATATTGCCAAGAAGATCGTCAAGATAACAGATGCGGATGTTGCTGATATAGCAGATCAGACATACCACATGGGAGATAAGATAGAGCCGGCTGCAACAGTCACAGTGGATGGCGTGAAGCTTGACGCTGACTGCTATACGGTAACTTATACAAACAATGTGAATGTCGGAACTGCGACAATGACAGTTACAGGTATCGCCGTACAGGGATATTCAGGAACTGTCGAGAAGACATTCAAGATACTTCCATTGTCTATTGCAAAGGCAGTGGCATCTAAGACTTATTCAGCGGTGTACACACCGGCTGGAAGGACATTTACAGTGGAGAGCTTTGACATCACAGTTGATGGCAAGAAGTACACTGTGACGGACATGTCAGATTTCACTGTAACACAGAAGAACCTGATAAATGTTGGAACAGGAACAATAACAGTTACTGCAAAGGCTGACTGTAACTTTACAGGAAGCTTTGATATCGCAGTGACAATAACTGCAGCGAAGATAGAGGAGAGCTGGGCAAGCCTTGAGCAGACAGAGTTCAGCTATACCGGATCTGAGATAACTCCTGAGCCGGTTGTCAGAAGTGGAAATGTCATTCTCAAGAAGGATGTCGACTATACACTCAGCTACGACAGCAATGTGGAGTGTTCCGATAAGGCAAGCGTGATGGTGACAGGTACAGGTAACTATACAGGAGAGGTAAAGCTTCTCTTTACTATCGGTGCGAAGTCGCTCACGGGAGCAAAGGTAAGTGCTCAGGCACAGAGCTATACAGGTAAGCCGCTCACCACGAAGATCTCAGTTGTACTTGGAGACGAGAAACTTGTGGAGGGCCAGGATTATACAGTAGAGTATGTAGAAGGCGAAGTTACAAATGCAGGAACCGGTAAATTCAAGATCAAAGGTAAGGGCAACTATACCGGAGAGCTTGACGGCACATTTGTCATAAATGTGAGAAGTATAAATGCTGAGGGCATTACGGTTGCAGGTGTGGCAGATAAGACATACACCGGATTTGAGATAACACAGGATATAACAGTTAAGGATGGAGATGCGGTTCTCACAGAGGGAACAGATTACACTGTCGACTATGAGAATAACGTCAATGCATCGACCACAGATTCAAAGGCTGCAGTTATAGTCAGAGGTAAGGGTAACTATGACAGCAGTACAACAAGACGTGTAGAATTTACAATTGGACAGAAGGATATAACAGATGCAGAGATGGACGGCGTGGAGAGTTCAGTCGTATACACAGGAAAGGCTATTACATTTGATCAGGCTGTGCTCACTGTGGACGGTGTTAAGCTTGTAAATGGTGTGGACTACGAGACTGAATATGTCAACAATCTGAATGTATCTACTGCCAGCAGCAAGGCGAATATCATCTTCAGTGCAAAGGGTAATTATACAGGAAAAGCAAGCTGGACATTCACTATCACAGCAAAGAGCATAGAGGATTGTACAGTCAGCGATATTCCGGGACAGACCCACACAGGAAAGGCACTTACACCTGACATAACAGTCAAGGATGGCAGCAGAACTCTTGTGAAGGGCACGGATTATGATGTCGTATACAGCGACAATATTGAGGTGTCAACAGCAGACAAGCCGGCAAAGGCGGTTGTCACAGGAAAGGGCAACTACACCGGATCTGTACAGAAGACATTTATGATAGCAGAGAGAGTTATAGATATAACACCTGCGGTCATCTCTATAACAGACAAGGGACCATTTGTATATAACTATGGCAAGCAGATCACACCGGCTATATCAGTTACACTGGATGGAGAGGTGCTTCCAGAGGATGCGTATACAGTAAGCTATCAGAGCAATGTGAATGCCGGAAAGGCATACATAATCGTGACAGGAGCCGGAGAGTATCATGGAGTCATAGATACATCATTTACTATCGAACAGCTCGATGTGACAGGAGGAGTCCTTGAGCTTGAGAAGGATGCTTACGGATATACCGGAAGCGAGATCAAGCCTGTAGTGACAGGAATCACTCTGGCTGGCGGCAGCATAGAGCCTGGCACAGATTTTGACGTGACATACAGCAACAATATAAATGTAGGCAGTGGAGAGATAGCTCTCACAGCCAGAAGCAGTTCAAACTATAAGGGAACAGTTACAGGCAAGTTTGCGATCACTGCGGCAGACATCACAGATGCCCAGCTCACGGTTGCCGATCAGACATACACAGGTGCTGCACTCAAGCCGGCAGTGACAGTATATCTGGGACAGACAAAGCTTATAGAGGGAACAGATTACACAGTGGGATATGCTGACAATACCGATGCCGGAACAGCAACGGTTACTGTAAAGGGTATGGGCAACTATGCCGGAACAGTTAAGACGACCTTCAAGATCGCAGCAAGATCCATAAGTGCAGCAAAGATAACTGTTGCAGATCAGGTGTATACTGGAGCTCCGCTTACACCGGAGATAACAGTTACATTAGGTGGAAAGCAGATCACAGACACCGAGTATGATGTTGACTATAGTGGAAATACCGATAAGGGTACAGCCACAGTGACGATAACAGGTAAGCACAATTACACAGGAACAGCATCAGAGACATTCACCATATCCGCAATGGATATAAGCAAGTGCGTGGTCTCACCTATAGCGTCTGTTGTATACGACGGAACAGCCCACAGTCCAAAGGTTACAGTCAAGAACGGAGAGATAGTTCTGACAGAGGGCAGTGATTATGACGTCACATACAGCGACAATGTAAGTGTTACAACAGACTCAAGAAAGGCAAAGGCAACTATCACAGGCCGTGGAAATTATACAGGTCAGTGTGTGGCTGAGTTTGAGATAACAAAGGCAGACTTTGCAGATGCAGTCATAACAGGAATACCTGAGAGTGTAGAGTATACCGGTGAGAGCATAGTCCTCACAGGATATGAGCTCACACTTGGAGATACAAAACTTGTAGAGAATCAGGATTACGTTGTTGAGTACACTGATAATAAGGAGATCGGAACAGCGACTGTCAGATTCATCGGAGCAGGCAATTACAGCGGTGAGAAGACTGCAGCCTTCAAGATAACAAAGGCAGATATAGCAAACTGCGAAATCAGCCCGATCCAGGGACAGACATGGACAGGTAAGGCCATAGAGCCGGTGCTCACCATAAAGAATGGCAGCGTCACCCTGAAGGCTGGAACAGACTATGAAGTTACATACAGCAACAATATAGACGAGACGGATGAGGCGAAGGCAGAGATCACCGGTATTGGCAACTATACAGGAACTGCTGTAGTCTACTTCTCGATAACAAGAAGCGTTGTGGATATAAACGGCGCTACAGTGTCTGCTATACCGGCGCAGACATATGCATTTGGCAAGGCTGTAACTCCTTCAGTCACTGTTATGTATAACGGAATTACACTGAAAGAGAATACAGATTACACCTTAACATATGAGAACAATATAAATGCTGGAACAGCATATGTGATCATAACCGGAACAAAGTATTACTCCAAGACAAAGAGAGTAAGCTTCGCCATCAACCCTGCGGACATATCAGCAGGCCGTGTGGTTATAGATCAGGAAAGCTTTGTGTACACAGGAAAGAGCCAGAAGCCTGAGGTTACAGGCATAGAGTTTGGAGATGTGATGATAACTGATATGGACAGCTTTGACATAAGCTTTGGCAGCAATGTCAATGTAGGAACAGCGTCCATCAGCGTATCAGCAAAGAGCAACACCAACTACAAGGGCAGCGTGACAGGTGAGTTTGCCATAACAGAGGCAGATCTGTCAGGCGCAGCAGTTGAGGTAGACGATGCGGTATATCAGGGAACACCTCTTACCCCGGCTGTCAGGGTAACACTTGGTACAGTGGTTCTGACAGAGGGCAGGGATTACACTCTGAGCTACAGCAGTAACACAAACGTAGGCAAGGGTACTGTAAAGATTACAGGAAGTGGCAATTATAAGGGAACCGTCAGTGCAGAGTTTGCTATAACAGAGAGAACGATCACTGATGCCGATGTGGAAGTCGCAGATCAGATCTACACAGGTAAGGAGCTCACTCCTGATGTGGAAGTAACACTTGGAGACAAGCTTCTGACAAATGGTGTGGATTACACAGTTACCTATGAGAAGAATGTCAATGTCGGCACGGCAAACGTTGTAGTAAAGGGAACCGGCAATTATAAAGACACTATCACAAAGACCTTTAGAATAGCTGCAGCAGACATTTCAAGTGCAGTTGCGTATAAGATCAGTGATCAGACATATACCGGAAATCCTATCACCCCGGCAGTGACAGTAAGCATGGCTGATGGAACAACACTGAAAGCCGGTGTTGACTATGAGGCTGAATACACAGGAAACACAGATGTTACGACAAAGGATGCACCTGCACAGGTGGTTATCACAGGAAAGGGCAACTATGTAGGAACCCTCAGAACAACATTTGCGATAGTACCTAAGTCACTTACAGGAGTCGCCATCAGCGGATACAGTGAGTCTGTGGCTTACACAGGTGCTGATGTGACATTTGCAGATATTATAGTTGCCGATGGAAGCGAGATCCTCACAGAGGGAATTGATTACAGGATCACATACACAGGCAACAAGGCAGTCACAACAGAGGATGGTACATACTTTACAGTAACAGGTACAGGCAATTACACCGGAAGCAAGGATGTACACTTTGTGATTACGGAAAAGGATCTCAGGGAATGTGATGTCGAGGAGATTGAAAGCCAGGTATACACAGGAAAGGCCATAGAGCCGGAAGTAACGATAAGAAATGGTAATGTTCTTCTTGTGAGCGACGTTGACTATGATGTCACATATGAGTCGAATATAAATGAGACTACAGAGACAACAAAGGCTAAGGCTATAATCACAGGAAAGGGCAACTACACAGGAAAGGTAACGAAGGAATTCGTTATAGGAAGAGTATTTACAGATATATCAAAGGCTGAGATAGAGGCTATTCCGGATCAGACATATACATTCGGACAGGCCATAACCCCTGAAGTCAAGGTAAGCTTTGGAGGAAAGGCACTCACACTTAACACCGACTATACAGTGACTTATACCGATAATATTGATGCGGGAACTGCAACTGTAAAGATCATAGGTACAGGTGATTACAACAAGTCAGTTACAAAGACATTTGTCATAAAGCCGGCAGATATATCAAAGGCGTCAGTAGTTCTCAGGGGAACATCATTCACCTACACAGGTGAGGCGATTACACCTGCAGTGACAAGACTTGGCGTTCCTAATGGTGGTGTGACTGAGAGTATCACAGATCTCTCTTCATTCGCTGTGGAATACAGTGACAATACAGATGCCGGAACGGCAAAGGTTACTGTAAGTGCAGGAAAGGATACGAACTACACCGGAACTGCATCAACTACATTTACTATCACAAGAAAGAGCATAAGCGGTGCGGTCGTGAGCGTGGCAGATGCTGAGTACACCGGATCAGAGGTTATACCGGATGTAAAGGTAACTCTGGGAGATAAGGTGCTGACAGCCGGCGTGGATTACACGGTATCGGCTGAAAACAATGTAGAGGCAGGAGAGGACGCTCTGTTAAAGATCACCGGATGCGGTAATTATGAGGGCGTACTGAGCCAGACATTTGAGATCAGTGCAAAGAGCATAGACGGCGGAAAGTGCAGCATACCGGCTCAGGTATATATAGGATCTGCGCTGACACCTGATGTAGTTCTTGAGGTTGGAGGCAAGACTCTGACCAAGGGTGAGGACTACACAGTTACATACGCAGACAACATAGATGTCACAACGGCTGAGAAGAAGGCATCAGCGATCATCAAGGCCATGGGCAACTACACAGGAAAGCTCACAGTTTACTTTGACATCACGGCAAAGACTCTTACAGCAGCCGATGTTGACAGCATTGATGCTCAGGAATACACCGGCGAGGCGATAGAGCCAGTGGTGGTCGTAAGAAACGGAGACACAGTTCTTGTTGCGGGAAGAGATTACGATGTAACATACAGCAACAATACAGACAAGACTACAGAGGCGAGAGCAGTAGTCAAAGGTAAGGGTAACTATCAGGGAACCGTTACAAAGCTGTTTGAGATATGCGGAGCAAGCATAGCACCGGCGGTTGTGACAGGAATACCTGAGAGCGCAGAATATACAGGTGACAGCATAACCTTTAAGGACATAACAGTTGTGATGAATGGAAAGACACTTGTATATGGAACAGATTACACAGTAAGTTATGAGAACAATGTCAATGCAACCACTGAGGACAGCATGGCATACGTTATCATAAAGGGTAACGACAACTACGGTGGACAGATAAGAACAGCCTTCAGCATAACCCCAAGAAGTCTTGAGAAGTGCAAGGTCGATGCCATCGGAGGACAGACATATACAGGCAGGGAGATCACCCCTGAGGTTACAGTAAGAGATGGATCAAAGGTACTCGAAAATGGAAGAGACTACACGGTATCTTACAGTGATAATATCGAGGTGGGCAAGAATGCCAAGGCAGTTATAGAAGGTAAGGGCAACTACACCGGACAGCTTACAGCAGAGTTCACCATCGCAAAGGAAGTGCTCGACATTTCAAATGCGGTGATAAGTGATATCGCAGATCAGTATTACAACTTCGGTGAGGAGCTCACACCTGCACTCAGTGTAAATCTTGGAGGAAGAAAGCTTACAGAGAATGTTGATTACAGCGTAACCTACACTGATAACATTGAGGCCGGTACGGCTACAGCTACAGTGAAGGGAATCGACCAGAATAAGGGCGAGGTAAGTAAGACATTCAAGATCCTTCCTATAGATATAACAACTGCAGAGATCGCACTTGTGAAGGATTCATATGGTTTCACAGGAGATGCGGTAACAGCAGATGTAGAATCGATAACAGTCACAAGAAATGGAGTTAAGAAGGTACTCACAGATCTCGCAGGATTTGAGATCACATGTACAGACAATGTAAATGTCGGTACGGCTACAGTTAAGATCGCCGCAGGCGAAGGCCAGAGCTATACAGGAAGCACAAGCACATCCTTCAGGATCGTTGCAGCTTCAATAGAGCAGGCAGAGGTCAGCGTTGACAGTGCAGTATATACGGGAAGCGCGATCACTCCTGTATGCAGAGTAGTTCTTGGAGGAAAGACTCTTGCAGAGGGCGTTGACTACAAGGTAACAGTTTCAGGCAATGTGAATGTTACTGACAATGCACTGGTTACTATAGAGGGAACCGGAAATTACACCGGAAAGCTCTCACAGAAGTTCAGCATAACTCCTAAGAGGATATCACAGGCTGAGGTAAAGGCCGATGATGCTGAATACACAGGAAGCGCAGTTACGACAACAGTCAGTGTAGTCCTTGATGGAAAGACTCTTGTTCAGGAAACTGACTATAAGCTCAGCTACAGCGACAATGTGAATGTCACATCTGACACAGCAAAGGCTGTTGTGACAGTGACAGGAACAGGCAACTACACAGGAACAGTCCAGGGAGAGTTCTCTATAACTCCTATGGATATATCAAAGCTTGACATACCGGAGATACCAGATCAGACATACGGCGGTCAGGCAGTAAAACCTGAACTGAGAATTGTAAATGGCAACAATGTTCTCTCAGAGGGCACTGATTACACAGTGGCATACGAGAACAACGATTCGGTTACAGACAAGGCCAGCGCTATTATCTCAGGTAGAGGAAGCTACAAGGGATCAGTGACCAGAACATTTGCTATAAAGGCATACAGCATAGACAATGCAGAGATAAGTGGAATCCAGGATGCGGTAGTATTTAAAGGAGATGCCATTGAATTTGCAGATATAGCAGTTGTAGTAAACGGCAGGACACTTGTGAACGGTACGGACTACACAGTAAGCTACGAGAACAACCTGAACGTTACAGATGAGAAGAATCCTGCATATGTGATCATAAAGGGCACAGGAAACTACGGCGGACAGGTTAGAACAGCATTTGCCATAACAGCTAAGAATATCGGCAGATGCAGCATTGATCCGATTGGCGGACAGATATACACAGGTAAGGCGGTTGAGCCTGAGATCACAGTCAGAGATGGCGCAAGGATACTGGAGACCGGAAAGGATTATGACATTACTTACAGCAACAACACAGATGTGACAGACAGTGCTGAGGTCACCATAACAGGTAAGGGCAACTACAGAGGCAGCAACAGTGCGGTATTCACCATCACACAGGAGGTTGTGGATATATCAAAGGCTGTAATGAGCAAGGTCGATGACCAGTATTACAACTTTGGAAATGCCATAAGACCAGAGGTTACACTTACATATGGCGGCAAGACATTGACACAGGATGTGGACTACGAGCTTGTATACATCGACAATATCAATGAAGGTACGGCGACGATACAGGCAAATGGTATCAACAAGAACACAGGCTCGGTGAGCACAACATTTGCCATAAAGCCAGTAGATATAACAACTGCTGAGGTTGTACTTGAGAATGACTCATTTGAGTACACGGGATCAGAGATCAGACCTGCAGTTAAGATGATAACAGTAAGCAGGGATGGCAAGGCGACGGCAGTGACATCTATGACAGCATTTGATGTGACATACACGGACAATACAAATGTCGGAACTGCTGGTGCGGTTATAAAGGCAGCACAGGGAAGCGGATTTACAGGATCTGTGACAAAGAAGTTTGAGATCACAGAGGTGGATATCGCACAGGCTGTAGTTGATGTGGAAGACCATGTGTACACAGGAAGTGCAGTAAAGCCTGCATATACAGTGACACTTGATGGCAAGAAACTCACTGCGGGAACAGATTTCAATGTGGTGTTCAGCAACAATGTAAATGTTGGAACAGCAGCCATCCTCACAGTGACCGGTACAGGAAACTACAAGGGAACAGTTGTCGCATACTTTGCGATAACTGCAAAGGATCTGAGCAAGGCAGATGTGAATGTCCAGTCATCAGTTTACACTGGAAAGCCACTTACACCGGCTGTGACAGTAACTCTCGATGATGAGATATTAAATGCAGACATTGATTATGTTGTTTCTTACAGCAACAATGTGAACGCTACGACAGCAAAGTCAAAGGCGACTGTGACCGTCAAGGGAACAGGAAACTATAAGGGCACTGTGACTGCTACATTCGACATTGAGCCAAAGGCGATCAATGAGGCGAAGATCAATGATATACTGGATCAGATGTACAGCGGCAGTGAGATCAGACCGGATGCAAAGGTGACACTCGATGGAGTACAGCTTGTTGCAGGAACGGACTACACTGTGACATATGAGAACAACATAGAGGTTTCAGATTCAGCCAAGCTTATCGTAACCGGTAAGGGCAATTACAAGGGAACTGTAGAGAAGAACTTCAGTATAAAGAGTCTCACTCTTGAGGACGCAGAGGTATCAGGTATACCAGCCGGCACAGAATACACAGGAAAGGCCATAACATTTGGCGAGATCGTTGTGACACTGGTCGGAAAGAAACTGTCCGAGGATGAGGATTACACAGTAGAGTATAAGAACAATGTAAACGTGACAGACAGTGCGGAGGTTGTGATAACAGGTATCGGCAATTACAGCGGAGAGCTGAGCAGAACATTCAAGATCACAGCTAAGGACATAAGCAAGTGTAGAGTCGATGCGATTGGCGGACAGGTACACACAGGAAAGGCTGTAACACCTGAGGTCACAGTGAGAGACGGAACACAGGTTCTCGTGTCTGGAACAGATTACAAGACAGAGTACAGCAACAACATAAATGAGACAACGGCCAGCTCGAAGGCTGAGATCAAGATCACAGGATCTGGTAACTACACAGGAAGCATAACAGTGAACTTCACGATATCTAAGAATCTTGTGGATATATCCAAGGCTGTGATAAGCAAGATCAGTGATCAGCTTTACAACTTCGGCCAGCCGCTCACACCGGATGTGACAGTTACATTTGGTGGAAAGACACTTGTATACGGCGAGGATTACGCACTCGTATATGTGGACAACATCGATGAGGGTGTGGCAACCGTAACAGTTAGAGGTATCAATTCAAATACCGGATCTTTATCGGCTAAGTTTAACATCAATCCGGTCGATATAAGTGATGGACAGATAGCTCTTGATGCATCCGAGTATATGTATACAGGAACAGCAGTAAAACCGGTGATCAATTCATTTACAGTGAAGAGAGCTGGAAAGACAGTGACAGTTACTGATTTTGACAACCTTGAGATCAGCTACTCGTCAAATACAAATGTTGGAACAGGTAAGGTTACTATAAAGGCACTTGAGGGTGAAGGCTTCACAGGAAGTGTCAGCAAGACATTTGCAATAGTAGGTGCTTCAGTCGACAATGCTTCAGTAAAGGTTGGAAACGGAGTTTATACGGGTGAAGCTGTAACTCCGGATCACACAGTTACACTCGGAGGCAGGACACTTGTTGAGGGACGCGACTACAGAGCAGACTACAGCAACAATGTGAACGTGACAGACAGTGCAGTGCTCACCATCACAGGTATGGGTAACTACAGTGGAAGCACCACAGCAAGATTTAAGATAAGTGCCAGAAATCTTGCAGATGCAGACATTACGGTGGCATCGGCAAGATACACAGGAGATCCACTTACACCTGCAGTTACAGTTTCACTTGGCGGAACAGCTCTTGTGGAGGACAGAGACTTTACAGTTTCATACAGTGACAATGTGAATGTCACAACAGACACAGATAAGGCAGGCGTTACCATCACAGGTATAGGCAACTACACTGGAACGGCGGTTGAGAAATTCGATATCGCAGCTAGAGACATATCTCTTGCAGAGATAAAGGACATCGACAGACAGAATTATACCGGTAATGCGGTTACACCAAAGCTCACGGTTGTTGACGGACAGAGAGAGCTTGTGGCAGGCAGGGATTACACCGTAAGCTACAAGAACAATGTCGAGGTGACAACGGCAGCAGTTGCGGTGATAACAGGAAAGGGCAATTATTCAGGAACTGCCAGCAAGCTGTTTGCTATTGGCGGTGCAGATATTGCAGATGCAGATATAACAGGTATAAAAGACAGCGTAACCTACACAGGAAAGGCAATAACATTTGCCGGACTTAAGGTAACATACGGCGACGATGTACTTGTGGCAGGAAGAGACTACACTGTATCATACAGTGGAAATAAGAACGTGACGGACAAGGCAAGTGTTACCATCACAGGTATTGGCAACTACACAGGAAGTGTTAACAGATACTTTGCTATAACAAGAAGAAATCTTGCAGACTGTCATGTGAGCGAGATCGAGGGTCAGATTTACACAGGCAAGAAGATAGAGCCGGAGCTCACAATTACATATGGAGATCTGGTGCTTGTAGAGGGTGTTGACTACGAGATCGAGTACAGCAATAATATTGAGCCTACAGCAGGCGGACAGTCGGCAAAGGCAACAGTAACAGGTAAGAGAAGCTACACAGGAACTGTGGAGAGAGAATTTACCATTACAAAGGATCCTGTAAATATAAGCGGAGCCAAGATCAGTGCAATACCTGATCAGGAGTTTGCAAAGAAGAATATCACACCTGCGGTAAATGTTACATACGGTGGCAAGACGCTTGTACAGGGAACTGATTACAAGGTTTCATACATCAATAACTATAATGTTGGAACTGCCACAGTGACGATCACAGGATATGGAGACTACGTAAGTTCTAAGACGGCAACTTTCGAGATCGTCAAGAGAGACGTAACAGGTTATGTAGCAGAGCTTTCAAAGAGCAGCATGACATACACCGGAAAGGCACTCACTCCATCAGTTACAGCTATTAACAGCAGTGACGGAGCATTTGTGCTTGACGATGAAGATATCGCGGGCTTCATAGTGAGATATGCTTCAAATGTAAACGTTGGAACAGCAACGGTTACAGCTACAGCAGGAAGCCGGTCTAATTACACAGGAAGTGTGACAGCAACATTTGCCATAACAGCGGCATCAATCGATAATGCAGTAGTTGTGGCAGAGGATACGGAATACACAGGAAAGCCGGTAACTCCAGCCGTTACAGTGACAGTCAACGGTGTTGTGTTATCAGCAGCGGATTACACAGTGGCTTACAGTAACAACACTGAGGTCGGAACCGCAGAGGTAAGCATAACAGGAAAGGGCAACTACACCGGAGAGACAACAGGTACATTTGAGATAACAGCAAGAAGTATCAAGAACTGTACAGTTGAGTGCAGTACATCGATCGAGTACACAGGAAACCAGCTCATACCTGTTGTAAAGGTAAAGAATGGTGATGTGGAGCTGACAGAGGGAGTTGACTACATACTCAGCTTCGATATGAACACAGATGTGACAGGACGCGCAAAGGTGGTTGTGACCGGTAAGGGCAACTACAAGGATTCAGTGACAAGATACTTTGCAATTACAAAGAAGAGTATCGCTGGAGCTGAGATCAAGGGTATTACAGGAAAGGTATTCACAGGTAATGCAATAACACAGGATATTGAAGTTGAACTGGATGGACAGAAGCTCAGCCAGGGAACGGACTATACTGTGAAGTACGAGAACAATGTTCATGTAGGAACAGCAGTCATAACAATAACAGGTGCAGGCAACTACACAGATTCTGTAAAGAAGAGCTTTGTGATAAGCAAGGCAGATATAAGCAACACGGCTGTTATAAACGGAATTGAGTCCGAGGTTATATACAAGGGCACAGCATTTAAGTTTGATAATGTCACGATAACATGGGGAACAAATGTGCTGAAGGAAGGCAGAGATTACACGATCACATACCAGAACAACAGCGGAATCACCATGACGAGAACAAGTAAGGCTTCAGTCACTGTGAAGTTCATGGGCGACTACAAGGGAAGCGTTACAAAGCAGTTCAGGATCAAGGCATTTGACATATCAAAGGCAACCGTATCAGCGATAGCAGACAAGACCTACACAGGATCAGCGATCAAGCCGGTGGTTACAGTTAAGATCGGCAGAACAGTGATAAATCCAAAGGAGTACACGGTTGAGTACAGCAACAACGTGAAGCCGGGTGTTGCAAGTGTTACGATCACAGGACTTAACAACTTCTACGGAACAAAGAAGGTTACATTCAACATCCTTCCTGCAAAGGTGAAGAACCTTGCGGCAAGCGGTGAGACAACAACATCACTGAAGCTATCATGGAGCAGCAGTGCATATGCCCAGGGATATGAGGTGTACAGATATGATACAGGTAAGAAGACATATGTGAAGGTTGCAACAGTGACGGGCACAAGCAGCAATATCACAGGTCTGGCAGCGGGAACTGATTACAAGTTCGCGGTATCAGCATATGTGAAGTCGTCAGGCAAGACACTGTATAGCGAGAAGACAGTCATAAATGCAGCAACAAAGCCAGCTAAGGTTTCAGGTATTTCATTCAGCAGCAGGGCAGAGAAGTCGATAGCGCTCAAGTGGAATACAGTTAAGGGAGCTACAGGCTACAAGGTATACAGACTTGTAGCAAAGGACAATTACAAATATCTTGGTTCGACATCAAAGACAGCTTATAATGTAAACGGTCTGACTGGAAGTACAGCTTACACATTCAAGGTAGTTGCATACAAGAAGGTCGGCAGCAAGGAGCTCGTTGGTGAGAATGCTACAGCAAGGATCATGACAACGCCATCGGCAGTCAAGAATCTTAAGATCAGTGCCAGAAGCAATGCATCGATAACGATGAAATGGAGCAAGGTAAACAACGCTGATGGATACATAGTTTACAGATACCGCGGCAACAGAGCAGTCAAGATCAAGACCATCACAAGCAAGTCAAAGGTCGTATTTGTAAGCTCAAAGCTCAGTGCCGGAACAACGTATAAGTACAGAGTTGTGGCATACAAGAAGGATGGAAAGGCGATCGTAGAGAATGCCGGAACATATGTATCAGGATTTACACTTCCTGCAACACCTGTTGTATCAGCGAAGGCCGGAGTCAAGCAGGCGAAAATTGCATGGAAGAGAGCCAAGGGAGCAACAGGTTACATCGTATACATGTCAACATCAAAGCGTGGCACGTATAAGGCTGTTGCAACTATAAGAAAGGCAGGAACTACTTCGTACACCAAGAAAGGCCTGAAGAAAGGCAAGACATATTACTTCAAGGTGCGTGCATTTAACAAGTCAGGTAAGACAACATATAAGAGTTCATACTCAACAGTAAAGAAGATCGTTGTCAAATAGTGACTGACAGTTAGATAAGGGAAAGCCGGAAATAAAACAAAAAAAGCATCCAACCGGGTGAGCCTGGAAACAGGCTTATCTGGTGGATGCTTTTTTGTTATCTGTGAGGCGGAGGAATCTGTCCGCCTGAGAGATGATAAAGTCCTTAAGTGCTTTATATGGAAATACATTCGTTGTATTATTGCCTACATCGGTGTCTATGGAGGTGAATGAGTCGAGATCACTCTGCAGTCTGCTCTGTGAGAAACATAGACATTTTTTTATGGTCATATCAGGTGATGAAACCTTCGGTATGATCGGTGAGAAATCCCTGATAAACAATGGATTTGTCACATTGTAATCACCGTAGAAAAACTGTTCTGAGAAGAAATCCCGGAATGGGATGCACCTTCCCTCCGGCTGCATGCTGAGCTCGTGCATTCGGACATGGTCTATGTCGCGTGTCACACAGGTGGGAGTGTTATCGTCTGCCTCAAACTGAAAATATTGCGGCCAGAATTCCTCCACATAGGCGGCGTCCATCATGAGATGGGCAAGTATGCCAAGGTCGGCAGGTGTCATAGCTTCCACTGGATATTCTGACAATATGTGATCGATGTCCGGATATTTTGTTATGAGATCGTTCTGCCATTCCGGCCTGAAATGTGTCAGGGCTTTGTCCATAACCGCATCTGGAAGAACGCAGCCCAGCAGGAAATCATTCAGCAGCTCCGGCTGGGATTCCTTTGAAATATGAAGTTTGTCTGCGATGTATCTGCCCTCGCACAGGTGTATTATGTATCCCGGCATTGCAGCCCTCCCATATAGAATATATTTGTCAATTTGTAAAAAAGTGTACTCCCGGAGCCCCCGTAATGTCAATAAAGACAATTTCATACAAACAGTTTACTTGACTTATAATTTGTTAGGCGGTAAAGTCATAGATGGATAAATGGGATATCCATATTAGAGTAAAAGGAGAAACGTGTTGAATAACGATTACAACAAAGAACAAAACGACAAGAATGACGACAACAAGAATAATGGCAACAAAGGCAAAAACAGGAATGTCATGGTTCTGCTTGTCATCTCGGTGATATTGACACTGCTGTGCTGGAGAGCATACGACAAGATCACAAATGGAACGAAAAAAGAGATCCCGTACAGCGGATTTGTGGAGATGCTGGATTCGGGAGAGGTGGACAATGCGGAGATATATGCCAAAAAGATCAGATTTACCTCAAAGGAGTCTGACGGCACTCTGGATAAGAACACCTATGTGACAGTGAGGATAAGCGACGATAAGCTGGCAGACAGACTTAAGACAGCCCATGAGAAGTATGCCACAACATACAAGGGCAAAGACGAGAGCGGTTCAGCCATGGTCGGAACGATACTCTCATATGTGGTCATGATAGCTGCATTCTATCTGTTCCTCTCGTTAGTGACAAGGCGGAGCGGAATGATGGGCTTTGGCAAATCAAACGCCAAGGTATATATGGAGAAGAAGACCGGAGTCACATTTGCAGATGTTGCAGGAGAGGATGAGGCAAAGGAATCCCTGACTGAGATGGTCGACTTCCTTCACAACCCTAAGAAGTATATGGCTATAGGTGCAAAGCTTCCAAAGGGAGCACTGCTGGTCGGCCCTCCGGGAACCGGAAAGACACTTCTGGCAAAGGCGATTGCCGGTGAGGCAGGCGTGCCGTTCTTTAGTATTTCCGGTTCGGATTTTGTGGAGATGTTTGTTGGCGTCGGCGCTTCGCGTGTCCGTGATCTGTTTGAGGAAGCCAAGAAAAATGCGCCGTGTATCGTGTTTATCGATGAGATCGATGCTGTCGCAAGACGGCGTGGTACCGGTATGGGCGGCGGCCACGATGAGCGCGAGCAGACATTGAACCAGATGCTCGTTGAGATGGACGGTTTCGGTGTCAATGAGGGAATTATCGTTATGGCGGCGACAAACCGTGTAGATATCCTGGATCCGGCGATCTTAAGACCGGGCCGTTTCGACCGGAAGGTCGGAGTCGGAAAACCGGATATCCGCGGACGCGAGGAGATCTTAAAGGTCCACTCCAAGGAAAAACCGCTGGGCGACGATGTAGATTTAACAAGAGTGGCACAGACCACAGCCGGATTTACCGGTGCGGATCTGGAAAACCTCTTAAATGAGGCGGCAATTCTCGCTGCAAAGCAGTCCCGCCGCTATATTCTCCAGGCTGATATCGAGCAGGCGTTCGTCAAAGTCGGGATCGGCGCGGAGAAGAAGAGCAAGGTGATCTCCGAGAAAGAGAAGAAGATCACGGCTTACCATGAGACGGGCCACGCGATCCTGTTCCATGAACTCCCGGATGTCGGTCCGGTCCACACGATCTCCATCATCCCGACCGGCATGGGCGCGGCTGGATACACGATGCCGCTTCCGGAGAAGGATGAGATGTTCAACACGAAGAGTAAGATGTTAGAGACCATCATGGTTTCCCTTGGCGGACGGATCGCTGAGGAGATCATCTTCGGTGATGTGACCACAGGCGCGTCCCAGGATATCAAACAGGCATCCGCGATCGCCCGGGCGATGGTGACCCAGTACGGTATGTCTGAGAAGCTCGGAATGATCAACTATGGCAGTGATGATGACGAGGTGTTCATCGGAAGAGATCTTGCGCATACGAGATCCTACGGCGAGCGTGTTGCCTCCGATATCGACAGCGAGGTAAAGCGGATCATCGACGAGTGCTATGCGAAGGCGAAACAGATCATTCTGGAGCATGAGGATATTCTCCACAAGTGTTCTGCGCTGCTGATCGAGAAAGAGAAGATCGGTCAGGCGGAGTTTGACCGTTTATTTACAGGTGCTGAGGAAAAGTCTGCAGCAACAGAATAAATTTCTGCGTCGGTGGTTCCCTGGGCAGCAGAAAAAGAAAGACTTAGAAATGCTTTGACGGGTCATTTTGAGTAAAACTTTAAAAACTTAAGCAAATCGACGTTTGTGCAAAAGAAATACAGCCAAACGTCGATTTTTTGCTTGAAATGATAAAAATGCATAAAGAAA
>ERZ779922.994-NODE-994-length-21777-cov-9.087745_pt1 | contig 21777 bp, 21 predicted proteins | sample MGYA00511544_ERZ779922 | MGnify/ENA primary metagenome ERZ779922 (study PRJEB29588, sample SAMEA2154516) | human gut metagenome | biome: human gut; feature: human-associated habitat; material: faeces | place: Denmark | collected 2008/2010 ... | reverse complement strand
ACAGGCGGACCGTCACCAGCACTGCGGAGAGGAGCTGAGAGACAGAGGTGGCAATGGCCACGCCGGCCACATCCAGAGGGATGACCACCACTAACAGCAGATTCAGCGCGACGTTCAGCGCGCCGGAGACGATCATGAACAGCAGGGGGTAAAAGGTGTCGCCCACCGCCCGCAGCAGGGCGCTGCCGAAGTTGTAGACCACCAGAGCGGGGACGCCTAAGAAGTAAATCCGCAGATACAGCACCGACAGGGGCAGAACGTCCTCCGGGGCGTCCGCCCAGCGCAGCAGGGGAGTGGAGAGCAGAAGCCCGCACACGCAGGCCAGCAGTCCGAGAATAACGCTCAGCAAGGCGGCGCAGTGTACCGTCCGGAACAGACCCCTGTCATCCTGGGCGCCGAAGTCCCGGGCGGCCATGTAGTTCGCGCCGATGGAGACGCCATTGAACAGCGTGATGATGAGGAAAATGATAGAGGTGGTGGAACCGACGGCCGCCAGAGAAGCGTGGCCCGCATAGCGGCCCACGATGATGGAATCCGCCGTGTTGTACGCCAGTTGCAAGATCCCCGTCAGCATCAGCGGAATGGAAAAGCGAAGAATAGCGGGAAGCAGAGGCGCTTCCCGGGAACACCCAGTTTGTTTCAACATGTTTCCTCCCATTCGATCCGGCGGATGCCGAAGCTCCGCCAGCTAAAGATGAGTATTGCAGAAAGGTCGGAGCTTGTCAATAGCCGGGGAAAGAGGGGGAAGCGCCGCAGAAATGGCCGTATCGGCAGATGAACGCCGTATTGACAGGAACGGGCGCGGCCCCTATAATTGTCCGTGAGAGAAATACAACCGGAAAATCGGAAGTTTGTGAAGGAGGTCCTATGAGACTGATTCGTGCGAAAAATTATGATGACATGAGCCTGAAGGCTGCGAACATCATCGCCGCACAGGTGTCCCTGAACCCCAAGAGCGTGCTGGGCCTTGCCACCGGCTCCACCCCCATCGGTACCTACCGCCATTTGGTTGAGTGGTATCAGAAGGGCGAGCTGGATTTCGGGAAGGCGGTTTCCATCAATCTGGACGAATACTGCGGCCTGTCCGGGGAGCATCCCCAGAGCTACCGCCGCTTCATGCGGGAGAATCTCTTCGACCATATCAATATCCCGGCGGACAGAAGCTTCCTGCCGGACGGCACCCAGACCGACAGCGCCTTGGAGTGCGCCCGGTATGACCGGATCATTGAGGAGCATAACGGCATCGATCTTCAGCTGCTGGGCATCGGCCGCAACGCTCACATCGGCTTCAACGAGCCGGGCGAGGCCTTTGAGCTGGAGACCCACTGCGTGAATCTGACCCCTGCCACCATCGAGGCCAACAAGCGCTTCTTTGACGGCAACGAGGATCTGGTGCCCAAGCAGGCCTACACCATGGGCATCAAGACCATCATGCAGGCCCGCAAGGTGCTGGTGGTGGCCAACGGTCTGGCAAAGGCCAAAGCAGTCAAGGCAGTCGTCTCCGGCCCTGTGACCCCCGAGTGCCCGGGTTCCATCCTGCAGATGCACCCCGACTGCATCCTTGTGGCCGATGAGGAAGCACTGAGCCTGCTGTAAGACAAAACCTCTCCGTCTGCGAAGCAGACGGAGAGGTTTAGGAGGCATTAAAATGATCATCAAAAATGCTCTGATTTATACCCCCCGCCACACCTTTGAGGAGGGGAGCCTGACCATCCGGGAGGGGCGCATCGTGCCCTTTGCACAGCCGGAGGAAGGCGAAGAGATCGTGGATGCCAAGGGCGCTTACGCTCTGCCGGGCCTGGTGGATATCCACTTCCACGGTGCTATGGGCAAGGATTTCTGTGACGGCAATGAAGAAGCCATCCAGACCCTGGCCGATTTTGAGGCCGGTAAGGGTGTGCTGGCCATCTGCCCCGCCACCATGACCTTCTCGGAGGAGATCCTGAACGGTGTGATGGATGCTGCCGCCGCCCATCAGAACGGCAAGGGCGCAGACCTTGTGGGCATCAATATGGAGGGCCCCTTCATCAGCCCCAACAAGGTGGGTGCCCAGAACCCGGAGTATCTCCACAAGGCGGATGTTGCAATGTTCCGCCGCCTGCAGAAGCGGGCAAACGGCCTGATCAAGCTGGTGGATATCGCCCCGGAGGAGCCGGGTGCGCTGGAGTTCATTGCCGCCTGCCATGACGAGGTGCGCATCTCCATTGCCCACACCTGCACCAGCTACGACACCGCCAACGCCGCCTTTGACGCAGGCGCGACCCACATGACCCACCTGTACAACGCCATGCCCGGCATCACCCACCGGGAGCCCGGCCCCATCATTGCGGCGCTGGAACGGGGCGCGGAGGTGGAGCTCATCACCGACAATGTCCACATCCACCCGGCCATGGTGCGGTTCACCTTCAACACCTTCGGGGATGACCATGTCATCCTGATCGCCGACAGCATGATGGCCTGCGGCCTGCCCGATGGCCAGTACAGCCTGGGCGGTCAGGCGGTGACGGTCAGCGGCCCCCGCGCCACTCTGACCGAGCACCCCGGCACCATTGCGGGCAGTGCCACCTGCCTGTACGACTGCATGAAGCGTGCCGTGCTGGAGATGAACGTTCCGCTGGAAAGCGCTGTCCGCGCCGCCAGCGAAAACCCCGCCAAGAGCATTGGCATCGACAATGATTACGGCAGTCTTGCTGCAGGCCGCTACGGCAATGTGATCCTGGCAGACAAGGAGCTGAATATTCAGGCTGTCTACCAGAAAGGAACCCGTATCGTATGAATCCCGAGAGCCTGACCTGGCGGCTGCTGACCGCCGAAGAGCTGACGAACGTTTACCTGAACGAGATGCGCCGGGATTTTCCTGCCGGAGAGCTGAAGCCCCTGAGCATGATCCTGAACAGCGAGGCCACCGGTACCGCCCACACCTGGGGCGTGTACGAGGACGACGCGCTGGTGGCGTATCTGTTGATGGTGCGGCCCGTGGGCTGTGAGGTGAGCCAGCTGGACTACTTTGCCGTTCTGCCCCAGTATCGGGCCGGCGGCATCGGAGCCGCTCTGCTTGCCGCCCTGCCTGACCACGAGAAGGGCGCGCAGGCCATCCTCATTGAAGCGGAGTGCCCCGAAAAAGCGGAGGACGAGGCCATGGCCGTGCGCCGCCTGGGCTTTTACGCCCGGTGCGGGGCCAAGGACACCGGCTGGACAGAGCATCTCTTTGATGCCTGGTTCCGGGTGCTGGTGCTCCCCTGCTGCGGCGGAAAGGTGCGCAGCCCCGAGGAAGCCGTGCGGCAGCTGGCAGACTGCTACCGCCGCACCATGGGCGAGCCCCAGTGGCGCAGGAACGTCACCTTCTACCGCCCCGATGGCGTGGAGGTCGAGCTTTAACGACGGTGCTTTGTCCATCCGTGCAGACTTTCCCGATATGCCAAGGGCTCCCCTATTAGGGGAGCTGGCGAGCGTAGCGAGACTGAGAGGTTGAATTCTGTCCCTTGACAGTCTGGGTAAATATGGTACTATGGTGATAGGAACAAACCAGATCTGAGATGGGAGGAATTTCTGATGCGTAATGTTTTTTCCCGCCGTGATTTTCTGAAAGCTTCTGCCGCCGCTGTGCTGGCCGCCTCTGCCGCCGGTGTCCTCACCGGCTGTGATGGGGGCGGCAGCGAGATCCCGTCCGCAACCATCGGGCTGGGTGAGTTTGAAGTGACGGTAGCCGCGGATATGGTGTTGACCGGCGACGAAGTGGTTGGCGATGAAAACGCCAAAAGTTATCTCTGCAAACCCAATGTGCGCATCAAGTACAATGGCAGCGGCCTTGTAGGAGATGCGTTCATAAAAGTGTTCCACGCCAAGATCGACAAGAACGAGCTGGAGCTCCAGAACAAGGCAGACGTTCTGGTGAAAACCGCCGGTGCGTTCAGCAAAACCGTCGTGCCGCAGTTCAAGGCATCGGTCAGCGACTACGAGACCTTTAAGAAGGGCACGCCGTTCAAGCTGTATGTGACCTTGCAGGGCAAGAATGCTGAGTTTGCTCTGACGAGCGACGGCAAAGTGACAGTCTCCGCTGTCGATAAAGTCTAATATCCCCCAAAAGCCCGAGGTGCACCTGCACCCCGGGCTTTTTTGCGCCCAAATTTTACATTGGGGCAAAAACATGTCCAAACAATTTACCTCGATTTTTCCCGCTTGTGGTCGAAGCGGCTTACCGACTGGGATACAATAGTGCCGTACCCAAGGAAAACACGAAAACAAGAGCCGGGAACGGAAAGCCCGGATGTTTGGAGGACAAATATTATGAAAAAGATCACGCGTCGTTCGTTTCTCACTGTCTGCGGTGCAGTTGCTGCCGCTGCTGCCCTGACCGCCTGCGGCGGTTCTGCTTCCTCTGCTGCAGCTTCTTCTACCTCTGCCGCTGCAGGCTCCACTGCTTCTTCTACCGCTGCTGCTCTGTCCGGCAACGTTGCTACCGGTGGTTCCACCTCCATGAAGAACGTTATCGCTGCCCTGACCGAAGGCTTTGCCGAGGTTGAGCCGGGTGTCACCGTCAGCTACGACCCCACTGGTTCCGGCGCAGGCATCACCGGTGCTACCGATAAGACCCTGGACATCGGCCTGTCCTCTCGTGCCCTGAAGGACGACGAGAAGGCTGACGTGGAGGGCACCACCATCGCTCTGGATGGCATCGCCATCATCGTCAACAACGCAAGCAAGGTGGAGGACCTGACCGTTGACCAGCTCAAACAGATGTTTACCGGCGAGATCACCAACTGGTCTGAGGTGGGCGGCGACGACGGCGAGATCGTTCTGATCGGCCGTGAGGCTGGCTCCGGCACCCGTGATGGCTTTGAGAGCATCGTGGATGTCAAGGACAGCTGCAAGTACGCGCAGGAGCTGACCGCTACCGGCGCTGTCATCAGCGCTGTGGAGGCCAACCCTCTGGCCATCGGCTACGCTTCCCTGTCCGCTGTGGGCGACACCGTGAAGATGGTCACCGTTGGCGGCGTGGAGTGCAGCGAGGAGACCGTCAAGGACGGCAGCTACGAGGTGCAGCGTCCCTTCGTGTTCGTCACCAATAAATCTGTCACCCTGTCTGAGCAGGCACAGGCCTTCTTCGACTTTGCTGTCAGTGCCGATGCTGCTGACCTGATCCGCACTGCCGGTGCTGTTCCTGTGAATGAGTAATTGCGGAAAGCAATGATGCTATGAACAACAAAAAGATTTCTCTCCCCAGAACCTCTGCTGAGTGGCTGGAAGCGGTGATGAACTTCATCTTCTTCCTCTGCGGTATTCTGGCGGTGGGCTGTGTGCTCCTGATCTCGGTGTACATGGTCATCTCCGGTGTGCCTGCCATCCAGAAGATCGGGCTGTTCCGGTTCCTGTTCGGCACCCGGTGGGCTTCCACCGCTGCCGACCCGGCCTACGGCATCCTGCCCTTCATCCTGTCCAGCGTTTACGGCACGCTGGGTGCCACCGTGATCGGTGTGCCCATCGGTCTGCTGACGGCGGTGTTCCTCTCCAAGGCCGCAGGCCCGAAGGTGCGCACCGTGGTCGTGACCGCCATTGAGCTGCTGAGCGGCATCCCCAGCGTGGTGTTCGGCCTGCTGGGCATGCAGGTGCTGGTGCCCGCCGTGGCCAGGACCTTTGGCAAGGCCTCCGGTGCCTGCCTGCTGAGCGCCATCGTGGTGCTGGCGGTGATGATCCTGCCCAGCATCGTGTCGGTGTCGGTCACAGCGCTCAACGCTGTGCCGCCGGAGTATGAGCAGGGCAGCCTGGCTCTGGGCGCAACGGATGTCGAGACCTGGTTCAAGGTCAGCGTCCCCGCTGCCAGGAGCGGCATTGCCGCCGGTATCGTGCTGGGCATCGGCCGCGCCATCGGCGAGGCCATGGCCGTGATGATGGTGGCTGGCAACAGCCCCAACATGCCGGACAGCCTGTTCCGCAGCGTCACCTTCCTGACCACCGCCATTGCCAAGGAGATGAGCTACGCCAGCGGCCTGCAGAAACAGGCGCTGTTCAGCATTGCGCTGGTGCTGTTCGTCTTTATCATGGGCATCAATATCCTGCTCAATGTGGTGCTGAAGGGAGGAAAGCGCGATGAATAACAGTGCTTCTGCTTCCCGCCGCACCTGGAACCGCGTGATGAACGCTCTGGTCTGGGCCTCGGCTGTGCTGGTCATGGTACTGGTGGCGGGCATTCTGGGCATGGTGCTGGTGCGGGGCATCCCGCACATCAGCTGGAAATTCCTGACCACCACCGCCAGTGTGCTGAAGGGCACGGACGGCATCCTGCCTGCGATCCTCAACACGCTGTATGTCATCCTGCTGACGCTTTTGATCGTACTGCCGCTGGGTGTGGGCGCGGCCGTTTACCTGACCGAGTACGCCCAGAACCGCAAGGTCATCTCGGTGATCGAGTTCACCAACGAGACGCTGGCGGGCATCCCCAGCATCATTTACGGTCTGGTGGGTATGCTGGTGTTCGCCCAGACACTGGGCTTCCAGACCTGCCTGCTCTCCGGCAGCCTGACGCTGGTGATCATGAACCTGCCCACCATCATCCGCACCACCCAGGAATCCCTGAAAACAGTGCCCCAGGGCTACCGTGAGGGTGCGCTGGGTCTGGGCGCGGGCAAGTGGCACATCATCCGCACCATCGTGCTGCCCTGCAGCATCGACGGCATCGTGACCGGCTGCATCCTGGCCGTGGGCCGCATCGTGGGCGAAAGCGCCGCGCTGCTCTTCACCGCCGGTGCCGCCGAGGTCATTGCCAACGGCGTGCTCAAGGCCTACACCTCCAACGGTGCCACCCTGTCGGTGCTGCTCTACCTCCGTGCCTTTGAGGACGGCGATTTCGACTCCGCCTGGGCCATCGGTGCAGTGCTGCTGGTGCTGGTGCTTGCCATTAATCTGGCAGCCCGGCTGGCCAAAACCAAACTGAAACAGAAGCAGTAGATAAACCCCACCGTCAATGCTTCGCATTGCTACCGCCCCTAATAGGGGCGGCCCTGGCGCAGCGTGAAGCACTGCAAGTTCCCCTCTATGCCAAGGGCCCCACTACTAGGGGGGCTGTCGAGCGTATGCGAGACTGAGGGGTTTAATACACGAGGAAATCTCGAGGAAAACTATGGAAAACGTATCACCCATTATCACAGCCAAAAACCTGAACCTCTGGTACGGGGATTTCAAGGCGCTGAAAGATATTTCGCTGGACATGGGCGAGCGGGAGATCACGGCCCTTATCGGCCCCTCCGGCTGCGGCAAGTCCACCTTCCTGAAGACCCTGAACCGGATGAACGACCTTGTGCCCGGGATCCGCATCGAGGGGGATGTCCGCCTGAAAGGGCAGGACATCTTTGCCCGCGAGATGCAGCCCACCGAGCTGCGCCGCCGGGTGGGCATGGTGTTCCAGAAGGCCAACCCCTTCCCCATGAGCATCTACGATAACATCACCTACGGCCCCAGGCTGCACGGTGTGCACAACAAGGCAGAGCTGGACGAGCTGGTGGAAAGCTCCCTGAAGGGTGCCGCCCTCTGGAACGAGGTCAAGGACCGCCTGAAAAAAAGCGCTCTGGGCCTTTCCGGCGGCCAGCAGCAGCGCCTGTGCATTGCCCGCGCCCTGGCTGTCAAGCCCGAAGTCCTGCTGATGGATGAGCCCACCAGCGCCCTGGACCCCGGCTCCACCATGAAGGTGGAGGAGCTGATGAGCGAGCTGAAAAAGAACTACACTGTGGTCATCGTGACCCATAACATGCAGCAGGCAGCCCGTATCAGCGACCGCACCGCCTTCTTCCTGCTGGGCGAGCTGGTGGAAGCCGGCCCCACGGCGCAGATCTTCAGCACCCCGCAGGATAAGCGCACCGAGGATTACATTTCGGGCCGGTTCGGCTAAGGAGAAAAACGCAATGAGCAACCGCACACAATACGAAAACGACCTTGCCGCCCTGAAAATGGCCCTGACCGAGATGGGTCAGAGCGCTGCCGATGCCGTGGAAGCTGCAATGGAAGCCCTCTGCACCGCCGATGCCGAGGCTGCCGCCGCCGTGGCGCAGGGCGATGGCCGCATCAACAACATGGAGCGGGACATTGAGCACCGCTGCATGACCCTGCTGCTCCGCCAGCAGCCGGTGGCAGGCGATCTGCGCCGCATCTCCACCACCATGAAGGTGGTCACGGATGTGGAGCGCATCGGCGACCATGCCTCCGATATCGCGGAGATCATCCCCCATCTGGTCACTGTCCGCAAAGAGGGCGACCCTGCTGTGAGCCAGGCCATCAAGATGGGCCAGAAGGCGCACAAGATGATCCTGGATGCCCTGAATGCCCTGACCTCTGAGGACGAGCAGGCCGCCCTCAGGGTCATTGCCGCCGACGATGAGGTGGACTACGATTTCAACGCCATCAAGCATACGCTGGCGCAGGAGATCGCCGCCGACCCCGGCAAGGTGGATGCCGCCCTGGATCTGCTCATGGTCATCAAATATCTGGAGCGCATCGGCGACCACGCCGTGAACCTGGCCGAGTGGGTGGAGTTCGTCCGCAGCGGGCGTTATCATAACGAAAATATGTTCTGATCTTTTGTTTCTGTAAAAATTTGAGCCATTTGCAATTATTTCTGTGCCCCGCCCGTATTATAGGCAGAAAGGCTTCCCCAGAAAGCCTGATGAACTGGCTGCGGCGGGTGTCCGGCATCCCCCTGTCCCCGCCCGCCGCTGCCGCAACGGAGGGTTTTACGCTATGGTACAGACCAAGAATTTCCCGCTGGAAACGCGCGGCGAGGCGGTCAGCCGCGAAGCGCTGGTCCAGGCGGCATTACAGGAGATCACCCAGAATTACCGCGAAGCAAGCCTTTCCAATGTGGCCCGCAGCTACGGCGTTTCGCTGGCGTATGTCAGCGAGTGCGTCCGGGCCCAGACCGGAAAGACCTATAAGGAGCTGCTGCAGAAGCACCGGATGGAGACCGCCGCCCGCCTGCTGCGCCGCAGCGACCTGAACATCCAGCAGATCATTACCCAGGTGGGCTACGAGAACACCAGCTACTTCTACCGCCTGTTCCATGAGCGGTATGGCCAGAGCCCCCGGGAGTACCGCCGGGCACGCAGCCAGCGCACATAAGCGCATCAGTGAACGACCCTCTCCGCCTTTGCAGCAGGCTTTGACGGAGAGGGCCGTTTTGTGTTATATTAAGGCAGAACGATCAGGGCGGGCAGCGGCCCGCCGGAAGAGAGGTTGGATGAAGATGTTTCGTGGAGCAAGACGTGCAGATCTGGATGCGATCCTGAAAATTTATGCCCGTGCCCGGCAGGCGATGGCGGATTCCGGCAACCCCACCCAGTGGGGAGATCATTTCCCGCCGCAGGAGCTGCTGGAAGAGGACATTGATTCCAACCGGCTGTTCCTCTACCTTGTCAACGGCGAGCTGGAGGGCGTGTTTGCCTTTATCCTTGGCCCGGACCCCACCTATGCCCGGATCGAGGATGGCAAGTGGCTGAACGATACCCTGCCCTACGGCACCATCCACCGGCTGGCTTCGGCGGGCAGGCCCCCCGGCGTTGCCGCCGCTGTGATCACCTGGTGTCTGGAGCACTGCGAGAGCCTGCGGGCCGACACCCACGCCGACAACAAGATCATGCAGCACCTGCTGGAAGAAAACGGCTTTACCAAGTGCGGCATCATCCATGTGGAGGATGGCACGCCCCGCATTGCCTACCAGAAAATGTCCCTTACCCTGCCTTTGCGCCGGGATTGAACCGCAAAAATGCGCCGCCCCACCGGAAACGATGGAGCGGCGCTGTTTTTATGTGGTTCTGTCAGGCGTGGAAGGGAGCGGGTGCGCCTGTGCTCAGGAAGCGGCAGCTGCCGGAGCTTCCGGGGCGGGCTGCTCTGCCGCAGTTTCTTCCGGCGTGGGCTGGAAATACTTCTCGTACAGCTCCATGCCGATGCGGTAGCCCTGCCACACGATGACCGCCGTGCCTGCACCGGCCACGCCGATGATGGCGGCAGTGCCCAGAATGCTGGGCTCGCTTTCGATGGTGGCATCCCGGTACTGGGCCTCCACGGTCACGGTGCTGCCCTTGGCCACGCTGCCCGCCGGGATGGTAAAGCTCTCCTCGTTGTAGGCGACCGCCGGGTTGCCCAGCAGGCTGGCTTCATCCATGGCCCACAGGTCGAACACCATGCCCTCGGGCACGGCGCTCTGGTTCAGCGTCACCTTGACCTCGGCATCCACCGGCACGTTGGCGCTGGTCATGGCTTCGCCGCCGTTGTAGGTGAACGTGCCGCCCTTCACCGTCAGGGTGTAGGTGGGGGCTTCGGGTTCGGGCTCGGGTTTGGGTTCGGGCTTCGGTTCGGGATCAACAATTTTGGTCGAGTTCAACTCCACATCGCTGTCGGGCATCTTAAAGCATACCACTTTTTTGTTGGTTTCACCGTTCAGGTAGTAGCTGCTGAATGCATCGCCGATTTTTTGACCGTTGATATTTGTAATATCTGCATCCGCTTCTACGGTGAGGACGGTGCCTGCATAAGAATACAGATCCCATGCGGTGCCCTGAACCAAATCATAGGCGGTCTTATCGTAAACAAGAGGATGCGTGTCGTTTACCTTCACGATAGCTCCATCTTTTACGGTAACAGAGCGATAATTTCCACTCAGCACGGTTCCCTGGGTGAGAATGCTGTCTTTTCCGTTGAATGCACCGCCGGTTATCTCGCCGTTGTTATAATACAGACCGGCTGCAAATGTGCCGCCTTTGATTTTAGGGGTCATGCTCGAAGTGCTGTTGGGCAAACCATTTGCTGCCAGAGTGTTGAAAACACCGTCCTCGATGGTGCTGCCCTCATTGATGATGCCGCATTTCACTGCATCCAACTGGCCGGTTTTTTTGACTGGGTCTGTATAACGGAAGTTGTAGGTTTTTTCGCCGGTCAGATACGCGTCAAGGTTCTTGCCATCAGATGATTTCTGAACATACCAGCCGTCACCATAATAGTTATAATAACCACCGCCGCCGTCATAGGGAGCGTTATCATTTATAATTGGAGTGCCATCATTGGCCATCTCAAGTGGTAAATCGTAAGAAGCCTGGTTCAGTACGATAGCTTCATCCGAAGCAATGAAATTAATATTCTCGAGATATTCTATATTGAGACTTATAGTGCTTTTGTTAGAGGAATCGGGGTATAGAAAGTCATCGCTTTCAAGTACATAGCGGTTGATATCAAGGATGGGTTCACGGGCGGTAATGGTATTATTCCCGGTCTTGACTACATAAAGTGTGTTGCCCCAGTCGCCGGACGCAAGGCCGTTGACCGCTGTGATAGAACCGGTTCCGTTCAGGGTGACTGTTTTGAATGTGCCTGCACCTTCGCCAGTGGGCTTTTTCGCAAATGCGCCGCCGGTCAGCGTTGCACCGGATTCAACCACCAAGTTCACATCCGGGTTCAGGGGGCGCAGTGCGTTTTTCTCACCGGAGAAATCATAACTTGTCGGCGTGCTGGGGTTCAGGGTCAGAGTTTTGTCAGTGTGGTTATAGCTCCAGCCGTTGCCGCTGTAACCCTGGGTGCCGCCCTTGGTGCCAACGGGGTAGCCGTTTTCGTCAATCACCAGCCGGGTCAGCTTGCTCAGGGTAACGGTGTTCGCAGTGGCGGGTGGTGCGGTAAAAGTGACAGAAAAATTACCGCTACCATCATCGTAATATCTTGCACTTGGTGCCCAATCTTCAAACAAACAATGTGTGTCGTTTGAGTCCCCGAATGTAACATCAATAGGAAATAATACTGCTTGACTGTTTTTAAGAGAAATATAGATGGTGATGCTGGTATCATGGTCGGAATTGGGAATGACATAACCGCTGTTGCCGAAATAACTGATTTCTGTATCGAAACTCTCATAGCTGCCATTCTGCTGGGAATTCACTTTCAAGGTATAGCCGTCAGCGACTTGGCCATCCTCTGGTTTTTTATGAAAAATGCCGCCCTTTATGGTGCCGTTGTTGGTAACGGTAGATTTAAACGTGCCGCCGGTAATTGTACCATGATTTATAACGGGCATCGAGTAAACGCCACTCGTTATAGTGCCATCATTGGTAATACTGGAACCAGGATTTTCGGCGTTCCAAAATTTACCATTTACAATCTCTGCGTTTTTCCTTATGATGGCAGAACATAAAATACTCTTTGGATCCAGACGGATGTTTCCGCACTCTTTCAAATCATAGGTAGTAGGGTTTTCGGGGGCGATGGTCAAAACTTTATCTGTTCCATCATAGCTCCAGCCATCACCGGTATAAATTTTGTGATTTTGGGAATCGGTTGTAGGAGTTATACCATCGAGAACCGGATAACCAGACCAAATTTGCAAAGGTTTCAAGTTGGAGCCGCCTTCCTCCGCCCACGCTGTGATTGCCGACACAGGCAGGAGCGTTACCGCCATGCACAGCGCCACCAGAAGGCTGATAAGTCGTTTCTTCATAGGGGGTCCCTCACTTTCTTTGGGCCGGAAGTGGAGCTCCGGCAAAAATGGATGCTCTTACTTCCTTAAATACACGCCGCGCGGAATCCTTTCACCCTTTTTCAAAAAAATTTGAAAAAAAAAAAAACGAACTGCAAAACAGTCCGTTTTCGGGTCATCTTTCGTAATGTGTCCAAAGGCTTAAAATCTTGATGGCTGCCATTCCACAGCCGATTCGTCAACACAATCTTCCAGTGGTTCGGCCTTGGCCGCCATGAGCTTTTCCCGCATTCCCGGCACGGAGACGAGATAAAGCGTTTCCACAATGCCGCTGTAATCTTCCTCGGGAAGCAGGACAGCGTTGCCATCCTTGGTGGTCGTCATCGTGCATCACCTCTTAATATACATGATAACGTACCTACTGCTAGAGGTCAAGCCTTTTCCACTGAACTGGGGGCTTGTGGAACAAAAAAGACGGCAGTCTGACAGTGGTGGATAATCCCTTGACAAATCGTTTAAAATTGACTATACTACAAATAGAAAAGGTGCTGACGAGCAATGTTTGGTCAGCTTCCCGTTTCTAGTGGATCAAAAAAGATTGACCGTTTGAGTTGGGGAACTGTGGCGGTCAATCTTCTTTGTTTTTATCGCTCTTCTCGTGAGAAATCTTCCAGCCAGCATCAAATGCGGCTTTCGCAACGGTGACAAGCAGCGCCAGCAAACTGATCACTACCGTCAACAGAGCACAAACTTCTGTCAGAGACATTCGACATCCCTCCCTTCGCCTGAAAGGCTCCGGGAAAGGGTACAAAATCAAAAAAGTTCCGTTTCCCGGAGCAACGTTGCCGCTTGCGCGGCGTTGTAAGCACACCAGGAGCGAGAAGCATGACCACCTGCATTGCAGACAGCACCTTTTTTCCTGCTGTTACCAGCATTAAAAACAGTATATCATAGGATTTGACAATTTTCAATTGAAACCGAGCGCTCCCGGATACTTCTGATGAAGTATCCGGGGGCGTTTTTTCGTGGAACTGGGGGCTTGTGGAGCGGGGGCAATCGTTCTATAATACAAGCTGTGAAATGAATCACAAAAGGGGTGGAACGTATGGACAAAAAACTGAACGAGGCCGTGGCGGCGCTGCGGCCCCAGATGGTGGCGGCGCTCCAGCGGCTGGTGCGCAGGCGCAGTGTGGAGGCTGATCCGCTGCCGGGCAAGCCCTTTGGCGAGGAGGTGGATGCCTGCTTTGCCGAGGCGCTGGCCCTCTGCCATGAGCTGGGCTTTGAGACCACCGACATGGATCGATACATCGGCTGGTGCGAGATCGGCACCGGGGACGAGATGGTGGCGGTGCTGGGGCATCTGGACGTGGTGCCCGAGGGCGAGGGTTGGCATCACCCGCCCTACGCCGCCGAGATCGAGGGCGGCAGGCTGTATGGCCGGGGTTCCATTGACGACAAAGGCCCGGTGGTGGCCAGCCTGTTCGCGCTGAAAGCCATCCGGGATCTGGGCATTCCGCTCAACCGCCGTGTCCGGCTGCTGTTCGGCCTGAACGAGGAGACCAACGACCGGGACGTGCTGTACTACAAGGCCCACGGTGGGGAGATCCCGGTGCTGGGCTTCACCCCGGACGGCGAGTATCCGCTCATCAACGGCGAAAAGGGCATCCTGAACGAGAGCTATGCCGTGCAGCTGCACCAGACCGGGGCCTGGCAGCTGAACAGGGTGCAGGGCGGCGTGGCCGGCAATGTGGTGCCGGACTACGCCTGCGCTGTGCTGACCGCCCCGGCGGGGGCCGCCCTGCCGGATGCGGAGCACATCACCGTGACAGCCGTCCCCGGCGGCTATCAGGTGGAAGCGGTGGGCGTTTCGGCCCATGGCAGCCACCCGGAGCAGGGCGAAAACGCCATTGGGCGGCTGGTGTGCTACCTCGACCGGCTGCCGCTGGAGGGGGATGCCAAGCAGGCCGTGCACTTTCTGGCCGAGAAGCTGGGAACCGATCCCTACGGCGAGCGCCTGCTGGGCCATCGGCTGGAGGATGCGCTCTCCGGCCCCATGAGCTGCAACTGGGGGCTGATCGAGGGCGACGCGCAGCATCTGTGGGTCAAGCTGAACTACCGCTATCCCGTGACCATGGAACGGGCAGACTGCCAGCCCGCTGTGCAGGCCGCCTTTGAGGCCGCAGGCTGGGCGCTGGATGGGCAGGTGCACAAGGAAAAGCTCTACTACCCTGCCGAGACCCCGCTGGTCAGCGCCCTGCTGGAGGTTTACCGGGATGCCACCGGCGACAATGCCCCGCCCAAGTGCATCGGCGGCGGCACCTACGCCAAGATGCTGCCCAATGTGGTGGCTTTTGGCCCCCTGTTCGCGGGGGACCCGGTCACAGAGCATCAGCCCGATGAATGCATCGATCTGGAACGTCTGGTGCAGAACGCCCAGATCATTGCAAACGCCATTGTCAAGCTGGCAAACCTGCCGCTGGAATAAGAAGGAGGACGGGACTATGAAGATCACACAGGTGCGGCTTGGCCGCATTTCCACCCCGCTGCGGGTGCCGTTCAAAACGGCACTGCGCACTGTGAACAGCGTTGAGGATGTTATCGTAGAGCTCCACACCGATACCGGTGCGGTGGGCTACGGCGAAGCACCCCCGACCGGTGTCATCACCGGCGACACCACCGGTGCCATCCTCGGTGCCATTCAGGATCATATCGCCCCTGCCCTGCTGGGCCGCGACCTCGATGAATTTGAGGATCTGACCGCCGCTGTGCAGAAGGCGCTTGTCCACAACACCAGCGCCAAGGCCGCTGTGGACATGGCCCTGTGGGATCTGCTGGGCCAGAAGTACAGCGCCCCTGTTTACCGGATGCTGGGCGGTGCCCGCAGGAACATCGTGACCGATATCACCATCAGCGTCAACCCGCCCGAGGAGATGGCCCGGGATGCCCGCACCGCTGTCCAGCGCGGCTACGACTGCCTGAAGGTCAAGGTTGGCATTGACCCTGAGCTGGATGTGGCCCGCCTTGCTGCGGTGCGGCAGGCCGTGGGCCGGGACATCAAGCTCCGCATCGATGCCAATCAGGCCTGGAACGCCAAGCAGGCGGTCCGCATCCTGAACCAGATGCAGGAGAAGGGGCTGGACATTGAGTTCGTGGAGCAGCCCGTGCCCGCCGCAGACCTTGAGGGGATGCAGTATGTCACCCGCCATGCCGATGTGCCCGTGCTGGCCGACGAGAGCGTGTTCAGCCCGGCAGATGCCCTGCGGATCATGCAGACCGGCGCGGCCGACCTTGTGAACATCAAGCTGATGAAGTGCGGCGGTATCACCAATGCCCTGCGCATTGCCGCCGCCGCTGAGGTGTACGGCGTGGAGTGCATGATCGGCTGTATGCTGGAAGCAAAGATCTCGGTCAACGCCGCTGTGGAGCTGGCCTGCGCCAAGAAGATCATCACCAAGATCGACCTCGACGGCCCGGTGCTCTGCAGCGAGGACCACATCCTCGGCGGTGCCGTGTTCGACGAGAAGAACATCACCGTCTCCGACGCGCCCGGCATGGGCATTCAGGGCTTTGTGCCCGGCAAGGTGTCCTATCTCGACTAAAACAGGAACAGACCGCATCCCGAAACACACGGGGTGCGGTCTCTTTTTGTGAATCTGTATTTCATATACGGACAGTGAAAAAAGCTCGTGTCTGTATATGTTGAAATGAAAAACAAAAAAAGCGGGCAAAATCTTTGACTTTTTGGCCTGCAAGGCGTATAATCGTACTTGTTCCGTGTAGAGGAATGGGAAAACTGTGCGCAATAGGCGCACAATCTGGATAGGGGAGTAGAAAAGTTATGAAAACGTTGAAAGCGGTTGCGGCAAGGTACAACGCCACCAGCCTGATCCTGCGCATCGTCATCGGCCTTGTGGTCGGTGCGGTGCTGGCACTGGCGGTGCCCGGTGCGGGCTGGGTGGAAGAGTTCGGCAGCCTGTTCGTGGGTGCCCTGAAGGGCATTGCCCCGGTGCTGGTGTTCGTTATCGTGGCCAGTGCGCTGGCGCAGGGCACGTCCAGGCTGGACCGGCGCTTTGGCACGGTCATCTGGCTGTACATGCTCACCACCTTCCTGGCCGCCGCCATTGCGGTGGTGACCAGCTTCCTGTTCCCTCAGACCGTCGTTCTGGCTGAGGCGGCAGAATCCGAGGTGGTGCCCCAGGGTCTGGGCGAGGTGATGAACACCCTGCTCACCAACTTTGTGGCAAACCCCGTCAGTGCCCTGCTGAACGGCAATTACATCGGCATCCTGTTCTGGGCCTGCCTGTTCGGTCTGGCCATGAAGAAGTACGGCGCGGACAGCACCAAGCTGTTCCTGGCGAACACAGCGGATGCAGTCTCCCAGATCGTCCGCTGGATCATCAATCTGGCACCCTTTGGCATCATGGGCCTTGTGTATACCAACGTGTCCAGCAACGGCCTGTCCATCTTTACCCAGTACGGCAGGCTGCTGCTCCTGCTGGTGGGCACCATGCTCTTTATGGCACTGGTCGTCTCGCCCTTTATCATCTTTGTGTATCTGCACTGCAACCCGTATCCGCTGGTGTTCCGCTGCCTGCGTGAATCCGGCCTGACCGCCTTCTTCACCCGCAGCTCTGCCGCCAACATCCCGGTCAATATGGATCTGTGCGAAAAGCTGGGGCTGGATAAGGATATGTATTCCGTCTCCATCCCCCTGGGCGCTACCATCAATATGGATGGTGCCGCCATCACCATTACCATTATGACGCTGGCTGCGGCCAATACGCTGGGCATTCAGGTGTCCCTGCCCGCCGCCATCCTTCTTTCGGTGATGAGTGCTCTGGGTGCCTGCGGCGCTTCCGGCGTGGCTGGCGGCTCCCTGCTGCTGATCCCCATGGCCTGCTCCCTGTTTGGCATCTCCAATGATATCGCCATGCAGGTGGTCGGTGTCGGCTTTATCATCGGCGTGGTGCAGGATTCCGTGGAAACTGCCCTGAACTCCGCCGGTGACGTGGAATTTGCCGCCACTGCGGAATATCACCAGTGGCGCAGGGAGGGCAAGCCCCTGCCGGCGTTCCTGTGCAAGTGATGCAAAACTGAAATGGCTTTTCAAAGGCTGCTGTGCTGCTGGCACGGCGGCCTTTTTGTTTGGAACTTTTTTCTGGGCATTTTGCACAGGAAAGCCCTCGTCCTGTTTGAAATTGACGGATTCTGACGGATTTTGCATGAGAGTATCCCCTTTTGCAGAAGAAATTCTGGGCAAAACGGAGAGAAAACCTGAAAAAGATTTCCAAACAAGGCTTCAATCGTCCATGTATACAAGAACTTTATTTTTCATAAAAAACGTTTTGTGCTAGTTGCGCAAAGAACGAAAGAACGTTAAAAATGTATCACTAAATTCATAGTTTGTTCATAGAATTTATAAAACGATTTCATAATTGAGTGGCATAATATGGCCATCCTCAGAGAGGGGAACAAAAGAACGAAGGGTTCTGAGAGGTTCCGCTTTGAGGATGCAGGGAGATAGAGGCCCTGCCAAAAAACACAATGACATTTACCGATATACGGAGGATATTTATTATGATGAACAAGAACACTGCTATTCTGGACAACACTATGATGGACGCTTACCTGACTGTCACCGAGGGCGTGTCCGATAACTGCGGCATTGGCCTGGCTTTTGCAAGCCTGCTCGAGAGCGCAAAGAAGAACTTTGTCAACCAGAGCAACCGCCGCGCTGTCAATGCAAGCTTTGCCGGCTGATCTTCTCCAATTTGCCGGTTGAAGATTCTCCTTCTTTTTTGTTACAGCTGCTGCCACACTGTAATATGAACTGAAAAGCCCGGAACCACCTGCCGCCATAGCAGGTACGGTTCCGGGCTTTTTTGCTGTGTGGGTTCGGTCAGCGCAGGGATTTTAAGCCGTCAGCTTTGCTTTCTGCAGCGCGGCCACGATCAGCGGAATGAGGATGAGCTGCGCCACGATGCCGGGCACGGCAGTGAGCACCGCACCGGACAGGAACGCGCTGAACGGGAAGCTGGAGCCGGACAGACCGGCCAGCACAAAGCGCACCGCACCCCAGACAAGGCGGCCTGCCACCATTGAGGTGACAAGGGTGGCGTAGATCATGGGCAGGGTGTGCTGCACCTTGCGGTACATGAAACCGGCAACAGCGCCGTATGTGGCCAGCTCAAAGGCCATGGCGATGGCAATGGGGTACATCGGGGGCATCCCGAACAGCACCGAGCGGAGCAGCGGGGCGGCAAAGCCCAGTGCCAGGCCCCAGGGGCCGCCCAGCACAAAGCCTGCCAGCAGCACCGGGAAGTGCATGGGGCAGAGCATGTTGCCGATCTGAGGCACATGGCCGGTGATCATGGGCAGCACAAAGGCCAGTGCCAGAAACAGTGCGGCCAGCACCAGATCACGGGTCGTGGAACGGGTCTTGGTATGCATCAATGATTCCTCCTGAAAATGCACAGACAAAAAGGGCCTGCCGCCGGCACGCGCGCCAGCGGCAGACCCCTTCATGGTGTCTGTTTCAAAATAATGTTTGCGGGGAGAAACACGGGCTTCGGCCCGCAAAGCCCCGGCTTCAGCCGGGAATTGTGCAAAAAGTATAGCAGATGCAAAGCTGCCTTGTCAAGCTCAGCGGATGAGGATGGTTACGGGGCGGTGTTTGCGGATTTTTGAAATTTGTAGATGTAATAAAAGGAATCTTCACCGGGGCCTTCTGCAAATGTACTGTTACAGACATTGGCGTGAGAATAACCATTGTCGGAGGCTGCATTCAATTCGGCATCAGAAAGCAAGCCGGCCAAAAGCTGCAAAAATGTTTTGCGGGGGCAAAATGAACCTGCATTTTCAACAAAAACGGGAACATTTACAAGCGATTTTGCCAAGGGATGTACATTTTGACGAAAGAACCTTGACGTTTTTGCATAGAATAGATAATATAGACTTGAGAAATAGCGCATCGGGGCGTACGGCCTGGGTGCGTACCATATCCGATGCAAACGCTGAGGTTCATACGGGAGGACCAAAGATGACAAATGCAGAAAAACTTACCCTGGCAAAACACGCCTGCCACATCCGCATGGGCGTGATCGAGGGCACTCACAGCGCCAAGTGCGGCCATCCGGGCGGCAGCCTGGATATCGCCGAGGTGCTGGCGTACCTCTATTTCGTAGAGATGAAGGTGGATCCGAAGGATCCCAAGAACCCTGACCGCGACCGTCTGGTGCTCTCCAAGGGCCATGCGGCTCCGGCGCTGTACGCCGCGCTGGCTGAGCGTGGGTTCTTCCCGGTGGAGGACCTCAAGACCCTGCGCAAGATTGGCAGCTACCTGCAGGGCCACCCCAACATGAACAGTGTGCCGGGCGTGGATATGTCCACCGGCAGTCTGGGTCAGGGCGTGAGCGCCGCCTGCGGCATGGCACTGGGTGCCAAGCACGCCGGTAAGCCCATCAATGTTTACACCATCCTGGGTGACGGCGAGGTGGAAGAGGGCGAGTGCTGGGAGGCCTTTATGTTTGCTTCTCACTACGGCCTGTCCAACCTCTGCGTTATGCTGGACCGCAACCATCTGCAGATCGACGGCACCACCGAGACCGTGATGAACAGCGCCCCGCTGGAGGAGAAGCTGAAGGCCTTCAACTTCAACGTGCTGACCATCAACGGCCACGATCTTGATGCCATTGAGAGCGCCATCGCCGCTTTCCACGCTGAGAACGAAAAGCCCACCTGCATCATTCTGGATACCCTCAAGGGCAAGGGCGTTTCCTTTATGGAGAACTCCGTTGACTGGCACGGCAAGGGCCCCAACGATGAGGAATACGCACAGGCCATGCAGGAGCTGAATGCAGCTTACGCCGCGCTGGAAGAGGAGGACAAGTAAGATGGCAGAAGTGAAGAAGATCGCTACCCGTGACAGCTACGGCAACACCCTGAAGGAGCTGGCCGCCGAGGGCCACGACGACCTGGTGGTGCTGGACGCTGACCTGGCTGCCGCCACCAAGACCGGCATGTTCCGTAAGGCGTACCCGGACCGTCACTTCGACTGCGGCATTGCCGAGAGCAACATGATGGGCGTGGCCGCAGGTCTGGCCACCATGGGTTATGTTCCCTTTGTTTCCAGCTTTGCTATGTTTGCCGCAGGCCGTGCCTTTGAGCAGATCCGCAACTCGATCGCCTACCCCCGCCTGAACGTCAAGATCGGTGCCACCCACGGCGGCATCTCCGTGGGCGAGGACGGCGCTTCCCACCAGTGCTGCGAGGATTTCGCGCTGATGCGCGCCATCCCCGGCATGACGGTCATCTGCCCCGCGGACGCCAACGAGGCCAAGGCCGCCACCATGGCGATTGCTGATTTCGAAGGCCCCGTCTACATGCGCCTTGCGCGCCTCGCCACGCCCGTTTTTGAGGGCGACATGGTCAAGCCCTTTGAGATCGGCAAGGCCAACGTTCTTCGCGAGGGCAAGGACGTCGCGATCTTCGCAACGGGTCTGATGGTCAACGAGTCCCTGATGGCTGCCGAAGCGCTCGCAAGCGATGGCATCGACGCCGCCGTCATCAACATCCACACCATCAAGCCCATCGACGCTGCGTGCGTCACCGAATGGGCTGAAAAGTGCGGCAAGGTCATCACCGTCGAGGAGCACAGCGTCATCGGCGGTCTGGGCGACGCCGTGGCCGACGTCCTGATGGGTAAGGTCAACTGCAAGTTCCATAAGATCGGCGTGAACGACCGCTTCGGCCAGTCCGGCAAGGCGGCGGACGTGCTGCGCGAGTATGGCCTGACAGCGGACCAGATTGCTGAGACGGTCAAAGTGAACATCTGAGGAAAGAAAGGAGACAAAGCGAATCGGTTTTGTCTCCTTTTTTTCAAAAATATCGCAAATCCTCTTGCAAAATCAAATTTCTCTGTTACAATACAATTAGTTCCAAACGTACCAAACATTTGAAATAACTTTTTATCAAAGGAGAAGATATTATGCCGCTCGTAACATCTACTGAAATGTTCAAAAAAGCCTATGACGGCGGATACGCCATCGGCGCGTTCAACGTCAACAACATGGAGATCGTGCAGGGCATCACCGAGGCCTGCCAGGAGGAGCACGCTCCCGTGATCCTGCAGGTTTCCAAGGGCGCCCGCGCCTATGCCAACCACACCTATCTGGTGAAGCTGGTGGAGGCCGCTGTGGAGTGCTGCCCCGATATCCCCATCGTGCTGCATCTGGATCACGGCCCCGACTTCGAGACCTGCAAGAGCTGCATCGACGGCGGCTTCACCTCCGTCATGATCGACGGCTCCCCCCACCGCTTCGAGGACAACATCGCCC
>ERZ779922.967-NODE-967-length-22127-cov-10.631660_pt1 | contig 22127 bp, 21 predicted proteins | sample MGYA00511544_ERZ779922 | MGnify/ENA primary metagenome ERZ779922 (study PRJEB29588, sample SAMEA2154516) | human gut metagenome | biome: human gut; feature: human-associated habitat; material: faeces | place: Denmark | collected 2008/2010 ... | reverse complement strand
TACCATACTGTGCGGTTTCTGTCCATCTGGAAACATGAGGGCGGTGCTTACCAGCGGCTTTCCCAAAAGAAAACCCCTGCGCCCGCTCAATGCTTGGAAGGACGCAGGGAACTTGCTATTATGCGGCTTTAGCGAATGGCATCCTTAAGGGGCTTGCCGGGCTTGAAGGTCGGCACCTTGCAGGCAGGGTAGGTCATGGGTTCGCCGGTGCGGGGGTTGCGGCCCACACGGGCAGGGCGCTCCTTTACCTCGAAGCTGCCAAAGCCCACCATCTGCACCTTGTCTCCGCTCTTCATGGCGGTTTCCACTGCGCCGGTAAAGGCGGCGAGAGCCGCTTCGCAGTCCTTCTTCGTCAGGCCGCTGTTTTCCGCCATGGCGGCGATCAGTTCGGTTTTATTCATGGAAATCATTCTCCTTTTTGTTGCAGTATGCCTGTATTATAGCGGGAAAAGGGAGAATCTGTCAACTGCGGGACTCTGCCATTTCTGTGACGCCCCGTGGCGAACCGTATGTATCAGGCTCCCCAGTTGTTTGTTGCCAGTTTCTTCATGTAGGCCCAAGTCTGCGGCGCGGCATTCCGAAAGGTTTCCATGCGTTTTTCATTGCCGCTGTATGTGATCCAGTGGACGAAGCAATCGGCAAAAAATTCCCGGCTATTGGTCTTGGCATAGTCCCGCAGACTGGAGTTCTGCGATTCTGCCAGATACAGCCGTTCATGCTCTGCGGGAAAACCCAGGGCATAATCCAGAAAATGCCCGAACTCGTGGAGCGTCGCATCGGCCTCTGAGATGTAGATGGTTTTCCGGCTGTAATTGGTGGCTCCAATGCAGCTCATGTTCAGTTTCTTGCTGAGGCCGCCCATGTAGTCGAAGTCGATGCAATATGTCCAGCCGGTGGCGTTGAAGGCATCGAGGACCTGTTCGGGTACTTTCCGCAGTTCCAGCAGGAAATCGTTGACATTGACACCTGCCGCATTCACCATCGTCACCGGTGCAGGCGGTTCCTCGACGTGGAAGCTCTGTGTCAGGACAGCATGAAGAATGATTGCCGCTTCTCCGCGCGTCACGAGCGCATTGGTATCCGTATCATCAGAGCACAGCCTGAGCTCCCGCCCCACGCGCAGGATGTTGTCAGCCGTGCTGAGCGATGTCTCTCCCTCGTAGAGCGTGCTGTCATAAACCGGAACATCCGCAGCGGCAAAAGTACTCTCAACCAGCACGCTGCGACATATCGGTGAGCGCGGCACGGAGAGTGCGGTTTCGTTCAGCCAGCCCTGCCGGTAGGCTTCCGCGACGCTGCTTCGACCCACATCCTGCCAGTTGTCACCGATAGTTTCGACACCATAGGCGCGGCAGAGCATGACAGCCCATTGCTCCACAGTGATGAGCTGTTCCGGCGAGAAGCATTCATTCCCCATTCCGGCGACGATCTCACATTTGGCCAGATACATCACGCTCTCATAGCAGTCCGCAGACTCCGGTACGTCATCAAAGCCTGTGCAGGCAGCGGAAGCGGCTGTGGGCAGGATCAATGCCAGGACAAGGGTGCAGACAGCCAGCACTGTTCTTCTAACGATCATCTTCATAAGTTCCTCCATATTCTTGTTCTTTCTCTGTCCTGTATCCTCCGGTAGAGTAGGCTCTTCTGGATGCGCCATGGTGACGCTACCCTATGGACAGAATTTTGAAAGGGAAAACGTCACAGTCCCCCCTTGGCGGGAGACTGTGACTTTTTTGCCGCTGTCAGGCGGTACAGATTGCTGGTAAGGCTGCCGTTGGCGCGGTGGCGCTGCCGCTTCTCAATGAGCTGCCTGTGTTCCAGATCTGCCAAGGCCCGCTGGACGGTGCGGGGTGAGAGGCCCAACTCACCGGCGATGGTCTTGATCCCCGGCCAGCAGACACCGGAAACGTTTGCCCGGTCCCGAAGATAGATATATACCGCCTTTTCCCGGTGACTCAGATGCTCCTCGGCGTAGATAAAGTTGAATTGGCTCATCTGCTTCCCTCCATGTTATAGGGATTCTTTGTGCAACTCCGATGGATGCTGCGAACGAGTTCGCCCTGGTCTATGTAGGCGATCTTTCGGGCCGCCCGCTCCGGCATCCGATAGCCGTTTGGATCGAAGGTGATGCCCCAATCCAAAAACAGGCGCAGTCTCGTCCGCATGGGATGGGTGCCGGTCTTCATCACCACAAACTCTCCCTTGGGGATGGACTTCAATTCGTCTGGCGTCATGAGCGGGCGCTCCATCATCTGCAAGGACTGGCTGCTCTCCTTGCCTTGGCTGACGGAGCCGGAGAGCACCGTGCGGCTGCCAAGGGCGGCGGAGAGGGCCTCGGCGGTTTTGCTCTGGGGCGAAAAGCCGCCGAAGATGGTGTCCTGGCAGTTGTCACATATAATTTCCGCGCCTTCTTTACCATAGTTCTTCTCCAGTTGGGCAAGGCTCTGGATAATGGATACCAGCGTCAGCCCGCGGGAGCGGCCCGCACTGAACAGGGGCAGGATGTCGAAGGGCGGCATGGTGCCCAGCTCATCGCAGAACAGCACCACGCGGTTCTTGAGCCTGCCGTCATGCTCGTCCGCCACGGAGAACAGCTCACGGGAGAGGTTCTGGATCATAAGGCCCGCAATGAAGTTCTTGGCGGGGTCTTCTTCCGGCAGAATGAGAAAAATGGCGCACTTCTCCGAGGCGAACATCTCCGCGTTGATGGGGCTGTCGTAGCAGATGACCTGCTCCAGCTCCGTGTCCAGAAAGGCGTTCAGGCGGGAGAGGACGGTGGACAGGAGGACGGCGCTGGTGGTCAGTACGTCGTTCCGGCTGTCGGCGGCGGTGGCCATCAGGGTCTCGGAGCCGATGGTGCGGCCGATGGTGCGGTTGAAGCCGCTCATCCAGAGCTTGACGAGGATGGATGCGGCCAGCACGCCCACGCTCAGCCAGCTGAACGCCACGGGGGTGGGGTGGAACACCTTGACCACCGATTCCTTGAGCAGGGAAAAGCCGATGCCCAGGATGGTCACGCTGACCACCAGACCGGCCAGATATTCATAGCGGGCGTGGCCGTAGGGATGCTCGGCATCCGGGGCCTTGGCGGCCAGCCGGAAGCCGATGAGGCTGACTACGTTGGACGAAGCGTCCGAGAGGTTGTTCAAAGCATCCGCCATGATGGCGATGGAGCCGAACAGGGTGCCTGCCAGCAGCTTGCCCAGGCAGAGCAGCAGGTTGCAGGCCATACCCACACCACTGGCAAGGTTGCCGTAGGCCGTGCGGGTGGCAGGGTCCTGGGGATCATTGGGATGCCGGATGAACCGGCGGATCAGAAATTGCGTCATATCTATCTTTCATCTCCAGAGGTGCGTTCAAAAAATACGACTTAGGTATAGTATAGCACCCAGCTTTACCGTTGTGAAGCGTTCACCCATGAAACTGCGGCTTGTCAGGCGGCAGTTTTGTGAATTTGCTTCTTGTTGCAATCAAAAAAGAGCTGCCGCGCGCCCCTTTGCCAACACTTTGGTTGGCAGAGAGCGCCGCAGCAGCCCCTTTTACAGTTCCGTCAGGGGAACTCAGACATTCTTGGCAGAGGGCTTGCTCAGATCCACGCCGCGGATGATCTTGCGCACGGGCAGGATGCTCTTGGCGTTCATGGACAGCTCGTCCACACCCATCCGCAGGAAGGTCTCGGTGAGGGCGGTATCCGCGCCCAGCTCACCGCAGATGCCCACCCAGATGCCGTGGCGGTGGCCCGCCTCAATGGTCATCCGGATGGCCTTCAGCACAGCGGGGTGGTGGGGGTCAAAGAAGGGCTCCAGCTTGGCGTTCTGGCGATCCAGCGCACAGGTGTACTGGGTCAGGTCGTTGGTGCCGATGGAGAAGAAATCGCACTCCTGGGCCAGATCGTCCGCCACCAGAACTGCGGCGGGGGTCTCGATCATGGTGCCCACCTCGATCTTGTCGCTGAACTTCTTGCCCTCGGCGGTCAGCTCTGCCTTGCACTCCTCCAGCACGGCCTTGGCATCCTGCAGCTCCCGCAGACTGGTGATCATGGGGAACATAATGCTCATGTTGCCGTAGGCAGAAGCGCGCAGCAGGGCCCGCAGCTGGGTCTTGAAGAAATCCTTGCGGGTCAGGCAGATGCGGATGGCGCGGTAGCCCAGCGCGGGGTTGTCCTCGTGGTCGAGCTTCATGTAGTCCACGGTCTTGTCCGCGCCGATATCACAGGTGCGCACAACCACCTTTTTGGGAGCCAGGCTCTCCAGCACCTGCTTGTAGGCCTCGAACTGGTATTCCTCGGTGGGGTAATCCGTGCAGTTCAGGTAGACGAATTCGGTGCGGAACAGGCCCACGCCGCCCGCGTCGTTCTGCTGGACCGCGCCCACATCGCTCATGCCGCCGATGTTGGCAAAGACCTGCACGGTCTTGCCGTCCAGCGTGGTGTTGGGTTTGCCCTTGAGCTCGGCCAGCAGGGCCAGCTTCTTCTGGTCCTCCTGCTGGCGCTTTTTCAGGCTCTCCAGCAGATCGGGGGTGGGGTCCACATACACGCAGGCGTTGTAGCCGTCCACCACAGCCATCTTGCCGTCCCAATCTTCCTGGATCTCCTTGCACTGGATCAGGGCGGGGATGTTCATGCTGCGGGCCAGAATGGCGGTGTGGCTGTTGGAGCTGCCCTCCCGGGTGATGAAGCCCAGCAGCAGGCTCTTGTCCATCCGCACCGTCTCCGAGGGTGCCAGATCCTCCGCCACCAGAATGCTGGGCTCCGTGCCCTGCAGGGTGGCATTGTCCACGCCCTGCAGGATGTCCAGCATGGCCTGGGCAATGTCGATGACATCGGCGCTGCGGGCCTGTAAATAGGGGTCGTCCATGGCGGCAAACACGGCGGCCTGGTTGTCGCCCGCTTTCTTGACGGCATACTCCGCACACATGTGCTGGCCGTTGATGATCTCCTTGATGGCATCCACAAAGTCATCGTCATCCAGCATCATGGCATGGATGTTGAACACCTCGGCAATGTCCTCGCCTGCCTCGGCCAGTGCCTTTTCATACAGGGCAGTCTGCTGGTCAATGGCCTTGGCCCGAGCCTCTTCAAAGCGGGCTTCCTCTGCCGCCGTGTCCGCGACCTGGGCGGTGGAAATCACGGTATCTTTTTTCTTGTAAATTTTCAGCTTGCCGATGGCAATGCCGTTCAGGATGCTTTTACCGGTTCCTACCTGCATCGTTCTCTCTCCTTTGTTGAGAATTTTAGTGCGAAAAAGCCCCCGCAGGGTCTCCCGCAAGGGCTTTTGTCCGCAGATTCAAAGATCAGACGTTCTCGGTCAGGAACTTCTGAATGGCCTCGGCAGCGGCGGCCTCATCGTCGCCCTCCACCTTCACGGTCACGGTGTCGCCCTGCTTGACACCCATGCCCATCAGAGCCATCAGTTTGCGCAGGTCGCAGCTCTTGCCGTCCTTTTCCAGGGTAGCGGTGCTGGCAAAGCCCTTGGCCACCTTCACGAGCAGACCGGCCGGACGAGCGTGGATGCCGCATGCATCCTTAACAGTATACTGGAATTCCTTCATAATCATTTTCTCCTTACTTCATCCCGTTTCAGATCCGGACGGTCCTGCCACTCCGGACGCAGCCGATTTTGCTGCGGGATGCTACTATTATTATAAACCCGCTTCGTTATTTTTTCATCATTCCATATTGCTGATTTTTAGCCAGAAATTTTGGTGCTATTGAACAGAAGTTTTGCCCCCATTTTTCCACCGGATTCATTCGACAGGATACCCCTCGGCATCCAGGGGCAGGTCGGTGTACTGCGCCTCCTCGGGCACCACGGAGTCCGGCTCCCCGCTGGTCTGCTGGCTCTGCCCGGCCGCGCCCAGCTCCTCATCATGGCGCTCTCCCCAGTCGCCGCTGTAATCCTCACCGGACACCTGCTGGGCATCCTGCTGCTCAGCCTGCGCCATTGCGGTCTGGGCATCCTTCAGGCCGATCACCGTGCCTGACGGCTTTTCCAGCAGGTAGGCCCCCACAGCCTTTTTGCGGTAGACCAGCAGCACGCCGTAGCGGCTGGTCTCTCCGCTGCTGGCCGCCGGGATCAGGGCGGTCCACTTTTCCACGGTTTTCCCTTTGTAGCGGATAAGATCCATTCCGCTTTGCTGTACCACCCCGTTGAAGGCCGAGAAGCTGTCGTCCCACTTGCGGGGGATCTTGACCTTATCCGCCGTGATGGACGTGCCGTCCACATCCAGCCCATAGCCCGTGAACCAGGTCTGGATGTCCTGTGCGCTCTCGATCCGGTTCACCCCGGCCGCTGCCGCCACCGTGCGGGTGCTGATGTACCGCCCCAGAAAGGCGCTGAAGATCACCAGCGCACAGCAGAGCGCACCGGCCCCCACCTTTTTCAAGCTCGTCTTGTTCAGCGTTACCACAAACATACCGTTCCCTCCCACCCGTTTTGTTCTGAAAAGAATATATGGGGCGGGCAGAGGAATTATAACCGCGCTGCGGCAGATCCACTTTCCTGCGCAGGAGTCATTTGAAAAAGTTGCTTCTTCTGTTAAAAAGTCGCTCGAAAAAGTTTCAGCTATCGCAAAGAAGTCCCTTGAAAAAGTTGTTCTTAGTTGGGCGTAAAGGGCTACGGCAAAGAACCAAGATCTGTTCCAGTCGGATCGGAGACGGTTCTTGAAATGTACCCACTGGATTTTGAAGAATTCTTATGGGCCAATGACATCACCGAACCTGTCATTGCGCTGCTGCAAAGTTCTCTGGACTCCGGTTCTCCTGTGCCGGAAGCGCTGCACAACCGGATGCGGCAGCTTTTGCTCCAATATACCGTTGTGGGAGGAATGCCGGATGCTGTCCAGACCTTTGTGACCAGCAGGCAGATGGATGAGGTCCTGCGTATCCAGCGGGACATCGTTCGTTCCTATGAGGACGACATGGTAAAGTACGCGGAAAAAAAGGATAAGTCCCGCATCAAGGAGTGTTTCCAGTCCATTCCCCGCCAGCTTGCCAAGGAAAACAAGAAATTCCAGTATTCCGTTGTAAAAAAAGGCTCCACCTCCGCAAAATATGCTGGAAGCCTGCAATGGATCGAGGACGCCGGCATCATCACACGATGCCACAATCTGTCCATTACCGAGCTGCCTCTGGATGGGAACGCGGAAGAGGATACCTTTAAGGTCTATATGTGCGACACCGGCCTGTTCGTCAGCATGCTGGAGGACGGAACGCAGTTTGACATCCTGCAAGGCGACCTCTATGGCTACAAAGGTGCTATCTTTGAAAACCTGATTGCCGATATCTTCACCAAGATGGGGCGCAAGCTCTACTATTTCCACAAGGATTCCGGCCTCGAGGTGGATTTTGTGATCCGTTATCAGGGAGAATGCACCCTTGTAGAGGTAAAGGCCCGCTCCGGAAATGTCAAAAGCACAAAGACGATCCTCAACCACCCTGAAAAATATCATGTATCCCATGCGATCAAGCTCGGAGACTATAATATCGGGAAAAACGGGTCGCTCCTGACCCTTCCCCTCTATATGGCCTTTCTGCTGCGCAGCTGCTGACCTGTACAGCACCAAAAGAGCCCCCGCCGGAATAGACCGGCGGGGGCTCTTTCTCATAGCGGTAAGTTCAGGATCACTCGATCAGGCCGTTCAGCAGGGCCAGGCACTTGCGGCTGTGCAGCTTGCGGATGGCCTTGGCCTCGATCTGGCGGACACGCTCACGGGTGACACCGAAGTCGCGGCCCACCTCCTCCAGCGTGCGGGGGCGGCCATCGTCCAGACCAAAGCGCAGGCGGATGACCTTTTCCTCACGGGGGGTCAGGCTCTTGAGGGCCTGATTGATCTGCTGGGCCACCATGGCGCGGTCCGCTGCCTTGCCGGGGGCCTCGGCGTTCTCGTCGGCCACGAAATCGCCCAGGGAGGAATCCTCTTCCTCGCCCACGGGGCTTTCCAGGCTGGCGGGCTCCTGCGCCATGCGCTGGATCTCGCGCACGCGCTCCACGCTCATATCCATGGCCTTTGCCAGCTCCTCGGGGGTGGGCTCGTGGCCGTTCTGGTAGACCAGCTGGTTGGTGGCCTGACGCATCCGGTTGATGGTCTCGACCATGTGCACCGGGATGCGGATGGTGCGGGCCTGATCCGCAATGGCACGGGTGATGGCCTGACGGATCCACCAGGTGGCGTAGGTGGAGAAGCGGAAGCCACGGTCACAGTCAAACTTCTCGGCGGCCTTGATCAGGCCGATGTTGCCCTCCTGGATCAGGTCCAGGAACGCCAGGTTGTGGCCGACATGCTTCTTGGCGATGGAGACCACCAGACGCAGGTTGGCCTCGCTCAGGCTGCGGCGGGCGTTCAAGCCGTCGCGGCGGATCTTGAGCAGCTCCTGGCGGCGCTCCTCCGTCAGGGGGCCGTTCTCAACAGCCTCCATGGCCTCCTCTTCGGCAGCCTTTTCCTCGTCGTCCTCGCTGGACTTGGTGTTGCCGTCCTCGTCCAGATCCTCGGTATAGCTCCGGCTGTTCTCGTCCTCCTCGAACGAGAAGCGGGCGCTGTTCTTTTTGATGTACTCAGGCGCGCCGTACTTCTGGCGGTCGGCCTGAAGGATGTGGGCAGCCTCGGCACCGGCGTGGATGCGCTTGCTCAGGTCCACTTCCTGCTCCGCGCTCAGCAGCGGGATCTGGCCGATCTGCTTGAGGTAGTTCTTCACAGGGTCATCCAGCAGCTCATCCATGGCAGCCTTCAGGTCTGCGGGGTTCTCCTCTGCCGGGTCGTCCTCATTTTCATCGCCCAGGCCCAGCTCATCGCTGTTTGCCTCGGCACTTTCCACCTCTGCCATGATGCCTTCCACATCCAGGCTGGTGTCAACGTCGGCCTCGTCATCCAGAATTTTGATGCCGCGCTCCTCCAGAAGCGTGTAAAGCGTTTCCACATCCATCCGGCACTGGGAAGCCAGTGTCTTGGCCTCGCCCGCCGTCAGGGTGCCTTCGCCCTTCGTCAACAGTTCCTTCAAAGTCATGCCCATTTCGCTCTCTCCTTTTCACCGCGGCGCTGGCTGCGCCGTAAGTGATATCGTATCATAAGTTTTGCCGCTGCGGGATGGTTCAAATCACCAGGCCGCCGTTCACACCGAACACCTGCCCGGTGATGTAACCGGCGCTTTCGCCTGCCAGGAACACCAGCAGCTGCGCCACCTCGTCCGCGCTGCCCAGGCGGCCCACGGGGGTCTCCTCGGCCAGCGCAGCCTTATCCTCTGCCGTAAAGGCAGCCATCATATCGGTGTCGATGACACCCGGAGCCACGCAGTTCACGGTGATGCCGCTGGGCCCCTCCTCTTTGGCAAGGGCCTTGGTCAGGCCGATCAGGCCCGCCTTGGCAGCGGAGTAATGCACCTCGCAGCTGCCGCCGGTCTGGCCCCACATACTGCTCACGGTCAGGATGCGGCCCGCCTTGCGGCGGATCATGCCCGGCAGGGCCAGCTGGCACAGGTGGAACGCGCCGCTCAGGTTCACGTCCAGCATGTGCTGCCACTCCTCCGGGGTGATATCGGTGAACAGCTTCTGCTGGGCAATGCCCGCGTTGCTCACCAGCACATCCACATGGCCCACGGCCTGCTCCACGGTGTGGAACGCCACCTCACAGCTGGCGCGAGAGGCCACGTCGCACTGGACCGCCAGCAGGCCCGGCAACGCCTTTTCCAGCGCCGCCGCCTCCTCGGCGTGGGTGTGGTAGAGCACCGCCACCCGGTAGCCCGCCTGCCAGAAGGCGCGGGCCGCCGCGGCTCCGATGCCCCGGTCTCCGCCCGAGATCAGCACGCAGCGCCCGTTGGCCGCAGGGACTGCCGGTTCCGGCACAGGCTCCACCGGCGGTTCCGTTTCTGTGGCCGGTTCCGGCGCAGCTTCCTGCACCGGCTCCTGTTCCGGCTCAGGGGCCCGGGATGCCTTGTCCTCATCGCTCAGGTCAAAGGTCAATTCAAATTCATCATCGTACAAGAGTCAGCCCTCCTGCCGTTTGTTCTCTGCCTGCAAAAAATCCCGCAGGCAGGAAGGTCCCGCCCTCCACCGCACCCATGGGCTGCGCTCTGCTCCTCTTTCCGGTCAAGGCCGGTCCTGCGGCGAGCCCGCTGGTCTGTGCGAGTGGTTTCGACAAGTTACCATTAAATAATATAACACAATTCGACGAAAAAAGAAAGTGGGAACCGCCGTCTTTTCACGCAGTTCCCACTTTTTTTACGTTCTCAGGGGGTCACGGGCGGTTTCCAGCGGGGCTTTGCGGCCCGCTGCTCCCGCAGCCGGAGGAAAAACGCCTGCAGCAGCGCCTGCGCCTCCTCCGCCCGCAGACCGCTTTCCACCACCGGATGGTGGTTGAAGGGCAGGGCGAACAGGTCGGTCACGCTGCCGCAGCACCCGGCCTTGGTATCCGCCGCGCCGTACACCACCCGCCTGATCCGGCTATTGATGATGCCGCCGCTGCACATGGGGCAGGGCTCCAGCGTAACAAACAGCTCACACTGCCACAGCCGCCAGCCGCCCAGCTTTTTGCAGGCCGCGTCAATGGCCAGCAGCTCGGCGTGGTGGAGGGCGTTTTTCTCGGTCTCGCGGGTGTTGTGGGCGGCGGCGATGATCTCGCCGTTCCGGGCCACTACCGCGCCCACGGGCACCTCGCCCAGCGCGGCGGCCCGTGCGGCCTCCTCCAGCGCCGCGCCCATCAGCTCATAGTCGGTCATCCCATTCCCCTTTCTGCCAGCGCCCGGGCCAGCACCAGCCCATTGTTCAGGATATGCAGCACCACCCCGGGTGCAGGACTGTCGGTCTGCTCTGCGGCCCACCCGAAAATGAGCCCCATGCCCAGCGCGTAGCACTTTTCGGTCAGCGTTCCGTGCAGGGCCGCAAAGAGCACAGCCTGGCAGAGGTTTGCCGGGTGCTCCCCCAGCGGCCGCAGCAGGCGCAGCAGCGCCCCCCGGAATACCAGCTCCTCGGCCAGCGGCAGCACCAGCAGGCTGCGCAGCGTGCCTGGCACGCCCTGCGGCAGCTCTGCCGCCCCGCCGGGGACCAGCACACACCAGACCGCCGCCAGCCCGGCCCAGGCCAGTGCCGCGATGCCTGCCGCCCGCAGGCGGCGGTTCTGTTCTGACATCTTCTCCGTCCCCTCTCCGTTTGGGGCCGCGCTGTTCCGCTGCTTCGGGCGCACAGCGCACCGCCCCGCAATGCCTGATGCCCATTGTATCATGTTCCGGCCCGTTTGTGCAAGAAAACGGAGCGGAATTGCGAAAATACGAAGAAATATTGATTCAAACAATTGACATTTCCCGTCGTCTCTGGTATATTCCTATACGACTTTTTGATTGATTTGGTCGGGTTATCCGTTCTAAGCCCCGTTGGAGGTATTACTATGATCCGCATTCTTACCGATTCCGCATCCGACATCCTGCCCGCTGAAGCCGAGCAGCTGGGCGTGACCGTCATCCCCCTGAACGTCACCCTGGAGGACGGCACCGTGCTCCGGGACGGCGTGGACATGACCCCCACCGTGTATTACGGCGTGATGGCCCGCTGCCACAAGCTGCCCACCACCAGCCAGCCCAGCCCCGAGCTGTTCCAGCGCTTCTTCCTTGAGGCGGCTGCCGCCGGGGACGAAGTGGTGGGCATCTTCCTCTCCCATGAGCTGTCCGGCACCTGCCAGTGCGCCCGGCTGGCCGCAGACATGGCCAATGTGGACAATGTCCTCTTTGTGGATTCCGAGAACGTCTGCCTGGGCGAGAGCCTGCTGGTACGGCTGGCTGTTCAGCTGCGGGATGCCGGAAAGACTGCCGGGCAGATCGCCGCCACCCTTGAGCACGCCAAGGAGCATCTGCATCTGGTGGCTGTCATCGACGACCTGAAGTATCTGCGCAAGGGCGGCCGCCTGCCCGCCGCCGTGGCCGTGGCCGGTGGGATGCTGGGCATCAAGCCCCTCATCACCATCAAGGAGGGCAAGGTCGTTATGGCGGGCAAGGCCCGGGGCCTGCCCGGCGCTTACGTTGCCCTGTTCAAGAAGATCGAGGAGCTGGGCGGCATCAGCACCTGCGCCGACGCGCTGGCTGGTTACACCCTTGCCCCCCGCGAGGTGCAGCCCATCCAGACCTACCTGCAGGAGAATCTGGGCCGGAACGAGGCCCTTGTGCGCCAGATCGGCTGCGTCATCGGCACCCACGCCGGTCCCGGCGCGTTCGGCCTGGCCTTCCTCGATGAGGGCTTCACCTTCTGATCTTACCCAATCAAAAAGAGGAACTGCTTTCCCGGCAGTTCCTCTTTTTTGTTGGTTCATTCGTGTCCGATCTTCGACCAGTCGATCTCTTCGGCATCTACAAAGCCGCTGTCCTTCGCTTCCTCCAGCTGCTTTGCTTCCTCTGTGGTCAGCTTGGTGAAATCCGGGTCCCATGCCAGTACCAGCTTTTTGATCAGCTCGTAGGCAAGGTTCTTGTCCGGGTCCGGCAGCATATCGATCATGTGTGCTGCATTCATTGCAATTTCAGACATCCTGCCACCTCCTTATTTATAGATATCGCCACGATTCCCGATATCCAGCACCAATAGAATCTCCAGCGCGTTTTCCTCTCCGTACCGGTAAAGCACGCGCCAGCTTCCGACCCGGAGCCGCATTGTTCCATCCTTCAGTCCCTGCATCACCTTGATATCACCTGCTGGCGGTTTCAGGGTCAGCCCCTCAATGCCTGCAACGATGCGAAGCACGGACCTTTTGTCCAGCTTATTCAGGAACTTCATGGCGTTCTTCGAGTAGCGGATCTTCATAACATCATCCTCAGCGCTCGTTTTTCTGCGGGCCTCTGGCCCTATTATAGTCCATTCTCCTGCAAACGTCAATTGTTTTTTGCCGAAGATCCGTTCATTACAGCACCGCGTCCGAGACGATCTTGCCCAGCAGGAGCACCAGCACCACAAGCATCATGGGGCGGATGAACTTTGCGCCGTTCTTGAGGGCGAAGTGGGAGCCCAGCAGGTTGCCCACAATGCCGCTGACAGCACAGGGGATGCCGATGGAGAACACCACCAGCCCGCTGGAAAGATACGTTACCAGGCTGGCATAGTTGCTGGCAAGGTTGAGCACCTTGGCGTTGCCGCCCGCCGTGCGCAGGTCAAAGCCCATCAGGGTGGTAAAGGCAATAATGGCAAAGGTGCCGGTACCCGGGCCAAAGATGCCGTCGTACAGGCCGATGCCCAGCCCGATGGCAAGAGCCAGCACCGCCTTTTTGGCGTTCAGGGTGCCGTCGTCCCGGTTCTCGTCGGGCAGGTCCCGCCGCCAGAGGATGAGCACCGCCGCCACCGGCAGGATGATGAGCATCATGGTGCGCAGCACCTGATCGCTGAGCAGGAGCACGATGTGGGAGCCCAGTGCGCTGCCCACAAAGCTGCCCACAGCCGCCAGCAGACCGACCCGGATGTTCATGGCTCCCTTCTGGAAGAACTGCGCCGTGGCAAAGGTGGTGCCGCAGGCCGCGCTGAATTTATTGGTGCCGTAGGTGTAATGCACCGGCAGGCCCGCAAACAGGTAGGCGGGCAGGCTGATCAGACCGCCGCCGCCCGCCGCCGAGTCCACAAAGCCCGCAAACCCGGTCATCAGCATCAGAAACAGCAGCATTGGCAATGATAATGTAATTTCCATTCGTTCTACTTTCCCACTCTTTCGTTTACTTCAGATACAGCTTTCCCTCGCAGGCCAGGATCTGATCCAGGATCATCCGGGACACCCGGGCACCATAGACCATGGCGGGGTGGTCGTTGTACTCAATGATATCATGGAACTCCTTGTTCATCAGAACGATCACATACTCGCCGTAGGGGGTGTGGATGATGCCGCCGTCGTTGCGGCAGGCGTTCATGCTGCCGCTCTTGCTGGCCACCCAGATAAGCTCCGGCTCGCCGGTCTCCTCGCAGTCCAGATAGAACTGGGGGAAATCGTGGGTCAGCATGGTGTTGTAGTGCTGCTGGCGGAAGATGCCCAGCATGGCGGCACTGGCTTCTTTGCTGACCAGCGTGCCCTTTGCCACCTGCGCAAACAGGGCGGCGTAGTCCCGGGGCGTGGTGGTGCCCAGCTTGTCGTAGCGGTCAAAGTGGAGGGGGTTGTGCAGGACGGTGTGCCCAAAGCCCAATTCCCGGATGCAGGCATTGATGGTGTCCAGCCCCAGGTAATCAATGATCATATTGGTGGCAATGTTGTCCGAGCAGATGATCATCATGGTGGCGGTGTCCTTCACCTTGAGCTTTGCCCCCACGCCCAGGGCCCGAAGCATCCCGGAGCCGTCCACGAACTGGCTGGCCTCGTAGGTGATCTCCTCTTCCAGGTCAGCCCTGCCCCGGCTGGCCTGCAGATACAGCACCGCCAGAATGAACGCCTTGATGGTGGAGGCCGTCTCAAATTCCTCGTCGGCACCGATCTCCACCGTGCTGCCGCGCAGGTCATCCACAAAAACGCTCATCCTGCCCTGATAGGAATAGAGCTCTGCGGCAATGCGCTTTTCCAATGTCATATTCTGATCCATCTGGAATTCCTCAACTTTTCTATACTTTCCGTTATGCTTTATCCTTACCGTTAAGACATAATTATCATTGAAAACATTGATTTCATTGGTTCTCATTGATTCTAGTGCAATGATGAGCAATGATTTCAATGAATTCAATGAATCTTTTGATACTAACGGTGATTACAAGTTGTTTTCAAAGAAACGCTGTGCGTTGCGGAAGAAGATGGCTTCCACCTCATCCTCGGTGAAGCCCTCTTTCCGCAGGGCATCGGCCAGCAGGGGCATTTTGGAGCAGTCGCTCAGTTCCAGCTTGCCGCCGATGCCGTCAAAGTCACTGCCCAGACCGATGATCTCAATGCCGCCCACCTGCTTGAAATGGGCGGCGTGTTTGGCCATCAGGGCCGTGGTGCTGCGGCACAGGTCGGGGCTGGGCTGGTCATCCAGAAAGCCTGCGCAGTAGTTCAGGCCCACCAGACCGCCTTTTTCCGCCATGACCCGGATCATCTCATCGGTCAGGTTGCGGCAGTGGGGGGCCAGAGCGCGGCAGTTGGAGTGGCTGGCCGCAAAGGGGCGGGTGCTGTGCTCCGCAAGGTCCCAGAAGCCCTTATCAGACAGGTGGCTCACATCGGCAATGATATGCAGGCGCTCCATCTCGGCCAGGAACTCGAAGCCCTTCTCCTTCAGGCCGGTCTCGGTGTTGGGCATACAGGGCCAGATGGGGCCGTTGCCGGGCACCACGTTGGGGCTGGCCAGCTCGTTTTCGTGGTTCCAGGTCAGGGTCATCATCCGCACGCCCAGCTCGTACATCCGGCGCAGCACGCCCAGACTGCCCTTGCAGCAGCCGGCTTCCTCAATGGTCAGCATTCCGCTGATCTTGCCCGCCTCGGCGTTTTTGCGGATATCCTCGGGGCGGTAGACAGGGGCGATCCTGTCGGAATACCGCTCCATCATCCGCTTGAACACGTCGATCTCTTCCAGCGCCGTCACCAGCGGGTCCGCGCCCGGGGTGGGGTCGGCCAGATTCACAAAGGCGGCAAAGCACTGGAGCATGTAGTCGCCCTTCTCCAGCTTTTCCAGATCGATGTGGCCGTTGTTGTGGGCAAAGGTCTGCCCGTCGCCCCGCATCTCCGCGCGCCGCAGCTCGCTCAGGGTGTCACAATGTAGATCAAAGACTTTCATGGATTGTTCTTCCTCCTATAACATCCTCGCCCTCTCAGTCAAAGCCTGACGGCTTTGCCAGCTCCCCCAAAGGGGGAGCCTCTGGCGGTTTCCCGAAACCTTGCGGGGGAATTGCCAGTGCCTCTCCCTTTGGGAGAGGTGGCATCCCGCAGGGATGACGGAGAGGGTGAGTTACTTTATCAGAACACACTCCCCACCGCATACAGACTCTTGACCAGATCTTCCCGGTACAGCGGGTCGGCGGGGTCAAGGCTGTTGATGACCACGCCGCCGCTGGCGGATGCGCCGGTGGAGTGGATGTAGCGGCCCTCGCCAAGGTAAAGGGCGATATGGCCGGGGAAATAGAGGGCATCGCCCCGCTTTTTGTCTGCAAAGGGGATCTGGTGCATGGGCCAGCCCTCCACGATCCTGGCATCCCGGTAGATGAGCACGCCGCACTGCATATAGGCGCTGCTGACAAGGCCGGAACAATCAATGCCCCGGCCCGACTTGCCGCCCCAGCGGTACTCGGTGCCCAGATACTTTTTTGCCTGCGCGCAGACGGCATCCCGGAACGCTTCCTCGCTGCCGTCGTACCACGCCTGCAGTGCCTGCGGCACCAGCTCCCCGGCGGTAATATTCCGGGCCTCGGCCAGCGCGTCATCAAATGCCAGCCCCTCCCGCTGGGAGAACACGGCGGTCATCTCAAACCGCACCGGCTCCAGCGCCACGTCCCGGACATAGCCGGTGCGGCCATCCAGCAGGGCCACCTTGGCCCAGCCGGTGTGGGCCAAGGCTTCCTCGGGCGGTTCGGGCAGGCGGCAGAGCAGGCAGCCACGCTCCAGCTCCAGCATCCGCACCCCCTGCACCTTGGGCAGGCTGAGCACATCGGTGGCACGGCCCACCAGCACCAGCGGCTGGGGCAGGTAGGCCCGCAGCGCATCCTCGCTGACAAATTTCAGCGCATCCCGCCGGACAAAGCCGTGGTAGCCGTAAAAGGTGACCACCTCGGCCACCTCCGGGGAGAGGGGCACTCCCTCGGCGGTCACGCCGCCGGGGGCGGTGCGCACCTGACAGACCTGACCGTACAGCCCCTCGTCCCCGATGGTGGAAACAAGGCCCGCCTCGCTCTGTTTGGTGGTCTGGGGCAGGTCGTAAATGGTCACGACAGGCCGGGCAAATAGGGCGTATTGCATCATTCGGTTCCCTCCAACAAATTCAGCAGCTCCTCCGGCTTCATGCGCAGGATGGCACCATCCGCGCTGCCGGTGACGGTCTCGGCCAGATCCTGCTTGGCCTGCTGCAGCTCCACGATCTTTTCCTCAATGGTGTCCTGGGCGATGAGCTTGTACACCTGCACCGGGTTCTGCTGGCCGATGCGGTAAGCACGGTCGGTGGCCTGATTCTGGGCTGCCACGTTCCACCACGGGTCGTAGTGGATGACGATATCGGCGGCGGTCAGGTTCAGGCCGGTGCCGCCTGCCCGCAGGGAGATCAGGAACACGCTGGCTTCGCCGCCGTTGAAGCGGCGCACCAGCTCGGCACGCACCGGCTTGGGGGTGGAGCCCTGCAGGGTGAAGTGGCTCACGCCCTCCGCGTCCAGCCGCTTGGCCAGCAGCTCAAGCATGGAGGTGAACTGGCTGAACAGCAGGATGCGGTGCCCGCCCTCCACGGCACTGGTGACCAGCTCGATGCAGGCATCCAGCTTGGCGCTGCCGCCTGTCCAGTTGTCGGCAATGAGCCGGGGGTCGCAGCAGATCTCCCGCAGCCGCATGAGGACGGCGAACACCGCCATCTTGTCCTCGGGCTTGGCGGCCCGCAGCTTCTCCCGGGCATCCACCACGGCGGCAAGGTAGAGCTTGCGCTGCTCCTCTTCCAGCTCGATGCGGTAGACGTTCTCTGTTTTGGGGGGCAGCTCCTTCAGCACCTCGGACTTCATCCGGCGCAGGATGAACGGCCCGGTGAGCTGGTTCAGCCGCCGCACCGCCGCCGGGTCGTTTTCCTGCGTGATGGGCTTTTCAAACCGGCTGCAGAAGCTCTTGTAGGGCGGCAGGTAGCCCGGCATCAGGAAGGAAAAGATGCTCCACAGCTCGCCCAGGCGGTTCTCCACGGGGGTGCCGGTCAGCGCAAAACGGACACGGCTGTTCACCCCGCACACCGCCTTGTATTTCTGGGTGGTGTGGTTCTTGATGGCCTGGGCCTCGTCCAGGATGCAGGCGTAGAATTTCTGGTTCTCGTACAGGGTCTCGTCGCGGCGGAGCAGGTCGTAGCTGGTCACCACCACGTCGGCCCCGTCCCACTGCTCGGCCAGCTGGGCCCGGTGGGCGGCATCCCCGTCCACCACAACGCAGTTCAGCTCCGGCGTGAACTTCTGGCATTCCTCGGCCCAGTTCAGCACCAGCGAGGCCGGGCAGACGATGAGGCTGGGCAGGGGGTTCCCGCCCTGCTCCCGGAGGGCCAGCAGATAGCTGAGCACCTGCACCGTCTTGCCCAGACCCATATCATCCGCAAGGATGCCGCCCATGCCGTAGCCATCCAGCGTGCGGAGCCAGCGGTAGCCGTCCCGCTGGTATTTTCGCAAAACTTTTTGTAGAGACGCGGGCGGTGTATACTCGCTGTCCTTTACCGCGTGGAAGCTCCGGCTGAGCTGGCGGAAGGCATCGTCCCGGTTGAAGCGGATGCCGTTCTGCCCCGAGAGCGCCCAGTCCAGACTGGGGGCCCGGTACAGGGGCAGCCGGGCGTGGGCCTGGCCCAGTTTGGCCCCGGAAAGCTCCAGCGTCTCGTTCAGCTCGTCCAGCACCTCCATAGAATCGTCCAGCCGGAGCAGACGGCCATCGCGCAGGCGGTGGTAGCGCTTTTTCTGGTGGAGCGATCTCAGCAGGGCTTTCAGCTCCCCCACCGGGAACTCCCCCGTGTCCACCTCCAGGTCGAGCACGCTGCCGTGCACCGACACCCCCACCGAGATCTTCGGCGGCGCGGCCTGCATACTGCGGAAGGCATCGGTCAGGTAGACCTCGCCCTCGGCCAGCAGGGCCGGGATGCCCTCATCGAGGAAGCGGTAGACTTCATCCTCCTCATAGGCATCGTAGTGGGCAGCAAGGCCGTTGCCCATGGTGTCCGGCCCCGGCTCCAGGTACCGCCCCAGCAGCCGCCCGGCCCGCTGTTCGGCGCGGGCATCCCGCAGCAGACCGGCAGGCCCCGGTTCCTCCGGTGTGACGCGGTCCTCGCCGTACAAAAATTCAAGGTGCGCCCGCACCGTTTCCCGCGTGGGCGCGTCAAGGTAAAACTGCACCACCGGCTCCAGCGGGATCTGATTCAGCAGCAGGCGTTCGGGGTCCTCAATGGTCACCCTGCTGCCCAGCTCCGGCAGGACGTAACTGCAAAAGGCGGTGGCATCCCCGGTGGTAAAGAACAGGCTCTTGCCGCACAGCGCCTCAAGGGCGGGCCGCATCCGGGCGCTTTCGGCCCGGTCCAGCTGCCAGATCGTATCCTCACTGTATAAATAGTCGTTGTCTAAACCCGTTTTCCATCCCAACGCGGGGGTCACGGACACCTCCACGCCGCCCCGGCGCTTTTCCACCCGCATGGTCAGGGCCGGGATGCCGGTCTTGAGGGTGTAGCCGCCCAGATTGCCGGTGGGGGCATAGAGGGCCACCAGACCGTCAAAGATCTCGCCGTTCAGCGGGATGCCCCCGGCAGGCCCGCTGCGGGGCGCATTGCCGTAGCTGCGCAGGGCCGCCTCGGCTCCTTCCTTTGCGCTGAGCTGCCGCCGCAGCAGGCGGAGCAGCTGCTGTGCCTCCGGGGCAAAGGCCTCCCAGCTGTGCTGGAATTCCAGCGCCTTGCCGTAACTGATGAAGCCGTGCTTCTCCACGGCCCGCAGCAGGTCCGGGATGCTCTTTACCACATACTGCCGCCCGCCGTCTGCCGAGATGCGCAGCCGCAGCCAGGGCAGCTCCCCGGGCAGCAGGGTCAGCTCCGGTTCCAGCTCTGCGGCGTGGGGGCGCAGCTCCGCGTGGCCGGTCACGCCGTCCACCTCGGCCAGTGCTCCCTCCTGATAGGCCCGGAGCAGCCGCCGTGCCTCGTAGTCGGATTCCGGTTCCTCGCCCCGCCATTTCTTGCCGAACAGCATTTCCAGGCTGGAGGCATAGCTGTCCCTGCGGGGCGGCTCCTCAGGCTGGGGCGTTTGCAGGTTGGCCGTGCCCCGCACCACGCCCGGGATGCTCTCCGGGCTCTCAGAGGGCCTTTGCGGCGCTCTGCCGGAAAGGCCCTGACTCTCGCTGTCCCGCATCAGCAGCGCGCCGATGTGCTTGCAGCAGGGCCCCTCGCCGTTTTCGTTGTAGGGGCAGGAGCAGCTGGCGCTGACAAAGCTTCCGTTTTCCCGCAGCCAGACCTGGGTCTGGTACAGGCTCCGTCCGCCGCCGCGCACGTCTGCGCTCAGGTGGCGCACGCCGTTCCCAGCCACTTCGCAATTCAGATCCTGTATCCGGTCCGTGTAAGCCTTGGCCCGCGCGAATATCGTGCCGCCCAGCAGGTAGCGGATCTCTTCCATGTCCATCCGGGGTCTCCCTCCCTCTGCAATGCTCTATTGGTTAAGCATACCGCACCGGCGGGCGGGATGCAAGGGGTGCCGGGAAAAAAATTCCGGACACTTTTTGCAAACATGCGGGATTCATCTGATCCGGCGGCTCTTTCGCAGGCAGTGTGCCGACGGAGGTATTATGTTCATCGATTTATTATACTATATACTTATTCAGTTTCGGTATATGGTTCAAGACCATCGAGATAACAAGTGCAATAGCAAAAACGATCCCCGTTATTACTGGAACGGATATAATTGGATTAAAAGAGAGTGTGTTCAGCCCTAAGCGATTATTCAGCTGTTCAAGAATCAATGCATGAACCAAATAAACACCAAAACTATATTTTGACAATTTATACAGTATTGTATCTGTTTTTTCCATCTGCTTACAATGTTCCTTGAACCATACAAACACAAAAAGCGCTTCACATAAAATGTTTACGTGAAAATTTGAAAAATAAGGCATTGGCATCTGTGCTTTGTAAGTTGCTCCAATGGACAGCAGTACCGTCAGAAGAAAACCACCAACACCAAATATATAGATCCATGTTTTAATTCTAGGTGCCAGTTCATTCTGGCTCAGATAGTAACCCATTATATAGTAGAAGGTGTATCCTATCACCAAATGCAAACTCATAGAGTTAATCGGTTCATTCAATAGTGCTACTGCATTTTTTACTCGATCCGGAGCAAAATCATTTGCAAGCTGTGTCCCCCATGGAATTGCAAACGTAAAAGCAAATGAAAGAATCAAAAAGTACTCCGTTACTTTTTTGTCTTCAACGATTCTTCGCAAAATCGGATGACACATATACATTCCGATAATCATGGGTATATACCACAGATGATAGTGACTGGAGATTGTCTCTCTTACGAATTCTTTTAACCCCCCCCCTATCAACGAGTGCACTGCATAGAGTGAACTCCACACCACAAATGCAACGATCATTCGAAAAATATACTTTTTATATAGTATTTTCCATGGGACTTCTCTCCCTAAAAACAACGCTCCTGAAATCATCAAGAAAACCGGAACCGCCCAACGCACACAAGAATCATATATTGTAAATACATTTTGTTCTAAACTGGCGACATCTCTCTGACCCCAACATTCTGCTGATGTATGAAGCATTATTACTGCGATTGCAGCTACCACCCGCAAAGCATCCAAGTATTTTATTCTATTTTTTGAATCCATTTTCATCCTCCTTGTAAATAACTCGATTATTATCACATTATACAACATTTATAATAACAAACAGATTACGGTTCTTCAAGTCCGTACACAACAAAAAAGTCCTGAGAGAAACCTCTCAGGACTTTTCATTCAAGTCGGCGACTACCTATTTTCACGCGCCGTTTCCAGCGAACTATCTTGGGCACGAGTGAGCTTAACTTCTGTGTTCGGAATGGGAACAGGTGGAACCTCACCGTCATCGTCACCGACCAATATGACTGGTTCAGTATAACATTTCTGTTCTACTTTGTCCAGTGTTTCTTGAAGGACGTGCCTTCAAAACTGAATAATCACTGCTCACATTTTATCATTGACTTGAGAATTCAAGCGAATTGTGGTCAAGCCCTCGATCTATTAGTACACACTTGCTGAATGGATCACTCCACTTACACATCGTGCCTATCAACCTCGTAGTCTACAAGGGATCTTACCTGATTGAATCAGTGGGATATCTTATCTTTGGGTCGGCTTCACGCTTAGATGCTTTCAGCGTTTATCCGATCCGTACGTAGTTGCCCAGCTATGCTCCTGGCGGAACAACTGGTGCGCCAGAGGTACGTCCGTCCCGGTCCTCTCGTACTAGGGACAGCTCCCATCAAATATCCTGCGCCCACGACAGATAGGGACCGAACTGTCTCACGACGTTCTGA
>ERZ779922.953-NODE-953-length-22444-cov-4.210907_pt1 | contig 22444 bp, 16 predicted proteins | sample MGYA00511544_ERZ779922 | MGnify/ENA primary metagenome ERZ779922 (study PRJEB29588, sample SAMEA2154516) | human gut metagenome | biome: human gut; feature: human-associated habitat; material: faeces | place: Denmark | collected 2008/2010 ... | reverse complement strand
CCAGCCAGTCTGCGAATAGTTCCGGATAGGCCGCGCGGGCGTTCTCCAGAGCGCCGACAGCCTTGAAACTTCTCTTGGCCTCGGCTCCGTGCGTACCTCGGGCGGAAGGGATCTCCGACGCTGCGCGCGACACAAGTTCCTTAAACGAATATACCTGCACGGATCCCGTTGCTGATGCCAAGTTTGAGGCTGCGGCCACGGAAAGTCCGATGCAGAAGAGGGCTCCTTTGTGGGTATTCACTCCGCCGGTGGCCTTCAGCATCGCTTTTTCGGCCTCGATGCCGATCTCCTTTATCTTTGCCGGGTCAATGTCTTTGGCGGACTCCACAGCCAGTCTTGTCAGATAAGGTCTTAACGCTGAGATGCTTTTGGACATCAGCGCATAGTCCATGTCTTTGTGGGCACCGTTGTCCTGCCTGTCCACGAGTCCCGGTTTGGGGGTCGTGTCGAGTTCCAACCTCAACGCACGCTCGGCAAGGTCGGCGACCAAGTAAGGGACGGTGGATTCTGGAATATATTCCATCGCCTCTTTGAAGCCGCCTTTGTCCAAAGCCCGCCTTAACGAAGTGGCGCTTAGCGGTTTGCCGTTTTGCTCAAGTCTTGGAATCTCTACGAAGTTAGGCAATATCTCCGCCATCAGCTCGTTGTAGCGGCGGGTCAGCGCATCCTCCGGCTCGCTGCCGGCGAAACGTACCGTAACGCCCAGAGGCTTAGCGATGTGGTTCACAAACAGATCAAGATCAAGGGCAATCTGAGTGTCCGTCGCGTCGTCCAACTTCTTCAGGAAATATGTCGGGAAGGTCGCCGCCGAGATGGCGTAGTCACTGCCCTCGCAGACAACCACATTGTCAAGCCCGGCGCAACCGGCCTCGATCATAGCCTTTCTTTCGACGTAAGGGAAACGCGACCTATCTTCCTTAACAACAATCACATAAAGATTGTCAACCTGCGATGCGGCCTGCTCAACCAGATAGCGATGTCCTTTGGTGAACGGATTGGCGTTCATCACGATCGCCCCGTTCCGGCCCGGACGGGCAAGCGAAGCCAAGTACTTCCTGTACTCCGGAAGCCCTCCCCTGCCGTTCTCCATCAGGATGGCGTTCGGCGAGGACGCGATCAAGGCGAAACCGAGGCTTTTGAATATTCCTTCATTCTCCGGCTTGGTGAAAGCCTTGACCGATTCCCTGCCCTCCTCACGGGCGATGGCGATGAGGCGAGACACGAGAATATTCATAAGTCCCTCGCTGCGAGCGGATTCAGACACAGCGACGCACTTGATGACGTTGCCGTCCAGACCTCCACCGGCAAGGATTTCGTCTCCGTCCTCGTCGCGTGTCACCACCACATAACGGTCCAGCGGAGCCAGTCTCAGCCCGTTGGCGGCGAGGAAAGCCTCGACCCGTCTCCGGACAGAGTTCAACGACAGCGGAGCCTCGCTTATGTAGTGACGGTTATCGCACATAGGACTCAATCATTTCGTCAATCTTCGCGGTGAGCTCAGCCATAGTGTGGGTACGGTTTCGCATACAATAGCGAGCCTCGTTGTCACAGACAAGACATTTTCTCGGACTCAGGCCCACCGACTCCCTTGACATAGGAGCTCCGTCAGCGTCAATCACATCCAAATCAAAAAGGCGGCCGAGCGGATGAGTGTCCTCGATCCGGCAGGTCTCCTTTTTGGCTTCCTCGTTGGAAAGCGGGGTGACGAGATAGGCCTCGTAGCCGGTCGGCAAGTCTCGTAGTCTGAATTTGAGCATCGAGTCTCCGAAAGCCGAGACCATAGCCGTGACCGCGGCCTGGGCGACCACAAGCGATTGCAGATTACGCTTGACCTTACCCGGCATTATGACCGTGAGGCAGACCAAGGTCTTTCCAGGGTAACCTTTCAAAAGTTCCTTCTGGAAAGAAGCCCGTTCCTCACGACTTGCCAGCAATTGGTCAAGCGTAATCTCCATAAAAAACAGTCTTAGTCCTCGATGTTCATTATGACATCCATCACGGAGCCGTCACGGTTCATCACGACTCCCACGACCTTCTCTCCGAACGGAAGCGGATCAGGGACTCCGATGGACTTCAGAGCCAGTTCCTTGAGGTCATGGATGTCCACGATCTTCAGTCCGGCCTCCCTCAGACGCTCGGCGATCTCAGGACGGCGCGGGTTGACCGCGATGCCATATTCAGTGACTACAACATCGACTGTCGAGCCAGGGGTGATGAGAGTCGTGACCTCGTCCACAACGCAAGGGATGCGTCCACGCATAAGTGGGCAGACGATGATCGATAGGGCTGAATCGGCGGCTGTGTCAGGGTGTCCTCCGACGGCTCCTCTGATGACTCCGTCACTGCCGACAAGCACGTTGACATTGAAGTTGACATCCACCTCAAGAGCCGAGAGGATCACGATGTCGAGATAGTGCACGGCTGATCCCGGCTCATCCGCGCTGGCATATTCATTGGCGGAGACTCCCTTGTGGAAAGGATCGTTCTTGATTGATTCGGCTGCCACCCTGTCGAATGACTGCACGTCGATCAGGCGCTCGATGAGGCCTTCCTCGTGCATCTTGACCATGTGGGCGGTGATGCCGCCAAGAGCGAAGCTGGAGTGGATGCCGCGCTTGATCATTTCCTCACGAATATATTTGACAGCGGCCAGCGAGGCTCCGCCGGATCCGGTCTGGATCGAGAAGCCTTCCTTGAAATAGCCGCTGTTGACGATCACCTTCGCGGCGTTCATCGCAAGCAGGATGTCGCGAGGGTTCTTGGTGTCACGAATGGCTCCGGAAGAGATCTTGGAAGAGTCTCCGACCGAATCCACGAGTACAACGTAGTCCACATCATGCTCGGAGATGGAGTTCGGTGTGTTCGGATAGTCAACGAGATCGTCGGTGATTATCACGACCTTGTCAGCGTACTGCGCGTCCGGCTTGGCGTAGCCGAGGGAACCACAGATTGACTTGGCGTGCTCGGAACGGGAGTAACCGCTGGCGTTTCCGGCAGGGTCGCTGGAAGACGCGCCCAGGAACGCCACGTCTATGTGCAGGTCACCTTTCGCGATGGCGCTGCCACGTCCTCCGTGGCTGCGGAACACCACAGGCTCCTTCATCAGACCGTGTGAGATTTCCTTGGCAAGCTCGCCACGGAGCCCGGAGGTGGAGATCTTGGTGATCACCCCGTTCTTGATGTGGTCGATCAGCGGAGCGTGAACGTCTGAGAGGCTGGATGCGGCGAGGTGGAGATTCTTGAATCCCATCTCGGCCAGTTTGCCAACGACCATGTTCACAACCTTGTCACCGCCTCTGAAATGGTGGTGGAAGGAGATTGTCATTCCGTCTTTCAGGCCGCTGAGCCTGATGGCATCCTCAAGTGTAACCACCTTGGACTGAACCTTCTGAAGATCCTTGCGGAATGTGGTGTTTTTCGGGGTCTCACCCGAGTACACCTTCTTGCCCATTGCGGCGGCAACCTTATCGACAAGCGCCGCCCTTTCCCTTATATTACTCATAAACTTCCTCCTTTGTTAATATGCCTGAAGCGATGGCGAGATCGATGGTGCGCTGAGCCCTGATGACGACAGGACGGTCAACCATCTTGCCGTTGACGGCGATGACACCCGAGCCGCGTTTCTCAGCCTCCTTGATGGCGGCGAGAATCTTCTTAGCCTTCTCGATGGCCTTCTCGGTCGGGGCGAACACCTCGTTCACGATCTGGATCTGACGAGGGTTGATGATGGACTTGCCGTCGAATCCGAGAGTCTTGATGAGTTCGACCTCCTTGCGGAAAGTCTCCATGTCATCGAGGTTTGAATATACCGTGTCGAGAGCGTCGATCCCTGCGGCCCTGGCGGCCACCACGATGGTCTCGCGGGCATAGAGCAGCTCGGCTCCACCCGGGGTACGCTGGGTCTTGAGGTTGGCGCAATAGTCCTCGGCTCCGAGAGCGATGCCCATCATCCTCTTCGAGGCCTTGGCGATGGCGAACGCGTTGCAGATACCCTCGGCGCTTTCGATGGCGGCCATCATACGGGTTCTGCCAAGGCATCCCAGTTCCTTCTCGACCTTCTCAATCTCCGCCTCCAGCTCGCGGACCTCGTCGGCGGTCTCGGTCTTCGGCATGCGGATCACCTGCACGCCGGCCTTCACGACAGCCTCAACGTCCTTGCGTCCGTAAGGTGTGCTGAGCGGATTGATGCGGACAACCATTTCGGTGTCGCCGTAGTCGATTGACTTCAGAGCGTTGTGGACGAGCAGACGCGCGGCGTCTTTCTCGGCCATTGTCACGGAGTCCTCCAGGTCGAGCATGATCGAGTCCGGCCCGTAGATGAAGGCATCCTGCATCATTCCGGGATTGTTGCCCGGAACGAACATCATTGTTCTTCTTAATCTTTCCATAATCGTAACTGATTATCGGAATAACCCGCGCACCTTCGGTCCCTGGCGCCGCGACTTATTCCTCAACCTAAACTAAGCCCAAACATCTTTTCCTGTGGCGCGCACGGCGGCGGCGGTCACCCTGGCACGGATGGTGCAATCTCTGGCTCCCTTGTCAACCGCCTTGATGTCAGCGTCCTCCAGTCCGAATTCGGTAAGAGTTTCCTCAATGACCTGACGGATCTGTCTGCCGAACTGGGCGGCCACAGAACTGTCCAGGTCGATGTGCAGACCTTTCGTCTCGGCCGGGGCGATCTGGATCATGATGTCACCTGACTCCAGCGTTCCGGCTACAGCGTTCTTTACTTCCATAGCGAAATGTACGATAAAAAAGTCATTAGTGTCCCTGAACCCTCAGGGGCGTGTTAATAATTATGTGTCAATCTCAAACAAAATCAACCCTCGGCGACTACAATCTTTCACATTATTCGGAATATTCCGAAAAATATATAACCACCGCGACGGGTCGCATCTTGTTCCGCCAAAGGTATGACACTTTTTTCAGTTGACCAAATTTCCGACATACATTTTTCGAATATTTCCGCCTAAAGCACAAGGGACGACTAACGATATAATGTCCTCCAAATTTCGGACATGGTGTTAAGTCAAAAAAAGACTATAACTTTGCAGCGAAAGGGGAAAGACAACACGAAGAAAGTTCACCCCAGAGTTCAAGGCCAAGGTAGCCTTGGAGGCTCTAAAAGAATCGTCAACGAAGGGTGATTTGGCGAAGAAGTACGAGATCTCCCCAGAGATGATCTCGAGATGGAAAAAAGAACTCGTGGAAAATGCCAGTGCGGCATTCGGAGCGAAGTCTGATACCGCTGATTTCGACAAGGAGCGCGATGCCCTCCATAGAAAAATCGGCGAGTTGGAGATGGACGTGGATTTTTGCAAGCGGGTATACAAGCAGTTGGGGATACCTATACCCGAAAGGCACTGATATCTCCAACGAGAGAGGCTGTCGGCAAGGACGGGAAGCGTCACCGGTATCCGAGCAGAGCCCGCCAGAGCAAACTGCTTGGAATAGCCAGAAGCACATCCTACTACAAGCGCAAGGAAGGCGAAAGCCAGAGAAATCTGAAGATGATGGACCTCATGGGTAAGCAATATAATAGGTGCGCAGCTATGAGAGTGCGCCAGATGGCGGATTATCTCAAAGGCGAAGGATACCATGTCGGGAAGAAACTTGTGAGGCGTCTGATGGCTCTGATGGGGCTGAGGGCCGTATATCCGCTCAAAAGCCTAAGCAAGGGAGGTTGGACCAAGTATCGTATGCCCTATCTGCTTCGTGGTTTGCAGATAACGAGACGTAATCAGATATGGAGCACCGACATCTCCTACATCCCTATGGAGAACGGATTCATGTATCTGTATGCCATCATTGATGTCTATATCCGTTATATAGTTGGCTGGGGTATGTACAACACGCTGGATGCGTCGAATGCGATAGAAGTTCTCGACAAGGCCGTCGCACGATATGGCGCACCAGAGATAATCAACTCAGACCAGGGCGTGCAGTACACCTGTGAAGATTGGCATCGCGCATGTGACAAGTATGGAATACGGATAAGCATGGACGGCCGAGCCAGGTGCCTGGACAATGTTTGGATCGAGCGCTTCTGGCGCACGATAAAGCGCGAATATGTATACTTGAATCCAGAGTCGACCGTAGGTGAGTTACGCCGTGGAATTACGAAGTATATGGATTACTACAATAACCGGCGCTGCCATCAGGGACTTGCGCACCAGACACCCCGTGCAGTATACGCCGCGGTCGCGGCCTAATCCAAATGAAATAATTGGAAGTGAAGAGAAGAATAATTACCTTAGCGCATGGAAGGAGTGTTCTATATGCAGAGCTCTACTTTCGGAAGGCTCTGCATTACACAAAGAATTGACTTAAGAGGAACTTACACCTGTCCAAAGAAAGAGGTACATTATAAAGAGAGGAAAAAATCCAAACAGCAAAAAGTGTTTTGTTGTTTTTGTATTACGTCAACAAGCCACATCTTAGTGCCTACCTTTCAGCAGAGCAGATAAATCAAATTGAAGAGTGGCAAACTGAAGAAAAAGACTGGCTACTTACGGCATCGGAGCCCTCAATTTAATAGTATGTATTATAGATCAATACTTCGGTAAAAATATACCGTACTAAAAAGTTAAACAATGGAAGCCGGGTGACCGGTTCCGCTATATAAAAGTTCATTGAAATACTGTCAATAACTGTCGCTTGGCAAGCTGATGAAAGGTCCGGAAGGACTCCGGAAAAATGTCTGAAACATTGATGACAGGACAACAAAAGTATTGCATAAGTCGCTGATTATTTGTAACTTAGAGTATCCAACCACTTTAAGTCATGAGTTCATCAAACCTACTTATGCAATACCAATCCGAGTGCCTTGAGGCCCTCAAATCAGCGGCAAAGATAAGCAAACCTTTTGAGAAAGTGTTTATGGACACGCTTAAACTCTTTATGGCAATCCCCGGCAAGGTCAATTTCCTTCAGATGGGCAGATACGGAGAGTTCTCTGAGCAAACCTACCGCAACAACTTCGCGAATGAGACTTTCGACTGGTTATCCTTCAACGAGCATCTGGTCAGAAAGGCTCTGACTGGAAATCTGCTTGCCATTGCCGTGGATCCAAGCTTTCTCCCCAAGTCCGGAAAGAAAACTCCTTGGATAGGCAGGTTCTGGTCCGGAGTCGCCGGCGAGATGAAGCGTGGCCAGGAGATCTTCGGGGTCGGCGTCATTGATGTGGACAACCACGATTGTATGACGCTGGGCGCCATACAGACACCTGACGCCAAATCTCTTGAGGGGATGGACTACAACCTCGTCGAATGGTACTGCCAGAACCTGATCATCCTCAAGGAGAGGCTCCAGAAGATCTCGCGCCTGATAGTGGCTGACGCTTTCTTCTCAAAGGAGACATTCGTCAGTCCTCTGCTCAGGGAAGGCTTCCACGTGATAAGCAGGCTCCGGAATGAACACCCCCATTCTCATAGAGCGGAACTTGAATATTCTGAAATCCTTATTGTGCCGCCCAACGCGCACCTGCAGGTAGAACACAGGTCCCGGAAAATCCGCCTTTATCCAGACAGCCACGATTAAAAACAACGGACTCAAGACCAGCAGCCCAAGACCACTGGCCACCACGTCAAATAGTCGCTTCATTATCTACAATCCAAGTTACTTACAAATGATAGTTCTGTTGCGTTCGAGGAAAAAGGTTCAGTTCCTTGAACGAGAAGGCTTAAGGTACCCCAATGCGGTCAATGCGCCTCTCACACTTTCTAGGAATTTAACAAAAGATGGAAGAAGGCTCAATTTTTCCACAGACACCTTGCTCCCGAGCATGTCATACAGTTCAGAAATCGCCACCGCATCATATTTTCGAGACCTCTTTCTGGCAAGCATACGTAAATCGTTCTCAATCAACATTTTGGGATCTGCGATTGATTCTGGCCTTTTATCAAGTCCCAACTCCGCATCAGTGTCATCCGAACCAATTTCGTCTTTAAACAACTCCTTGTCAGCCAACATCCAAGCCTCCGTCATTCTAACCGGTATGATGGGAATCAATAAGTCACATCCTTCAGGGTTAGCCTTCAATGACTCCAATACAGGAGTGAATTTGTGCAGGAAGCGTTCCTCATAAGAATCCTTATCCGAATCAGAATGCATAGCCAAAGCCATCATTCCGCACTCTTCAACGCCTCTCCTTATCGAATTACGGACATAATCCTCAAAAGACTCTCCCTTTTCTGCCCTAATAGGATTCACAAATATGTCAACGTCCTGGCTACATTCAGTGTAGACTAAATGTTCAATACTCCTTAAGACAACATCATTCAAAAAGCGAATGTCTGTCTCACCTTCCGTCGCAAGACCCACAACCAACATCCTCCGTCCCATCACGCTATCCCTCCTCCAAACTGTTAGTATTTAAGTACTCCTCCAACATCTGAACACTCATCCTTCTTTCCTGCTCCGAGAACGGGAGCGAAAGTTGGCAATGATCAGCAACGGGCATCACCGATGTGACAAGCATCTTTCTGCGTTGTCCATCCACGTCTGCCACTCTGTTAATCAGTTCCGCAAAACATATCGAAACACAAGGATCTGATTTCCACGACGCGACATTCCTCACAAAAACCGAAGAATGAGTGTTGACTATAATCTGCCTCAACGGAGCATTGAAGTCCGTGAAATCAGCCGACAGCCCCTTCAACAAATCGCACATGGAACTGATACGAAACGGATGAATTCCATTCTCCGGCTCTTCAAAGCATAACAGACCCTTATACTTGGGATCCCTCCACAAGATGCACAAAGTCAGAACGCGCAATGTTCCCTCAGAGAGTACACGGGAACTGAACATTTCATGCTCTTTGTTATAAAGGAAGATCACATATTGCTTGTTCTCAACATCGTCCACAACATCAATACCCACAAAAGATGGGATAAATGAATGAAGTTTCCTTCCTATCTCCTTCAGGACATAGGCATTTGTCTGCTTCATGCGGAACAATGCCGCGGCAAGGTTGTGACCATAGGCATCAATCTCATCCTCTCCCATGAGTTTATTGGTAGGCTCGCGCAAGGCGACAGGATCAAGTTGAAGGAACCTCCAGCTTTTCATTTCCTCCCTAACCGCAAGAATATGCTTGAAATCGACTGAATCAAAACTACTGAGGATGGTTTTTGTCGTGTGATCCAACGGGTACGAACGACGCTTGCCACCAGGACCGTCCTGTGGTATGATCACACACAGTCTGCCCTCCACGCTTTCCGTAGTCATGTAAGGAACCTGGCGCCTTCCTGTCTTCACCGGGGGACGCCAATGGGCTTCGCACCCTTTCGGCAGTATCCTAATCCATTTATCGTCAGAATGCTTGATGGTAGTAAGGCTCTCACGCATCACCTCGATGTCTTCCATCCCAATGTCATTCGTAAACCTATGGAGTTTCAATTCATAACGCAGTCTGGTATACCTCAATGTCTCTTTTACCCCCCAAACGTCCGTGACTGTCGGCGGAAGAAGCATCTCAACGACAAACGACATGGTCTCGGCACTGGATTGTCCATCATAGTGGGTAAAGAGTTCCTGAGGATTTCCACGCTGTCCACGAAAGGCTTTTTGAATCTTGTCTGCATCAGCCAAATCCGATAACAACTTTAACGCGTCAAACAAGTTACTCTTGCCTGCCGCATTAGCCCCCGCAATCACAGTGAACGGAGTAAATTCCATCTCAAAACGATGAAATGATTTAAACCCGTCGATCTTTAAATACGTTATCATTTGTCAGTTGCTACTAAACAATCTCCATAATTCATGAATATCACAAAGATATGAGATTTAACCGAAATAATCAACTGTGCAGCTTAATCATCAGGCGTGATATCAAGGCCAGCGGCTTCAACGAGCTGTCGGTCTTTCTTCATAATCTCTGCCGAAATCCATTTTTTGTCAACCCTCACTATCCTCGCGCGACTCAGACTTCGGACCATATCCATTGGAGCAAACTTATTGCTCAGATCCGCGTTCTTGAGCCGGTCACTCAGATCATAATACCATTGCAGGGCAATTAGACAGATGAATGTCCATGCCTCGAGGGATTTCTCGTCCTGCATGTATGAATGGTCATCTTCAATGATGTTCTTGAATGCGTCAATGGCCTGCTCTACATCGCCGCGTGTCTTGTAATCCAGATAGACATGTTCGGCATCCTTCCCTGAGGTGGTCATAAGTGCCAGCGTGCCGAACTGCAGAGCCTTGGCCTTGTAGTTCTCCATCGTGTATCCTTCCATGTCGGGATTGAATACGCGCCGCATATAGTCTTCAGACTCGTCACTGCGGTGAGACTCGTCAAGATACAGGAAAACCTCATGTCCCTCAATCTCAAAACGTTTCCACCAGATTGGACGCTTGTGATACAGAAAAGCGCCATCCGCCCCTTCATTAGTCCGCGATGCGAAGATGCTGTAATCCAGACCCTTAGTCGAACGCCTCAGAGACATTATGAACTTTATGCCAAGTTCGTCCAGTTTCTCGACATTGGATGCGGACTGGAAGCCTTTGTCAATAATGGCAGTGCCGTTACGCATGCCCGAGTCCTCCACACATACCATGAACGCACTGACATCCTTGATACTGCCGGACATAAGCCTGTAATATACGGGTAGATGCTTGGCGCAGTTGAATATCCACATGATGTTGACCGCCGTATCAAACGCACCTTTTTTGGTCTTTGTGAGCTGAGGGTAATCCATACACCGGGAGGCCGACAGCTGGTCGGTGCCGTCAAATATGATATTGTCATCCGGATCTATGTATTTCCGCATGAACTCTGTAATCTTGTCCCGACGTGTGCCGAGCTCATGTAGGAATCCGGACAATGCGTTGGCCGACAGACCTCTTGTGCCAATCTTATGCGACAGGAAACTGTCAGAGAAATCACCTGCGACTCTCCTCATGGGCGACTGAAACCGCAGTCTGCAGTATGCCATGGATACTATGCGCGACCAGTCCTCGGGAAAAATTTCCTTAAGCCTGTCAAGACACGGTTTCTGTTCTTTCATGATGTACTTCGAAAGCCCGTATTCCTTAACCTCGCCAATACGGGGTTCTTCGTTCTTCACGGGCTTCCCGCTTTTCAGCTCCTCAATCTCGCGCTCCATAATCCTTTTGCGCGATTCCTTGAAGCCTCCGGCTTCGGTTATCGAACCGAGATATTTGCCCGTTATCTTGCGAGCGCGCTTCTTTTCCTTGTCATACACGCTGCTACACTCATACAGCTTGTAGAGCGAATCATTAACACGACGAAGTTCGGTTCCGGAGCGACGGAATTTTACTGCCCAATCAGGATGTGCCATAATCTTTATATATTACGCTAAGACGTAATACAAAATTACAACTAATTTTAGACATAACAAAATTAGTTGCCTAAAAATCAAGGGCCGAAGCAAAATTTTCGCCTCAGCCCTTAGCATATTACGCTTTTTTGAGGGATTTTATAGATTAATATCATCTGCATTATGCTTCGCCCCGACTTTTATGAAATCATTTCGATGTTTGAAATCTTCTGGGGATTCCTGCGAACCATCATTCCGTCTTTACCAGAACTTCCACCACTCTCATAGATACTCAATCTATGGGATTGCTGATAATTTATATGTATCTTCGTCCATATGAATGAGATGAAAGACATTAAGGCACAAAGAAAAGAAGCATCCCCTGAGAGTATAGCAAGGCTTAGGGATAATTTCAATGCTCATTGTTCTTTGATGGGGCAAACGCTTGAGAATTCAATGCCCGTTTATAAAACGTGCCTCGAATTGCTTAAGGATCCTCAGCACGCGGACAATCCGTTTTTGCTAAACTTGAAGATTGTGTATGAGGTGGCCATTACTTTTTATCTGGCAGAGATGGATAATGCAGCCATTTTCCGGGCAGATTTCACAAGACGCGCGGTTTCCCTTTATCGGCGAACACTCCTCCTCCAATGTTATCGGGTTATCTCCGAAGCCACGAAAGCATTGTTCGGGTTCGGGAAAGACACGCGGAATGCTCTCTGGACCAGGCTGACAACAACCGTAAACCTCTCACCATACTCCAAAGAAGTTCAGGAAATAACAGCTGGCGTCGAAAAGATCAAGACTGAAGTCATCAACCGTGATGCCAGAAATTTTGCCAGTCACTACAATTGGGATGCTCTTGCAACGGCTGATTTCTTCTCGTCCTTGGATGACGAGGACATCATTTGCCAAGACTGGAATCAGTACCTGTTTGTTGCCGAACGGCTATCGTTCATCCTCGCGAGGCTTATCGCTAATCTGGCTGCAGCCATAAAAAACAGTGCTCCCAGTTCTCACTCCGAATCCGTTAACCATGCCTTATCGTTTTCTGGAGTTGATTTACAATGGCAGGTTGAGAAAATGTTGCTCAAGCCAGAATTTGTCAACGCAATACAATCCACCTATGAAAGCACCGAGAGGCAATTGAATCAGTGTATCTCCCTTTGTCGCAAGTTTAAAGCTCTATGCGATTTCGCCGAGAAGTATGCTGAGAAGTATTATGTCCATATCGAAGAAAACTCAACATTACTGAGCTACCAAAAGATTCTGAACGCAGCAGGCATTCTGGCCTTTATGACAAATGATGCCCATGCCGCAGCTATTGCATTGACTGATTCTACATCATTTTGGGAGAGTCGAATGCACTTGAAGCGATTGGATGTCGCAGCTTATGAAGCACTTGACAAAATCGTCGGCTTCACGGAAGATTCAAAGCCAGAATCTCTGTTCCATATGCTCGGAAGTCTCGTCATTGACCTGCCTGAACAGGTTCAAAATCAATACTCGGCATTGAAGGAAAAATCGGAATCCCTGATAAAAGAGTATGGACTTCATTGGTCCGGACGTAGATGCTCATTTGTTCATTATCGCTCCAAGAAGCATCTTTGGCTGGTGCAGACATACGACAACCTGCTTTCCATCAAAGTTCCGGATTACCTTTTGAAGGTCATCGGACTCAGGAACCTCACCACTGACATCATTCGCTTTATAACCCTTTTTGCGGGGGCACTCAATCATTTGGAACAGCAGCGATCTGACATGCTTATCAAGGCTCAGTTTCAGCAGTTCAAGGATATGGTGAATAAGATCAAGGACGAAAGTATGCGGAATTCCGCACTAAAAGCATTGGACTCTTTTGAGGATAGCATCATAAACATACGATCTAAGACTCACCAGAAACAGTGAATGTCAATAAACTCATCGCCGAGCTGCGACTTGCTCGTTGCCTGATAAAGGAACCCTTAGCAGGGCTTGCTAATGTCGGAAATTTCACCTATATTGTCTGAATTTTTCAATTTAATATACCTATAATTCCAGATTCTCGGTTTTTGCCTTGGCTGGGCGACCTCTCCTTTTGGTCAAGCTCTTGGCTTTGGAGACGTAGACTGGAGCGCAGTTGTCGGGGATACTGAAGCCAAAGGCTTTGCAGATGTCAACCTAAGAGCCGACAAATGGAGTGATGAATTTCATCCTTCCGGTGTGTTCCACGCATCTGATCGTGCGCATCTCGACAAGGACTGCTTCTGTCGATGTGAACTTCTTGCGGAGTACTTCATCACTTTGCCATACGGAGCGTACGCTCCACAAGATCGTACAAAATAGAACAATTCTATCTCCATTTTTCTGTGGGGATAGATTTCATCCAATTATACTCTTTCTCTGTAAATCCGACACCAGCCCACTCTCCTTTAAGAGCAGCGACAAATAATTGGTCATTCTGGTCTATATATTTCATCAAATTATCCCTAACACTTGGGGCATTTTCTTCCGTCACAATAATCCATACAGATTCAGTTTGATGCCACCATACACCATAAGCTTTAATAGCATCAATTAATGAATTATAATCACGACCAGACGTTTTCAAATCGTAGGAAATACTATAAACCATATCTATTACTCACTTTTATCTTGGTTATTATCCATTTCGTTATCAACAGGTTTAGATGTAGGGATTTCTTTCTGTTTACCTTCATCTAATTCACTATTAATAGAGTCCTCTTTCATTCCACTTGAAGCCAAACCTTTTCCTTTAAAACCAGAATATTCTCTCTGATCCGAATACCCGATTTCTCCCAAACTCCGTAAAGAGGAGAGGCGCATCATACCTGGAATGGATGAATTACGAGATGTTAATCCTATATCTAATGAATCCGACTCACCCAAAGAAATCCACGGCCGAATTGCATCCAAGGATACTTGTCCGGGAAGTGTACTCTGGCCAATAATTGAAGTCCAGTCTATCGAAGGGATTTTTACTTCTTCAATGGTCTCTGATTTTACCGAGACACCCACTTTTGACTTTGCATATTTCAAGAAACGATCAGGAGTATAAAACCAAATCAATTGATTAATTGTTTTTTCACGAAACTCTCTGATAAGTTCATGTCGCGGTCCTATCCTGTTATCCTTATACTCCTCCCACCAGTCCTCCTTTTTATCATCAGTGACGAATATTATATCCTTTGCCATTCCCTTTGCGTGATCAATAATCTGAAGCCATATTATTAAATCGCCAAAGCGGTGCCTATCGCCTTCGTGTTTCTTCGCATCCTTATATCCCGGGGGTATCTTATTTGAGTAACGCTCGCTTCCAAGCATATAGATTTCGGTCAACATTTTCTCTTGATAATCAGGTCCAGTTTTTCCATCAAACAACTCTGTAAGCACGGTCAAAACTCTATCTTCCTTCAAGAATTCAGGGCAGGATGTCAAGGATTCTTGAATCATTTTATCTAACTTAGAACTAAACGCCTTGAAGGCTATCTTAATCTTCTTCTTATCCAAATATGGGTTATTACCGTACTCTTGTTCAAAATCATTCTCAAACTTTTGCAACTTTCCCTTGATAGCCCTAACTGCTTCAATAGGCCGCATAGCTTCTTCTAATCTGTGCTCATGAAACTCATATCCCACTTGATAAGGAATCCATATTCTATCACTTAGACTCTTTATCATAGAAATAAAATCATCACGAACACCCTGTGAACGACGATACAAAGAGAGGAGGACATTCGTATCAAATACAATTATGCCTTCTTTCCAGAGCTTATCCAACTCTGATGAATTAAGCCCGTAGTACTCTTTAAAGCTATTTCTCATTGCTCAAATATATTATCTATATTCAGACACACTAATTAACCATCCTGTACCCTTCCCGCACCTCGTCCTGTGTCACAAGCACCTTCTATATCGCCGAATGCTTACTCCCCCCATCGCCTCTTTAATACACTCCACGATATACCTCACATCCTCATCAGAAACATACGGCCCCGCAGGAAGACAAAAGCCCACCTTAAACAATTCCTCCTCCACGCCATTCGTATAGACAGGAGCACCGGCATACACAGGCTGCTTATGCATAGGCTTCCATGTCGGACGAGCCTCTATCTTCTTATTCAGCATAAACACACGCAGCGCCTCCACATTCGCATTTGGCTGACAATCAATAGTAGCCGAATCCACCGCGTGAATCACACCGGCAGCATCACCCACTGCTGTCTTAATGACCTCCTTATAAGCATTTTCCTGCCCCTTAATATACACATCCGGATCCAATGTAGCCGCACAAAGCCAGAAATTCGCATCGAAACGCGCATCAGCCGGCTGCTTATGAATATGAACGCCTGGAACATCTGCCAATAACTCCTCACACAGCCGCTGCACGTGCCTATGGTGCGCGATATGAGAATCAAGCACAGTCATTTGACCACGGCCAATTCCAGCACAAACATTCGACATACGATAATTATAGCCAATTGCGGTACGCTGATAATACGGGTAAGCATCGCGAGCCTGGGTAGCATACCACATAATCTCGTTTGCATCCTTCTCATCACGACAGACAAGCGCGCCACCACCCGATGTGGTAATCATCTTATTACCGTTAAAAGACAAAACGCCATACTTGCCGAAAGTGCCAAGCACTTTCCCTTCGAAATACGAACCCATTCCCTCAGCCGCGTCCTCCACCACAGGAATACCATATTTGTCAGCTATTGCCATTCGCGTATGAGAACCTTTTTCACTCTGGGGTTGCGCCCGCCAAACACAGACCAGCCATCTCCAAGATACTTGTAAATGATAATGCACTTAATCGTCCCATTGCCCCTAAATACCAAAAGTCGCCCGAATCCTGTATAATCCCACAGATTACTCCAAAATTCGAGCGACTAATTCATCTCTCTCCCCTACAGTCCACGAACAATCTCCACGAAATTCGCTATCACGTACTCGGCGTCCTCCATTGACATTTTGGTGTTCAGAGGAAGCGTGATTTCATTTTCGAACAGGTGATAGGCGTTCGGAAAATCGGCGATGTCGAAGCCGTGAGCCTTGTAGGCGGTCATCATCGGGAGAGGCTTGTAGTGGACATTGGTTGCGATGCCGCGCTCGGCCATCTGCTCGATAACTTTGTTGGCCTCTTCGCGGGTGCGGCCCTGAAGACGGACCAGATAAAGATGGTGTGAAGAACAATGATCTGGAGCCCTGTGATTCAGATACTTGACCTGATGGGCTGCATCAATGCCAGCGTTCAGGGAATCGATGCCGGCATTGTACAATGAAACCATCTCGTGACGCTTCTCCAGCATTGACGGATAACGCTCGAACTGGACTAGACCAAGAGCCGCCATGATGTCGGTCATGTTGCATTTGTACCACGGGCCAATGATATCGTACTCCCACGCACCGAGCTTCGTTTTCGCGAGCGCATCCTTGTTCTGACCATGAAGCGAGAACAGCTGGGAGAGACGGTAGATAAACTCGTTCCAGGTCTCACCCTCAATGAAAGGCACAGGACTTCCGCAATACACCTGTTGACGCTCCACCTTCTCGTTTCCGAACGGCAGATTCCATGTCAATGCGCCGCCTTCGGCAGTAGTGAAATTCTTCACCGCATGGAAAGAGAACGAAGAAAAATCAGCAATCTCGCCAGCCATCTTGCCATGACGCAAAGCACCAAATGAATGAGCGCAGTCATTGGAAATGGCGATACGGCCCAGAAGCTTCTGAATATCATTTGCAGGATGGAATTTTGCCAGAATTTCAGGACGGTTCACTATCTCACGAACCTTATCCACATCAGCGCAGATACCCGCAATATCCACAGGTACAATGACTTTGGTACGCTCAGTGATAGCATTTGCCAGTTTATCGTAATCCATCTCGACATTGTCCTTCTGAGAATCCACCAGGACAATGGTAGCACCGACATGAGCGACGACAGATGCCGACGCAGTATAAGTATATGCCGGAACAATCACTTCGTCACCGGGACCGACACCAAGAATATGAAGAGCCATCTCCATAGAAGCAGTTGCAGAATTCAAGCAAACCGTCTTCTCGGTATGGACATATTCTGAAATCTCTTTCTCAAGTTTCTTAGTCCGCGGGCCGGTAGTAATCCAGCCGCTAAGAATAGCATCACGAACTTCATTTGCCTCTGCCTCCGTCATATCTGGCGGGCTGAAAGGTACATTTCTTCTTTTCAAATCTGTACTCATTGTATTGTTATTTTAAAAGTCTCTAATTTAACGCTCTTTGACGATTACCCAAAATGTTTTGAAGATCAATTTGATATCATACCAGAAAGATGCGTTTTGCACATAATCCAGATATAACTTGATTTTCTCCTGCATAATCACATTGATATAGTAATCTTCAGGATTCTCTGCCTTCTCCATCAATTCATTTTCATTGCGGAATTTAATGGATGCCGGGTCAGTGATGCCTGGTCGGACATCCAGCACATGCATTTGTTCCGGTGTCCAATAATCGACATAATGCCTTACTTCCGGGCGCGGACCCACCAGACTCATGTCGCCGATGAAAACATTGATTAGCTGAGGCAGTTCATCGATCTTGAACTTGCGTATGAAGTAGCCGCTGCGAGTAACACGCGGATCATGTCCACCGATAGTTACAAGGCTTCCCTTGTCAGCCCCGACCCTCATTGACCGGAACTTGAAAATGCGGAAATCCTTATTGTGCCGTCCAACGCGTACCTGCCTATAAAAAACGGGTCCCGGCGAGTCTAATTTTATCCATATCGCAATAACCAAAAACAATGGACTCAAGACCAACAAACCAAGACCGCTTGCTACAATATCAAATATTCGTTTCATTATTATTTTTGAATTTGTCGTTTAATGTTTTCAATCTGAGCCTAAGAAGCGAACTATCCATATAGGTTCCGCATTCGACTCATCAAAAAATAAGTTTAATAATTCGCATCCAGTCATCCCCCACGAATGTCACTCTCATTCATATTTCTCGCAGACCAGATGTCTCTCTTTTCTCTGTTCATTAAGCGGTCGTACACATAAAATCGCCTCTATTCGCTACAATACACAGACACCTTAGCATTACAAACTTCAAATGCATAATTTTCAACTACGCCCAACAACTCCAAGATATCTTTAGGTTTATCTTTCTTACTAAGACCAGGCTGTACGACATGTAGCGAGAGAAGCACTTTCTTTCTGTATGAAGCATCTTGGGAGAGTTGCTTCAAAGAGTCCATGCTTCCCTTTAGAATTCTATTTTCTCCTTTTGCCGTAGTCGTTGCCCTTTTTATCAATTGCCTAAAAATATCCATATCTCCATTCTTCCACTTGAGACTTTTATGTGCCTGACCACAAACTTCATAAAAATTATCGATGCTCCTCGACACTTTTCCATCTTCTGCAAACTTCAGATGATATAAATCCACATAAATATTATGCTCATCTTGATTTACTCCGATTAAGTCAGCAATCTCACCACTACCATCGTCATCAAAGATAAACTCATAGTCATCCTCAATCTTTTTCCACATGTAGTATTGAATACTATTCTGTTTATGTGGCCAATCCATTGATTCTTCATTCAAGTCTACTCCTTCCCAGTCAAATGTGATAAGATCATCGGGCTTAAACGGTGTCGTTATCTGTCGCAATGTCACCAAATTGTTGGCATACATCATTGAACCATCTGCAAAAAAGAATACTGGAGACCGTTTCTGAGTGTTGAAGTATTCTACAATATCATCATACTCAACACGATTCACTCTAAATCTAATCTTTGGCCCATCAATCCTCTCAACGGTGTAACTATATTTTGTTTCTTCTCCATTCTCTTCTGACGAATAAGAAATGCGATATCTTGTTTTAAATTCGTCGGAAGTGATTTCAAATAAGATATCAGACGGCAAATTATTCAGTTGCCACTCTCTATGAGTTATTTCTATCGATACGTCAAATATATTTATCTCCCTGTCGTCCCCATCGAAAGATATCGTTTGTTCTACACTGATGTTTTTATATACATCATCATCCCAGTCAATTGCAATTGGTACAGACTTGTGACATGATGCTATCGGATTCACTCTCAACGTATGCTTAAAAAGTTCATTATTGGCTATTGTTGGATCTTCAATCAAAGATCCAATTCGATGCGCCCATTTCTTGAATGATAATAGGTTTCCTCTGCGATAGCTCCAAACCTTTCCCTTTTTAGAGCAGCCATGAGTAATTCTTTCTCCATTAAGCAACCCAGATGCAAATATATTATTCTGGTGAAGCTTGCCCTGTGCTGCTTCAGTTATTCCATTTTCAACATCTCGTCCGACATATGATTTGAAAGATATATCTCCGGATATAGCTTTTCGCCCTCCAAAATTTTGAACAAGTATCCGTTTCAATCCATGAAATGATCTGAACATGTTATCTCCGCTTAACTGTTCTTGTTTCGAACCAAAGAGTTTCTCAACTAGAGAATCAAACGTAGCTACACCCATTGAAGAGTTTATATATAAATGCTTGTAGTTGCCAGCATCATACTTATGCAACAAGATAACATTCCACGTGCGATTTTGTATACCTTCGAAATTACTCCATTCAAGCCCTTCTAAACGGCCTAAGATAATTACAAGCATATCGCCTTTCTCATTCACAGAAGCATATCTGTAATCATAGTCTTTCTCCGTATAAACATCTTGCCAATTATCTGTATTCCAGTCAAAGGTATCAAGACGATAGATAACCGCGCTCAAAGCAGGATTGATACTTTGAAATGGAATGTCAGTCTCATTCAGGTTTGGAAACTCGTTTAATAAATCCGCGAATGCGATTTCTTCATCCGTAGTACGATCATTAAGTCCCGGAATGATTATATTCCAATCGGCATCTTTAAGGTAAAGATCTCTAATATCCTCTGCCATCGGTGGATAAGCCATATTGGTAACAAAACTAGCTTCACCTATTCTATCTCCTGATGTTCTTGTGAATCGTCCAATAAACTGCAACGTAATTGGGAGACTTTGCTTTTCATCATGAATTGCTGCGATTTTTAGTTGAGGTAAGTCAAAGCCTTCGCCAAGCATATTGACACAGACGATAATTTTGTGTTCTTTCTGTTTAATTTCTTCCAACAATACCCGCTGCCCTGATATGCCACTGTATATTACGACCGGTCTAAGAGCAGTATAATTTTTATAATGCTCAAATACTGCGTTTGCTCTTTGTTTATCTTTGCATCGGGCCATCAATATATGATCCTTGCCTGCTGCTATATCATTGCGCAGTATTTCTACCGCTTGTCTTGCAATTGCGGCATCTGCTTTGCTCTTATCTATCTCATATATCGGTCTAAAGTTTATTTTCTGATAATAACCCTGACTCTGTGCTGAACGAAGTGAAAAAGTGTATATAAATTCACCCCTCATCTTCCGTCCGTCATTTCTAAATGGCGTGGCTGTAAACTGAACTATATTCGTCCTTGGAAAAACTTCCAAGAATTCACACCATGTCGGTGCTTCTGTATGATGAGCCTCATCCACAAAAACATTAGTAATCTCTCGAGATAAATACTTCCTGACCTCCTCTGAAGTTTGAGAAAGCAGCGGCATTGTAGAAATTATAACATTAGAACGAGATACGATCTCCTTCCACCCATCAATATCCATTCCCGTATTAATGATAGATACGTATGGGCACATACAATCTGACGTGACTATACCGAATTTATGCAGACATCCTAAAGTCAGGAATTTATCAGAAAGTTGTCCACGTAGAGCGTCATGTGGAACTGTCACCAGTACCTTTTTACACTGGGCAGCGACCATGATACCGAGCATAGTCTCAGTCTTACCCGTACCAGTAGGCATTACGATTATTGATCTATCTTTAAGGTTATATCTTCTAGATAGGAATGCATGTATCGCCGAAACCTGTGGCTCACGTAACCCCGGTTCTTTCGTTTCTCTGTCTTCTTGTAAGAAAGTGAATTTTCCTCTCCAAGACTTTGCAATCTGTTCAGGAGTAGCGGTGTTGTTCATTAAGGGATGCACTAGCCACTCCTTGATTTCAAAGTCTTTTCGTGCAAAAGATGCTGAGTTTATCTGATGATTGATAAGTAGTGCATAATTACAACCTTCTGGAACCGTATCATCTCGTTTAGATGTTAAGAGTATTCTACGCCCCTTCTGCTCAATAATAAAAGGTGTAAGTGATTTAACTATGCCTTTGTCTTCATTGTTTATAATTATCTCCGTTTCACCATAGTAGCGGCGTACCAAGTTCTTTTCAACCTGATATTCACATTTAACGATATGTTTTGGAAGAGTAATCATTGCATAATATTGGATTTCACGCTACTTTCTAGTGCATCAAACAAGACATTAACGTTTCTTCATTAAGTTTAATATCTTTTTTTGACATAAAATACTTTCTTGAAAGCATTACCGAAAACATTCATAATGACCCAGAAAGTGGCGCTAACTGGATTCATTTCCTCGGCGATATGGAATAGTGGATAATGTGCCCAAATGCGTTTGTATAATGGCTTAGGGGTAATCGAAACAGCACGACGACGATATCGGGCCAAATTCTCTTTCAGCAAATAACACGGAGACTTCTTCACCACTTTCAGCCACATGGCCGTATCATTATTCTTCTTCACATCTCTAATCTGTATGAGGCCTATCTTCTCTGCATCATACATCACCGCCAAACACCCTGGCCAACAGCAAGCATACATATCAAACTCGGACACCTTTTTCTTGCCAGACACATACACCCCCAAGTCCTTCCCCTCCTCACTCATCTCGGTATATTCATGATAAGAGAAGGCATAGCCATTCTCCACCATAAACTTCAGCTGATGTTCCAATTTCTCAGGCAGCCACAAATCATCCGAATCCAGAAAAGCAATCCACTTGCCCTTGGCCCGACGAAGGGCATTATTGCGAGTAATGGCTGCACCTGAATTCTTAGGATTACACTCATATTTTATACGAGTGTCAGATTCAATAAACGGTTTTACAACTTCTAAAGTATTGTCTTTCGAACAATCATCCTGAATCAGAAGTTCCCAGTTCTGGTATGTCTGCGCTTGGATACTTCTGATAGTTTCAGCAATGAAATCAGCACATGCCCAAGTGGGAGTTATTATTGAG
>ERZ779922.941-NODE-941-length-22582-cov-8.595508_pt1 | contig 22582 bp, 16 predicted proteins | sample MGYA00511544_ERZ779922 | MGnify/ENA primary metagenome ERZ779922 (study PRJEB29588, sample SAMEA2154516) | human gut metagenome | biome: human gut; feature: human-associated habitat; material: faeces | place: Denmark | collected 2008/2010 ... | reverse complement strand
CCAAGGCCTCCCCTCGATAGGGGAGGTGGCACGCCGTAGGCGTGACGGAGAGGTTTCACCGTTTACACTATAATCTTATCACAGGAATTGTCCGTTGGGAAGAAACAGATGGGAGAGAAATGGGTCAATTTTTGGTTTTTTCTCGTGAAAAGTGCTAAAATTCAACTTAATTTTTCGTCGTTTTGACGGCAAAAGTCGTACTTTCGCCCCATTTTTGCCTGCCTTGCTGACCGAAACGCCGTCATTGACGAAATTTGTGAAAACGTGTATCATGGGTAACAGCATCGCATTTTTCAACTTTTGTCTTTTAAGGAGGTCCATGCCATGCGCCCTCTCATCATCGCCCATCGCGGCGCGTCCCATCTGGCCCCCGAAAACACGCTGACCGCGTTCCGTCTGGCAAAGACGCTGGGTGCGGACGGCTTCGAGTGTGACGTTCAAATCACCAGGGACCGTCATCTCGTGGTGGCCCACGACTACCTCACCGACCTCAAGACCGGCGTCCACGGCAACATCCCGGATATGGACTTCGACGACCTGCGCCAGCTGGATTTCGGAAAATGGAAAAGCCCGGAGTTCGCGGGCGAAAAGATTCCCACCCTCGAAGAGGTTCTGGAAGTCGCGCAGGACTTCAGGATGGTACATATTGAGTTGAAGCCCTACTTGGACCGGGACGAAGAGATCGTGGACCGGGTCATCGACGCCGTCCTCGACGCGGGACTGGAAGAAAAGGCCGTCATCACGGCCTTCGAGTACGGCGCTCTCCGCCGGGTGAAGGAGCGGATGCCCCAGATGGCCACCTGCGCCATGACCCTCAGCCCCGAATCCCAGCTCAGCCAGCCGGCCACCTTCTGGGAGAAACTGGGCCTCAAGAAGACCGACCCTCTCGTGGAGAAGCTTTCCAGCCCCCAGGCCCTCAGCGAAGCGGCCGCTCTGCTGGAAGACCCCAGCAGTCTGGACGAAGAGAACAGCGTCCTCATCTACTACCTGAAAGACCGTCTCGATTTTCTCTACTCCATCTTCCCCGGCATGAACCTGGCCGAAATTTTGCAGCAGTATTATTATCAGACGGATTTTGTGAACTATGTGGCCCAGTTCGGCTTCCCGGTGGATTACGTCGGGCCGGAGTACCACGCCTTTTTCCGGGACAAAGACCTGATCTCCAACGCCCACGCCCACGGCTTCAAGGTCGCGCCCTGGCCGGTGGGCGTGGAGAGCCGGGACGACCTGCGCCAGCTGTTCCGGCTGGACCCGGAGCTTGTGGTCACGAATAAGCCCGAGGTGGCTGTTTCCATCCTCACCGGGCTGGGCCAGTGGGACGAATCATCCAAAGAGGGTTGACAGCCCTCTTTTTTTGGAGCATAATAGTCCTGTATCGAACAGTTTTATGTGAAACAGTTCGGCGTTCGAACATTCACATCAAAAGTCAAACCAGAAGGATGATACTATGAACCAAGCCTTTGAACCCGCCTGCACCCCCATCGCGCCGCCGTGGGAGGCTCCGCAGGTCATCCCGGCCCAGCTGCGCCGGGTGAACAACCTTATTTTCCGCAAGATAGGCCAGATCGTCCGCACCAATGGCGTGGAGGCCGTGACCCCCATGCACGGCTGGATCATGGAGTATCTTTACCGGCACTCCGAGACCCCGGTGTTCCAGCGGGACATCGAGCGGGAGTTCTCCATCACTCGTTCCACTGTCACCAACATCCTGCAGCTCATGGAGCGCAAAGGCTACATCACCCGTCAGAGCGTGGAGCAGGACGCCCGCCTCAAGCAGCTGGTCCTCACCGAAAAAGGCCGTCAGTTCCACGAAAATACCATGCTCGCCCTCCACCAGACCGACGAATACGTCGCCAGCCTGCTGACGGAAGAAGAGAACACCGAGCTGCTGCGGCTGCTGAATAAGTTGTATCTCGGCCTAAAGTGAAACAAATATGAACTTTTTCCGAAACTTTGGAAAAAGCATTGACTTTAATATTGTTTTGTATAAAATTGTTCCGTACCAAACAATTTATCAAAGGAGGCTCAAAGTATGATAAAGAAGCTTGCTTCCCATCTGGGCGAATACAAACGCGCCGCTATCCTGACGCCGATGTTTTCCGCACTGGAAGCAGTCATGGACATCCTGCTGCCCACCATCATGGCGTTCATCATCGACCTTGGCATTGAAAAGGGCGATATGAACGCCATCGTCAAATACGGCCTGCTCACCTTCGCAGTGGCGGCCATCGCCCTGCTGCTGGGCGTTCTGGCCGGCAAGTACGCCGCCGAGGCGTCCACCGGCTTTGCCGGCAACCTGCGCGACGCGATGTATGAGAACATCCAGCATTACTCCTTCTCCAACATCGACAAATTCTCCACCGCCGGCCTCGTCACCCGTATGACCACCGACGTGACCAACCTGCAGAACGCTTTCCAGATGATGGAGCGCATGTGTGTGCGCGCCCCGGTCCATCTGGTGTTCGCACTCATCATGGCGTTCAGCATCGGCGGCCCTCTGACCCTCATCTTCGTGGTGGCCATCGCCTTTCTGCTGGCCGTGCTGGCAAGCATCATGGTCCCCACCTTCAAAATTTTTGACCGTGTTTTCAAGAATTACGACAACCTGAACTCCTCCGTGCAGGAGAACGTGTCCGCTATCCGCGTGGTCAAGAGCTTCGTCCGCGAGGGCTTCGAGAACGAGAAGTACACCAAAGCCTGCGAGGGTCTGTATCAGCAGTTCGTCAACGCAGAGAGCCGTCTGAGCTTCAACAACCCCGCCATGCTGACGGCTATTTACGGCTGCAACATTGCCCTGAGCTGGTTCGGCGCAAAGTACATCCTGCATGGCGCGCTGACCACCGGCCAGCTGAACGCTCTGTTCGGTTACATTATGAACATCCTGATGGCTCTGATGATGCTGAGCATGGCTTTCGTCATGATCTCCATGTCCGCCGCTTCCGCAAAGCGTATCGTGGAAGTCCTGGACGAGAAGACCGACCTGCCCCCCGCCAAGGCTCCCGTGCAGGAAGTCAAGGACGGCAGCATCCGCTTCGACCACGTCACCTTCAAGTACAAGCACGGCTCCGGCCAGCCTGTCCTGAACGACATCACCTTTGACATCAAGCCCGGCGAGACATTGGGCATCATCGGCGGCACCGGCAGCGCAAAGTCCAGTCTGGTGCAGCTCATCCCCCGCCTGTACGACGCCGAGACCGGCACTGTCAGCGTGGGCGGCGTGGATGTCCGGGATTACAATCTCGACGTCCTCCGCCACGAGGTCTCCATGGTGCTCCAGAAGAACGTCCTGTTCTCCGGCACCATCCTCGACAACCTCCGCTGGGGCAACGAGAACGCCAGCGAGGAAGAGTGCATCCGGGTGGCCAAGCTGGCCTGCGCCGATGAGTTCATCGAGCGCTTCCCCGACAAGTACAATACCTGGATCGAGCAGGGCGGCTCCAACGTGTCCGGCGGCCAGAAGCAGCGCCTGACCATTGCCCGCGCGCTGCTGCGCAAGCCCAAGGTGCTGATCCTGGACGACAGCACCAGCGCCGTGGATACCGCCACCGATGCCAAGATCCGCAAGGCCTTCCGGGAGGAGATCCCCGGCACCACCAAGATCATCATTGCACAGCGCATCTCCTCCGTGCAGGATGCAGACCGCATCCTGGTGCTGGACAACGGCCAGATCAACGGCCTGGGCACCCACGAGGAGCTGCTCAAGACAAACAAGATCTATCAGGAAGTTTACAACAGCCAGACCCAGGGCGGCGGCGATTTTGACAAGCAGGGAGGTGAGCAGTAATGGCACAGGTGAAAGAAGTAAAGGGCCCCGGCCCCCGTGGGGTGGGCGGCCCCAAGCCGAAGGTCGAGAACCCGGGCAAGCTGCTCAAGCGGATCATGGATGAGATGTTCAAGCACTATCTGCCCCACTGCATCCTTGTGCTGGTCTGCATCATCGTCAGCGCGCTGGCAAATGTGCAGGCAAGCCTTTTCCTCAAGACCCTGATCGATGATTATATCGTCCCCATGACCAAGCAGGCCACGCCGGACTTCGGCCCGCTGGCAGGCGCACTGGTGCGCATCGGCTGCATCTACGCCATCGGCGTGCTGGCCGCATGGCTCAACGCCCGTATCATGGTCAACGTGACCCAGGGCACCCTGCGCAACCTGCGCGTCCAGCTTTTCACCCACATGGAAAGCCTGCCCATCCGGTATTTTGACTCCCACCCCCACGGCGACATCATGTCGGTGTACACCAACGATGTGGACACCCTGCGCCAGATGATCAGCCAGAGCATCCCCCAGCTGGTGTCCAGCGCCATCACCATCGTGTCCGTGTTCACCAGCATGTGCCTGATGAGCTGGCAGCTCACCGTTGTCACCATGCTGATGGTGGCCCTGATGCTGTTCTGCTCCAAGAAGATCACTTCCATGAGCGGCAAGTATTTTGTGGCCCAGCAGAAGGATCTGGGCAAGGTGAACGGCTACATCGAAGAGATGATGGAGGGCCAGAAGGTCGTCAAGGTGTTCACCCACGAGCAGAAGGCTCTGGATGGCTTCCGGCAGCTGAACGATAAGCTGAAGGAAAGCGCCAAGCAGGCCAACAACTACGCCAACATCATCATGCCCGTTACCGCACAGCTGGGCAATATCAGCTATGCAGTCTGTGCTCTGGCGGGCGCGGCCATGGCCGTTGGCAATGTCGGCGGCATGACCCTGGGCACCGTGATGGCCTTCCTGAGCCTGAACAAGGGCTTCAATATGCCCATCAGCCAGGTATCCATGCAGGCCAACAGCGTGATCATGGCACTGGCCGGTGCGGAGCGTATCTTCAAGATGATGGACGAGACCAGCGAGGCCGACGAGGGCTATGTCACCCTGGTCAACGTCAAGTATGGCAAGGATGACGAGCTGGTGGAGACCACCGAGCGCACCGGCATCTGGGCCTGGAAGCATCCCCACCACGACGGCACCACCACCTACCACAAGCTGGCGGGTGACATCACCTTTACCGATGTCGATTTTGGCTATGTGCCTGAAAAGACCGTTCTGCACGGGATCAACCTCTATGGCCGCCCGGGCCAGAAGATCGCCTTTGTCGGCTCCACTGGTGCCGGCAAAACGACCATCACCAACCTGATCAACCGCTTCTACGATATCGCAGACGGCAAGATCCGGTATGATGGCATCAACATCCGCAAGATCAAAAAGGACGACCTGCGCCGCTCTCTGGGCATCGTTCTGCAGGATACCCACCTGTTCACCGGCACGGTCATGGAGAACATCCGCTATGGCCGCCTGGATGCCACCGATGAGGAGTGCATTGCCGCCGCAAAGCTGGCCAATGCCGATGGCTTTGTCAAGCGTCTGCCCGATGGCTACAACACCATGCTGACCAACGACGGCGCAAACCTGTCGCAGGGGCAGCGCCAGCTGCTGGCCATTGCCCGCGCCGCGGTTGCCGATCCCCCGGTGCTGATCCTGGACGAGGCGACCTCCTCCATTGATACCCGCACTGAGGCGCTGGTCCAGCGCGGCATGGACGGCCTGATGTATGGCCGCACCAGCTTTGTCATTGCCCACCGTCTGTCTACCGTCCGCAATGCAGACTGCATCGTGGTTCTGGAGCAGGGCCGCATCATCGAGCGCGGCAGCCACGACGAGCTGATCGCCAAGAAGGGCAAGTATTACCAGCTCTACACCGGTAATCTGGCTGAAAATTAAAGAAAAAGCGTAAAAAACGGAGCCGCTGTACAAAATGATGTGCAGCGGCTCCGTTTATTTTCAATTTGTTCAAATTCCTCACAAAGAAACTCCATTTTTATCCTGTACAATAAGGGTGCAGTCAGGGAGGAACAGAAAAATATCCTCCCAAGATGCCATGCAGGCAATCAAAACCGCGCATCTCCGGCAGAAACCGGGCGGCGCGGCCCCTTTAAAAAAACACTGTCCCCTGCTGATGCGAGGCAATAGCCAAGGCAGCGGACAGACTACCAACCATCTCCTGACAGCCGCAAATGTTTGGGAGTTCTCATACACAGCCAGCGCCGCTTTCTCCTCCTTTCCACGGCGCTGGCTGTTTTTGTTTGGATCCCGCCGCCATCTCAGCGGCAGGGGATTATCCAATCAGCGCGTTCAGCTCAGATTCCTTTAATCTGGGCAGAGAGGAGACAGGGAGCATCATTTTCTCCATCCGATACAAGACCAGAGCGGGGCTCTGGTCTTTTTTTGCGGCAGAAGCCATAACACTGCGTGTAAAGGCGAGAATCCTGTCCTTTTTGTAGAAAAAGATCAGCTGCACATGGCCGGTGAACAGAGCAAACAGGGCTGTGCGCAGCTCCCGGGAGCCGAAGAGGAGGAGCAGGTCGCTCTCCTCTAAAAAGAGAACGTCTGCCCGGTCAAGAAACTGCAGGGCGGTCTGGCACAGGGCCTCCCGCTGCGGCCAGTAGGGCGCGGCCTGCGCCAGCCGGGGAAGATAGCAGCAGAGCGCCCCGGCATCCCGGGCGGCGGCAAGGGCTTTGAGGTGGGCCAGCCGCAGGGGGCTGTCCACCAGCCCGGCGGAGGAAAAGCAGAAGGCAGAGGCTCCCCGGAACGGGGCGGCCTCCAGCTGTTCCGGCCCAAGGGCCAGCCCGGCGGTGTGGGCACGGTAGGGCAGAGCGGTGTCTGCTCCGGTGAACACCACCGGTGTGGGGAAGGCATCCGTGAAGCAGAGCAGGGAGCAATCCACACCATCCCGGGCAAGCCGGGCCGCCAGCTTACGGCCAAAGGGGTCGGCTCCCAGCTGGGCCAGCAGAGCCGCCTGCCCGCCCAATGCGGCGTACTGGCGGCAGAAGCCTGCGCCCCAGCCGCCGGTCTGCACCCGGAACGTCTCCGTCAGCTCCGGAGCCGTGGCGGCGTTCAGCTCCAGCCAGACTTCGCCCAGACACAAAACGGACATGTGCACCCCTCCCTCCGCAAATAAAAATCGGGTTACAGTATACACGATTTGCCCACCGGATGCAACCGATCCGGGGCGAATCCTGACGAAGTGAAATGGCTGCGGGCAGGAAAGATCCGATTTTACAAAGACCACCTGTTTTTTACCAATGCCTGTTTTTCATTGCCCAAGGTTTACCTAAGATTTGCCTTACCATGGTTTCTCCTCTTTCTCCGAACGGGTACAATAGAACCGTTCCCAGGATACATTGCAACAGGGCCCGGGAGGGCTCAGGATAAGAGAGGAATTATCGTATGAAAGAACATAAAATGTCCCGCCGCAGTTTCCTGAAAGTGGGTGCTGTGGCATCTGCCGCCGGTCTGATGACTGCTGCCCCTGTGGCTGCAAACGCTGCCGCTCCGGCTGCTTCCACCGCAGCTGACGAGGAGAACTGCTTTGGCCTGTTCCAGAAGAAGCCCAAGTACATCTTCCTGTTCATCGGCGATGGCATGGGCACTGCCCAGATCCAGTCTGCCCGGTTCTATCAGGGCACTGTCACCAACAACGGTGCCATCACCGAGGCAGAGCTGAGCTTTACCCAGTTCCCGGAGGTGGGCAGCGTGACCACCTACGACAGCACCTCCTTCTGCCCGGACTCCGCTTCCACCGCCACCTCCATCGCCTCCGGCAAAAAGACCGAGAGCGGTGTCATCAATATGTGCCCCTGGACCCGTGATGTGCCCTATGAGACCATTGCAGAGAAGCTCCATAAGCAGAAGGGCTACAAGGTTGGCATCGTTTCCACGGTGAACATTGACCATGCCACCCCTGCTGCCTTCTATGCACACCAGAAGACCCGCAAGAACTACTATCAGATCGGCGTGGAGCTGGCAAACTCCGGCTTTGAGTATTTCGCAGGCGGCGAGTTCCAGAAGGTGAACGGCGATGGCACCGGCCCCAACAACCACGAGGTGGCTGCACAGGCCGGTTACAACGTTGTCACCACCCAGGCCGGTGCTGCTGCCCTGAAGGCCGGGGCAGGCAAGACCCTGATCATTGCCGAGAATCTGGCCGACGGCAAGGCCATGAACTACGCCATGGATGCCGCTCCGGGAGAGTGGCAGCTGACCGACTATGTCCGCAAGGGCATTGAGCTGCTGGACAACAGCAACGGCTTCTTTATGATGGTGGAGTCCGGCAAGATCGACTGGGCCTGCCACGCCAACGATGCCGCTGCCTCCATCCATGATGTGATCGAGATGCACAACGCGGTGCAGGCCGCTGTGGAGTTCTATGCCCAGCACCCCGATGACACCCTGATCCTGGTGACCGCTGACCACGAGACCGGTGGTCTGGGCATTGGCTACAAGACCACCAACTACGACACCTTCCTGACCAATCTGGCCCACCAGAAGATGTCCTACGCAAAGTTCGATTCCACCTATGTGAACAACTACGTGAAGAATCAGACTCCTTTTGAGACCGCTATGCAGGACGTGAAGGCAAACTTCGGCCTGACCCTGCCCACCGACCCCGATGCCGCCAACGCAGGCAAGCTGCTGCTGACCGACTACGAGGTGGAGAACCTGCGCACCGCTTACGAGCGCACCCTCAAGGTCGGCTCTTCCAGCCAGAGCAAGATGAGCCAGCAGGATTACGAGCTGTATGGCACCTACATCCCCTTCAGCATGGCCATCTGCCACACCATCAACCACAAGTCCGGTGTGGATCATACCACCTACGCCCACACCGGTGCCATGGTGAACCTCTACGCCCGTGGTCAGGGTGCAGACAAGTTCCGCGGCGTGTATGACAACACCGAGATCTTCCACAAGCTGGCTGAGCTGACCGATGTGCAGTAATTGACCAGACCATTTGTACCCCAAAGCTCTCCGGGACGAGACGCACCGGAGGGCTTTTTGTGTAGGCCGGAATTGTGCACCCCGCCAAAAATCTGCCCCGCGAATTGGGAAAGATGATGGGAGTTGTGGTTGCAATGGGCCGGAAAAAGGCATATAATAAGACCATCAACAGAGTAAGGCCATGCGCGTTAAGTGCCGCATCAACGGGGAGTTGTGCTGCGGACGAAGGTAAGACCCGCGGTGCATGGCCTGCATCCCGCTGCTGCATGGACTTGGGTGCAGATGGGGCCGTCTGCGGCCCCGTCTGGATGTGAACCGTTGAATCACGCCCTCCTTTGTGCGGTTTGTCACAGGGGAGGGCGTTTTGTATTGCCCGCCCCGCGGTTCCCGAAACAGGGGAGGACAATTGATATGAATCATTCCAGAAATTCCGTCCGCAAGCTCACCATGCTGGCCCTGCTCACTGCCATGAGCATCGTGTTTGCCCGGGTGCTGAGCATTTCCACCGGCTTTGTCCGGTTCAACCTGGGCAGCCTGCCCACCCTGCTGGCCGCTGTGCTGTTCGGGCCGGTGGAGGGCTTTGCCGTGGGTGCGGTGGCCGATATGATCGGCGGCACCCTTTCCGGCTACGCCATCAATCCGCTGATCACGCTGGGGGCAGGCTCCATCGGCCTGACGGCGGGCCTTCTCTGGCGCGCCCTGCCCAACCTGCGGCTGGGCCTGCGCACCCAGATCAGCGTGTTTGCCGGCCATGCGGTGGGCTCCATTGTCATCAACTCGCTGGCACTCCACCTCTTCTATAACTATCCGTGGAGCGTGTTGGTGACCCGCATTCCCAACGCGCTGGTCCTGGCGGCGGTGAACACCGTGCTGGTGCGCCTGCTGCTGGAAAACAAAACGATCCGAGGCATTGCACAATGAACTATGAAGAAGCACTGAACTATATCCACGCCGTCCAGTGGGCGGGGCACAAGCCGGGCCTGACCCGTACCCGGACCCTGCTGGCCGCACTGGGAGATCCGCACAAGCAGCTGAAATTCATCCATGTGGCGGGCACCAACGGCAAGGGCAGCACGGCGGCCATGCTGGCCTCCTGCCTGCAGGCGGCGGGTTACCGGGTGGGCCTGTATACCTCGCCCTTTATCAACCGGTTCAACGAGCGCATTCAGGTAAACGGCCAACAGATCCCGGACGAGGCGCTGGTGCGGCTGGTGGAGCGTGTGAAGCCCGCTGCCGATGCCATGACCGATATCCCCACCGAGTTCGAGATCATCACGGCATTGGGGATGCTCTGGTTCGCTGAGACGAAATGCGACATCGTGGTGCTGGAGGTGGGCCTGGGCGGCACGCTGGATTCCACCAACGTCATCGACCCGCCGGAGTGCGCGGTCATCACGGCGCTGGGCATGGATCATGTGAAGGAGCTGGGCCCCACCCTGGCCGATATCGCATCGGCCAAGGCGGGCATCATCAAGCCGGGCAGTCCGGTGGTGAGCTATGGCGGTGTGCCCGAGGCCGATGCCGTCATCGCCCGTACGGCGGCAGAGCGGCACGCGCCGCTGACTGTTGTGGATCTCAGCAGGCTGACCATCGAGGACGGAGATCTGGATGCTGTCACCTTTGATTTTGACGGCCTGAACGGCATCCGCCTGCCCCTGATCGGCAGCTATCAGCCCCGGAACGCCGCCACGGCCATTACGGCCCTGCGGGTGCTGCGCAGCCGGGGCTGGAACATCCCGGACAGTGCCATCCGTGCCGGTCTGGAACAGGTGCGCTGGCCGGGCCGGTTCGAGCTGCTGCGGCATTCGCCCGTCTTTTTGCTGGATGGCAGCCACAACGCCCACGGAATGCGGGCCACCGTGCAGAGCCTGCGGGACCGCTTTCCGGGGCAGAAGTTCGTGTTCCTGCTCAGCATCATGGCGGACAAGGATGTGGACGAGATGCTGGCATTGCTCCTGCCGCTGGCCGGGCAGTTCGTCACCGTAGCGGCCCATACCCCCCGCGCCATGCCCGCTGAGACGCTGGCCGAACAGATCCGCGCCCGGGGCGGCAGGGCCGAGCCTGCTCCCACCATTGAAGCCGGTGTGGCCCGGGCGGTCGCCCTTGGGGGCACCGGCCCTGTGTGCGCGCTGGGCACGCTCTACTTCTCCGGCGATGTGCGGGAAGCGTTTGCAAAATTGAACCAGTAAAGAAGAGGGGCTGCGGCACACGGGAAAAACCGGTGCAGCAGCCCCCTTTTTGCGGACTGGCTTACTAAAAAATGCCCCGCTGTTTTGTGATGCACAGAACAGCGGGGCAGTATCATTTATGGGGCGGGAATGTGCTCAGGAGATGCGCTTCGGCTCAGGCCTTGCCTGCGCAGCCGAACAGCTCGATCTTCTCCTTGCACTTGTCAACGATGGCCTGAGCGCCGGGAGCCAGCAGCTTGCGGGGGTCGAAGCCCTTGCCCTGCTGATCCTTGCCAGCCTCGATGTACTTGCGGGTGGCCTCAGCAAAGACCAGCTGGCACTCGGTGTTGATGTTGATCTTGGAAACGCCCAGGCTGATGGCCTTCTGGATCATCTCGTCGGGGATGCCAGTGCCGCCGTGCAGGACCAGAGGAATGTTGTTGGTAGCCTTGTGGATGCGGTCCAGAGCCTCAAAGTCCAGGCCCTTCCAGTTGGCGGGGTAAACGCCGTGGATGTTGCCGATGCCGGCAGCCAGGAAGTCGATGCCCAGATCGGTGATCTTTGCGCACTCAGCGGGGTCTGCGATCTCGCCAGCGCCCACAACGCCGTCCTCAACGCCGCCGATGGAGCCGACCTCGGCCTCGATGCTCAGGCCCTTGGAGTGTGCCAGAGCGACCAGCTCCTTGGTCTTTTCCACGTTCTCCTCGATGGAGTAGTGGCTGCCGTCGAACATGATGGAGGAGAAGCCGGCCTCAACGCAGGCCTTGCAGCCCTCGTAGGTGCCGTGGTCCAGGTGCAGGGCAACGGGAACGGTGATGCCCATGGTCTCCACCATGGAGCTGACCATGGCGGCAACGGTCTTGAAGCCGGTCATGTATTTGCCTGCACCCTCAGAGACACCCAGGATAACGGGGCTCTTCATTTCCTCGCAGGCGGTCAGGACTGCCTTGGTCCACTCCAGATTGTTGATGTTGAACTGAGGCACACCGTAGTGGCCATCGCGTGCCTTGATCAGCATTTCGGTTGCATTTACCAACATTATTCATTACCTCCGCAAAATCATTTTGGGGTGAAAAAGCCGTTTTGGATACAAGATTGCGCATCCTTTAACGAACCTAAGGGTAGTATACCCCAATTACAGGATAAAATCAAGGCGGTTCCCGCGGCGTTTTCAACACAAATTCACATTGGGCATTTTGATGTTGGAGATTCTGGCAAAAACCACTGGATCTCCCTTCAAAAAATTGTCATAATTCCGACTTGAATTTTACAAAAAGTACGGCGGAAAGTTTGCGTGTCGAACCCGGACGGTTAAAAACTCGGTGGAAACTGTGGAATTCCACCCGGAAAGTGGGCGTACAAACTTGATTTTTGAACATTTTCCACCGGGTTTTCAACATGTGGAAAAATTTGAGCCGAATTACCGATTGTATAGCCTGCTGAATGTGGAAAACTTTTGCCTTCGGCAAACATTGCGAAGAATGCCGGGGTATGCTATACTTTAGAATGTATCAGTGTCAAAATATAGTAAAACTGAAACAGAACGAAACCATGGCGCGGCTCAAACGGCCCGCCTTGCCATAGAATGGAAGGAGAACACATCAATGGACGAACAGAAAATGCCGCGCCGCCCCCGCCGCAGCAGCACGGAGGAGCAGCCCAAGAATGAGAGCCTGGTCTACGGCAAAAACCCCGTGACCGAGCTGCTCAAGAGCGGTTCCGGCGTGGATACCGTGTTGATCGCGGAGGGCATGGCCCCCGCTGTGGCAGCTTACTATACCGCCATGGCCAAGGAGGCCGGGGCCACGGTCAAGCGGGTGCATCCCAACAAGCTGCGCCTGATGACCGGCACCGAGAGCCACCAGGGCGTGGCTGCCTTTGCCAGCGAGATCGAATATGTGACCGTGGAGGACCTGCTGAACGCTGCCAGAGAGAAGGGGGAGCCCCCTTTCCTGGTGCTGAGTGACGGCATCGAGGACCCCCATAATCTGGGCGCGGTGATGCGCTCTGCTCTGCTGTGCGGAGCCCACGGCATCGTCATCCCCAAGCGGGGCGGCGCGTCCGTGACCCCCACCGTTATCAAGTCCAGCGCCGGTGCGGCCGAGCGCCTGCCTGTGGCCCGCGTGGCCAACATCGGCGAGACCATCCGCCGCCTGAAGGATCAGGGGGTGTTCGTCTACTGTGCCGATATGGACGGCGTGCCCCTGCGCAAGAACAACCTGACCGGCCCCATCGCACTGGTGCTGGGCAGCGAGGGCAGCGGTGTATCCCAGCTGGTGAAAAAGCTCTGCGATGGCGTGGTGCGGCTGGATATGGCTGCTCAGGGCACCGGCGTGGACAGCTTCAATGTCTCGGTGGCAGCTGGCATCATCCTGTACGAGATCCAGAGCCAGCGCGCCGCAGAGTAAGAAACAGCGGCCAGACCGCCGTGACCAGAACAGGGAGGGACTAGGATGCCAAAGGATGATAAGCGCAAAGAGCTGACACAGGAAGAGATCGATGCGCAGAACGAGAAGTTCCGCACGTTTTTCAGCACCAGCGTGGCACAGGTGCCCGAAGAGATGAAGCGCCGCGATGAGGAAAAGGAGAATACCGGCAGCCTGCTGGGCAAGCTCTTTCACCGCGAAAAGGACAAAGAGGAGCCTGCCGCCGCCCCGGCCGTGCAGAATGAGCTGCCGCCCACGGGTGAGATCGTGCTGGGCCATGAGGAAGAAGCCGAGGCCGGCCTGGAGCTGGCATTGGAGCCCGGAGAGCTGGAGGAAGCAGAGCCTGTGGCTCTGCCCACTGCGCCGGAAGCCCCCGCAGTGCCGAAGCCGGAACCCCGGCCCGCACCCCAGCCCGAGAAAAAGCCGGAGCAGCCCCACCGCCGGGAACCCCTGACCCCGCAGGAGCAGCAGGAGGATGCAGAGATGGCCGAACTCAAGGCCATGCTCTATGGCACCCCCAAGCCCGCCCCGGTGGAGGAAATGCAGGATGCCCCCGAAGAGGTGCTGGCCGTGGAGCCGGAAGCTCCCGCAGCGCCTGAGGGCCCGGCCATCCCCATGGTGTTTGCCGAGGATCAGTCGGTAAAGCAGGCGAAGTCTGCCCCGGAAGCTGCGCCAGAGGTTGAGCCGGAACCGGAAACGGCGTTCCAGTTCTTTGGCAAGGGCGCGGACGAGAACGAGCCGCAGGCCCCTACCCGCACCGAGGCCCCCAGCAAGGACGACAGCATGAGCCTGCCGCTGATGGGGCTGGAAGAGGACGAAGCACCCGCCCGGCCTGCCGCCCCGGCAGAGGAGGCCCCGGCCCAGCCTGCTGAGGAAGCGGCCCCTGCCGCGCCGGAGGCTGAGGCGAAGCCTGAAGAAGAAGCCGAGCCGGAAACGCCCGAGCAGGTGGGGGAGAAGCTCCGCCGGATGGGCGCGGAGCTGACGCTGCGGTGTGTGCTGGAGGGCATCCTAGCCGTGGTACTGCTCCACTTTGGCCTTGTTGCCGAGGGGCTGCTGGCCCCCGTGGCCTCCCTTGACCCCGTGATCGCCCCGGCGGCGTTCTATGCCGCCAACCTGCTCTTCCTGGCCGGTGCGCTGGCTGTGGGCTGGCCTGTCCTGCGGGATGGCCTGCAGGGCCTCAAGGGCCGCCCCAGTGCAGACACCATGCCGGCGCTGGCTGCCTGCGGTGCGCTGGTGCAGGCTGCGGTCGCCCTGCTCAACGCCCAGAGCTATCAGAACTCCAGCTGGACGCTGCTTTCCGGCGTGGCCGCACTGGGCCTGTTCCTGGCCCTGCTGGGCAGCCGTGTCCTGCTGACTGCCGTCAGAAACGGCTATGACCTTGCCGCCCGATCCCCTGAGGGGCTGCAGGGCGCATTCCGCGTCCGGGATAAGGATCTGATCCGGGTGCTGGCCCGGAGCCTGGATCAGAAAGATCCCTGGGTGCTGCTCAGCCGCCCTGTCCAGTGGGACGAGGCGCTGGTGGAGCAGAGCTTCGGGGAGCGCGCCAGTGAGCGCCGCGCCCGCAAGACAGCCCTGATCCTGCTGGGTGCCGCCGTGCTCAGCGGGCTGGTGTTCCTGCTGTTTGGCGGCGGGCCCAACGGCATGGCCGCAGCCCTGACCTCCATGCTCTGCATGGGTGCACCGCTGTCCTCCACCCTTGTTGCGGGCATCGCTTCTCTGCGCCTGCAAAAGACCGCAGCCGCCGCCGGTGCCGTGGTGCCCGGCTGGGCTGCCATTGAGGAGCTGGGCGGTGTGGACACTGTGCAGGTGGATGCCGACGAGCTCTTTACCGCCGACAGCGTGAATCTGGAGGACATCCGCATCTTCAAGGGCGGCCGCATCGACCGCGCCATCCTCTATGCGGCCAGCATCCTCAACCACAGCTGCGAGACCCTGCGGGGGCTGTTCCGCCAGATCATCGAGGACCGCACCGAGATCCTGTACCCTGTGAAGGACTTGGAGGTCCACCACGGCCTTGGCTTTGCCGCCTGGTGCGATAACAACCGGGTGCTCATCGGCAACCGGCTGTACATGGAGCGGGAGGGCGTGCCCCTGCCTGAGCAGGAGTACGAGGATGAGCACTCCCAGAACGGCGCGCTGCAGATCCTGTATCTGGCTGTTTCCGGAAGCCTGCACGCCATGTTCGTGCTCCACTATGTGGGCGGCCGCAACGCCGCCCGCGGTCTGGAGGTGCTGCAGCGGGAGAACATCCGCCTGCTGGTCACCTGTGAGGACCCCAGCCTGACGGCCCGCCACATCACCGAGGCTTACCATCTGCCCGAGGGAATGATCACCCTGCTGGATCAGGAGCAGTGCAGCGCGCTGACCCCTGCCCAGCCGGACGAGACTGCCCGCTGCTGTATGCTGCATGATAAGGGCTTTGCCAGCCTGATCGGCGGCCTGCGCGCGGCGGAAAAGGCCCAGAACGCCGAGACGAGCGCCACCACGGTGCAGATGGTCTCGGTCTGGTTCTCGGTGGTCATCGGTGTTCTGCTGACCTACGCGGGCAGCATCGGCACCCTGTCGGTGGCCGCTGTCCTGATGTATCAGGCGGCATGGAGCGCTTTGAGCATTGCGGTCTGCGCCCTGAAACAGCATAACTGAGAAATATTCTCAAAATAAATAGGAATTATTCTTGATTTCAATTCGGAACTCTGGTATAATCAGTGCAGAAGGAACGCCCCGGCGGTCACCGGCGGCGAAATGATACACCGCACAAACAAAGGGAGAGCATGAATATGGAACTCAAGGGTACCAAGACCGAGAAAAACCTGTGGGAAGCCTTTGCAGGCGAGAGCCAGGCCCGCAACAAGTATACCTTCTTCGCCAGCGTGGCCAAGAAGGAGGGCTATGAGCAGCTGGCAGCGATCTTTGAGGAGACGGCTGCCAACGAGAAGGAGCACGCCAAGATGTGGTTCAAGGCCCTGAACGGCGGCTCCATCCCCGATACCATGACCTGCCTGGAAATGGCAGCCGGCGGCGAGCACGACGAGTGGACCGAGATGTACCCCCGGATGGCCGCAGAGGCCAAGGAAGAGGGCTTTACCCAGCTGGCTGCCCTGTTCACCATGGTGGCGCAGATCGAGAAAGAGCACGAGGAGCGCTACCGTGAGCTGGCCGAGAACCTGAAGAACAACAAGGTTTTTGCCCGGGAAGAGCAGCAGGTCTGGCAGTGCCGGAACTGCGGCTACACCTATATCGGCAAGTCGGCTCCCCTGAAGTGCCCGGTCTGCGCACATCCCCAGAGCTACTTTGAGCTGAAAAAGCACAATTATTGATCCTGTCCGGAACGCCGCAGCTCCCACGCCGGGACTGCGGCGTTCTTTTTGCACAAAATTTTCCGGAAAAACTGGTATAGTCCACGAAATCGGGTGCGAAAGCACAGCACTTTGGGCGAAAAACTTGACCCACATTGGCCGGACGTGTAAAATGAATCAATAGTGAGAAAAATCATGGACGCGAAATTTTTCCATGTGTGCGGCATTCCTTTGATCCCATGGGATGAAACAAGGAGGGAAGTTCGACCCAATGAAATGGAAATTCCAAACCGCGGGGCGGCTTCTGGCCCTGCTGGCTCTGAGCGGGGCCCTGCTGGCTGCCCCTTTGCCTGCGCAGGCCGCGCCCGGTGTGCTGACAGGCCTGACCGGAACCGGCTCCAAGCTGGAACTGGAGCTGACCGAGATGGAGCTGGAGATCACCGATGATGACCCCCGCCCCAAGGGCTACCTGTACACCAGCGGACAGAGCGATTATTACTTCATCGTCTGGATGAGCAGCAACTCCAATGTTGCCACGGTGGATGGCGACGGCAAGGTGACGGGCCGCAATGCAGGCACTGCCATCATCACCGCCATCTCCGACCACGGCGAACGTGCCGCCTGCAAGGTGACCGTGACCCGCAAAAATGAAGAAGCAGCCAGAAAAAAGCCCACGCTGGATACCACCAGCCTGAGCCTTGTGCTGCAGTACAATGACCTGCACCCCGCCCACCAGCTCCAGCTGACCAACAGCGACCACTCCTTCCTCTATGTCTACCAGTGGATGAGCAGCAACCCCGAGGTTGCCACAGTCAGCGACAAGGGCCTTGTCACGGCTCAGGCGGCGGGCACCACCACCATCACGGCAATGGTCTCCAACGGCCAGGCTTTGCGGTGCAGCGTCACGGTGACTTCGGATATCGGCAAGGTGACCCTGAACAAGAGTGACCTGCTGCTCCGCACCGTGGGCACCCAGGAACGCCTGACGGCCACCGTTGCGGTGGAGGGCGGCGGCAGTGTGCCCATTACATGGGTCAGCAGCAACCCCGGTGTCGTTACCGTGGATGCGGACGGCGTGGTGACCGCCATTGCTGATGGAGAAGCCAAGGTCACGGCCCTTTCGCCTGCCGGACGCTTTGATGTGTGTAGCGTTGTGGTGGGCATGGCGGCGGAGAAGTACGAATCTGAAGCCGACCTTGCTGACGAGCTCAAGCTCCCTGATCCCTACGTTGCCGTAAGGCTGAATAAACTGGCATAAAGAAAAAGCACCCGCCCATGGCTGTTTTTGACGGCTATGGGCGGTTTTTGCGTGTATGGAAACGGATGCGCTGGGAAAAACTTGCCAAAGAGGAATTTTTTGCAAAAAATATTTTGCGTTGCGTGTTGCGGTGCACCTGACACATCCGGCCGCCTCCGGCAGGTGAAAAAGGACAAAATGGCCCGAACGTTGGTTAAGACAGGGGGCGGATGCCCCGCGGAGCGGCAAAATCTCTGCAAAAAAGGCGGCTGTCCGGCTTGAATGACACATTTAACAAAAATTTGACGTGAAGTGATTGAATTTGCAACTCTTGACAGAAGGCGGGACAAACCATTATCCTTTTATCAGTGGAAAGTATTTTATGCCGCCAGACGTTGGAATGCCTGGTGGACAAGTGTGTGTCAGGAGGGAAAGAATATGACCAACTACCGGAACCGAATCGGGGAAGCCATTGCCTTTGCCCGGAACGTGGCGGGCAGATCTCAGCAGGAGCTTGCGGATATGCTGGGGCGGGACAAGCGCACCATTCAGAAATGGGAGCGGGGCGAGATCCGCATTGCGCTGGAGGATTATCTGGATGTATTCGATACTCTGCACCTGCCGGTGGGGCCCTATGAAATGTGGATCCGGCATCCGGAACTCTTTCCGCGCGGCATGGAGGATATCAAGGGCTTCAGCACCGAAAAGAAGCGGAGGACACTGGCGGATTATTATCTGCATCAGGCTGCACCGCTGGAGATCGAGCAGGAGTATTACATCCTGTTCGGCGACCACGGCAGCAACAGCTGCGGCATCCGGCAGGAGCTGCTGGCCAACCTGCAGACTCCGCTCCGTGACCGCAAACGGATCGTGAACCAGATCATCGACAACTACTATGAGGCCCGGGCCATCGGACATCTGACCGACCCGGAGGGCCAGCAGCCAGTGATGCCCATTCTGGAAGCCTGCTACGATGCCAGTGCACGGAGCGTGAAAGCCAACGAGAACCGGTACAGCATCGGCAGCATCGAGGACTATCTGGACGATGCGGAGAAACCGGCAGAAGAGTGAACCGAACAGCAGACGGCCATGTGCAGCCGCCTGCTGTTTTTGCGTTTGGCTGCCTGCGGGAAAATATTGTGAAATTTGCGGATTCCTGCTATACTTATCCTATTGATGAAAAAGAAGGGTGAGATAAATGGCATACAACATGGGCGGTCGGCGCTTCCGGCCGGTGGGCAGCGGAAAAAAGCGGACTGCGCCGCAGTACGGGCCGGTGGGCACAGGCTGCCCGTTTGTGGAGGAGGCCGTGGCGCGGCTGTACCGGGAGCAGAACGAGGAACATTTCTGGAGCCTGATGAACGCCCTGAACTATGCGCTGGAATTGCAGACCAAGGTGCTGGTGCCGCTGGATGCGGCGGTGGACCCCCAGAGCGGGGCCGCCCCCTGGGCACACCTGCCCATCCCGGAGGAGCGGGCCGAGGGCCTGCAGCCCTGGCTGCTCCACACCCGGAAAGAGCGGAACTATCTGCCGCTGTTCACCTCGGTAAAGAACGCCGAGGCGGAAAAGGCCAGCGCCACCCGCCCCATGGTGGAGCGCAGCCTGCGCAGCGCCATGGAGTATGCGCTGGAAACGGACGGCATCGATGGTGTGGTGCTGGACCCGTGGACAAGCTCTGCCACGCTGGATGTCTCCCTGCTCAGCGGGCTGCTGAGATCGGAGCGGGGGAGCGACAACCCCGGCGCTCAGGAGCTGGAAGCCGGGCACGCCGCCGCCCGGGCCGGGGATTGGCCGGAGGCAGCGGCCCGCTACACTGCCGCCGCCGAGGCGGGCAGCGCAGAGGCGCTTTCTGCCCTGGGGGACTGCCTGTATTATGGCCGGGGTGCCCGGAAGAATAAGACCCAGGCCCGGCGGATGTGGAAAAAGGCCGCACAGGCCGGGGAGGTGCAGGCCATGATCGCCCTGGGGGATGACTGTGCCGCATCGGGCGGGGAGATGGCTGAGACCCTGCAATACTACCGCCGCGCCCAGAGCGCTGCCCGGGAGGTGCCGGACATCGCCTACACCCCGCAGGTCTGCCTGCGCCTTGCCCAGTACGAGACCCAGTACCTTTCCCGCAAAAAGGCGCTGCTGCAGGTGGCTGAAGCCGTGCAGGGCTTTCGGATCCTGCAGGCCGAGGGCGAAACGGATGCTGCCGACTGGCTGCGGGAGGCTGAACTGCTGACCGATCAGCTGCTGGCCGACGATAAAAACGCCTGAAACACAGTTTCTTTACATTTGTTCTAAGAAATCGTCATAGGAAACCGGTAAGATATTCAAGGAAATATTCTGCGCCGAAGAAAAGAGGACAAGCACTATGAGCAAAGTGATCGGAATCGACCTTGGTACCACCAACTCCTGCGTGGCGGTGGTGGAGGGCGGCAAGCCTGTGGTCATCACCAACGCCGAAGGCGAGCGCACCACCCCCAGCGTGGTGGCCTTTACCAAGGATGGCGAGCGTTTGGTGGGCGGCGCGGCAAAGCGCCAGATCGCCACAAACTCCGGCCGCACGGTGTCCAGCATCAAGCGGTACATGGGTTCTGATTACCGGGTGCATATCGATGGCAGAGATCTGACCCCGCAGGAGATCAGCGCCATGATCCTGACCAAGATCCGCCGCGATGCCGAGAGTTACCTGGGCGAGCCTGTGACCGAGGCCGTCATCACCGTGCCTGCCTATTTTGACGACAGCCAGCGCAAGGCCACTCAGGACGCGGGCCGCATTGCGGGCCTGAATGTTCTGCGCATCATCAACGAGCCCACCGCCGCCGCAGTGGCCTACGGCCTGGACAACGAGGCTCCCCAGAAGATCCTGGTCTATGATCTGGGCGGTGGCACCTTTGATGTTTCGATCATTGAGATCGAGGACGGCACCTTTACGGTGCTGGCCACCGGCGGCGATACCCATCTGGGCGGCGATGACTTTGACGAGCGCATCGTTGAGTGGGCTGTGGCGGAGTTCCGCAGATCTGACCGCATCGATCTGACCAAGGACCCCGCCGCCATGGGCCGCCTGAAGGAGGAAGCGGAAAAGGCCAAGAAGGAGCTTTCCAGTGCGCTTTCCGCCCAGCTGAACCTGCCGTTTATCGCGGTGGGCAAGGATGGCCCTCACCATCTGGATCTGAGCCTGGGCCGCCCCCAGTTTGAGATGATGACCGGTGACCTGCTGGCCCGCACCGTTCAGCCGGTGCAGAACGCCCTGCGGGATGCCGGGCTTTCCGCCAGCCAGCTGGGCAAAGTCCTGCTGGTGGGCGGCAGCACCCGGATGCCTGCTGTGGAGCGGCAGGTCCGGGAGCTGCTGGGCTGTGAGCCCAGCCACACCCTGAACCCCGATGAATGCGTGGCCATGGGTGCCGCCGTGCAGGGCGGTCTGCTGCAGGGCGGCGGAAAGCTGGCCGGTGCCACCGGCGCGGCCGCGCAGGGCCTTGTGCTGATGGATGTCACCCCGCTGACGCTGTCCATTGAGACGCTGGGCGGCGTGGCCACCCCCCTCATCACCCGCAACAGTATGATTCCCACCCGCAAGAGCCAGATCTTTACCACGGCCCGCCCCATGCAGACCAGCGTGGAGATCAACGTGCTGCAGGGCGAGCGCCACTTTGCCCGCGACAACAAGAGCCTGGGCAAATTCAAGCTCACCGGCATCCGCTCCGGCTTCTCCTCCAAGCCCCAGATCGAGGTCACCTTTGACATTGATGTGAACGGCGTGGTCAAGGTGTCCGCAAAGGATCTGGGCACCGGTCGGGAGCAGAACATCACCATCACCGGCAGCACCAATCTTTCTGAGAACGAGATCCAGCGTGCCATGGCCGATGCTGCCGCCTACGAGGAGGAGGATACCCGCCGCAGGGAGCGGCTGGAGCTCCACAATCAGGCCGAGATGCTGGCTTACAAGGTGGATGAGGCCCTCTCCAAGTGCAAAAAAGAGCTGGACAAGGACGAGAAGAACCGAGTCAAGAACGACCTTGCCAGCCTGCGCCGCTGCCTGCGCAAGGATAAGCCCGAAAAGATGAACGAGACCGAGGAAGCAAATCTCCGTCAGGCAAAATCTCAGCTGGAGGCCAGTGCCAACCACCTGATGGTGCTGTACAGCACGGAGCAGGATGCCGGCCAGCAGTAAGCAGGCAATTCCCTACTGAAAAACTTCGTTGAAAGGGTTGACAAACCCGGAAGAGTGGGGTATTATGTATGCAATATCACAAAAATGGCTGTGAAGAGAAGAGTAGGTTTTCGCATTGATCCTTCCAGAGAGCCCGGGCGGTGGAAAAGGGCAGGAAACAGGGAACTGAAAATGGTCTCGGAGCCGCGGGGGTGAAGTGCAAGAGTGCTAAGCCTGCGACGGGAGCGCCCGTTACAGCGTCCGGTTGTCGCGTTGCAAAACGCCGCAGCAGTGAGGCTGTCTCTGTGAGGGGACAGTAAACCAAGGTGGTACCACGGAAGTTTTACGCTTTCGTCCTTGTGGGTGTATGCCCGCTGAGGACGGAAGCGTTTTTTATTTTGCTTCCGGTGCAAAAGGGTGCGGATTGTGCCGCACCGCACAAAAACATTTTTGTAAAAGTAGAGAGGGAAAACAAAATGTCTAAGATCACTCGTCGCAATTTTCTGAAAGTTTCCGGCGTGGCCGCTGCTGCCGCTGCCCTGACCGCCTGCGGCGG
>ERZ779922.930-NODE-930-length-22741-cov-5.190867_pt1 | contig 22741 bp, 13 predicted proteins | sample MGYA00511544_ERZ779922 | MGnify/ENA primary metagenome ERZ779922 (study PRJEB29588, sample SAMEA2154516) | human gut metagenome | biome: human gut; feature: human-associated habitat; material: faeces | place: Denmark | collected 2008/2010 ... | reverse complement strand
CATCGTCGGGTTATTTTTGGTCAAACGCTTAACGGTCAGATCCTGAGCTTTGTTGTTTGCCAGCCGCAAGTTGTTTTCCGAAGACAACAGGGCGTCTTTGGTTTTCTGCAAATGGTCGATCGTCTTGTCAATCTCCTCTATGGCTTTGCGGAATTTATCGCTGGCCAACTGATAGTTTCGCCCGAACTTATCCTTAAAATCGTTCATTTCCGCTTCGAAATTTGAAATGTCAATATTCTGGTTCTTATATTCAGCCAATTGTTTACGATATTGAACCGAATTCAAAGCTGCATTTCTGAGCAATGTAATCATTGAGATAAAAAACTGCGGACGAATGACGTACATCTTCGGATACTTGTAGGAAACGTCAACGATGCCGCAATTATACAGTTCGTTATCGGCTTCCAAAAGAGAAACCAGCACGGCATATTCACAGCCTTTTTCCTGACGGTCCTTATCCAGTTCTTTCAAAAAGTCCTCATTTTTATGTTTGGTGGCCGTCGTGTCCATCTCATTTTTCATCTCAAACATAATAGAGATAAACTCTACGCCCTCTTCCGTCGATTCACGGTAAATGTAGTCTCCTTTGCTGCCTGTTTTCGCATCATTGTCTTTTTCAAAATAGGCTTTTTGAAAACCCGTCGCCCGGAGCTTGTTAAACTCGATTTCGCAATGCTGTTCCAAAGTTTCCCCGACCATTTTGGTGGACATTTTGGCTTTCAGGTCTTTGTAGAACTCAATCTGCGTATCTTTTTCCTTGAGCTTTAATTCATAATTTTCTTTTAAGCTTTGTTCTTTGACGAGGGTATCTTTCGCCGTCTCCCGCAACTTAATGTTCAGTTCGGCAATTTGCCTGTCGCGCGCAACGATTTCATCGTTTTTAGAGGTTACGGCCGCGGCTACGGCAAGTTGCTTATCCTTATCACCGGCCAGAATTTGCGCTTTCAACTTTTCAATTTCCTGCTGCAAACCGGAAACACTCCGGGCTTTTTCCAAATCTTTATCTTTGCCGAGGGTAATAAGTTGTGCTTTAAGGTTAGAAATCTCCAAATTAAGCGAGGCCAGCGATTGCGCCTTGTCCATCTCCGCCTTGTTTTCCACCAATTTAAGCTCATTTTGTTTTTCCCGGTTGAGCTGCTCAATGCGCTCCCGGACAGCGTCATGAAATTCGGCGTCACGAACCTGCGCCACGATCGCGGCATAGCCGGACTCGTCAACCGTAAACACTTCTCCGCACTTCGGACATTTTATCTCAGGCATTATTGTTACTCCTAAAAATCTTAGCCTCAGATTAAAACATCTATGGTTAAAGTCAAACAAAAGATGATCCGTAATACCCTCATTACTTTTAATAACAACCTTTCGAATCCTGCAATTTCAGCTGATCAGGACAAATTCGGAACAGCTGAATTATAATTTCCCTCATCTTTTGGTTACAAGAATATTTATCCGGCAAATCGATAATTTGTCGTTTGCAATAAAAATACCCTGCAACCAATCGGCCACAGGGTATTTTGCGCTACGGATCAAACGCTTAAAATTTATATTTAGCGTTAATCAAACCGGTGTGGTCTTGGTAATCCTCACGGAATTTGCCTTCATAACCGAACGAAAGTTCCACCTTGTCGTTGACTTCCGCAGTTACGCCGGCACCGAATTCCAGACCGAAACGGTCAAGGGCTTCGCCTTCAACCGCATAAGCCGAACCGTTGGCCAAGGTTACGACCGAATTAACGTCATCGTTAAACAGGTCGTAAGTCGCGGCAATTCTGGCTTCCGGTTTGATGTTCATACCGTTGGACAGCTCAAAGTTCTTGCTAACCTTAGCACCAATAACACCGGTCAAAATGTCGCTGTCATTGGCAGATACACGTTGGTCGGCAGAATCTTTATAAGCATCCTGCTTGATATGAACGTAACGCAATCCAGCTTCCGGTGTAATGCCTAAGCCTTTAACTTGCATATCGTAACCGGTCATTGCCTGTAAGCCAAAGGTTTCGACATCGTAGTCAGCCTTAACGCCAACGCCGGCAACACTCTTGCTTTCTTCATAATCAGACCAGCCGTAGGTTGCAATACCATTTACATACCAGTTGGATGGTTTATACTCACCATACAGGATGGCCGTATGTGTATCAACATCCGTATCACGCATGAAACCATCAATATCGGTAGTGGTATAAGCATAACCGATACCAACCTTGGTATCATCGGTTACAAACTTCTCGGCACCGAAAGCAATACCGTTAGAATCGGCATCGAAACCTTTTGCTTTGGAAGTATCGTCCAGTTTGGATTTGTTGAACAGACCCTGAACCCACATTGCACCGCGTTTGAAGATATTGTCGCCGGAAGCCATACCTTCGCCACCGGTTGAAATTGAACCACCGGTCAAACGTGTGCTGACTGCACCAAAGACCTGATTAGCTGTTTCTGTCTGTGTTTTTTGAACCATCGGTGCAACTTCAGGAGCAACCACCGTCAAAGCATCAACATAGGCTTTCTGCTCGGCAGCATTTGTGCTGTTGGAAAGCTGTGCCAATTTTTCTGTAACTGCGGCAGCAACCGGAGAGCTGGTTGAAGCACTGACGCTGTCCCATGCCTCGGCTGTTCCGGCATTATTGGCAGAACCACCGGCATCAACTACGGCATCTGTGGCAGAACCGACAGAAGTAACATCAAAAGTTCCGTCGCCATTGTCCGTAAATTCGTAACGGGAATTTTGGCTCAGGTTGGCAAACTTACCTTCGATTTCTACCGTATCGGAATCTTCACCATTAAATAATTTTAAGGTTGTTGTTTCACCTTTGGCCAAAGCGGCACCGTTTAAGGTCATATTTAAATTTGTACCGTTTTCACTGATATTAACGTAATTGGCGTGGATTTTACCATAAGTGTCTTTATCGGTTACAGTAAAGGCCAAAGTTGAATTATCTTTGAAATGGACACCTTCACCGGAAACGGCTTTTTCACCGCCGGAATGCAAAGTATTTGTTCCTATATCAAGCGTTGTGCCTTCGCCAACCTGAACTGTCGTAATTGTATCAGTCGGCTCTTTGTCGAACGACAACGTACCTTTGTTAATGGCTAAAATGTCCAAGGCACCGATATTGCCGCTAATTGCATTATTTAAAGAGTGGCTGTTTTCAAAAATCAAGCTGACATCTTCAACATTACCGTCAATTTTGGCGTTTGAGTTCTGAAAATGAATTTTGCCACGGTCATCACCGTTAATATTGGCACTTAACGTTCCGGCCAGATTAATTCTGGTATCGTTATCATAAACATTAAGCGTAGCTTTCTGAGCCTGGCTCATATCTTCTGTAAACGCTTTGGCAAACAATGTAGAACCTGAAGCAATATTAAGCTCTGTCCCGTTGGCAATTTTTATATTGCCTACGGAAGATATTTCCGCAGAAGAGCCGCTGACATTTATCGTTCCGCCGGTAATATTGATGTTGCCGCTTGCCGGTTTGCCGTCCTCGCTTTGATAATCACCGCCTCTTATTATTGACGAATCTTTAAGAGAGATTGTGCCGCCGCTGATATTTATATCACCGGTTTCACCGTCATGGAATATTGCGGAACCGTTTTCCAACATAAACTCTCCGCCGCTAATATCCAAATCGCCGGAATTTTCACGTCCCAAAGAACTTTCATTCATCTTAAACGTACCGCCGGAAACGGTCATTGCAGCACCTTTCTGGGAATTACCTTCTGCTGACGCGGCCGGATAAGTGCTGATGTTGGAATTATTCATTTCAAACGTACCGCCGGAAATATTAAATTTGCTGCCGTCATCAGCATTGCCATATATAAAGATTTCGCCGGTATCCAACTTTATTGAGCCGCTGCTGATGTCTGCTTCTTTAGCGTTCAGCGTTGATCGCCATTCAGCTTCATTTTCCTGTTTCAGCGTCAGTTCTCCGCCCGTTTGGGTATATTTGCCGTCAACAAACATAAAAGGCTTTTCTGTCTCATTTGTCGCATCTGAATTGATTACCGATAAAGAGGCATCATCTGCTAAAGAAACATTGCCTTCAACTTTCAAAGTATTGGAAACATCAGCTTCCTCAGCTTCCGGTTCTACAATAGCCTGAGTTTTTACATCTAATGAGGCCGTTCCTGATAAATTTATGTCTCCCGGGTGTGAAACCTGAGTATCCGAGCGCTCTACAACATAGCTTCCCGATGTTAGATTGGTTGCATCCGCCGGAAGATTTTCCGCAAAAGCATTATGGCCGCAAGTCAGCGCCACCAATGCCGTCGTAATTAAGAGTTTATTTTTCATACGATTAAACATCCTTTGTTAACTAGTTAAACAAAACCCACCGTTCATAAAGAAAGGCGGGCGGATGTTCGAAAACCGTATAGACTTAAACGGCTCGGCTTATTTGGCTGAGCCTTATTCACCGACATCCGTCCAAGTAGAATCAGAAGTCGGCACAATTTAAAGTCGTGTGCACACGACTAGCTATATAAAAGGGTTTTCGACGCCCTAAGCAGCGAACTGCTCAAACTTACTTTATAAGGCATATTCATTAGAATCAAGCTAAATCATCAAAAACCCTCTGGAATTTAAATAAATAAGCCGGTATGATGTATTTATAAGGGATTAGAATTGATGTTAAAACTAATTGATTGAGGGCTACCGTGAAAAAACTGCTTTCTTTATTAATAGTTTTGTTTTTGGTATCCCCAGCTTTGGCGGCAGACAGTCAAACGGTGGTTATGAATACCAAGACTTATATTTACCATCACCCAACCTGTAAATGGGCAAAACGCTGTACCCAAAACTGTATTAAAACCACCAAATAGAAAGCCCAAGCTCAAGGCGCAAGGGCTTGTAAAGTCTGCGGCGGATAAACTTATCATATAATTTTTTATAGGGCAAACAATCTGGCCGGATTATTCCGTTACATAAAGATTTGGCCGTTTTACCGGCAGAATTGCTAAGCAAGCAGCAGAAGGATGAGTATTTTGTTTTAACAAACCTGATTATTGCGACAGAACGCGACAACAAAAGCGGATATGAAAGGAAGCTAAATTTTGCAAACAAAACCTTGGTTCTGACGGCGTTGACACCAAAATCAACAAAGACGTGTTTGATAAGGAAAGAAATTATTGTTCATATTGAAAAACAAATGATTTTTTATAATTTTGTTGCAAAAATTTCAACCTAATATAAACTGTTTTCAATATCGTTAATAGTATATCATAAAAAGTGCTATGAGTAGTTTGAATTTTACATTATTACAAGAAAAAACGCCACAGTTGTATCAAATTGCAGCTTTTGCGGAAGAATATGTATATTCTGACCCTCAATCATCAATAGCTAAAGCACGCTTATTTGCAGAACGAATCACAACTATTCTATACAAAGCATATCGTATTGAAGTACCGCAAGCATCTTCTTTTGTAGATTTGTTGCAAAATGAAGAATTTAGAAAGCAAGTACCTTCTGTTATCTTACATAAGTTGAATTTTATCAGAAAAATAGCAAACGGAATCGTGCATGGTGGCAATGCCAAATCTGCTCAGGCATTACAACTTTTGCGAGAAATTTACGAAGTTTCAAAATGGTTTGCGGCTATTGCTTTAGGTGTAAAAGCACAAGATTACCCTGATTTTACAGCGCCAAAACAAAAAAAACAAATTATCAACGAAGAAAAAATAGATGCAGCTAACATTAAACTTCAAAAAACATTAGATGAATTTGAAAAATTAAAATTAGAATTAGCGGCAGTTAAAACAGCTAAAGAAAGTAACAAAATTGCCGTTGATGAACTAAAATATTCAGAAGAACAGACACGTAAGCATTTGATTGATGCAATGATCCGTGCTGCTCATTGGAATATATCAACGGATGGAAGTAACACTGATGAGGTCGGTCAAGAAGTCGAAGTAGATAATCAACCGACCCCAACAGGCAAAGGAAGATGCGACTACGTTTTATGGGGAAAAGATGGATCTCCATTAGCAGTGATAGAAGCAAAAAAAACTTCAAAAAATGCAGATAAGGGTAAAAAACAAGCTTCTTTATATGCAGATGCTTTAGAAAAACAATACGGAAAGCGTCCGGTAATTTTTTATACAAACGGTTTTGAAACTAAAATTTGGGATGATGCCAATAAATATCCACCAAGAACCGTTTGGGGAATTTATTCTCGCGATAGTTTGGAAAGATTAATTTATCAAAGAGACAAAGGCGATATTGCCACAGCCCAACCAGATCCAAATATTACAGGCCGAGATTATCAGATTAGAGCTATTAAAGCTGTTTGCGAAACTTTTAGCAAAAAGCAAAGAAAAGCATTAATTGTTCAGGCAACAGGAACCGGCAAAACACGAGTTTCTATTGCGTTAAGCAAGTTATTGCAAGATACGGGATGGGCAAAGAGAATTTTATTCTTATGTGACAGAAACGCTTTGGTTAAGCAAGCCAGTCGTAATTTTAACACTCTTCTAAATTCTGTTCTGTCTTCGGTTTTAAAAGGTAGTAAAGACCAGTATGCAGATATTGTCTTTTCGACATATCCTACAATGATGAATCAATATGCAAAATATAACGTTGGTTATTTTGACTTAATTATTGCAGATGAATCACACCGTAGTATTTATAACGTATATGCTGATATTTTTAAATATTTTGATTGCTTGCAAGTAGGACTGACAGCAACGCCGGTTGATTTTGTAAATCGCAATACGTTTCAGCTTTTTAATTGTGAGGAAGGAAAACCAACCTTTTATTATTCTTTGGAAGAGGCAATCGAACAGGGATATTTGGTGGATTATGTCGCTTATCGATATGACACACAGTTTTTGCGTAAAGGGATTCACTATAACCAACTAAATCCAGAACAAATAAAAGACTTGGAAGAAAGCGGTGATATTGATAAAGAATTGTCGGTTGAAGCCAGGTCTATTGACACACAGGTAATGAATAGACCAACAACCAAGCTGATTATTCAAAATCTTATGGAAAACGGCATTAAAGATGCTGATGGTCAGACTATCGGCAAGACCATTATTTTTGCCCGCAATCATGATCACGCGGCTTTTATACTTAGCATCATTGATGAGATGTATCCGCAATATGGCGGCAAGATAGCAGCCGTTATTGATATATATGATGGTCGAGCAGAAAGTTTAATTGATGATTTTTCAGATAAGGATAGTCCTCTTAAAATAGCCATTTCTGTTGATATGATGGACACCGGCATTGATGTGCCGGAAGTTGTAAATTTGGTATTTGCGAAGCCGGTAAAATCTAAAGTTAAGTTTTGGCAGATGATTGGCCGCGGAACCAGATTATGCAAAGATTTGTTTGGCCGGGGAAAAGACAAACTATATTTTAAGATTTTTGATCATTGGCAGAATTTTGCTTATTTTGAGCAAGACGATAATAAAAAGAAGCAGATTAAAGCTCCTGAACAAAAGTCTTTAATGCAGAAGATTTTTGAAAATCGCATGGAAATATGCAAATTGGCACAATCTCAACAAAATTCTGATATTCAGCAACAGATGGTTGACCAACTTTCAGATATGATTAACCAGTTGCCTGAAAATAGCATATCTGTAAAAGAAAAATGGAAAGAAAAGCGTTTTTTTGCTAAAAAAGAAAATCTGGATTTTACAAAAGCAGATACGGAAGTTCGCTTAAAGGCAGATTTAGCCAAATTGATGCAGTGGATTGATATTCAGGGTCATGCTCCAAGTTTTCGCTTTGATAATTTGGTTACGGGCATAGAGAAGAGTATGTTACAAAAGAAGCCTTGTGAAGATTTGCAGCAAAAGATGATAGAAAAGGTTGCTTTGCTGCCGACAAATCTACATAAGATTGCGGCAAAACAAGAAACTATAAATAAGGTATTGTCGTCTGAGTTTTGGCAAAATGTAACCTTTGCGGGTTTGGAAGAAATACGTCAGGATTTGCGTGATTTGATGTATTTGGCAGAAGATGACGGAAATCAGGTTTTGCCACCGAGAATTTTGAATATTTCGGAAGATGAAGGTCAAATTGTATTTGAGCGGGTGAAAAAGCTCTATCCTAAGGGATTAGATGCATATAAACGTCAAATTACCGATATTTTGCAGAATATCATAGATACTGAGCCGGTTATTCAAAAAATAAAATCGGGTCAAGGTCTAACCGGTAAAGATTTTGAGCAAATCTTATCTTTGATTATGGTACAAAATCCGTCTTTAGATAAACAAACTTTGCAAGAGTTTTTCCCATCTACGGAAAAATTGGAACAAGTTTTAATGACCATTTCAGGCATGGATGAGACTTATATCAAAGCCAAATTTGCTGATTTTGTGCAAAAATATCATTTAACCGCAAGACAAAACCAATTTTTATCAATGTTGCAAAACCAGATTATCGCCAATAATGGCATAAATTTTGCAAGATTATATCAAGCCCCGTTTACATCGCTGGATAAAGACAGCATCGACGGCGTATTTAGCAGTGTCCAAGCAGATGAACTGTTTGAGATTTTGGATAATTTTAAGATTGAAGAGACAAGAGCCGAATAATGACTTATCAAGAGTTTAAGCAAAAAGTAGATGCATTGTGGGAAAAATTTTGGACAGGCGGTATTACGAATCCGTTGTCGGTAATTGAGCAAATTACTTATTTGATTTTTTTGAAAATGCTTGATGAGCAAGAAGATAAAAAGGCTCGTACAGCTAAACTTACGCATAAACCTTACAAAACAAATTTTCCTAATTTCAAAATCAATCCCTTTGATAAAAATTCTCCCAAAATTAAAGGGGAAGACGTTCGTTGGCGTAATTTAAGACAAAAAAGCGGAGATGACTTATTAAATACTATGAGAGATAAAGTCTTTCCTTTTTTGAAACAATGTGATTTTTCTAATACCAAAGCCGGAGCATATTTGAAAGATGCTTATTTATTGATTAACAAACCGTCTTTATTGAGTGCCGCTATCAATGATATTGACGATCTTCCTTTGGAACAAGATGATATTAAAGGCAATTTGTATGAATATCTGTTAAGCAAGCTTTCAACAGCCGGCATTAACGGACAATTCAGGACACCAAGACACATCATCAAGATGATTGTTGAATTGGTTGATCCTAAAAAAAATGAGCGTATCGCTGACCCTATGTGCGGCACCGCCGGTTTTTTGGTAGCGGCATTGAATCATATTTTGCAGAAAAACAGTTCCGCTTCAGGGCAAATAACCGATGATTATTATGCCGGTGATTTGCTTTCTGATGCCGATCGTAAATTTATGCAAAAGGAAATGTTTTATGGTTTTGACTTTGATGCCAGCATGTTACGTGTTGCTTCAATGAATATGATGCTTCATGGTATAGAAAACCCAAATATTTTTTATCAAGATGCTTTTTCGCAAAACTTTTATGAGCGTAATCCGAAACAAGCTAAATCTTATTTTGACGTGATATTAGCCAATCCGCCGTTTAAAGGCTCTTTGGATTATGATGACGTTTCGTCTGATTTGTTGAGCAAGGTCAGAACTAAAAAGACCGAAGTTTTGGCTGTTCCGTTCTTTTTAAGACTTTTAAAATCAGGTGGCAGAGCCGGCATTATTGTTCCGGCTGGTATTCTTTCCACAGAAAATGAGGCGTATAAACAAGCCCGTAAGCTGTTGGTTGAAAACAATCAGCTAGATGCGGTTATTACTATACCTTCTGGTGTGTTTAAACCTTATGCCGGCGTGGCAACGGCGGTTTTGTTGTTTGCCAAAGGCGGAAATACCGATAAAGTCTGGTTTTATGAAATGGAAAATTGCGGTTTTAGCCTTGATGACAAGCAAACGCCGATAGACGATAATGATATTCCCGAGGTTATAGAATTCTACAAAGATAAAAGAGAAAGCAAAAAGTCTTTTAACGTGAGTAAAGAAGAATTGGTTGCTCAAGATTATTCGTTGTTGCCCTCTAAATATAAAGAAGTGGAATATAAGCCTCGTGTGTTTGAACATACCCCGCAAGAATATGTAAAAATGATTATCGAATCAGAAAAGAAATCTTTGGCAATGCTGGAAAAACTGCAAAAAATGCTGGAGGTAAAACATGGTTAATCAATTACCTCAAGGCTGGAAAGAAGAAGAGTTAGGAAAACACGCCAATATAAAAAGAGGAAACACTATAACTAAGAAACAAGTTGTACATGGTGATTACCCTGTAGTTGCAGGAGGTAAAGGGGCAGCATATTATCATAATGAGTACAATAGACAACCTCCTGTCATTACGGTATCAGGTTCAGGAGCGAGTGCTGGTTATGTGAATTATTGGGAAGTTCCTATTTTTGCATCGGATTGTAGTACGATTGAAGAAAAAGATTTAAATATTAAATATATTTATTATTTTTTGAAAAGTAGACAGCAAGAACTTTTAGATAAACAGGTAGGTGTTGCAATTCCACATGTTTCACCTAAAGATGTATCCCCTTTACTCATTCCATATCCCATAGATAAGGGGGAACAGGATTATATTGTAAAAACTTTAGACGCAGTTGCAGAAATAATCAGATTGCGCAAAGAAACAATCCAATTAGCCCAAGACCTTATCCCCACCATTTTCCAAGAAATGTTTGGTGATCCAGAAAGAAAAATCTGTTTGGCAGATGTTGCAACAATAAAAGGAGGAAAAAGATTGCCTTACGGTGGACAACTGCAAGATGAAACAACTGTCCACCCATATATTAGAGTTGCGGACATGGTAAATAATACAATTAAGAAGGATGAATTAAAATATATATCAGACGTAATATATAATAAAATACAGAATTATACAATTTCTTCAAGAGATGTATATATATCTATTGCAGGAACAATAGGTCGAGTTGGACTTGTTCCTGATAATTTAGAAGGAGCCAATTTAACAGAAAATGCAGCAAAAATAGTTTTAAATGAAAATAAAATTAATAAGGTCTTTTTGGTGTATGAACTATTAACAGATGTTTTGCAATCACAGATTAAATCGCTTACTGTCCAAGCTGGTGTTCCTAAATTAGCAATTTCAAGAATAGAGAGTTTAAAAATATATTGTCCTCCATTATCAGAGCAGGAAGAATTTGCTGATAAAGTTGAACAAATTAATAAGTATATTGCTGCTCAACAAGAGGAATTAGAGCAGTTTGAAACTTTATTCCAATCTTTGTTACAAGAAGCTTTTACCGGTATTCTAACTTGGAAATACCCAAGAAAGGAATGTCATGACAAAAAAGATAAATAGTGATCAGCAAAAGGCGTCTATTATTCCAAATGACTTCCTTGAAGCTGCCGATTATAAATATCGGACAGAAGGCGTTTCCTATGAATATTCCCTTTATGAATATGCACAAAAATATAAAAAGATAAAACTTTCCAAAGAGCAAGAATTATCTTTTCATAGATTAATTAAAAGAGTTGAAGAACGGCTTCTTCCTGAACAACGGCGCACAAACGCAATAAACGCACAAATGATGCATGAAATTGTAAAGGCTATTGGCAGAAAAAAACACGTTACAGATTTAGCAGCTGGTTTGGGCGGTATTATTTGGCAGCTCGATTATGTGAATTGCATTCAAGATATTAATCAAAATTTCCTTGACGTTGCGGAACTTATCGCTTACCAAAAAGGAAATACGGTTATTTCAGTGCATTCTGCTGATAGTATTAAAGAAGCATTACCTTTTGACGGAAAGGGGATATTTTTATTTGATCCCCCAATGGGACAAAATAGAATTAAACCAGATGAATGGAAACAATTTAATGCAAGTTCCAAGGCCGGAATAGGCCGTGCAGGTTCGGGGAAAACCGGAGATAAAACTGTTTCTCTTTTTGAAATTTTGGGAGAAAATCTTAAAGATACCCCATCTTTATCGGAAAATTTGTTTATTATTAACTTTTTACTCCGCGCAGCTGATGATGCATATTTTATTTGTTTGGTTCCAGAAACTTTTCTAACTAAAAATGAAAATGAATACAACAACTTAAGAGCCTATTTGATTAAAAATAGTTTGCTTGCGGTTATCAAACCTCCTGCATCTTCAGGTATTAATACTGTCGTATTGTATGGTCAAAAGAAACGAAAAAAAGATAATCAAGTAAAACTTATCACGACTAAGAAATATGATTACCAAGAAATAATTGATTATATTTTTGAAGATAAAGAGATTAAGAGCGAAGATATTAAATCAGATGTTCTTAATCCAACAGAAATCACAGAGCCGTATTTAATAAAAATGCCGGTTATTGTTGGTAGTAAGGGGTATGTATATATTCCTTCAGAAAAAGTTATTGGTGCAATAATTGAAAATGAAAATCTATTGAATGAAAAGAAAAAGCCAATTATTTCTAAGGAAATTTTACATCACAAAATATTTGTTGAAGAAAATAAAAAAGAAATTAAAGAAAATACAAAAGTTTGGTGGGGAAACGCAAAAGAACCACAAAAGTTACGAGAGGAGTTAAAAAATCAAGATTATTCAGATTTTCAGTTATGTATTCAATTGTTTTCTTCTTTAGGTTGTTTTAGAAAAGAAGAAGCAAAACAGGAGTTTGATATTTCTTTGTTGAATACATTTATTGATATGTCTTGTTTTTGCACCCTACTTGCGTACGGGATTGTTAGAAAAGAAGAAAATAAATATATAATTGATACGCGTAAACCTGAACAACAAAATTTTACACTGGAAGCAGACGATATAAAAAAGGCTTATGATATATATCTCAAACCAGATAAAAAAGGAGAGGCTTTTGTTTTGTTGGCTTATACAGATGAGTTTGTAAAAAAAATTTATTTTGATTTATGTCGGTATTATATTTCAGGTAAAGATCAAAACTCCACAGAGATTTATTCTTCAAAAAGAGCAGACATTTTAAGAGCTTTGAAAATATTAGAAAAATTAGGCTTGGTTAGGACACAAACGACAAATGATCAATTCATTTATAGTCATTATGTGCCTCGTTATTATTTTGAGGGGAAATGGATATATGACTGATAATCAATTAACTAAAATAGAAATTGATAATTATAAGGCATTTAATGGCTTTGTTATGAGATTGTGTCCCCAGGAAGGATTGAATCTGAATCTGTTAATTGGTCGAAATGGTTCCGGGAAAAGTTCTTTTTTAGATGCTTTAGCTGAAATTGGTTGTAACAATTTAACTTCTGCCCCTGATAAATCTGTTGATAATACAAGATTTAAATATACCCTAACACTTAACAAAAAAGACAAGGTAAATCAAACAGAGAGAAATGAAACTGGTTTATGGGATAAGGTTGTGCGTTTTTATACCGGTTATACTGAGCGATCCTTTGAAGAAGAAAATCAAAATATAATTTCTGGAAATTCAGAAACTTTCAGAAAGGCTCTTTGGGCTTATTTGGCTGGTGGTTTCAATACTCACGATGATAATTGGCATAAACTTATTAACTTGATTTTTAATAACAGTTTTACAAAAGAGCCAATAAACACACTTAAAATCAAAGCGTTATGGATAGATACTATTAATATTATTACTAAAGAATCGCTTGATGATGGCGAAACAGAGACAGATGATTTTATAAAAAATAATTTTGAAAATGAACCTGATGTATGTTTACCAATGGCTTCAGAAGAAAATAAAGATGTCAGAAGAAGTTTTTGGACAATGAGGGCTAATGGCATATTAGCTAAAGGTGTAAGAGATAATCCATATGTCTTTTTTGAACAATTTTGCAATGCTTTTAAGCAAAACAAAATAGATAAATGTGGTTTTTTATACGAATTAAATGGAAAAGATGAAACTTTTGAAGAGCAGTTTTTAAGTGACGGTGAAAACGGCTTTATGTCAAGATATGCTTTGCTTTTCCTTATTTCAAAGACAACTAATGAAAAGTTTCTTATATTATTAGATGAGCCAGAAACACATTTTAATGAGCATTGGAAACGATATTTTTTAAAGCTTTTGTGCGATGTGTTAGCTAAAAAAAATGCAGATGTATTTGTTGCAACTCATTCAGCAATGCTGGTATCTGATGTAAAAAAGCACGAATTACATCGTTTTGAATTAAATGATAATGAAATTGTCAGTAATGATTACTTATTAAATTCTTATGGAGCCAATATCATAGATATAGGTCAAATCTTGTTCAAAATGGAAGGAAACATTGGAGAAAGAGCTAAGGATGAGATTGAAAATCTCTTAAATTCAAATTCTGAAAAAGATATAGCAAAAATAAAAAAACTTCTTGAAGAGGTCGGTCCCGGTGAATACCGTTGGCGTTTACGAGCAAAACTTTTAGAACTTAAAAAACAAAGCTAAAAATGCGAAATAAAAATTTAAAAATATTCAACGACTATTTACAATATCTTTTAAGAAAAGAGATGTTAGTTTTACGTAAAGAAATTGAAAAAGAGCATTATGACTGGAAAATAATAAGAAATGCCATATATAATGATTGTCGTTTTTTTGAAACAGATAAGGAATTTGAATTTAATGCCTATTTAAATACTTTAGAAGCAGATAAACAAAAGCAATTAAACAAGATTGTTTACGATGTATTAAATAAGGCCTTTGCTCATAAAATGAAAAGTTTCCCATCTAAATTTAAGAAGAAATTAAGCGGAATTTTTTCCGATATTACTCCTAAACAATTTTTTAATCTCAATTACTTTGACGCTCATGAACATAGATGTTGTTTGTGTGGGAGATTGCTTGATCATGACGCTAAAGAGTTACCAGTAGCAGAAATTGAACATTTATTTCCTCAATCAAAGTTTCCGCAGCTTATTTTGTGTATCAGCAACTATATTCCCTGTTGCTCGAATTGCAATAAGATAAAAAAATCCAGTTTTTTTAGCTGCAAGAAAGAATTTATTGAGGATTTACAAAAATTAGGCAAAAGTTTTCATCATCCTTTGTTTTTTTGGAAACTTTTTGATGCTAATTTTGATTATAATTTGCCTGCAGTAAAAAAATGCGATATTGTTCAGTATTATAAAATTAATGAACGTTTTAATCAAATTCGTCATTATATGTATAGCAATCTCTTTAATTTGGTAAAATATCATAATATTGAAACTCCAGAAGCATTAGAGAGTTTTCTTGAAAGTTGTCAAAATGCCAATATGCAGGAAATGGTATCAGATTTTTCTTTGAACAATCATCCTAAATTATGGCATGACTTTATTGATTATGTTCTGTATGATTATAATAATCTCACAGCCCTCTGGGAGGAAATCAAGGAATATAATAAATTAAAATATTATTGCTAATTATGTAAGTTTTATATAATCCCTGACATTATTCGTCCGCACATTTTTTATTTCAAAAAATCTGTCACATATTGCCAAATTCTTTTATATATATTTTATATGTTTCGTTGAATATGTTGTCTATGTACAATAAAATAAAGAACTGCATGAAAACATTACAACAATCAAGCTCTCTCCGTGAGCAAAGTTCCGTTATGTCGTTTTGAACCGACAGATTGACATAAGTATTGTGAGCCACTCTATTGCGGCATTTTATAACTTCCTCAAATAATGTTTTGACAGATTCATTCGGAATTAAAGAATGGGTTACCTTTTCTGTCGTAATTTTCTGAATACAGAAACTCTGTTTTGACATAGAATCACAAAAAGCCAGTAATTCACCATGTAAATTTGAATCAAAAATCGTTTCCTTAAATATAGAAACAATAAAATCAACAACAGCTTTGGCTATCTGTTTGTGATTGATTTCAAACGGATCTTTACGATAAACAAAAATTTGTTCTATCAGATCCTTATAAACTGTTTTTTTGTCCGATAAATTAGAATATTCGCCGAAGCTTCTTTCTCTCAAAAAGGTTCGACGATAATCTCTGCTGTTATTTGCCATAACCCATACCATCGCCCGAAACTTTTGTTCAAGCAGTCCCGTCATTTTCAAAAAAATAGCCGAACAAACATATTCTACGACAGGTAAAGAAGAAAAATTGTCAGCCAATCCTCTGCAAGCGACGATGGCTTCATTGATGACATCTTCGGCTCGCGTATTTAAAATAAATTCTTCAGACATCTTCTACTCCATCAAAATCTTTTCATAAAAGCTTGCCGACTCAAACAATCTTTCTCTTACTCGGCCTACTGCAGATGGTCTTTTCAGATAAGCGGCATCTTTTTTTATTTTATTTATCCGACAGTTCAGATTTTCATTCAATTTACCAAACTTTTTCTCATCAAAGCTCCTGCCCATATACAATTTCCAAAAAATCAGACCAAACAAATAATAATCGGCATCAATGATTGAAACAAATTTGCTGTCTTTTCTTATTTGGAGCAATAAATCACAAACATTCTTAACCGATATTATCGCTTCTTCATAACTTTGAAACATTTCATCAAACGGCAAAAAAGTCGTACTTTTTCGCTCGCCCACACAATGGTATACAAAATTTTCAATATACTCCTCATATGGTTTAACTCTTGTACCATAGCCTTTGGCTACGGTAAAATACATAATTTCACCATTCAATTTGTACTTATATAAAAACTCCGCTACAAAAGCCAGATAGCGGGCAAAATCAATTTTATTGTTGTCAATGATAATCCTATCAGCGGAAGCTGGTTTAAAAAATTCTTCGAGCCGGGAATCCAGCCAGTACAGAGAAGAACGGCTCTCCTCACGAGACAATATCTGTCCTGAAACATTAATATTTCTAAAAATAGAGGAATAATATCTTTTTTGTTCTATTTCGTTTTGGCGGTTCGGCTTAATATAAGAAAATCCGATAAAAGTTTTATCAAAAAAATCATCAGACAACTCTTCCTCCAACTCCAGATCCTTGTAAAACGGATATTTCAGATTCCGGCAAATATATTCTCTATCTTTCCGGTTATCCGCTATTTTTTGAATCTCCGTCAATTTCCAGTTTCTGATATCTACTTTGTTATCATTCTCAGACAAAGCATCATTATCATCATTGTCATCGGCCATTTGTTCATCGTTATTGAGTTCAAATCCCTTATTGGGAAATTTTTTCAAATATGCCAGCAAAACGGCACTTAGTCTTTGTTGACCGTCAATTATATAATGTCGTTCCTGTCCATTTTCAAAGTATGTCCCGATAACAACTGGCGGTACAAATAAACCTGATTTTAAGCTTTCCATCAATTTAATGACTTTATCTTCTGTCCAAACAAAATTTCTTTGATATGACGGTAGCTCTATGTCTTTTTTTAATATCAACTTAATCCAATGCTGCAAATTATATTCGCCGTAATAAACTTTAAAATTCTCCATACTTTTACCTCAAACAACCAATAAGAGAATACCGAAAATATTTATATCGTCATACAACATAAACGTCAAGTAATGCTGCAAATGCACATTAATTTTACAATCATCCTGTTACTACAATCTTTGGCAAGGCGATATCGTTATATTGACTTTAGCCGATTTCACGCATAGACTTTTGACAACGGAAGAAAACTGCAACTGTTTGGCGCAGGAAGCGTTTATTTTCAGGAGGAATTTATGAAAAAAATCGGGATTATCGGAACAGGGATTTTCGGCACAGCCTTAGCTTTGACCGCGGCACGGGCGGGATGCGACGTTCTTTGCTGGGACCGAAATCCCGACGTTATCAACGCCATAAGCCAAAAACATCTCAATACCAAACATCTGCCGAACATCCCCCTGCCCGACGCCATAAAATCGACTTCCGAAATTGCCGAAGTTTTCGATTTTGCGGATATCGTTCTGCTGTCCGTATCCGCACAGGCAACGCGTTCCGTCCTGCGGCAGATAAAACCTTTTATCAAAACAAACACCGTTATTGTCCTGTGTGCCAAAGGAATTGAAGCGGAAACCGGAAAAATGCTGTCGGAAATCGCCGAAGACGAAATTCCCGCGGCTACCATTGCCATTTTATCCGGCCCGGGCTTTGCCGTTGACATTGCACAGCGCAAACTGACGTCCGTAACCATTGCCTGCGCCAAAGACGGCCTTGCCGCACAGCTTACCAATATGCTTGCCACCCCCTATTTTCGGCCATATACCACATCCGACATGATTTCGCCGCAAATCGGCGGCAGCGTCAAAAACGTTATTGCCATCGCCTCCGGCGTTATTGAAGGCGCAGAATTCGGCGACGGCGCACGGGCGGCACTGATAACACGCGGACTTAACGAAATGGGACGCCTGTCCGGCGCTCTCGGCGGCCGCCACGGCACCATGATGGGCATGTGCGGCCTCGGCGATCTGGTTTTGACCGCCGGCTGCTCACAATCCAGAAATTTCAGTTTCGGATACGAAATCGGCATTCGCGGCGAGGCGCGAAAACTGATTGAAGAAAACACCCGCACCGTCGAAGGCATTTATACGGCTCAAGCCGTTGTAAAACGCGCCTGCGAACTGGGAATAGAAATGCCCATTTGCGAAGTGGTAAACAAAGTTCTGTTTGCGGGCATTTCCATAAAGTCGGCAATGGAAAGTCTTATGTCCCGCCCATATAAAGAAGAAGGCTTCTGACAAGCGAAAAAATTTCCGTTGCTTTCATTCGTTGTTTTATGATATAATTGTCATTATTAATTGCAAGGAGAAAAAAAATTAGTAGAGGATGGACTTATGTCGTTCTGACATGTATTTTTGAACTTCTTTGGATTTATGGTTTCAATGCGGCTGAAAGCTGGCCGCACTTTATTCTAATCGCGCTTATCATCGTTGCCGACTTTTATTTTCTGGAAAAAGCCTGCGAAACCATTCAGACCGGAACGGTTTACGCAATATTTTCGGCCGTCGGCACCGTCTGCACGGCGCTTATGGATACACTGATATTTAACGTTGAATTCACAATTGCAAAAGGCTTTTTCATTGCCCTGCTGATTGCCGGGGTTATCAGCCTGAAACTGGCCGAAAACGAAGAGACACCAGCCGAAAAGGAGTAAGCGAATGGGATGGATTTACGTTATTATTGCCGCAACGCTGGAAATTGCCGGCGTTGTCGGCCTGAAGATGTTCAGCCGAAAAAAGAATTTGGCCAATCTGCTTTTGTTTACCGGCGGTTTTGCCCTTTCATACCTTTTTCTGTACCTGTCGCTTGATTTTCTGGACATGAGCATCGCCTACGCGGTGTGGATGGGACTGGGAACCGCCGGCGCGGTAACCATCAATATGATTTTCTTCGGCGAAAGCCGCAGACTGTGCCGGATCGTGAGCGTCGGACTGATTATCATCGGCGTCGTCGGACTCAAAATGGTTTCATAAAAATACAAATAAAAATTCAGAAAACCCACATTAGCTCTTGACTTAGAGTAAGCTCTAGAATTTATGATGTTACGCAGAATCGAATCTTACCACTAATATCAGGAGAAAAAGATGAGTTATCTGGACAACATCAATTCACCCGCAGACGTAAAAAAACTCAACCTGAAAGAGCTTGAAGCGCTGGCGGAAGAAATCAGAAGCGCCATATTGAACCGCGACAGCAAAATAGGCGGACATGTCGGTCCCAATCTTGGCATTGTCGAAACAACCATTGCCTTGCATTACGTTTTTAACTCGCCGGAAGACAAGATTGTGTATGACGTTTCGCATCAATCCTATCCGCATAAGATTCTAACGGGGCGCAAAAACGGTTTTCTGACCGACGAAGGAATGCGGAAGATTTCCGGCTACACCACTCCCGCAGAAAGCGAGCACGACCATTTTATCGTCGGGCATACTTCCACTTCGGTCAGTCTGGCCTGCGGTCTGGCCAAAGCCCGCGACCTCAAAGGCGAAAAGCACAACGTCATCGCGGTTATCGGCGACGGTTCGCTTTCCGGCGGCGAAGCGCTCGAAGGTTTTGACAACGCCGCGGTTTTGAACAGCAACATTATCATTATTGTCAACGACAACGAAATGTCCATTGCCGAAAACCACGGCGGCCTGTACGGCAACCTGCGGCTGCTGCGCCAGACCGGCGGAAAAGCCGAGTGCAACATGTTTAAGGCTCTCGGGTTCGATTACCGTTATCTGGAAGAGGGCAACGACATTGCCAAACTGACGTCGCTGATGAAAGAAGTCAAAGACACGGACAAGCCTACGGTTCTGCATATTCATACCGAAAAAGGCAAAGGTTACAAACCTGCGGAAGAACACAAGGAAACCTGGCACTGGAGCGTTCCCTTCGACATTGCTTCCGGCAATCCGACCGTTGACCTCAGCGGCGAAAACTACAACAGCATTACGGTCAATTACCTGCAGGAAAAAATCGCCAAAGACAAAAAGGTCGTCCTCATCAACGCCGGTACTCCGGGCGCTATCGGCATGACGCCGGACATGCGCCAGAAATTCGGCCGGAACTTCGTTGACGTCGGCATTGCCGAAGAGCATGGTGTCGCCATGGCTTCGGCTTTAGCAAAAGGCGGCTGCAAACCCGTTTTCTGGGTTTTGAGTTCTTTTGTACAGAGAACTTACGACCAGCTTTCGCAGGATTTGGCGCTGAACAAAAATCCGGCTGTCATTCTCATCGGCTGGAACGGCATCTCCGGCGGCGACGCCACGCATTTGGGAACTTTTGACATTCCGCTGATTTCAAATATTCCCAACCTCGTTTACCTGGCGCCGACAACCAAAGAAGAATATCTGTCCATGCTGGACTGGGGTATTGAACAGACCTCCCATCCGGTTGTCATCAGAATTCCGTCAACCGTCGTTCATGCGGAAAAAGAAACCGAAAAAACTTTCGAACAGCTGAATACCTATAAGGTTGAACAGCAAGGCAGCAAGGTTGCCCTGATTGCCGCAGGAAGTTTCTTTGAACTCGGCAGGCGGGCCGCGGCCAAACTGGCAGAACAGGGCATTACGGCAACGCTCGTCAATCCGCGCTACCTGACCGGACTGGACGAAAACCTGCTTAACAGCCTGAAGGCCGACCACAAAATCGTTGCCACGCTGGAAGACGGCGAACTTGACGGCGGTTTCGGCGAAAAAATTGCCCGTTTCTACGGCGACAGCAATATGAAAGTGCTGAACTTCGGCGCCCAAAAGGAATTTACCGACCGGGTGCCCGTTGAAGAACTGTATAAGCGTTATCATCTGACGCCGGAACTGATTGCCGCCGACATTTTGAAAGCCGGAAATTAGGCTTATTTTCTGACGAAGGCCCGGAAGCACCGGGCCTTTGTTTTTCTAAAACCGGTACTGAATCCCGAAGTTAATTTCCCAGGGAAGTTTAATACGGCTGCCCAACTGGGCGGAGGCTTCCAGATAGGCGGTTCCGTCTTCGCTCCAGGCGGTGCTGACGCCGGCGCCAAGCTCATAGCGCAGAGACGACAGGTCTTCAGCAAAACCGTAGTCGGCTACGCGCACCTTGCTTTTGCCGTCGATATCATGAATCAGGGCAAAACGCCCGTAAGCGTCCAAAAAGCGGTTATCTCCCCAGACAAAAGACTTTCCGGCAATCAAATCGGCTCTGGTACTCAAATAACCGGCATCGGAAGCTTCTATCAGAGTATTGAAGTTGGTGCGATAACGAACGGCGTCAATGTGCATGTAATTCAAACCGACCGACGGCTCGACAAACCACCGGCAGTCAAAATTTACGCGTTTTCCCAGCGAAGCCGAAAGCTGCCAGCTGTTCGTGCGGTATTTGCCGTCAACGCCGCTGCCTGCGGGCGTATAACTCCGCAGTTTCTGCCGATGCCAGAAATAGGTGCCGACCATATCGACGAACCAGTTGTCATCCGTATTAAACAGCGAATACAAACCGAGAGACTGCGTATCGGCATCGCCGTGACCGCTGCGGTCAAATTTCTGGCGTGAAGAAGTGTAACCGCCATAGACGCCCATGCTCAGATAATGGCCGTTCTGCCGCCAGACTTCACGGTCATAGCCGATTTCCGTGCCGTAAATGTCTATCCGGCTCCGACTTTTGTCCTTATAGGCAAATTTGACCCTTTGCCCCAACCCTTTTACCCAAAGGCCGTTGTCATGCCCGGACGCGTTGCGCCGGCTGCGGATGTGGTTGTAAACCGGCGTCAGGTGCGTATAAAACAGCGATGCCAGCGAAGAATAGGTGTTTTTAGCAATGACGGCGCTGTCCGTTACGTCCTGAGTCCTGACCAGAACCCAGTCGTCGCCGTCCCGCTCCAGCCCGTAACGAAATGCTCCGACGTCAACGGCGTCGCCGACCAGATAAAAACTGTCCGCAGCTCCGCTGTCTTCATCGATAATCTTATAGCGGGCCGGCGTACTCCCTTCCGGACTGTAGTCATGAATTACCAAGCCGAAATTTCCGCTGCCCGAGTGTACCAGAATTTTGTCCGAAAGCCCTTCCGACAGACTGCTGCTGATGCCGAAGGTTCCCTGACCGGATAAATTGTCAAACTGCAGAGAACTGAAGTCGTGGCTGTAGGGGACAATCGCAACGGCATTCCGCATTTCCATATCCGGAATGCTGTTGCTGCCGACAAACGTTACCACGCCTTCGGTTACGCTGGTCTTTCCTGACAGGCTTCCGCCGGCAAACAAGAACAGCCAGCCGTTGCGTTCAACGACAGTATTCTCGGCTTTGCCTCCCGAAAAAACGCTTTGCACTCCTCCGGTTCTAACCAAGGCTCCCGAAGCGATGCCGCCGCTTTCAATCTGCTGCACGCCGCCGTTTATCGTGCTGTCCGTGTCGGTTCCGTAAACGCTCTGCGTACCCGAACTGATTGTCGTATTGCGGGATACGGCTCCGGAATCGACATTCATCTCGCCGCCGTCAAGCAGTATCTTATACAGTATGCGAATTAGTACTTGCATCTTTA
>ERZ779922.926-NODE-926-length-22795-cov-29.937951_pt1 | contig 22795 bp, 19 predicted proteins | sample MGYA00511544_ERZ779922 | MGnify/ENA primary metagenome ERZ779922 (study PRJEB29588, sample SAMEA2154516) | human gut metagenome | biome: human gut; feature: human-associated habitat; material: faeces | place: Denmark | collected 2008/2010 ... | reverse complement strand
GCTGGCGGGCAGCATCGGCCCAGCCCATGAAGCGGTTGAAGTTCTTGTTGCCGGTAGCGGCCACGGTTGCAACCTGCTCGCCGTAGATGTTGCCGGTGGAGCCATCGATGGAGATCCAGTCGCCCTCAACGAACTTGTGGCCGTTGATCTCGAAGGTCTTGGCCTCCTCGTCGATCTTGACCTCGTTGTCGTTGCCGCAGCCGGAGACACAGCAAGTGCCCATACCACGGGCAACAACGGCTGCGTGGCTGGTCATGCCGCCGCGGACGGTCAGGATGCCCTGAGACACCTGCATGCCCACGATGTCCTCGGGAGAAGTCTCCAGACGGACCAGAACGACCTTCTTCATCTTACCGGACTTGACCATCTCCTCTGCTTCCTCAGCGGTAAAGACGATCTGGCCGCAGGCGGAACCGGGAGAAGCTGCCAGGCCCTTGCCGACGACTTCGGCGGCCTTCAGGGCAGCAGCGTCGAACTGGGGATGCAGCAGGGTATCCAGCTGCTTGGGCTCCACGCGCAGGACAGCCTCCTGCTCGGTGATCATGCCCTCGTCCACCAGGTCGCATGCGATCTGCAGAGCAGCCTGTGCGGTACGCTTGCCGTTACGGGTCTGCAGCATGTACAGGTGGCCGTCCTCAATGGTGAACTCCATATCCTGCATATCGCGGAAGTAGTTCTCCAGACGGGTTGCGATCTCAACGAACTGATCGTACACCTCAGGCATCTGATCCTTCAGGTGGCTGATGGGAGAAGGAGTGCGCACGCCTGCGACGACGTCCTCGCCCTGTGCATTGATCAGGTACTCGCCCATCAGCTTCTTTGCGCCGGTGGCGGGGTCACGGGTGAATGCAACGCCGGTGCCGGAACGATCGCCGGAGTTGCCGAATGCCATCTGCTGCACGTTGACAGCGGTGCCCCACTCGTAGGGGATCTCGTTCATCTTGCGGTAAACGTTTGCACGGGGGTTGTCCCAGCTGCGGAAGACAGCCTTGACTGCCTCGATCAGCTGATCGCGGGGATCCTGGGGGAACGGCTTGCCCTCGTTCTCCTCGTAGATCTTCTTGAAGACGCCGACCAGTTCCTTCAGGTCGTCAGCCGTCAGATCCACGTCGTTCTTAACGCCCTTGGCTTCCTTCATCTTGTCGATTTCGACCTCGAACAGGCTCTTCGGAACCATCATAACAACGTCTGCAAACATCTGCACGAAACGGCGGTAGCAGTCGTATGCGAAGCGGGCGTTGCCGGTCTTCTTTGCCAGACCTTCCACAGCCTCATCGTTCAGGCCCAGGTTCAGGATGGTATCCATCATGCCGGGCATGGACTGACGGGCACCGGAACGGACAGAGACCAGCAGGGGGTTGGTGTTGTCGCCAAACTTCTTGCCGGTGATCTCTTCCAGACCCTTGAGATGCTCGAAGATGTCAGCAGTAATATCGTCATTGATCTGACGGCCGTCTGCATAGTACTGGGTGCAGGCATCCGTGGTGATGGTGAAGCCCTGGGGAACCGGCATACCGGCAGCAGTCATCTCTGCCAGACCGGCACCCTTGCCGCCCAGAGTATTCTTCATGGTGACCTTGTCGCCGCCGAAGGCATCGTTGCCCTCGCTGAAGTAGTACAGATACTTTTTGCTCATGCGTGTTTACCTCCCATTTGGTGACCCCCGGTGCCACGCCCGGCGGTCTCATCGCACTTTTTTCTCAAAGCTGATGAACATTGTTTTGTGAATGCTAAACTATTATACCAGAAAATTCCCACATTGCCACCGGGCAAAACACCGAATTTGTTTGATAAATTTTGTGCAATTCCCTTGAAATTTACTCAATTTTCCGCTATTATAAAATGGGAGAAAGTTCGAGAGGTTTTTTGTTTTACAGAGCCATTTTTCCGCATCTGGGATACATGCTGTTATCCATTGAAATTTCCGGTGGAATTCCACCTGCGGAACGGGCCGGAATTTCTCCCTCATGGATACAACAAAATACCACACCTTCCCAAGGAGGGACACTATTTATGGAAACCATTTCCAACGAAGCTCTGGCCGCAGCACGCGCCAAACTGGACGCTGCCGAAAGCCGGCGCGAAAACATCCTGCTTTTTCACATCGCCAACGGCGTGAACATTGAGAGCCGCACCGTCCAGATCGACGAAGGCGTTGTCATCGCCCCGGGAGCCACCATTCTGGCGGGCACCATCCTGCGCGGCAAGACGGTCATCGGCGCAGGATGCGTCATCGGCCCCAATACCCTGATCGAGGACAGCACCGTGGACGAGGGCACCACCGTCAACGCCAGCCAGGTCTACGGCAGCCATCTGGGCCCCCACAACAACATCGGCCCCTTCACCCATGTGCGGGTGAACACTGTCACCGACTACGGCGTGCATCTGGGTGCCTATGTGGAGACCAAGAACTCCAACTTTGCCCGGGGCAACACCGTGAGCCACCTGACCTACATCGGCGATAGTGACGTGGGCAAGTACTGCAACTTCGGCTGCGGCACCGTCACCTGCAACTACGACGGCAAGGATAAGTTCCGCACCCAGATCGGCGATTACTGCTTCATCGGCTGCAACACCAACCTTGTAGCCCCGGTCAAGGTAGGCGACGGCGCTTACACCGCCGCCGGCAGCACCATCACCAAGGATGTGCCCGCACAGGCACTGGGCATCGCCCGGGAGCGCCAGACCAACCTTGAGGGCTGGGCCGCCCCCAAGATGGAGGCCTACATCGCCAAAAAGCAGAAGCTGGAGGAGGAGCAGAACAAGTAACTCTCCCGCCGCTTTATAATGTACTATGCAAAAGCACCGCCCTGTATCTGTACCGATATAGGGCGGCTTTGTGTTTTTCCCGCAAAACAGATTTCTTTTTCTTCGCGCGTATGTTATACTAAAGAACTGTACCACACATTATTTTAAGCAAAAAAGAAAAGGCAAAACAACAACTATGAATGCAAACGACATCTGGCTGATTGCGGGCCTTGGCAACCCGGAAGCAAAATACGAGGGCACCCGCCACAACGCGGGCTTTATGGCGGTAGACGCGCTTTTAAAGGATTCGGGAATTGTTTTAAATAAGCATAAATTCGAGTCCGAATTCGCCTTAACCTCTCTTGAGGGTAAAAAGGTAATTATTTTAAAACCGCTCACATATATGAATAATTCAGGAGAGGCTATCGGAGCAATTTCTAAGTTTTATAAAATTCCGCCTGAAAAATGCATTATAATTTTTGATGATATTTCGCTTGATGTGGGAAAGATCAGAATAAGGAGAAAAGGCAGCGCCGGCGGGCATAATGGAATAAAAAGCATAATTTCCCACTTAAACAGCGAAGATTTTCCGCGGATAAAGATAGGAGTGGGTGAAAAACCCGATAAGGAATATGATTTAAAGGATTGGGTTTTAGGAAAAATTCCGAAAACTCAGAAAGAGGAATTCGATAAAGCGTGCTCAAATGCCGCAAAAGCTGTGAGAGAGATATTAAAAAATTCTATTGACAGCGCAATGAATAAATTTTCAAAATAAAAGGTCTTTAAAAATGAAATTTTTAACGGATATTATATCTAAAGATAAAAATTTTAAAGAGCTTTATTCCGAAATAGAAGAAAAAAGGCTGCCACTTTGCTCTTTTGGGCTTTCGGATATTCATAAATCCGCTTTGATTGCGGGAATCTGTGAAAAAAGCGGTAAAAAAGCGGCGGTGCTCACCGCAACCGAATCCGAGGCGACGCAGGTGACAGACGACCTCAATTCTTTCGGAATAAACGCAATTATGCTCAATTTCAGAGATTATGATCTTACAAGGAGCATTTCGGGATCAAGAGAATATGAGCAGATGAGAACGGACACCCTGTCAAAAGTTTCAGACGGGGGTTTTGACGCGCTTGTTTTCAGCTGTGACAGTGCCGTTTGCTATACCGTTTCCCCAGAAATATTAAAAAACTCCAAATTATCGGTGAAATTTGAAGATACTATCGATTTAGAGGATTTTTGCGAAAAAGTAACTCTTTCGGGATACCAAAGAGCGGAGCTGTGCGAGAGCGCGGGGCAGTTTTCCGTGAGAGGCGGAATTCTTGATATTTTCCCGGTAAATCTTGAAAATCCGGTAAGAATTGATCTTTTCGGCGATGAAATTGACCAGATGTCCTATTTCGATCCCGATACTCAGCGCAGGACTTCTGATTTAAAAGAATTCGATATAATTCCTGCCTTTGAGCTTTTACAAAGCACGGAAATTTTAGCCGAAAATATAGAAAATTTCCTTATAAAAAATGAGGGGGAAATTTCCGAAAAGCAAAAAAGATATATAAGAAGAGATATTGAAACTCTAAGAGCCGGCGGCTATGTAAACAGGGATATATACCTTCCGCTTTTATATGATAAGAAATATTCGGTGTTCGATTATATAAAGGATATTCAGTTATTCTGTTTTGAATCGGCGAATATCTCTTCGAGAATAAAAAATCTTTCAAAGCTTCACACTGAAGATATTTCCACCTTGCTTGAAAGCGGCTCGCTTTGCGGGAAATTAAGCTCGCTGTGGATAGAGGAGGAAGAATTCTTATTAAATCTTAAAAACGCAGTGTTTTTAAATAACTTCAATCAGTCGGTGCCCGTTAAGGCTTTAAAAAGCCTGATAGAATTCAACTGCCGTGTTTTAAGTCCTTTTTACGATATAAAGGTTTTAAAAGACGATCTTCTTTCTTTGAATAAAGGCGACACGGCGTTAATTTTCGCGGGCGAGGAAAAGTCCGCCGCGGTTATTTCCGAAGAGCTTAAAAGATCGGGCAAGGAAAATATTTTATTAAAGGAATATCCTAAAGATGTTAAAAACGGTATATATTGCTTAAAGGGAAGCTTATCGAGCGGATTTGAATTTAATAATATCGGGCTATCGGTTTTCACTTTAAGAAACGCCGCACCTTTAAAAAAGAAAAATAAAAGGCCTAAGAACGCGAAAGAAATAGGTTCTTTAGACGAGCTTAAAAAGGGCGACCTTGTTGTTCATTCCGCGCACGGAATAGGTATTTTTGACGGCATAAGCAATATAACAAATTCGGGTATTACAAAGGATTATATAAAGATAAAATATAAAGGCTCCGATGTTTTGTATGTTCCCGTAACACAGCTTGATTTAGTATCAAAATATATCGGCTCCGCGCAGGACGGCACAGTTAAGCTCAACCGCTTAGGGTCCGACGATTGGAAAAAGACCAGGAGCCGCGTAAAATCGGCTGTAAGGGATATGGCAAAACAGCTCACGGCGCTTTATGCAAAAAGAATGGCTGTAAAGGGTTATGCTTTCGGCCCCGATACCGATCTGCAAAATAATTTTGAGCAGAGATTTGAATATGAGGAAACCGACGATCAGCTCAAATGTATTGACGAGATAAAAAAAGATATGGAGCGCCCTGTTCCTATGGACAGGCTTCTTTTAGGCGATGTCGGCTTCGGGAAAACAGAGGTCGCTCTGCGCGCCGCCTTTAAATGCATAAGCGAGGGCAAGCAGTGCGCAATGTTAGTTCCCACCACGGTGCTTGCTATGCAGCACTATGAAACCGTGAAAAGAAGATTTTCTGGTCTTCCGGTAAAGGCGGAAGTGATTTCGAGGTTTACAACTCCTGCAAAGCAGAGAAATATTTTAAAAGGCTTAAAATGCGGCAGTGTGGATATGCTTATCGGCACCCACCGCCTGATATCAAAGGATGTGGAGTTTAAGGATCTCGGCCTTGTTATAATAGACGAGGAGCAAAGATTCGGAGTTGAGCAGAAAGAAAGGCTTAAAGAAAAGTATCCCGCAGTTGATGTTTTAACCTTAAGCGCAACCCCTATTCCGAGAACTCTTAATATGTCGCTTTCGGGGCTTAGAGATATGTCGTCTATTGACGAGGCTCCGTCTGACAGGTATCCTGTTACGACCTATGTCACCGAGCTTGACGAGGGTATTATCACCGAGGCGATAATGAGGGAATTAAGGCGGGCAGGTCAGGTATATTATCTTCATAACAGAGTGGATACCATAACCCGCTGCGCCGCAAAGCTCAAAGAAAGACTGCCTGACGCAAAGATAGGTATTGCCCACGGCAGAATGAGCGAAGAGGAATTAAGCACAGTATGGCAAAAGCTTATCGAGAGGGAAATTGACGTTTTAGTCTGCACCACGATAATAGAAACAGGCGTGGATGTGCCGAATGTGAACACCCTTATTATTGAAAACGCAGAAAAAATGGGTCTATCTCAGCTTCATCAGTTAAGAGGAAGAGTGGGCAGGTCCGCAAGGAGAGCGTATGCTTATTTCTGCTTCCCAAAAGGAAGAGAACTTTCGGATATTGCAGCAAAGCGGCTTGAGGCGATAAGGCAGTTCACAGAATTCGGCTCCGGTTTTAAGATAGCAATGAGAGATCTTGAAATAAGAGGAGCGGGAAGCGTGCTTTCCGCAGAACAGCACGGCCATATCGAATCGGTAGGTTATGATATGTACCTTAAAATGCTCTCCGACGCGGTAAACGAGTTAAACGGCACGCAGGAAAAGGAAGAGGCAATAGTCTGCACGGTGGATCTGAATGTTTCGGCGCATATTCCGGAGCGGTATATTCCCTCGCTCACGGCAAGGCTTGATATCTATAAGCGCATAGCGGCTATAGAAAATGACGCGGATAAAACCGATGTGATAGACGAGCTTTGCGATAGGTTCGGCGATCCGCCGAAAGCGGTTATGGGACTTATCGATATTTCGCTTTTAAGATCCGCCGCGGCAAATTCGGGTATTGCCGAGATCACGGAAACCGCCTCCGCAGTGATACTTCATACCGAAAAGGTAAGGGAAGAAACGGCGGCAAAGCTGTCGCTTAAGTTTAAGGATAAATTCGTGGTTTCGGTGAGAAATTCCGTTCCTTGTTATGTAATAAGAAAAAAGCCGGGAGAAAAAACGCAGAGTATAGTTTCTTCTCTCGCCGAAATTTTAACAAAATAGTTATAGACTTTTTAGCTTAATTAAGATATAATTAACAATATATAAAAAAATTCTCATAAGGGAGATATTTATGAAATTGATTAAAAAGCTTTTTTGCGCGGCGCTCGCCTGCGCTGTGGCGGTATCGATGTTTGCCGGCTGCCATAAAAAAGAAGAGATCGGCGTTACGGTTACCGACTCAAAAATCACTTCCGAAACCGGAAAGGCAGAGTTCACCTCAGCTTATTATTCCTGTGCTCTTATAATGTCTTTTAATAGTGCCAAATCAGAGGTTTATCAGAAATACCAGAGCGACGCAGATAAGCTGAGCAGCGGTATCGATTATTTTAAAGAAACTGTTGACGGCAAGAAGTTTTCCGACTATGTTATCGATCTTACGGAGGAATCCTTAAAAAAGATCGCCGCTTATAAAATCAAATGCGCCGAGAATAAGATCACTCTGACCGACGAGGAAAAATCCGCCGCCGAGCAGTATGCAGAGTCTTATTGGAACAACGAGCAGTATAAATATTCCGATTATTTTGAGCCTAACGGCGTTAGTCTTGATACCTATAAGGCTTATATGACCGATACTTACTATGCAAGCCGCTATTTTGATTTTCTTTATGCCGAGGGCGGCGAAAAGGCTATTGACGACGCAACTATCACCGATACAATGAAGAAAAATTATATGATCTGCGATGTTCTCGATGTTTCTTTTGATAACCTTACAGATGAGGAAAAAGCCGCTAAAAAGACCTTTGTAAATCAGGCGCTCAGCGATATCAATTCAGGCAGAAAGAAATATGCGCAGGTTTTCGCAGAGTATAACTCAACCGACGAGGTGGCTAAAGAAAACACCACCGATTCTTCCGCGCCCCGCGATTCCCTTGCCGATATTATCGGAACAAGCGATACTAATTATAATACCTATGCCGAGTATTTTGAGCAGTTAAGCGGTGTTGCCGCAGGAAAAGCCACCCTTATAGAAAAGGAAAATGACGGCGGTCTGCTCCTCTTTGTAAAAGGCGATATAATGGCTGATCCTTATTATAAAACCTATCTTGATTCAGAGATAAGAAGTCTGGTTTCGGGAGATCAGTTTACCAAGGATATGGAAGCCTATGCCAAAAAGCTTAAAATTTCTGTAAAGAAGTCCACTGCAAGGCAGTTTACTCCTAAGAAAATAACAGAGCCTGATTCTTCGGCTTCATAAGAAAAAATAAAAATCACAGCCTTCTGATTTCGGGAGGCTGCGTTTTTTGGCTCTATATGATAGAATAGGCAACGATTTATATATTTAAAGCCTCACGTTTTGAAGAATGCCTCAAAAGTTTAGAAAAAATGAAATATCAAAAGTCGGAAACTATTCGTTTTTATATTTTTGATTATTAATTTATTTCTTCTAACCTGATTTCTCCGAAAAGAAGAGGTATAACCTGATTTTGCTTTAAATTTATAGCGTTTGAAAATTCGCCGAAAAGATAATTCTGTGCTTTTTTAAAGAATATCTCATCGCTGCTTCTAAGCTTTTTGCCTGCCGCTTTTCTTAATTGCTCCTGATTAAATATCCCCTTAGTCATTTTAATTATATTCATTCGGTTGCCCGAAGAGAGAATGAGCCTGAAAGAGTCTTTCCTCTGCTTATCGTCATCTATCCAAAGAGGGTCTTCCTTAAAAGAAGCTTCAAGCAGACTGCAAAGCTCTTCAAAATTAAGTATCTTTTGCATTTTAGAAACAAGCGAGTCGTTATTTATCGGAACAAAAACGCAGTTATTTTCATTTATAAGCGACCTTAAGCAGTAATAGCTATAGGTCTCCTTACCGATCTTTTTTTCAGTGATAGCAGTTATCTCGCAGGCGCCGCACGCACCGTAAACGACCTTTTGACCCACCTCAAACAAAATATACATCCCCTTTTTATCTATTATACTATATTTTTACAAAAAATGACATAGGCAACCTGACCAACTTTTCAGCCTTTTTTAAGGGGATTTTTCACACAAAAAAGCCGCCTGTTTTAAAAAACAGACGGCTTTAAAAGGTTTAAGATCAATCTTTTGCGTTGTTCTGAATGTACTCTACAACATCATTGACAGTTTTGAAGTTTTCGATCTCTTCATCGGGGATCTCAATATTAAACTCATCCTCGATAGCCATAAGCATTTCTACAACATCAAGACTATCGGCATTGAGATCTTCGGCAATTTTTGTTTCGCCCGTGATAGAGTTTTTATCAACATCAAGCTGATCGGCAAGAATCTCAACGAATTTTTCAAAAATCATAATTTTTCCTCCGTTTAAATCATAATAACAATACAATAATATGTTTTATTTTCTCTTTTGTCAATAGTTTTTTTAAAATTAATTTCCGAAAATAAAACTGTTGCATTCCTTTGATAATTATCTTATAATAATTATATTATATACATTTAAGGTGATAGATATTATGGCAAAAAATGAAAAGCTCGTAAAATCGATAACTCCTATGGATGAGGATTTTGCGCAGTGGTATACTGATGTGTGCATAAAAGCCGAGCTTATTGATTATTCCTCGGTAAAGGGCTGTATGATAATCAGACCTTACGGTTATGCTATCTGGGAAAATATTCAGCATATAATGGACTCTATGTTTAAAGAAAAGGGCCACGAAAATGTTTATATGCCGATGTTTATCCCAGAAAGCCTTCTGCAGAAAGAAAAGGACCACGTTGAGGGGTTCGCGCCCGAGGTTGCATGGGTAACGCAGGGAGGAAACGAGAAGCTTGAAGAACGGCTTTGCGTGCGCCCCACTTCCGAAACTCTTTTTTGCGATCACTTTAAAAATGTCGTTCAGTCCTACCGCGATCTGCCGAAGCTCTATAATCAGTGGTGCAGCGTTGTAAGATGGGAAAAAACAACAAGGCCTTTTTTAAGATCGAGAGAATTCCTCTGGCAGGAGGGACACACTATTCACGAAACCCCCGAAGAGGCTAAAAAAGAAACAGAGCAGATGCTGAATGTTTATGCCGAGTTTGCGGAAAAATATCTTGCAATGCCCGTTGTAAAAGGTCAAAAGACCGAAAAAGAGCGCTTCGCAGGCGCCGAGGCTACTTATACGATCGAGGCGCTTATGCATGACGGTAAGGCTCTGCAGAGCGGAACCTCCCACTATTTCGGCGACGGCTTTTCAAAAGCTTTCGATGTGACATTTACTGACCGTGAGAATAAGCTCCGCCACCCTTATCAGACCTCCTGGGGCACAACAACGAGGCTTATCGGCGCTGTTATTATGACTCACGGCGATGATAACGGACTTGTTCTTCCGCCTGCAATAGCGCCCATTCAGGCAATAGTTGTTCCCATAGCTTCGCATAAGCCCGGCGTTACCGAAAAAGCTGATGAGATTTGCGAAAGACTTAAAAATATCTGTAGGATAAAATGTGATAAATCGGAGCAGTCGCCAGGCTGGAAGTTCGCTGAATATGAAATGAAGGGCGTTCCTTTAAGAATTGAGATAGGCCCGAGAGATATTGAAAACAACTGTTGTGTTGTAGCCCGCAGAGATAATTATGAAAAGACGACAGTTTCTTTAGACTCTTTAGAAACCGAAATTCCGCGCCTTTTAGGCGAAGTTCGCGATAATCTTTATAACACTGCTTTAAAGCGCCGCGAAAATATGACATTTGACGCGAAAACTCTCGATGAAATGAAAGAGATCGCCGATAACAAGCCCGGCTTTATCAGAGCTATGTGGTGCGGCAGCAGAGAATGCGAGGATAAATTAAAGGAATATGCCGGAGTAACCTCGAGATGTATTCCCTTTGAGCAGGAGCATATTTCCGATACCTGCGTTTGCTGCGGCAAAAAAGCCGATAAAATGCTTTATTTCGGAAAAGCTTATTAATATTTTCACCTCTGTTTATCCAGCGGTAATTTTATAAAATAATAAAGGTGATCGATCAATGAAAGAAAATAAAGCTAAAAAAATCGTGATACTTATTATCTGTGCCGTTGTTGTAGGAGCTTTAGCTTTTTGCGGAGTTTACTTTTTCGGATCAGGAAACGATGTAGAAAAGGCGCAAAAGGCGGCGGAAAACTATGTTTACGCAAACACTTTGGCGGATTATGAAAACTTAGATAAAACAGGTGTTTATAATATAAAAAATATGTCGGTGTATCTTGTTAAAAGCGGTGCGTATTCAAGCGAGAGCGAGTTTGTAAAGAACTTTGCAAGCCAGTTTGAGCAGTCTTTTGAAAAAAGAGCGGACCTTTACTCTTATATCAAAAAAATCACCGACAGCGCTCTTAAATCGGACTACGGCGATAACTATAAGGTGACAGCCGAGGCTGTTAAGACCGTCGATTACTCTTCTTCCGCGCTTAAAACCCTTAAAAAAGAAATAAATTCTTATTATTCCGAGCGCGACAGCAAAATTATGAAAAGCTGTTTTTTAAACCCCGATAAGATAAAATCCGCTAAGACCGTTACCGTGTCTTACAGTATAAAAGGCTCTAAAAAAGAAGAAACGAATAAAATCGATTTAATCGTTATAAAATACAGAAACAGTTTTAAAGTTTATAACAGCGATTGGTTGGGATAAAGTAAAAATGAGCTTTAAAAAGGTCAAAAAAATAAATCCGCCTCTGCTTGTACTTATAGGATTTTTCAGCGTTATAATTTTAGGCAGCCTTCTTTTATATCTGCCCGTATCCTCTGCAGGGGTGAAGATAAAGTATATTGACGCGCTTTTCACCGCCGTCACTTCCACCTGCGTTACGGGGCTTGTGACCGTGCCGACCGTCAGCACTTACAGCACTTTCGGACATATAGTTATCCTCCTGCTTATTCAGATAGGCGGGCTCGGAGTCATCACGGTCATTTCGGGCTTTTTAATAAGCTTTAATAAAAAACTCGGCTTTTCGGACAGGCTGATTATTCAGGAGTCCTTTAATTTAAACACTTTTTCGGGAATTGTAAAATTCGTGAGAAAAGTGGTTATCGGTACTTTCACGGTCGAGGGGATAGGCGCGCTTTGCTATATGACTGTTTTTATTCCGCAGTTCGGATTAAAGGGAATATGGATATCTGTTTTTAATTCCGTTTCCGCTTTTTGCAATGCCGGAATCGATATAATTTCACAAAACAGCCTTGTGGATTATTATAACAACCCCATTATAAACATCGTAACCGAATTGCTGATTATTTTCGGGGGCTTGGGCTTCATCGTCTGGTGGGACCTCATAAGGGTTATAAAAGATAAGTTTAAAAACCATAAGCTTAAAGTATTTAAAAGGCTCACTTTGCAAAGCAAGCTTGTAATAATTTCAACGCTTTTTTTCATAATTTCGGGCGCAGTTTTGATTTTCGCCGCAGAATATAATAACGACCTTACAATCGGAAAATTCTCTTTATGGGATAAAATTCAGGCAAGTATATTTCAGTCGGTCACTACAAGAACGGCGGGATTTTCGACAATTCCGCAGCAAAACCTTTCAAATGCCGCCTCTGCGGTGTGTTTGCTTTTAATGTTTATCGGAGGCTCGCCTGTCGGTACGGCAGGCGGAATAAAGACTGTCACGATAGCTGTCATATTCTTAGCGGCTAAAGCGGTTATAAACGGTAAAAAGGATGTATGCGCTTTCGGCAGAAAAATTTCCGAAACAGCCGTGAGAAAAGCGGCGGCAGTATTCTTTTTCCTGTTCGCCACGGTCTTTGTTTCCACGGTTTTTCTAAGCTTTTTATGTAACGCCGATTTTCTCGATATTGTTTTTGAAACGGTCAGCGCTGCGGCCACAGTGGGGCTAAGCCGCAACCTTACCTCTACGCTTCAATGGGCCGCTAAACTCGTGCTTTGTTTTACAATGTATTTCGGCAGAGTAGGACCGATATCTATAGCCGTTGCGTTCGGCAAAAAAGCGAAAAATGGGAATTCCGTTAAAGATCCTGCGGAAGAATTGAATATAGGATAGACAATATAATCGGACAAATTTTCCGCTATGAGAAGCGTTGTATCATGATTGTATTGTCTAAGTGAGGTTATAAAAATGAGTAATAAAAAAACTTATGCGGTTTTAGGATTAGGGCGATACGGCAAAGCCGTAGCAAAAGAGCTTGCTTTAAACGGTGCCGATGTTATCGGAGTGGATATAGATGAATCGGCAGTTGAAGAAGCGGCGGCTTATTTACCGATATGCAAATGTGCCGATGCTTCCGATCCGGAGGTTATGGCGGCTTTGGGAATTAAAAACGCCGATGTTGTTGTTATAGCTATGGCGGGAAAATTCGAGGCGAGCATTATGATCGCCATGCTTTGCAAGGATTCGGGCGTTAAGACAGTGATTGCAAAGTGCAAAAATGAAAAACACGCCGAGATTCTTGAAAAGATCGGCGTGGATAAAACTGTTTTTCCCGAAAAAGAATCGGGTATCAGGCTTGCGAAAAATATGTTAAGTTCCGGATTTATCGATATGGCGGAGCTTGCGGAGGGAATTTCCGTTGTGGAGCTTAATATCAGGCAGGAATGGAAAGATAAAAGTTTAAAAGAACTTAAATTAAGAGAAAAATACGGAATAAATGTTATAGCGGTGATAAAGGGCGGTGAAGTAAACACTCTCGTCGATCCTTCAATGCCTATCTCATCTTTTGATAAGCTTATAGTTATAGCTGAAACCGAAAAACTCGGAAAATTGAAATAAAAAAAGCTCCCTTATCATAGGGAGCTATTGATATGAAATAATTCTTATTTCTCTTTCACAAACAGCGCCACACACTCGACATGTGTATCACTGTCCAAACTCATTTCCATATCTTCCTCAATAATCGGAAGCTTGAATTTGATGGATTTGAGCCACTGACCGTTTGGCTGTCGTTCCTCATAGATATGGATTTCAGAAATCAGCGATTCCATAATCTGTCGCTTCTCCTGCTCGTCCATGACAGCGTACAGCTTTTCAAAATAAATCAGCACTTTGTAGATATTGTCAGCAGTGAGTTTTTCTGCTTCTATTGCCATTTTCTTTGCTCTGGCTTCAATCAACAGATTCTCCGTATCCTCTATCTTATCATACATTTTATAAAGGCGATCATCAAGGTCTGCTTTACGCTTGATGTAGTGCTTATCATCTGGGTCAAGGGTATCAATCTCATCAATCAAACGGGACTTCGTAGCATAGCTCTGACGAAGCTGTTTTTCATAATTGGCAATCTCCTGTTCAATGGCGGATGTATCTATCTTCATATTGATTTTTTGCTGCATCATCGCCGCAAACTTCGGATTGCTGACCAGTTTGATAATAACCTCTGCAACAGCACCGTCCAGCAATTCCTCATTGATTTGCTTCTTGTATTCACACTTATGACCACGGGTCATAGTGCGGTGTTTGCAGCCATAATAGAAGAAATCCTTATATTTCGTGCCGTCCGGCTTGTGCTTGATGCTTTTGTTGCCGTACATTCCGGCTCCGCAAATAGGACATTTAAGTAATCCGGTCAGCAGGTGTACCTTGTTGTCTTTACCGTTGTTGACCTTTTCATACTTCTTCGCCTGAGCAAGAAGTTTTACTTGGGCTTCATGCCAGAGTCCTTCTGATACAATGGCTTCATGCAGACCGTCAACTAACAGATAATTTTCCTGCTCCACAAGTCGGTAATCATTGCGAGTTCCATGTACCTTTTCTGTTCTTCTCCTGCCGTAAGCAATTTTACCACAGTAAACGGGATTTTTCAAAATTCTGCGAATCAGGGCTGCATCAAACAGAGGATTTTTTCCATTCTGCCGCTGAATTTTGTTGATACCGTGATTGGCAAGGTATTTCGCAAGTCCGTTAGCTCCTATATCGGTATGCACATACTGGTCAAAGATAATGCGGATTGCCTCGGCTTCTTCCTCGTTGATATACAGCATACCTTTTTCCAATTTGTATCCGTAGGGAGCAAAACCACCGTTCCATTTACCCTCACGAGCTTTCTGGATTCTGCCTTCCATCGTCTGAACACGGATATTCTCACGCTCAATCTCGGCAACCGCAGAAAGCACGGAAATCATCAGCTTACCGGCATCTTTGGAAGAATCAATGCCATCCTCCACACAAATCAGATTGACATCGAAATCTTGCATCACCTGTAAGGTAGACAGCACATCTGCCGCATTTCTGCCAAAACGTGATAACTTGAACACCAGCACATAGGACACGCCATCTTTACCGGACTTGATATCCTCCATCATGCGGTTAAATTCCAATCTGCCCTCAATGGACTTTCCCGATTTACCGGCATCCTCATATTCACCGACGATTTCAAAATCGTTGAACTCAGCATAGGCTTTCATTCTTGATTTCTGAGCATCCAAGGAGTAACCGTCTACCTGAACGGCAGTAGATACTCTCGTATAAATATATACTTTTGTTTTTTCTTTCATATCGCCATCCTCATTTGTGCCACAGCCTGTGGCATAATTCAGCTTTCATCGTCTGTTATTTTTTGCCGTCAGTTTTCTGTTCCAACATCTTTATCGAATTTAAATAATCATTTTCCACGTCGCTGAGCGTTCTTGTCTTATATTTTCGATATTCTCCAGTCGCTTTATCAACAGCCTGCTTATGAGTAATGCTTCCATTTCCAATTAAAAGCTGCTCTCCACTCATGGTAAGAATGCGATCCAGATGCTCTGCCCAGTCCTGCATCGTCATTGCCTGTTCACGCTCTGCCTGACGTTCCGCAAAATCCAGATACCCGGATACAAGTTGTCCCATAGCACGAAGCTCTTTCTCATTCAGATAGTTTTTCGCAACAATCGCTTCTTTGAGTGTCGGCTGATTACCGGCAAAGGTGGTAAGTCCCATGAACTCTTTTTCCGCATCCGCTCTTGTATAAATCACTTCTGCCGCAGTCTGTCCGTGAATGGCATAATGAATTTTATTCTGAACCTTTTTGAAAAAACGGATAGAGATTTCCGCTTTCGGGTCGTAGTCAATGCTGGTGGCATAGATTTCAAGCACCTGACGATAAAACACCTTTTCCGATGCACGGATGTCTCTGATTCTTTCAAGCAGTTCCTTGAAATATCCACCGCCGCCCAGATTTTTCAATCGTTCATCATCCAAAGCAAAACCTTTTTTCATGTATTCTTTGAGAATGTTAGTTGCCCAGATTCTGAACTGTGTGCCACGCTTGGATTTTACACGATAGCCGACAGAAATGATAACATCAAGATTATAGTAGTCAACCTGATAGGTTTTTCCATCTGCCGCAGTTGTTGCAAAATTTGCAACAACTGACTCTCGCTGCAGCTCGCCTTCGGAAAATACATTTTTTATATGTCTTGAAATAGTAGATTTATCTCTCTGGAACAACTCTGCCATCTGGTCAATGGATAACCACACGGTATCCTCATCAAATGTGGTTTCAATTTTTGTCAATCCATCTTCTGTTGTGTAAATAATCATATTGGATTTTTGATTCATATCATCATAATTGTTCACCGGAACACCTCATTTCTAATTGTGCAACGGGGTATTGCGCTTTTATTCTATGTAGCTCTATGCGTTGAGAACAGTAGCTCTCGCATAGAGTTTGGACACTTATTCCACGACTATTATATCATTGCTTTTCCATCAATTCAATAGTGTCACTGGGTTCTTCAGATGTGTTTTCTTCCTCCAAACAAGACGGCGGCTCTGGAAGATTATCAATATCCAGAACCGCCGCATATTTTTCTATTAAATTTGCAAGTAAATCGGCAAAACCATTCCATTTATCTGTCAATAGTGCTCTCCTTTCTTTTTCGTCCACGTTCCTGCGGAATGTCCTGTTTCTCTTTTCCTCTGGTCAAAACGGCATTAAGAAAAGCCCGTACCCTTTCAGGTGCGAGCTTGACAGCATCCAGATACGGCTGAGCCTGTTCCAGAAGTTTCTCATATCGTTTTTTCCATACCCCAGCATCTTTCTTGGCTGTTTCATATTTCTGCTGGTATTTTAATTTCTCCGCTTTTTCAGCAAAGCTGCTGACAGCATAATTTTTGAGAGTACGGCATTCATCGGGTGTCAAGACGATGTTCCCGGTAAAAGATTTCTTACCCATCGACTCCAGCTCCTGAACCGTCACCGCTATTCCGGTTGCCGCCTTAGTCTGTGCTTGCAGGGATTTAAGCTCCTGCTTTTTCTTCTCCGCAGCCTGTGTAGTATCGTCAAGCTGTGCTTCTTTCTGGTTCAGTTCCGCCGTCACAGCTTCCAGTCGCTGCTTTTCCTTTGCCACCTTAAACTGGGTCACAGTCAGATGTTCCTCGGTGCTGTCACGCTCTCCACGTTCCACATCGGTATATCCGGCAGCTCTCATGTGCTGAAAAAAATCATCCTGTAAAACAGAATAGGATTTTCGGAGAACAGGCTTACCATTGACTTGCAGAATTGGTTTTCCATCTTTGTCCACAGCAGGTTTGGACAGCCACTTTTTACTGCGGCTGACCTGCATAATGGTTTCCTTTACCGTTCCTCTGAGAGCTTCATCCTTGCAGCGTTTCGACCACAAAATCTGTTTCTCCACCACAGGGACATAGACCACATGAAGATGATAATGGAACACGTCCTTGCCAAGTGCTTCGGACATCGCCCGGTTAATCTCGTCAGCGTGCATGACTGCCGAGAGGATATACTGTTCACCGCCAACAATCTCCACAGCGGATTTATAGGCTTCCTCATAAAACTGTCTGGCGTATTCATAACCGCCGTGATTGTCGAAGTACGCAGAGTTCACATCAAAGACCATTTCGTTGAAATGGACGGCATCCGCCTTCAGACCTCTGGTGGAAATGATGTTGTCAGCTTTCATCTGCTCAAACATTTCAGCGTAGCTCCCGGTAGGTTCTTTGAAGTGTACGTTGAGGGAACTTCTTTCCGGGATAATATCTTCGTTACTGTATATTTCTTTTTCACGCTCATTGTGTGCCTGTGCATCTCCGATGTCATTATCTGTGACATCCATATTTCTTGCACAGGTACGGTCAACTCCGTCATTTCTTGCCATATTTTTCCTTCCTTTCTTTGGGATTTGCAGACAGGTAGCTTTGGAAAGGCACTTCTGCGGAAGTGTAATAACCCACTATGACACTTTCATCCATACTGGCTGCAAAGTGCCGTGGGCTCTCCCGAGGGGCTCTCCGAGGGTAATGCGGTCGCTGCGGCGACCTCTGCCGAACATCAGAAAGTTGTCTGCTCCTCTTTCCAATGTCCGGCACGGACGGCTGCTGTTTTGCGAAACCGCCCCGTCCGTTGACAGAAAAAAGACTGACTTTTTCCTGTCATTTGGGTACGTCACGAAGGTTTTATACAGGAGTGATTTACGCTCGTACGCTGTGTACGTACGTACCAAAAAATCAATCCCGCCATTCCTCCGGTACGTACGTACACGGCGAAACGTCGTAAAACCCATTTATATTCGGACGGGCTACGGCTTCAATTCCCATGAATCCCCACACCCTGCGCCCGGCAGAGTTTGTGATTTTGTTGGTGTGTTCCAGATTGTAGCGACTTAAATTTGCCACCACACTGTCACTAAAGCTGCGGGATTTCAGGGGCGGCAGAGAATTTTCCTCACACCACATCCGATAAATTTCGTACAGCTCCTTGGAGCTGATGGAAGCATCCGCTTTCAGCCGGATATAGCCCTCAGACTCCATGAAGTCGAAAATATTGTTGTTGTCACGCTTGACGGACTCTCGGTTGGTTTTGGTGCGCTCACTTTCCGTGAATTTGAAATTGTTGGCAACCAGACGCTGCAATCCCTCAAACGCCCAGAGGAAAATGCCCTCCACCTCAGCTTTCATCTTCTGGGCGAGGTCAGGGTCATCCATTCTTCCGGCAGGCTTTTCCTTTGTGGTCAGCACAAGCTGTCTGCGGTAGAAACCGTCACTTCGGTCATACAATGCCTGTAAATCTCCATTGGAGAAAGCCAGCAGACGGGCGAACATCCAGCCCTGATAGCTCTGTTTGCCCTTGCGCTCCAAATCCATTTTCCCTTGAGCTGTCACAATGGATTTCACATAATTGGTCTGGCGCAAGGCTTCCATTCGCATATCATCATCCACGCATAGGAGGATATGCTCCAGATCGGCACGGGCAAATCGGTTCTCAGAGATTTTACCAATGCTTCCGTCCTTCATGGAACTGCCCAGCATTTGCCCCAGCACCGCACCGATTTGGGATTTACCCTCGCCGCCATTGCCCTTAATGACCATCATCCTCTGTCCTTTATTGGAGGGAATCAGGCAATAGCCGATAAATTCCTGCAAGGTAGGGATGTCCTCCGGGTAAAGCAGACCATTCAGAAAGGAAAGCCACAGCACAGGTTTCGGAGTATCCGGGCGATAGAAAACCGGGAGCCTGTTTCTCACAATATCCGGCTTCCCCTCTGTAAAAGTGCCGTCCAGCATGAGCGTACCGTTTGCCAGATGAATCCTGTCCTGCTCCGGCGGGAAGTCCTCCACATGAGCCGCCAGCTTCATAATCTCAATGATGTTGCTGATTTTGCGGGGAATGTTGTTCACGGCACAATATTTCAATTCTTCAAAGATTTCGCCACGAAGCGGCAGGTCGTCCGTCACTCGACCATCAGGTGTGAAAAAAGCTCCGTTTGCAAAGATAATCTGACGGGTTCTCAGAAAATCTTCACAAAACAGAGCTTCATTGATACTCTTGCCGTCAAACCACATCGGCACATTCATCTCAAGCAATTTCCTGTTCTCTGACATGGCAGCGCACCTCCTTTTTCTGCTCGTCCAGTCGTGTTTGCATTCTTGCAATCGTTCCGTCTGTCAAAAGTTCCTTGACGGTATCAGTCCTTTCTTCCTGATCGCTCATAAGGAGCAAATCGTTCAGATACTCCACATATTCCAGCTTGTGGCAAGCTTCCACGAACCTCTCATCCGGCTCGTCCTCCGGTGCTTCGGGAGCATATCGCTCTTTCCAGTCCTCCAAAAGATGAAGATACCCGGACAGCACATTCATGCAGAAAAGCTCGTCCTGTTTCGACTGATTCACACGGGGACGGTACTTCTTTACCTGTGCCACCACGGACGGCGGCCTGTCCAGTCCGAAATCCGCAGCCAGTCTCTGCGCTGCTTCATAGGCAGACAGGTCAAGCAGCCTTGCCACAAAGTCAATCACATCTCCCTTGGCACCGCAGCCGAAGCAATAGAAGTAATCCTCGTTCAGCTTCAAGCTGGGGTGTCTGTCATCGTGGAAAGGGCAGCAAATCATCCCGGAGCGATTGATTTTCAGCCCGTAGTGTTCGGCGGCTTGCCTAACCGTGACCGCCGCCTTGACTGTTTCAAAAATGTTCATTTGCATAACCTCCTTGATTTTTCTCGATGATTTTTTCATCTGCCTGAATATACGCAGAAAAACGCTTTCAACCGAAAAATCAGGCACTTCCGCAAGCAAAGCAAAAAGCCGCCCCGAAAACTTGAAAAAATGCAAGTTTCGAGACGGCAGTGTTCACACAAAGTTGGTTGATATTGTTCCGTAAATAGAATATAATTGAAGTTAATATGAATCAGGAGGGATGATACAGAAATGAAATACCTGTCTACATTTGAAGTTGCCGAGAAATGGGGTATCTCTCCCCGAAGAGTTGGTATCCTCTGCAACAATGACCGCATACCGGGCGCACAGCGGGCAGGAAGCCGCTGGATCATCCCGGAGGACGCTGAAAAGCCGACAGATGCCCGCATTAAAAGCGGAAAATATATCAAACAGAAAACAGACAGAGGGGAGGAAGCATAATGGCTGATACTTATTTACCCGCCGATGTTCGGAAAAGAATCGTTGATGTAATGAGAGAACGCAAGATGACCCAGCGAGAACTGGCACTTCGGATTGATGTGAATGAAAGCACCATCAGCCGCTTCCTTAGCGGAAAGACCGAAAAGCTGAGCGAAGAAAGCGTTATCCGCATCGCCAGAGTGTTCAATGTGTCCACGGACTTTATCTTGGGTACGACCGTAATCCCGGATAAAAAGAACTACGATATTTCAGAACTGGGATTATCTGTTGAAGCTGCAAAGAATCTTTATACCGGAAAGGTCAACAATGATGTAGTCAACCGTCTGCTGGAAAATCCCCGCTTTGCCATGGTTACTTATATGATTGCACAGTATATGGATGATACCCTTGCAAGAGGATATGCCGCACAAAACCAGATGTTTGCTACCGTTGGCTCTCTGCTGTTGGGACAGAACCAAGCTCCCGAAGCAGTACAGGCAGCCCGAACCGCTAATGCCATGAAAATTCCCGCTTATCAGGCAGACCAGACCACGATTCAAAACACCTTTATGACGGTGGTTAAGGAAATCAAGAAAGAAGCAGGCAGCGATTTGGTCGCAGCCAAGGCAATCAGCAAGGAAGCCACCGAAAAGATGTTTGCCGAGCTGACCAAGGGGCAGGATATGCAGAATCCGACCATCACGCCGGAAGCAGTTGTTGATGCTATTACAGGCAGCATTTCCGGTGTCGATGGAGTCAATCAGGAAGCTCTGGACAACTTTAACAAAGCCTTGCTGGGGCTGATGCAGACGATGGTGCTGCCGGAAGATGATGGACAAGATAACTAACGAGCAGCTCTGTATTGCGGCGCAGAGCGGTGACAAATGGGCAGAAAACGCCCTTGTAGAGAACAATCTGCGGTTTATCCGAAAGACGGCATACGAGATATGGAGCGCACAGCGGGAGCTGAACGTTGCCCTCGGCATTGAACTGAACGATTTGGTGCAGGAGGGTTCATTGGGGCTTCTGGGCTGCATAAGCAGCTTTCAACCCGACTACGGGAACAAGTTTTTGACCTATGCTGCCCCGGCTATTCATAATGCCATGCTGGACTACATCCGCAGGCTGAATCCTACCTTTGAAGCCAAAAATCTGGACTGTATCATTCGTCTGGATGAGGTCAAAAAGGGCGAGAATAAGGGACAACATGAATTTATAGCAGATTCCAGAGTACAGAACCCAGAGCAGATTTTCATTGCAAAGGAAACCCACGAAGAAATCCATACGGCTCTGGAAATGATTGATGAGCGAGAGAAAGCCTATCTCTGGTATCGCTTTGGCTTTGAGGACGATGTCCTCCATCCTCTGAGCGAAACGGCGAAGCACTTCCATCTGTCAGAGAGCAGAGCAAAGTCCACGGAGAAATTGGCTCTGGATAACTTCTGGCTGGAACTGCCTTGGTGGTACTAAATATTCAAAGAAAGGGACATGTAATCATGGAAAAATATAAAATACTCATCATCGAAGATGACCCAATCATTCAAACTGAATTACAAGTTCTGTTAAACGGAAACGGATATGAGGCATCCGCAGTTACTGACTTTACATCAGTTATGCAAGCGGTCAAAAATACTCATCCCTATTTGATTTTGCTGGACATAAAGCTGCCACAAGAAAGCGGCTACTCAATCTGTTCTCAAATCCGCAGTTTTTCCAATGTACCGATTATCTTTGTAACAAGCTGCAATACGGACATGGATGAATTGAACAGTATTTTGCTGGGTGGAGATGCTTTTATCACCAAGCCTTATAACACAGCAATTCTGCTGGCAAAGATTTCATCCTTGATGAAACGAGCTTACCCGATAGAACAAATTGAGCGTCTGAATTGGCAAGGAGCGATTCTTCACTTAGAAAGTAGCACGATTGAATATGACGGTAACCAAGCAGAACTGACAAAGAATGAATTGAAAATATTATATTATCTTTTCAAACACGCAGGAAAGATTTGTTCCCGTAATGATATTGTAGATTATCTATGGGACAATCAGCTATATGTGGATGACAATGCTTTGAGCGTCAATATCAACCGCATCCGGGAAAAACT
>ERZ779922.924-NODE-924-length-22858-cov-5.226111_pt1 | contig 22858 bp, 19 predicted proteins | sample MGYA00511544_ERZ779922 | MGnify/ENA primary metagenome ERZ779922 (study PRJEB29588, sample SAMEA2154516) | human gut metagenome | biome: human gut; feature: human-associated habitat; material: faeces | place: Denmark | collected 2008/2010 ... | reverse complement strand
GTCTTTCGAATTCTTCTATCATAGTGAAAGACCTCCTTTCACTATGATATTATACAGTGTTCCTTTTACAGCCCTTTGACCAGCGGGAGCAGTTCCTCGATTCGCTGGACAATGCGGTGCTGCTCGGCAAGCGGTGGCAGCGGGATGTACACCTCATTAATATTTGCAACCGCCAAGCCTGGCTGCGCTGTTGCAGTGGCATATTGATTGAGGTTCAGCGCGGTGAGAAACAGGCAGGCCCAGGCAACGCTAATTTGCGAATATGTTTCGACACACACAGCGTGTTCTGTAGCATAGAATTCTCCGGTCGCTCTGTTGACATTTCCGCACAGAGCACCTTGTCTACCGATTATCGGATAATCACCGGTGCGATTTGGGCTGGTTACATACCCCCGAATGCCATTTCCTCCATAGCATGGATAGCAGTCGGCAAATGGATTCTCGTGGATTTCTGCGGCTTGAATGTTCTTACCGGCTTGAAGAGTAAAAATTGTGCCAATTTTGCACCAGTGCCAGTTTTCAGGTATCTCAAAGGGCAGTTCATCATCGATACACCGCTCCACACCGTCCAACTTCTCATAATGAGAACTTTACAAAGTAGACAATCTGTTAGAAATATTACTACAAAAATCAAGTATCCTGTTTTGCTCACTAATCGGGGGAACTGGTATGAGGAAATTCATCAATTTAGTTGCACTAAGGCCTTCTCTTGAAACACCTACTTGAACATCCATGATAAGGTTCTGTATATATTCTGAAATCAGGATAGTATGAATCCAATGGCGCATTTTGGGCTCTACCAATCTGATAATCATGACGTGCTGATTGACATTTGCTATGTCAAAGTCATCGGGAACAACGGCACATCGACCTATAGACCCGCCTGTAATGTTAAGCAAAATATCTTTTGAGCGGACAATGCTACCCTTTTTTTTAGCATTGATTTCTTCTGTAATATAAGAGATATCGTTCAATTTCAAGCCATCATTATATACATTCTGTGATCGAATAAACTTGATACCTTCTGGCACATATATGGTTTTACCCCCGGTTGGCGTACTACCAGCACCAATTTTTGTACAAAGTTCGTTTAGTCTGCACCATGACCACAACTCTGGAATATCGAACGGTATCTCATCATCAATGCAAACCACTTCCGAGCCACGCTTTTCATAATGAGAATTATCCCGCCTGAAAATGACAGATTCGCGCTTGTCCTTCTTGACTTTTCCTTCCTTAATGAGCCGCTCTCTACCCGGATACGCTCCAGCAGGGCCTCAGCAGGCTCGTCAGACGGGTCTTGGGGTACCAGTTTACCTTGGACAGCCTCTTGGAGGATAGACTTCTTGAGATTTTCTGGAAAGCTGGTATTGAGAATACGCAGCGTTTCTTCTTTGCTCCCATATTCGCGGAGCGGCATATTTACGCTATCAATGGCTGAAACAATTCTGTGCTGCTCTGCCACCGGAGGAATTGGAATCAATGCTTTGTAGAGCCGATCATCGTTAATCGCCGGATAGGCTACACCTTTAGCATTATCAGTATTATTGGCATAAGCATCGAAATCCGGAGACATCAGGTAGTAGAATAAATACTTATTGAGCAGATTGGCATGGCAAGTTAAAACTGCAAACCCCGTGCTTGCTATTGGAATATGGGGAAATTCCCTGTCAATGATACACATATTGTGCAGATATGGGCGAACCGTTGAATAGAGAATATCCCCCATGTCAACCAATTTTCTTGCCCGCGAAGGGGCCTTGTCTGGGGCAATAGTTGTATCTGTAGGATTTAGCTTTTGATTTTTATTGTCAATCGATCCAATGTCAATGTAGCAAAATTCTGTGCTGGGTGATGTCTGACCTCTGTTATATACTACACTTCCCAGTCGTGCCCACTCCCATGAATCAGGAATCTCGAATGGCACTTCACCCGCCAGCGACCGCACCTCATCGCCGATTTTCTCATAAGGAGTATTATAAGAAACTGGCCATTACTTGAAGAAAAGCATATTATTTGATATTATAAAGAAAATAGGAGTCTTGTAATAGAAAGGAGCACAGCATGGCAAAGCAGGAACTCTCTCTGAAACAACAATACCAACGGCTCACGCAGGCCAAGGCGCAGGCAACCCGGAATGGACAACCTACCCCTAAGCTCGATAAGAAGATTGAAAAGATGAAGGCAATGATGGGCAGCACCGTACAGAAAGTGCCGGCTGCAAAACCATCTGCCAACAAGTTCGTGGACTACAAGGGTGTCAACAAGCTGCCCATGCAGGGTGGTGCCTTCACTCCAAAATAAGATTTGCCATAAATTGTTCATCGCACGGAAAGAACAGGATAATCTTTACAAAAGTCGAGGACTAATGGTGAAGTTATGTTGCAATGTTGCAGCACGGCACAGAGCCACAAAGCTTGGGATTGCAGTTATCGATCTGTAGGAGCTGAAGAGTGGTCAGTTGGCGAACAGATTAAAGGTCATCATGATAGCGCAGTAGTAGACGGGTCTCATCTTCCTCGATGACCCATAACATATCAAATAAAAATGACACGCCCCAAAAGTGAACGCCGATGTTTTGGCGCACTCTTGGGGCGTGTTTTTCATGTTCAGTTCAGTCCGTCAAAAGGTATGCCTTTTGACATTACTTTTTCTGGCGTTTAAGCTGCTCTTTGAAAAGATTCTTCATCACTTCTTTGCCTTTATCCGTACCGATTAGAGGAATAAAACATATTTCATTCAAGGAAACGAGGATTGTCTAGTTGATCGGACGGTCTTGCTGGATACATGCCTTCTTCGTTAGATAATCTCTGAATAGGAAATGGAGTACTCAAATAGCCGCATCTGATCGTCAGCCTTGACTTTTTCAATGAGATCTTTTGTCGGATCATTCAAACATATTATGCCAAATACACGCTGTCCTTTGACTGCAACATCTTCCTCAATCCAATCGATATACTCTCGCGTTTGTGCATAAGCGTCATCATAGCCAGAGTCCTTTTTCAACTCGATAACATACAGGTCTCCAGCGGTATCAATCCCAAGGATATCAAGCCTGCCATTCCTCAAAACAAATTGCCTGCCATAGACACCTCGCTTCTGATATATACGGAGCGGCATCCCAAATACAGGAATGCCAATTTCCATCCGCTGCACCAGTTCATCTTCGAGAAGCTTTTCGCTGGAGAATTGCTGTTTTTTTACGCCGATGTCTACGATCGTTTCCGCCTCAACATCAGTAACGGCAGGCTCTGGGACAGCGATTTTTACTTTGCCAACTGGCTTTTCAGCCCTCTTCTTCAAATCCTTTGAGACAAAACGCTCATGCTCTTGGATGACTCTCTGAGCCTCTCCATTCTTGCCTTGGGCGAGAAGGGTTCGCACGAGATTATTTGCGGCATAGCGCACATCTCGATTCTGCCGCAGGCAGTCTTCAAATACGCTTTGGGCTTCTTTGAATTTCCTCTGTTTATACAGCGAGTACCCTAGATTATTTAGGGTATTTTCGCCGACAGGAAGAGCCTCAAGTGACTTCCGATAGTATTCTTCTTCCTTGAGACAGTCCTTTTTCTTTCCGTAGCACCATGCCATCCAGAAGTAGACGGTGCCCTCAAGGAAAATGCGAGATGTGGGTTTTCCATCTTCAAATTGCTCAAAATATGAGAGTGCATTTCCCAACATCTGCATATTGTAGTAGGTATATCCGAGGAGTTCTTTTGCTAACAGGATCTTCGGATTACACTGTAAGACCTGGGTAAGTGACTCGATGATGCTCTCATTCTTAGAGTCATAATACAGGTGATCCAGAGCAGCACACATTTCAGGGATTCCTGCTTCAACATCGTCTCTATCCAGCATTCTTCCTATGGCGCTCCACATACCGGGAAAGCCCTCTTTCAGTGGAACCACCAGAATGTATGTGAAATCCTCAGCTGTGAATATCCCAGACTCTGTTTTGAGGCTTTTGATTTTTTCATCTAGGTAAGCCGACAAGTACTGAAGAACATTCTCTTTCTTTCCGGATACCAAATCAATAATGGCGTAGTACAGCAAATTGTATGGATCCGATCTATCGAGTCCATATACCATTTTCTTGAATTTTGTATATAGTGGGTCATCGACCAACTGCTTGGTGTCCATCTCGGAATACCTGTAGTAACCCGAAATAAGTGCGTCCAAAAGTAGATCACAGTAAAGGGACTCCAACCCACCTTTGTGTTCAGAGGGAGCTGCGTTCAATATTTGGTCGCAAGAAGAAAAATCTGTTGAATTATCAAGTAGAGTCTTGTCGAATTGCGCGAGAAGATTATCGGCTATTTTTTGAAGGGTGCTATCCGTTGCCATTGCAATACCTCCATGGTGATGATTCTGTGCTCATATTGTACCGTTAATGGCCGGAATTGGCAAGTCAATGCATTTTGACTAATACGTTGTTCCTGTGTATGCACAAATACCTCCTATTTTCGGAAGTACGCCGCCTGCCCCCAGGGGATCCTAACACGGTTATTGGTGAGCAGCCAGAGCACAGGTATGCCGGATGAGGCCTCATATTCCGGGAAATCGCTTTTCCCATCTGTCATGATGACGATTTCTGAAGGAACATTGTCAGACATATGTTCCCGAACATAATCAAAAATGCACTGGAAACTTGTCCCGCCTCCGCTATATGGCTTCAGTTGCAGCAGGTTTTCCGCACTGGTAATGGGAACTACCCGTCGGACTTCCGAATCAAAGAAACCGATGGAGCCGCTAAGCATCCCGCCGAATTGCTCAATAGCTGCGCAGATCTCGGCGGCGGCCATGGCCACTTCCTGATCTTTCAAAGAGGCAGAGATATCAACCATGAACAAAACATTGAGCCTGGGCGTTTCAGACTCGTTGTAATCCGGCAGAAAGAAGTCCAGGTCCTGCAGCCTGCGATCGGGAGGGGTAAAGCTGTAGTCCCTTGTTTCGTCCATGATAAAGTGGTTCAAGAGAGATTGCCAATCGTGAGTCGTGATTTTCGATCGGTGAAGGACGCGCTCACAAAGGGTGCTACTGTCATAGTTTTCTGCATCGCGGTCCTTTGAACCCCGGATTTCCCGAATTGCCTCTTTGAGATTCGCACTCGGGCGTGTTGTATACTCGAAGATGAGATCGTCCAGTTCGTCATCATCATCTGCTTCCGGGCGATATACTTCAGGCATCTCCTGCTTGCGGAACCCTTTGCACACTCGCTCGATGATTCCTCGAATGCGCTCAGATGGAATTAGGTCATCGGGATCAGGGTCATCCGGGCTGAGAATCAGGACCCCATCCTCGGTGCGGGCGTTCGGCCTATCCCACCACTCATCTGAATCCAGCAGGAGATTGCGGCGCTGCGCATCACTCAACGTGGAAGGATCCAAAGGTGTCATCTGAAATGCCTCGTAAGGCGTCAACTCGCAGCCTCCAACTTTGGGATAAAAAGTCTCATGGTGGATCTCGCCGATTCCAGGGAGCTTGTCATCCGTGAAGTCATACCGGATAAGCGAGGAGTTGACAACGATATTGCAGGCAAAGTGAAAACGGTCACCTTTATAAAACTGCGGGCGTGAGAGATGCCCTAACCGGATATGCATGAGCTGGTGGCAGAGCGCAAAATCCAAGCTGTTGTCGTCGAGCTTTTCCAACCAGCTCGCGTCAAAGTAGATGCAACTCCCGTTTGTTGACATCCGGCGCACATCCACATTGGTGACAAACAACATCTCTACCAGCGGCGCCGCCAACTCCGGCTCCCGTGTCAGAAGCCGATACCGGGCCTCCTGGAGTTTTCTTTTGAGCTTATTGATTCGCTTATCAGTCATTTCATGCCTGCCTTAACCGCATCCAGGTATATTGCGTTTTCTGCAAGAATGGGGCGGAGCTTAGGGATGAGCTGATAATCATGGAGGAGGTTGGTGCGGAAAGTCCAAGGAAGATCACAAGCGAATACTATAGAGTTGTTGATGAGCTCCTTTCCCGGATGCTGACGCGCATAGGCGACCATCTCAGCCCTAAGGGCCTCCTGCATTTCCGGAGACTTCTCAACAGCAGTCTTTTTCCCGGCGAAGATGTCTTCGATTGAAGGCAGGTTTGAAAACAGAGTGCACCATTTCGCAAAATTGTAAGTTACGCTTGCCCCGATACAGCCGGATATCAAAGGCTGAATTGCGTCCATGTTTTCTGAGATATTGGTAAGGATGTTGCTGACCATCTCCCAGGAACGAGGTGTTGGAAAAGCCAAGGTGGATTCAGGGCTATCGGAGCGCATGAGAGCGGTTGGGTTATACTTCAGAAAACTGGTGACAAAGCGGTGAATGCCTGATTTGACAGCCCAGTCGTGCCAGGAGTCAGGATCGCCCTTCACAGTAATGTGCAAGAGACGGTTGGCTAATGCGCGTGGCATATTATAGGCAACGGATTTATCGGTAACGCGGTTGCCAGCGGCAATGACGATACAGTTCTCCGGCAGCTTATGCTCACCAATAACGCGATCCAGCGTGATCTGATAGGCAGCGGCCTGCACCGACTGCGGTGCGGCGGTGATCTCGTCTAGGAAGAGGATGTTGATCACATCTTCACTTTCATCCATCTGGAAAATCTGAGGCTTCAGCCACACCGATAGGGTTTTATCCGCGTTGGTCGTCGGGATGCCTCTGAGATCTACCGGGTTGAATAGCAACAGGCGTACATCTGTGATGGAAACCTTTTTTCCGGTCTTAGCCTGGATGTTGCCCGCTATCTCACGAACACCCTGGGATTTGCCGATACCCGGAGGCCCCCACAGCATCACGGAGGGAAAAGATTTTAGTGGGGTACCGTTTTTGATGAGCTTGATATAGGCCCGGGACAATAGGCTCACAATCTGATTCACATTCAATAAGGTCAAATTGGTTTCGTTATCAGTCATTTCTCGTGCAGCCTTTCTGACGAATGATGGTTTTTTCTGTGCTTAGGAGAATTATTGGCAGAAGCGCTGTTTCTGAACGGCAATCCGCTTTCTCATCAGCGTGACAAAAGCGCTTGGTTCAATGACTTCCAGCACCGGGCCGAAGGACAGCACCCTAATAAGCAGCTCGGTCTCATCGTCCTTGTCGTAACGGAGCCTGATCTGATAGAGCCGATCGGCCAACTTCTGAGTCTCTTTTTCAAAATGGGAGAAGTGTAGCAGCACACGTTCCAGCCCGTTGCGCTCGTCATGAAGCAGCATTACAAGCTCTTCGGAATTTTCCTGAGGCAGCGTGATGGATTTGGGATCATAGGCATCCAGCAACTCGCATGAACGCACACGAGCCATATTGATCGTGTTGAGCCGTCGCTTGCCGGTTGCCAGTAACCTGAACTTATCGTCCTTGGCGGAATATTCCAGGCGGTAAGGTATACACTCGATCGAATGGCGGGCGCCGGTATGGCCACGGAACCGGATACGCAGTTTTCTCTTCTTTCGAATTGCCTTCAGTGCTGTTTGGAAGCAAGCTATGTAGGCGGGATCCCCATACGGATCTCCGTCCGCGTACTGGTCAAAGAGAATGAAGGTGTCCTGAGCATACAGCGGATCAACATCTTCCAGCCCGGTCGTGTCCGGATCAAACAGAGCGATTCTGGGATCAGACAGCAGCGCTTTGAGCCATCTCTTTTGGAGCATTGTCAAAGGCATGGTTGGCTTGTGGTGAAGTATGGAATGATACTCCTGATCGAGTAAAGGCCAGGTTCCGGATTTCAGCGCTGCCGGAATTGCAAGCGCGCTTTCCGCGAAAGCCTTTTCCCGGACAAGCTCGGTCATTCTTCGATCTGTCAACTTCCCATCGGATGCTTCGGAAAGGACAGCTGCGACGACATTGAAATAGCTTCCGTAGATCTCACTGAATAACATCGTTGCCACCTCCGTACAGAGCGTCCATCCGAGCCAAATCTTCTTGGAACATATCCAAAACATACTGGCTGGAGCATTTGAGATCTACAATGCGGCCGATGAAGGTGCGCAGCCAGGGCAGTATCTCTGAGGCATCATAGACATCGGCTGAAAACCTGCAAGTCTGTGAGTCCAATAGTTCGACTGTACCATGGCGCTTCTCGCGCTCCAGGCGGTGCAGCACGAATTCCTCGCCCGGGTCAAAATGGACCGTCATTTCAATATGATCCAAATTATGGTCGGGACCCGTTGAGACACCCCAAAGGTGCTGGTCAAACTTCTCCTGGTACCCTAAGTACTTGCTGTAGTGTTTCTCGACATTCCCAATCGTGACCTTTTTGATGGCATCCAACCGGAAGAAAGATAAGTGCCGCCCCCGGTAATGGTAGCCGAGCAGATACTGGCGCCCGGACTGGGTGCTGACATAGATCTTCAGAGGACAAACCGTCCTTTGATAGTCGCGGCCACTCCGCAGGCTCCTGACGGTCAGTTCCGCAGCTCTTTTTTCATCGATTGCCGACAACAGATCACAGAGGACATCACTGTCCAGGGCGTGGAGCATGTAGTGATGTTTGAATCGGAAGCTATCAGAAGGTTTTTCCAATTTATCGATCAAGAAGGAGCCAATCACCCCGAGTGGATCCTCCTCGGAGAAAAAGGATAGGGCGTCTGCCCAGGTATTCAAATCAACGGTGTTATCATCCGTTCTCCGGTAGAGTACCTCACGACCGCATTTCTCGGAGCTTAGCAGACCAAGCGCCTCATATTCCTTGAGCTTTTTCCGCACGGTGGATTCGTCTGGAGAGAAGGCGCCGCTGAAATGAGAGAGATAGTCATCATTGATGCAATCGACAATCTCTCTGGAAGAAAGCGCGCTGCCATCGGCCAGCAGGTCCATCACATAGAAGTGGAGGGTGATGTCCTTATCGGTAAAGCTTTTGGCTTTAAAAGCCTTGTGGAGCGGGTTGTGTGGGATCCGTCTGCTGTCAACCGAGAGGAATACATTCTTGCCGGATGTGTCCTGATGGAAGGACATAAAGTCGCCGATCCAACTCTCAATTCTTCGCCGCTCATTATCGTAGCTGCGGGCACTCTTGATGCTGTACTCTTCCCGACTCTTAAACCCATAGACATAGAATTCGCGCATGTAGCTCCGGATACGCTCAAAACTCTTGACCAACTCACTATATGCCACGAAATCCACCTCCTGCAGTTTATGGCCTCATTTTACCACAGGAGGTGTCCAAATGAAAGAACAGCTCCTTGCCAACTGCGGTCTGGAATGGGTTTGAACCAATTTTTCGCAGACTTTTAGGTAGTTGCTCTTGAGTTCGCAACTTTTTTTCCGTGTTTTTCCTCTGAACAGGCAGTATTCTTAAATCACGAAAAGCGCATACAGCAAACCCATGCATATGACTTTTAATCATAGACGCTGTTCTGGTCTGGCGTAGTAACCTCTCCGGAATAAAGAATGCGCTTTGTAAAAGACGCTAACAGCATTATCTATTAACATTAGCTCAACGAAGGAGCACCTGCTTTCGGGGCAGGCCGACAAAGGGTGAGACCCCCTTTATGATGATAAAGGACAGCGTCTTGTCGAATACATCTCCGGTAGTTCAGATGGTAGAACGGGAGACCCCAATCTCTGTGTCGTGGGTTCGAGCCCCACCCGGATGATGTATTCACTCCTTAGACAAAAAGGCACCAACAGCAAAGATTGAATAGCTAAGATGGTTATAGCAGGCGGTTCATACCCGTCGTTCGTGGGTTCGATTCCCACTTCACATGGTGCCTTGTTTTATCAATAAAGATGCCCACAGCAACACCCAACGGTCTTGAATCCGATCCGATGCAGAGGTCAGGGCGCCGGTCAACTGGCGGCTTAGGACTTGCGATATGTCAGGCATCTTGTGAAAGGCACCAACAGCAATTCTTGGTAACAACTACGACTAGAAATCGTACTTTCGGGTTCAAATCCCTGATGGTGCCTTGTATAACCAATTCATCACGGAGGAGTGATTTCCATGCTGAAGTTTCTAAAGAAAGAAGCAAATATGACCCATACGGAAAATGGCGCAGTTACATATCGTTCCACCCAGTCTGAATGTCTGGATCTGTTCGCTACGATCGGCGCCCTGCGCAGAGAGCGTGACGAGGAAATCACGAATCGCTTCCTCCGCGCCTATGCCGAAGACGCTGATCTGGCCATGAAGACCCTGTTCTTTGCGAGAGATATTCGTGGCGGTATCGGCGAGCGCCGTGTCTTCCGTACCATTCTGAAGTGGCTGGCCAACAACGAGCCGCGATCCCTGGAGAAGAACATCCAGTACATTGCAGAATATGGACGCTACGATGACCTGCTGGTCCTGATGGGCACCACATGCGAAGGCAAGGTGCTGCATCTGATCAAAAAGCAGCTGGCAGCCGACTGTGCCGCTCTGGAGGCTGGCGAGTCCGTGTCGCTGCTGGCCAAGTGGCTTCCTTCCGTCAATGCCTCCAACGAGGATGCGATCCGGCAGGCAAAACAAATTGCCCGATCACTGGGAATGAACGACGCCCAGTACCGCAAAACGCTGAGCGCCCTGCGCACCAAGATCAGCATCATCGAGAACAACCTGCGCGAAAAAGACTACACCTTCGATTACTCCAAGCAGCCCTCCAAGGCCATGTTCAAGTATCGTAAGGCCTTCATGCGAAATGATGGAGACCGCTATGATGAATTCATGAGCCGTGTCGCCGAGGGTACGGAGCAGCTCCACACTGGCACCCTGATGCCCTATGAGATGATCAAGCCCTTCTTCGGTCGCGGCGATATCTCCGATCAGGAGCGCAAGGCCATTGACGCAACATGGAAGACACAGGAGGATTTCACTGGCGGTGAGAACGCTCTGGTCGTCATTGATGGCTCCGGCTCCATGTACGGTGGTGCTGATCCCATCCCCGCCACTGTGGCGCTGTCTCTTGGTATCTACTATGCCGAGCGCAACACCGGCGCATTCCAAAACCACTTCATCACATTCTCTGAGAATCCCAAGCTGGTGGAGATTAAGGGCAAGGATATCTACGAAAAGGTGCGGTACTGTCACCAGTTCAACGAGGTCGCCAACACCAATATCCAGCGTGTGTTTGAGTTGATCCTCAAGACTGCCGTAAAGAACCGTGTGCCCCAGAAGGATATGCCTGCCAAGATCTTCATTATCTCCGATATGGAGTTCGACTACTGTACTGAAGATTGCTCCTTGACCAACTTCGAGTATACGCAGCGGCTCTTCGAGGAACATGGCTACCAGCTGCCCGAGGTGATGTTCTGGAATGTGGCAAGCCGTAATCAGCAGCAGCCCGTCAAGATCAACGACCAGGGCGTTGCGCTGGTATCCGGCTGTAATCCCCGAATCTTCTCCATGCTGAAAGCCGGCATTCTTTCCCCCTATGCCTTCATGATGGATGTTCTGGGTTCCGAGCGTTACGCGGCGATCGTGGCATAATAGAGCTGACGCAGGAGGTGATAGCAGGTATGTTATCGCCTCCTGCTTTTTCTTTCCCAACAAAAGTGTTGCTGTTGGCAGAGATGAACCGTAAAATAAAGAGTATGAAGGAAAGGGAGATCGTTATGATTACGATTCAAGGTTTATATAATACTGCGGTCTGTTACACCCCCGAGTTGGAGGAGGCAGCCCGCAAGCAGATCCAGACCGTTTGCGATCAGGCCGAGTTTGCCGGCTGCAAGATCCGGATCATGCCCGATGTCCACGCTGGCAAGGGCTGTACCATCGGTACCACCATGACCATCCAGGACAAGATCGTGCCCGGTATGGTTGGCGTCGATATCGGCTGCGGTATGGAGACTGTTGAGCTTCGTGAGCGGGAGGTCGACTTTGAGAAGCTGGACGCCCTAATCCGCAGGGAGATCCCCTATGGCCGTGAGGTTCGAGACATTCCTCATGCACTGAACTCTGAGATCGATCTGACTCACCTCCGCTGCACAGATCAAGTCAATCTCAACCGGGCCATGCGCAGCATCGGCTCTTTGGGTGGCGGCAACCACTTCATTGAGGTGGATCGCGCGGAGGATGGCCGGTTGTTCCTGGTGGTCCACTCTGGCAGCCGTCATCTGGGCACCGAGGTGGCTGAGCACTACCAGAATGAGGGTCGGCGTGCCCTTTGGGGCGGCGCCCAGCATCAAGTTCAAGCCGCCATTGACCAGCTGAAGGCCGAGGGCCGGTTCCAGGAGATCCAGAAGACCATCAAGGCGCTCAAGAAGGAGCACGAGCTGAATATCCCAAAAGATCTGGCCTATGTGGAGGGTAAGCTGTTCGAGGACTATATCCACGATATGAAGCTGACACAGCAGTTCGCCATGCTCAACCGCAAGGCCATGGTGGATGTTATCATGACTGGCATGGGCTTCACGGCGGTGGAGACCTTCACCACCATCCACAACTATATTGATACGGACGCCATGATCCTGCGTAAGGGCTCTGTCTCCGCCAAGGCCGGCGAGAAGCTGCTGATCCCCATCAACATGCGTGACGGTAGCCTGATCTGCAGCGGCAAGGGCAACGAGGATTGGAATTGCTCCGCACCTCATGGCGCCGGCCGGCTGATGAGCCGCAAGGCGGCCTTCAATGCTCTGTCCATGGAGGAGTTCCAGAAGGAAATGGAGGGTATCTACACCACCTGTGTTGTGCCCGACACGCTGGACGAGTCTCCCATGGCCTATAAGAGCATGGAGGAGATCGTCGCTCAAATCGGCCCTACTGCGGAGATTATTGAGCGGATCCGTCCTGTCTATAACTTTAAGGCAGCAGACTGAAATACAATGATGAAAGGCGGTGTTGACCGTGGAAGCATTGATCAAAGAAAAGCTTCATGAAATCGAGCAGCGGGAGAACTGCCGCATCCTTTTGGCCGTGGAGTCCGGTAGCCGTGCTTGGGGCTTTGCTTCTCCGGACAGCGACTATGATGTGCGCTTCATTTATGTGCGCCCCAGAGAGAGCTATCTCAGGCTCAACCGGGTCCGTGATGTGATCGAGCTGCCCATCAATGGTGTTCTGGACATCAACGGTTGGGATGTGGACAAGACACTGAAGTTGCTCCATAAATCCAACCCCACCGTATTTGAGTGGTTTTCCTCTCCCATCGTGTATCAGACCACTGACTTCACTGAGGCGTTTAAGCCCGTCATGCGGCGCTACTTCTCGTCCAAGAGTGGCCTTTGGCACTATCTGCAGATGGCGGAAGGAAACTATCGAGAATACCTGCGCGGCGACATGGTGAAGGCCAAGAAGTACTTCTATGTACTGCGGCCAATCCTTGCTTGCCGGTGGATCCTTGAAAAAGGTACTCCGCCCCCAATGCTCTTTTCTGAACTGGCGGCGAGCCAGCTTCCGGACTACCTGGAGAAAACCGTTGCGAAGCTGCTTGATCTGAAGATGAACTCCCCTGAGGTGAAGATGATCCCGAGAATCGATATCCTCAACGCTTACATGGATCGGAGCATTGCAGAGGTGCGTGCTCTGGTGGAGCAGTATCCGAGAGAAATCACGAAGGACTGGGAGGAACTCAATGCGCTGTTCCTCGCCGCACTGGAGATGTGATCTTATGATGAAATTGCCACCACAAGTGAATACAGCATTTGAGATGCTTGAAGCGGCCGGCTATGAGGCGTACCTTGTTGGTGGCGCAGTGCGTGATTATGTGCGTGACAACAGTCCTGCGAAGGATTGGGACATCACCACCAACGCGCTCCCAGAGCAGGTGGAGGAGATCTTTACAGGCTACCACCTGATTGAGACTGGCTTGAAGCATGGGACTGTAACTGTTGTGATCGACCAAGAGCCTCTAGAAATCACGACCTATCGCGTTGACGGGGACTACTCCGACCATCGGCATCCGGACTCAGTCAGCTTTACCCGCAGCCTGAAGGACGATCTTGAGCGCCGGGACTTCACCATGAACGCTCTGGCCTACAACCCCAGGACAGGTGTTGTTGACTTCGTAGGAGGCAAGGCGGACATTGCCGGCGACCTTGTCCGCTGCGTGGGAGATCCAGATCGGAGATTCCAGGAAGATGGCCTGAGAATGCTCAGAGCCCTTCGCTTCGCCTCCGTGTATGGCATGACGATCGAAGCTGCCACGGCAGCGGCCATCCACAGGAACAAGCACTTGCTCAAAGGTATCGCTGCGGAGCGCATTCTGGTTGAGCTTACCAAAATGCTCTGCGCTCAGGGCGCGGCAGGTGTTCTGCGGGACTTCGCCGATGTGCTGGCCGTCCCGATCCCGGAGCTCACACCCATGTTTGGCTTTCCGCAGCATAATCCACATCATGACAAGGATGTCTGGGACCATACCATCGCGGTCATTGAAAGTATCACCCCTGAACCGGTGCTTCGTTGGGCAGCCCTGCTGCATGACATTGGGAAGCCTTCCTGTTTCTCGCTCGCCGAGGATGGCATTGGCCACTTCTTCGGGCATTCGGATCAGAGTACTTCAATGGCGGAGAGTATCCTCAGTAGACTTCGCTTCGATAACGCCAGCAAAGAACAAATTGTAAGACTCGTTCGCTATCATGACATGCCCATCACGGCCGACAGGAAGCCAATCAAACGGCTTTTGAGCAAGCACGGTGAGGATGCTACCCGGCAACTGATCGAGCTGCACAAGGCAGATACGCTTGGTCAATCGGCCATCTGCAGACACCGGATCGCAATCTTTGAGGAAGTATCGCAAATGATCAATGAGATCCTGCAGGAAGAGAGCTGCTTCACACTCAAGGACTTGGCAGTTAATGGACATGATATGATGACATTGGGCTTTCAGGGACCGACCATTGGCCGTGTGCTGCAGGAATGCCTGGATGCAGTCTTGGATGAGCAGATCCCCAACGAGCATGAGACGCTGATGGCCTTTGCAAAGGATAGACAGCTGAAGAGTTAATACCAAAACGGCAATACCAAGCAGGTATTGCCGTTTTGGTATGCACAGGAACTTAGGTGGGTTGTAGGGTTTTGTCGATGGTCGTATAATGAGTGATGAAGCAAAGTGACAATCGTGAGGTTGCCTTTGACTTCGATTATGCTACTCACTTGTTCCGGCAACTCTCTAAATCGCATCACAAGGGAACATTTTCCCTATTTTTGCGTCTATATCAATAAGGAATTCATGTCTGATATGAAAAGGAGGCTGCTGATATGAAACAGAAAAAGAAATGGGTTATTCCCCTCTGTGTGATAGGAGTCATACTGCTACTTTGTGCGTGTGGCCTTTGTTATATGATAAATCACTCCATGAGTTTCTCTGTCGGACGCTGCTTAGTAGCGGACAACGGATCGTATATGTTCATCGATGGAAACTCACCCATTATCATGAGCAACCGAAAGGATAAGGAAGGTCTGTTCTCTGGCTTGGGGACCGGCGATAAGATTTTGATCTTCCACGATGGGATTGCGGAAACCTATCCAGGCAGGACCGGTGCGTATTGGTGTGTGAAATTGGAAGACGGTACGCAGGCCGATATTCCGGAACAGGTCATAGAAGAGCTTACGGAACTCGGATGGACCATTGTAGGAAATGAAGCTGATCCAGATTCCGTGACGCCTGAACCGGGAGCATACGCTTTTGAGGCGCAGTACATCCGGACCAATGGCGGACCTGAAGATGGCTATCCTTACCACACCGTGATCAGTTCCAGAGCGGAATTGGAAGCCTATTACGAGGCATACAAGGACATTTATAGTCTGGAACGAAGAGAGACAGTCTACTCCGACAGCACAATCGGCTTTTTGGATGCCTGCGACAAATACGATAACGCCTATTTTGAACGGCAGAATCTTGTTCTGATCGTACTGCAGGAAGGCAGCGGATCAATTCGGCATGAGATTACAGATGTGCGTCGTCACCGTATTGAGAACGGTGCATTGGATGGGTGGGACATTACGATTGACCGTAAGGTCCCTGAGGCAGGAACAGAGGATATGGCTCAGTGGCATCTATTCCTTGAAGTGCAGATGGGCGATGTGATCAAGGCCACCGACAAGGTTTGGATCAATGGAAAACAGAGCGAACGCACTCCGGCAATATCCGGTCTTGTTGGTATCAGTCGTACTCCGTCGATAAGCGCCTATCAGGATCCCTGGGGAGTGAAGCTTACTGCAAAGAATATTACCCCGTCTGGATTGACCATTGTTTGTACGCAGCAAGATGGAGAACCAACCGGTGAGCTGCAGACCGGCAGTTACTACGGACTCGAAATGCTGCAGGATGGCGAGTGGGTTGCGGTCGAGCTGCTTCCTATGGAGTATGAGCTTGCCTGGACGTCAGAAGCATGGATGATCCCTAACAATGCGGAAACAGAATGGGAAGTGAATTGGAGCCGCCTGTACGGAGAGCTTCCCGCAGGTTCCTACCGGATCAGCAAATCGGTTATGGATTTCCGGGGTACCGGTGATTATGACACCAAAACCTATTATGCAGGCTTTGATCTCGTGGACGCCGCTGACACAAGTAATGTTTCCTACGAACACGGCGGATTTGGCGTCAGTGTGCCGCTTCTTTCTGGTTGGGAATACAAGGTTGAGGAATACAGTGCCGATGGCATGAGCTATGGCGTCAGTTTCCGACCCGCTGGTGAAGATGGATGGATCGATTTCCAATATTGGCCTACATTCGGCGTCTGTGGCACCGGATTGTCAATGAAGGAATTTGGAAATGGTTCCATGGGCACCTACGATGGCGGTGCTATCTGGAACTTTATCAGTTACCCTGCCAGCAAAGGCAACTTTGTGGCAACGACCCAGGATGTAAATAGCTGGTGGTCACGCTACGGCGAGACTGCTATGGAAATCATAACGCAGGTAATCTGCACAGACACCATCGTAGACTAAGGAGGGTACGCAGTATGAAACGAATTGTAGCGCTATGCCTCGCAGCGGCTTGCCTGATTTCTATGGTAGGCTGCGCAGGAGATACCAATATGGACGAAAAGAAACCAAACAACTCCGCATCGGCCTATGCTCTGGCACTGGCTAGCTATCCGGAGATGGCTCCCTACCCAAACGAGATGGAGTATTTTGATGAAAAGACCGGTGAGTTTGACAGCGATGGCTTTGATGTGGTCTATGACGCCTGGCAGTCGGACAGAAAGGCCCAACGCAGTCAGCCGGAAGGCTATGCAGACGGTCTGGAACCGTTCTTCGCCAGTTCAATCCGAGAGTTTCTCAGCAATTCCAACGGGGAGAACAAGGTATACTCTCCTCTGAGTGTTTACATGGCCCTCGCCATGCTGGCAGAGGTGACGGACAGTGAAAGCCGCCAGCAGATCCTTGACCTTCTAGGAAGTGAAAGCATTGAGGCTCTGCGCTCCCAGGCGGCCAGTGTTTGGAACGCCAATTACAGCAATGACGGCGCCGTGACAAGCATTCTGGCAAACTCCCTGTGGCTGAATGAGTCCGTAAATTTCAACCAGTCCACAATGGACAGTCTGGCAAAGAATTACTATGCGTCCTCCTTCCGTGGTGAGATGGGCAGCGAGGAATTTAATCAGGCCTTGCGGGACTGGATCAATGAGCAGACCGGAGGACTGCTGGAAGCGCAGGCCGATGGCCTGTCGATGGACCCCGAGACCGTTATGGCTTTGGCCTCTACCATCTACTACCGAGCCAAGTGGCACAGTGAGTTCAATGAGGCCGGAACGGAAAAGGGCCTATTCCATCTGTTCAGTGCTGATGGAGAGACCGTGGAGTGCGACTTCATGCACAAGGGCGGCAGCAACACCTATTACTGGGCAGATCAGTTCGGCGCTGTTGCTCTGAGCCTGGAGGGCAGCGGCAAAATGTGGTTCCTCCTGCCTGATGATGGCGTGGCTATGGATGATCTGCTTGCCGATGAGCAAACGATGGAGTTCCTAAACAGCAATGGAAACTGGGAGAACAGCAAGCACCTGATCGTGAATATGTCCGTTCCCAAATTTGATGTTGTCTCTGATCTTGACCTGCGTGATGGCCTGAATGCGCTGGGTATTACCGGTGTATTCGATGCCACGGTGGCCGATTTCAGTCCCATGACTTCGAAAGTTGCAGAGATATTCCTTTCCAAAGCCGACCATGCAGCCCGCGTTGCCATCGATGAAGAGGGGGTTACCGCAGCGGCATATACCGTCATGATGATGGCTGGTGCTGCGGCGCCACCTGAAGAGGAAATGGACTTCGTATTGGATCGACCGTTCTTATTCGCCATTACTGGTGCAGATGGACTTCCACTCTTTGTTGGCGTAGTCAATAGACCGTGAACTGAAAAAAGGCAATAAGAAAACGGCAGTGCCACAATGTGGCATTGCCGTTTTCATGTATATCCGATGCATTGAGTCGTTTACCCCTCATAGGACTGCGGCTGGTAGCCATAGTGCTTGGCAAAAGCTTCATAGTCAACCCATTTCGGGTTGTCAAAGATCCTTGCAGCGTAGAGCTCAAGCGTGTAATGCTCCAGTTCTGCTTTCGTCTTTAACCAATAGGTGTGCTCCTTCTCCCACTCCAGGAGTTTATCGAACAAGTCTTCTTCGTGGCTCCGGACAATGAGCTCACGCACCAAATCGAGCCAGACATCGTTCCTGATGTCTCCAAGATCCGTCTGGATACCATTGCGGTACCCGTACTTCTTATCTCTCCCAGAACCAGAAAGAAGAATCGATTGACCAGTGCTGAAATGTGCGTGTAGATCTTTATGCGTGAGTTGATCTCTGTTAGGAACTGCCGATAGTGAGTCAATAATCGTGCGCGGATACATAGACATACCTCCATTCTGGTAAGTCTTACGGATTAACGGTCGAAAATGCAACAAATCGATCATAATGAGCAAAAAAGGAAAACCGCGCCACACTGTTGTCGCCGTTCTGTGATATAATCGAACTATGTCGAATAATCAATTCCCTTTGGATCAGCCGCATCCGACCATCATCAAAAAACGACCGGATTGACAATGCACATATTATGTAGTATTATTGTAGTGCAAAGGAGGCTTGAACATGGATTCCAACATGACTTTTCGCATTGATTCTGAAGTGAAAGCGCAAATGGCAGCCATCTGTGATGCACTGGGCATGTCAACTTCTACTGCCTTTAATATTTTTGCCAATGCCTTTGTTCGAGCAAAAGGCATGCCTTTTGCTGTCACGATTCAGGAGCCTGTAACAGCTGTGAGCCGCGAAAAAATGCTGGCGGACACCGATCAACTATTGAGCGAGTTCGCTTCTGACTATAAGAGGATGGCAGAATGATTTGGGTTACAGCAGAAGATGTCGTAGCGATTCATAGCCGTATCATTCAAGTTTCTGGTGGCATTGATGGTCTGCGTGATCGTGCTGGATTAGAAGCGGCTATTGCCGCACCCCTTCAATCATTTGGAGGAGAAGATCTTTTTCCAACTGACATAGAGAAAATCGCTCGTATTGGGTTTGGGTTAGCGTCCAATCACGCATTTATCGATGGCAATAAGCGAATTGGCGCCATGGTCACGCAACTGCTACTCAAATGGAATGGATATCAGTTCCAATTGGAGCAGAATGAGCTGGCCGATATGTTCATTGGTATCGCGGATGGCACAAAGGACGAAACGGAGCTTCGGTATTGGATCAACGACCATATTGAATAACGAAAAGGTTGCCTCACGCAATAATGTGAGGCAACCTTTTTGTTAAAGCCGACCTGATTTGACGAAAAAAAGCCGGGCTGTTTTGTCGGATAGCCGGAGTGTTTTGGCTGCATGGCCGAGTTGTTTTGTCATTTTATCGGCTGTTTGATGTGGCAAGCCACATTTCGTCATTTATAAAGGAACAAAACATTAGATTTTTCGTCTATTATCGTGTAAGATATAATAGAACTTGTGTCTATAACGAAAAACGAGGTGGTGTAGTATATGAAAGCACAGTCCAAAACGATAGGAATGGCTATTGGCGTTGTTTTAATAATTGCTATATTTACTGGGGTGGTGTTGAGCAGCCGGGGTCAAGCTATTTCAAGTGAAATTTCGGGAAATTCGGAGGGAGGTGCCGCATTGTCTCTCGCAAACACGGAGGATACAGAAATTATAATAAATGAACTCGCCTCGGAAATTCCCGAAACAGGCTTCTTTGCTTTGGGCCCCGACAACTACCATGAATACACAAAAGAAGAGCTTTTTGATTACTATGGGATTGAATTTGATATTTCAAGTGTTTTCCCCAACATGATTGAGGAGAACACCGGGTCTTATGGCATCTTCAAGTTCAGCGATGGAAGCGATATGCAGGGGCATAATTTCATATGGGCCAACCCTATCGGTAATGAGAAAGTAAGTATAGAAATAATCAAAGACGGAGCACCAAAGTCGGACAATACCCAAGTAACTAACGATAGTGCGCCATTGGCCTCTACAATTTCGGGAGAAAATGTAAATATATTCCGCTTTGACAGTGACGAGCAAAGTGGATATTATGCTGAGTTCGTCCACAAAAGTCTCGGGTTTACAGTCTATGGGTACAACTTCGATAAAGATGATTTTGTCAGGATTCTATCCTACTTAATTTCTTGTTAATGTGTTGCAAACTTTGCGGAATTTGTGATATAATTACTGAACAAATTATACAAGGAGGCTCGTAAAGATGAAAATCGGAAAGAAGTTCCTCTCGTTACTGATGGGAGTTGCGGTGCTTTTGGTTTCGAGTCTGCCCGCATTTGCAGCGGAGGTTGAGACAACAGACTGTGCTTCTGTCTCTTACGACTATGTTACCGAATTTGATGATGGTGGCAAAGACTATGTTTATATCATCGACGGCGTCAAGAACCATTATCTCGTTCCCCCTGATGATTTCGACCCCTTAACCGCAACGGACGAAGAATTGGACCGTTACTGTTTTCCTGACCGTCCAGAAGCAATGGCGTTATCTGATGCGGCCAACAGTGACTACTCAGATTGGTATTCTCTGATGGCCAACTATACTGGTACTCCAGAACCTGAAATCTCAGTTTCCGTTCAGCCCGTCAATCCTGAGCCGACTGCTCCTGTGACGAGAGCAACATCGGCCACTTCCTATAATTGGTCTGGTTATGTTTCCGACCTTGGCGATTCCAGCTCCAAATTTTATACACAGGCCCAAGTGGACTATACCCAGCCGACTATTAGTGCCATTGAGTCTGGGGCAGTTACCTTAAATTCTTATTGGATTGGCTTTGGTGGTTACAATGGTTCTGAGAAGCTGGTTCAGGCTGGTACAAGTACCTATGGGAAGAGTACACACAAAGCATGGTATGAATATCTGAGCGATACTGGCGAATCTGTTTATATGCAGTATATTGACTCATTAACAGTTAGTGCTGGAGACAGTATTCATGTTTACATCACATTCCAGAAAGCTAACAACAAATTTGAATATTATATTGCAAATAACACGACTGGCAAGAGTGCCAGCGGTTATGTAGAACTTGATGCAAGCAAGCAGTTTGATGGAACTACTGTTGAATGGGTTGTTGAGAGGTGTAAATCTGGTGGTTCGTTGACATCTCTTGGGGACTATGGGACGATGACCATGAAAAATTGCAAAGCTACCTTGAACAGTTCCAATACCTGGCTGAACTTGGGCAATCTTTCCAATCTGTACAAGGTGACTATGATTGGGTATGGAGGAAACACATTGAGTAGCCCTGGAAGTATTAGTTCCGGCACACAATTTACCTGCACCTTCAAGGATTATTCTTAAAGCGATTTTCCCATTAAATATGTGTGTAGGTATTCCCTATCTGCCACTTGGTGGGCTACTGGCCTGCCAAGTGGCTTTTTTAGCGGAATAGCGATTGAGAGCAGAATCTCATATTACAATTTACAATGAATTGCGGTTGCGGCGCATTTTCTCATCCTCCTTGTTGATACAGATAGCCATGGGGCTTGTCATCTCCTTGCTGATAGGCACGTTCGGGGTTTGGTTCGTGGCGCATAAGATGGTCATACCGTCCGACCGCCTCGGCGTGACGTTTTATGTGTTGGGGTTCTCCGTGTTGAGCTTTTTCATCAATTTGCTGAGCGTTCCCTATAATGCGTTGATTATAGCCCACGAGCAGATGAAGGCGTTCGCTTACATCAGCATCATCGAGGTGGTCTTGAAGTTGCTGGTGGCCTATTTGTTACTGATCTCCCCTGTCGATAAGCTTTGGCTATACGCCTTGAGCATGGTGTTGGTGGCCTTGATCGTGCGTTTCACCTATGTGCTCTATTGCAAGCGTCATTTTGCGGAGTGCCGTTTCCTGTGGGGCTTCGACAGGCGATTGCTTTCCCGCATGTTCGCTTTTTCTGGTTGGGCGTTCTTGGGGAATGGGGCCATCGTGCTGAAAGACCAAGGAAGCAACGTCCTTTTAAACCTGTTTGGTGGTCCCGCTGTCAATGCCGCACGGGGGATCGCTATGCAAGTCAACGCGGCGGTGTATAGCTTCGTCATGAATTTCATGCAAGCCTCGAATCCGCAAATCACCAAGAACTACGCCTCCGGGAATCTGGAGGCGATGTATTCCCTGATCATCCGGTGCAGCAAGTTCAGCTTTTTTATCATGTTGATGATCTTGTTGCCCCTTTGTGCGGGCGTTGATTATGTGTTGCGGTTGTGGTTGGTCGATGTCCCCGCCCATACGGTGAATTTCGTGGTACTTACCCTTCTGTACTCACTCGTGGAGTGTTTTTTGAACCCCCTTATAACAGGTATGCTGGCACAGGGGAACATAAAATCTTTCGAGATAGGTTTGGCAAGTCTCTATACGGTTAATTTCATGGCTTCGTATGTTTGCTTGAAGCTAGGGATGCCTGTGGAGACGGTTTTTGTGCTGAACATTGTTTTTAAGGCTCTTGTGCTTGTCGTGCTGCTCATCCACTCCAAATTGAAGTTCGCTTTTCCGGTAGCACGTTTTTGCAAGGAATGCTTGTCGTTCTCAT
>ERZ779922.920-NODE-920-length-22889-cov-2.783043_pt1 | contig 22889 bp, 17 predicted proteins | sample MGYA00511544_ERZ779922 | MGnify/ENA primary metagenome ERZ779922 (study PRJEB29588, sample SAMEA2154516) | human gut metagenome | biome: human gut; feature: human-associated habitat; material: faeces | place: Denmark | collected 2008/2010 ... | reverse complement strand
GGATTATACCATTATTACGGCGTACCCAAATACAAGTTGGACCGGAAGATGTTCGGCGTTTTCAAGCAATATCCGTTGGCTCCCATGCTACCGATATTCCGCGGTTTCGATGATGAGTTTTATATGCCGCACAGCCGCCATACGGAGATTCGCCGTGAGGACGTGCTCCGGGTGCCTGGCCTTGAGGTCATTGCCGAATCTCCTCAGTCTGGGGTATGCATGGTCATGGCGCGTGGCGGACGGGAGATTTACGTCACGGGACATGCCGAGTACTCCCCCTATACCTTGGATACGGAATACCGTCGCGATTTGGAGAAAGGCTTGCCGATAGACATGCCGGTGAACTATTACTGTCACAATGTGCCGGAGGAAGGACCGTTGGTGACATGGCGTGCTCATGGAAACCTGTTGTTTTCCAACTGGCTGAATTATTACGTGTATCAGGAAACTCCTTACGATATTAATAGTATCCGATGATCAGACAAAGACCAGTAGAGCTTCTGGCTCCGGCCCGCAACGTGGAATGTGCCATGGCGGCAGTGGACCACGGGGCAGATGCCGTGTATATCGGTGCTTCCCGTTTCGGGGCAAGGGCATCGGCGGGCAATTCCGTGGAGGACATCGCCCGCGTGGTGGAGTATGCCCATACGTTCCGTGTCAAAGTGTACGTCACGGTCAATACGATATTGAAGGACGAGGAACTGCCAGAGACGGAAAGGTTGGTGTGGGAGTTGTATCGCGCCGGAGTGGACGCGCTCATCGTGCAGGACATGGCTTTGCTGGAACTCGACCTTCCGCCCATCCCTTTGCATGCCAGCACGCAGATGGACAACCGTACACCGGAGAAGGTGAAGTTCCTCCAGTTTGGGCTTCAGCCAAGTGGTGTTGGCGCGTGAACTGTCTTTGGCCGAGATTCAGGCCGTGCATGAGGCTTGCGACGTGCCGCTGGAGGTCTTTGTACACGGGGCGCTCTGTGTCAGTTACAGTGGACAGTGCTACGTGTCGCAGCATTGCTTCGGGCGGAGTGCCAATCGGGGAGAGTGCGCCCAGTTCTGCCGGTTGAAGTTCGATATGGTAGACAGCGACGGGCGTATGATAGAACAAGGCCGCCACTTGCTTTCTTTGAAAGACATGAACCGAGGGGCGGATTTGGAACGCTTGTTGGATGCGGGCGTGACTTCGCTGAAAATCGAAGGACGTCTGAAGGACGTGGCATACGTGAAAAACGTGACTGCGTGGTACCGCAGCCGTTTGGACGAAATCTTCAAACGCCGTCCGGAGTACCGCCGGGCTTCATCGGGGCAGGTCTCTTTGGCGTTCACACCCTGTTTGGAGAAAAGTTTCAACCGAGGATTCACCCACTATTTTTTGGACGGAAGAACGCCCGAACCTATCGCCTCGCCCGACACCCCGAAATCTTTGGGTGAATACGTAGGAAAAGTCAAACAATCCGATAAAAACACATTTACGATCGCCGGACTCACTCCCATACACAACGGAGACGGGCTATGCTTCGCCAATAACAAAGGGGAATTCGAGGGGGTACGGTTAAATCGAGTGGAAGGGAACCGAATCTTCCCGGCCTCCCGAATCGAGATAACCCCTCACACGGTTCTGTATCGGAACTTCGATTTCGAGTTTGACAAACGACTCTCCCGTCCTTCCGCCGACAGAAGAATCGATGTAGAGATAACCCTCTATACCGTTCCCGGAGGATATGCCCTTTACATGAAAGACGAATGCGGCAATCACACGACCATACGGGAAGACGCACCCCACGAAACCGCCCGAACCCCTCAGCAAGAAACTCAAAAGAAGCAGCTCGGCAAATTGGGAACGACCGCCTACTCGGCCCTGAAAATAGACATCGACCTGCCCGACAACTTCTTCATACCGGCCTCCGTACTTTCAAAACTCAGGCAAAAAGCGGTCGAATCTCTCGACCGTATCAGACGCATTGCCTACCGAACCGAGAAACGACAAGAGGAAGACAAAACCGTATGTTATCCCCAGACAGAGCTATCTTACCTCGGCAACGTATCTAACCGACTTGCCGAACAATTCTATCGCGAACACGGGGTTACCCGTATAGACCCGGCCTTCGAAATAAAACCTTCGAAGGGAGTTCCCCTCATGTTCACCCGTCACTGTATTCGTTATATGCTGGAAATATGCAAAAAGACCCCCGCCGGCAACAAATTTCCCGACCCCCTCACCCTATTGTATAAAGGACAAAAGCTTCAACTGCATTTCGACTGTACGGCATGTGAAATGACCTTGTACAAAAAAGACATTTTATAGCTCAGTCCTATACATCGTTCAAAAAAGTGGCTATATTTGCAAAACCTTATCATTTCGATACATGACAAAATTCAACACCTATCTCGAAAGTAATGATTTCGACCGATTAAAGCGATTCTTCGAAGAACACGGGGAGCTACAACATTATCGAAAAGGTAATTTTTTTGCAAGACAAGGAGAGTATTCGTCCCAAGCCGCTCTAATCAAAGATGGCACATTCGCCTATACTCACATCGACAATGAAGGAAAGGAACATTACGTGGGGTTTGTCTTCCCCGACGAATTCGTGGCCGATTATACCTCTTTCATGCGACACTCGGCTTCACAGGTGAACATCGTCGCATTGAAACCCTCCACGATATTTTCTGTAAACCGACAAGCATTGCACGATTTCTACAACACCGATATGGAAACCCTACGCTATAACTGCCTCATGGCTGAAAACCTTTACGAAATGGTTTATTCCCGCCTATTGGAAAGTTACTGCAAAACTCCCGAAGAGCGATATCGGAGACTGACAACCCGTTATCCCAAAATAGAACAAGAAATACCGCTGTGTAAAATAGCCTCTTTCTTAAACGTCACCCCCGAAACCATCAGCCATATCCGAAAGAAAATAGTTAAAAATAGCTAATTTTAAGAGGGGGGGTAATTCTTGAATTCATTCAAGAATTTTCTTCTAAATACGTTCTTTTTTTGCAGAATATTTAATACTGCAAAACATGAAAAAGAGAACTTTGCTATTCCTATCGATTCTTGCGACAATCTCCTTTACTTCGACAGCAGAGAACCTACGCGAATCCATAGCGATCGTTCGACCCAATTTCAGTGAAAGTACCCAAACATTCCTTACCGATTTCAGCAAATCGTTACGTAAAGACGGATTCTATGCGGCAGCCGACATTTTGCAAAATTACGGGAAAGGGTCGTTCGGGACCGGATTTGCCTACCGGGATAAACGAGACGGTCGGTTATACATCATCACCAACCGTCATGTGGTAGAACAAGCCGAAACCGTCGATGTCGAATTTTCTTTACCGGGCAACAGTTCCAAAACATTCGCGACATGCCCCGTAGTGGGTGTGCACGATGACTTCGATGTCGCTTTCATCGCTCTGCCGGAAGAGGTCAATATTCCCACGCTCGATATAACAGACAAGAGCATAACCGACGGCACACCCGTATTCAGCGCCGGATTCCCCGCATTGGGAGACAAACCCTCTTGGCAGCTGGGGCAAGGAATCGTATCGAATGCCAGTGCCCAAATCAAATCTCTGACCAACGGAAAAGAACTGCCTTTGGTGCAACACACGGCACAAGTCGATGCCGGCAGTTCCGGCGGGCCCTTACTTATAAGAGATGAAAATGCAGCCGCAGGATTTGCCGTGGTAGGAATCAATACGTGGAAAGCATCCGACCGGGAAAATACCAATTTTGCTATTCCGGTACACGCCATCGACGATTTCCTGAAAAATTATTCCACCGATCCGCAATCTCTGCTTACCCGAACAGAAGTCACGAATAGAGCATCGGCCATGCTCAAAGCAGCCCAATCGTCCTATCAGGCAGTCATGCCATTCGTTTCATATCGGTATGTATCGAACATCTCGGCCAACACGTTTTACGATTTGGTCAATGCAGCCTCCGATGCTGCCACAGATGCCATGAAATCGTGCTTCGAGCAAGGGCAACCGTTGGAGGGTATCCGTATAGGATTGTCCGATATTATCTGTCGCCAGTTCTCCGGGAGAAACTATACTTTTTCGACCGTGGCCGATCTCGATTCCATCGGCAGAACCGCCGAGGCTATATATACCACAGGCAACAAAAACATCTCCACCCGATGGATCATGGAGCAAGGACGCTGGCGGTTGAGCGCTGCGGAAAATATCAAAGCCAGTCGAATCGAGCCTAACGGTATCTCAAAAAGTTACGGATTCGGCACATCGATCTATATAGGGCTCGTTTATCCTTTCAATAATGATGCGTTCGACATGTCGTACAACATAGCGTTCAAACGCACCATACTCACATTCATGACCTACGAAGTCACCGCCTCTCTTCTAAAAGTCAAAACCGAAAAGACAGAATGGGAAGGAGCTAATGAAATCGTAAAGCCCCATTCGCACAATGTCTTCGACCTCGACCTTAATATCGGCGGACAATTACCTGTCAAATGCGGCCCTATCTATCTCGTCCCATATGCCAAAATTTTAGGCGGGCTTTACTTCGGATCCGATTTAACCGGTATCGATTACGGATTCGGAACCGGTGTGGAAATAGCCTACAAGTTCGGTTATCAAAATTATGTATTCGCCAACATAGGTTATATAGGCAAACGCATGAAGCCCTTCGACGACGAGGAATTTCGCCTCAAATCGAAAACTCTTTCAGGATTGGCGTTCTCGATAGGAATAAGTTTTTAACGAATCACTTTATCCAAAACACATACAATATGAAAAAGATTTTATGGCTATGTCCGCTAATGTTGCTGATGATGGCATTCATCGGCTGCGACGACAAAGAAAAAGACGATGACGAAAGTCTGGGTGGTCAATTATCAGAAACCACATGGGCAGCAGAAGTAAAAAAATATCCGTTCCTCACCAATTTCCCGGAGTACGACGGTGAATTGGAAAACCACCGCTACGACGATACCTATGGAATATTACAATATATCATAATGGATTACAAATGTGAAGAATCGCTTAAAACCAAATATTGCGCCAAACTGACAGCTGCCGGATTCGTGGACGAAGACGGTTATGGGATTTATAAAAAGACAACCACAGAATACAAATTAGCAGCTATTATCTCGTACGGAGGAGGCACGTTGGCTCTTAGTTTAAGTGCAGAACCTATCCAATAGAGAAAGAGAAACGCACTCGATCGCTCTCGAAGCATGCGATAAAAAGTCCGATTGAGGTATTTTCAATCGGACTTTTGCTATTTCTATTCCATGAACGAACGACCATCACGAAAAGGTCACCCCATCGCCCCGCTATTTCTCTCCCAAAACACACCGTCCCGGTAGCCCTGAATCGTCTTGTTCCCATCGGCAAGAAGCAGACGCTTCGCCGCCCATAGGCAATACTCTTCGTTAAGCTCTATGCCGCAAAAGTTCCGGTTCAACTTTTTCGCTACGACGGCTGCCGTCCCGCTCCCCATAAAAGGGTCGAAAACAACATCGCCCACCTCCGACGAAGCCAAAATTAATTTGGCATACAACTTCTCCGGCTTTTGTGTAGGATGGTCGGTATTCTCGGGCATAGACCAAAAAGGTATGCTTATATCGTCCCAAAAGTTCGAAGGATAAGTAGAACGAAAATTCCCCTGTTCCGTACACTCCCAGTCTTTCGGTTGTCCGTTCTCCCGATAAGGAGCGATTACCCGGCGTCTCATTTTCACAGCCTCGACATCGAAATAATAATTCTTACGATCCTTCACGGCAAACCAAATATCCTCCATTCCGTTCTTCCAATTATTCCTTGCTCCCCGACCTTTCTCTCTTTGCCAAGTTATTCGGTTAAGGATAGAGAGACCAGCTCTTTCAAGCACAGTTTGCAAAGCCGATGTGGATTTCCAATCGCCACAAAGATAGAGAGAACCGTCCGGCTTCAACTTTTCGCAAACTTTATAAAACCAAGTTTCGAGATAACCGATATAAGCCCCGTTATCCATAGCCTCGAACTTCATGCCATGAAAATCTTTCGTCAGATTATACGGTGGATCGATAATCGCCAAGTCGGCGAAACCGTTCGGGATTCGATCGATAATCGCCAACAAATCGGCATGTATTATTTTATTGAGTACATTTTCTCCCCGCTCGATATCCGATAAAGTCGAGACCAGATCCCTCAACTGTTCCACCTCCTCGCCCGTAACAGACAATGTTCTGTTTCTACCGGCACGTTTCCGTTCTTCCCCTCTCATACTATTCACTCGATATATTTTCCAAATGCGTTATCAAAATCCGGTAAATCGGATTCCGAGACAACAGTCGCGAATTTCCCAAAACGAAAAGCTGACGCCGAGCACGAGTCAACGCAACGTTTAATTTCCGGTCTATCAGTTGTCCCGACTCTTCCGTATAACTCGGCAACCACTCCAATTGCGACTCGTCGTTCACACAGAACGAGTAGATGATGCAATCGTTTTGAGAACCTTGAAACCGCTCCACCGTATCGACACGAATAGTATCGAATGCAGAAATACCGAATTTATCGAGTTCTTGGCGGATTCGAGCTATTTGATGTCTGTATGGAGCAATGATTCCCACCGACCGTTCGTCGAACTCCAACCCGTTACGTTCGTACAATCTATACAAAGCATTTACAATGGCAGCGGTTTTGCAAGCCTCCTCATTATTATATTTTTTCCCGGCACAAAGAGTCTTCGTCGGGAAAAAAGCCGTCCTCTTCGTCGCGATTACTCTTTCCCACTTATCATCGCCCATATTCGTAAAAGGCAGTAAAGATATTTGATGGGGGGCATTTCCATCGCGCAACGCCCCTTTATAAAAATAAGTATTGGCAAACGATGCAATATCGGGATGCATTCGCCATTGGCAATCGAGCATATCGGCAAAAGGAGAACCTTCGGGCAATCGCCGGTACAGCCGCTCGAATAAAGAAATACGACAATCGACAAACCCGGCCGAACGCAACCGTTCATCGGTGATAACAGACTCTTCCGCAGACTGCACGACAACGGCGGGCAACTGTTTATGGTCTCCTATCAAAATAAATTTACCTATGGCATCCCGTCCCGTAGGTGTCTTGGCAGATAACAGCCCTACGAGTTGAGGTTCCAATATCTGTGAAGCCTCATCGACAATAGCCACATCGAATCGTTTCAGATTAAAAAGCTCCATCTTCCCCGACAAAGAAGACAAGGTAGCCACAAACACGCGGCAAGAGTGTATCGAACGGTTCGCCTCCTCCCTATTCCGACATTGCTTCATGCGCTCGGACAACAAGTGAGAACGGTATGCGACATCACATGAAAGAGTCTGTCCTACCCGAATATAATCATCGACCTCACCTATCGTTTCCAACTTATCGCAGATTTCATCTACCGCACGGTTGGTAAAAGCCACCAATAAAATCTGGTACTCCGGAATAGCCAAAAACTCCCTCACCATATTCCGCAACGCCACCGAAGTTTTTCCTGTTCCCGGAGGCCCGACCAACAGAAAATAATCCTCGGCTTGCAGAGCTTTTAATAAAATACGGGATAAATCGGGACTGTCATATTCATAGGACAATCGACGAGACATATTTCGGACTGGCGACTCTCCCGCCTCGCCGACCAACAAACCCCTGCGATGCGGAGAGGCATCCAACATCGCATACAAACCTTTGTACTGTAACAAAAACGAAGAATCTACATAATCGTGTTCTACCGCATAACAAGAAGCTATCGGCAATGCCTCGGCATACGATTGGTTATCCCGTAATCTCAACACGACACGGTCGGCCGTCATAGAAGCGATCGTCGCCTTGAAAACTTGTCGGGTAGATACTCTATCGGCATCGGTATCGCACACATAGAACAAAACAATATCACCCAGTCTGAAATCGGGAGACGGCGTATTTCCCGGCAAAATAAATTCGACTTCGGGAATATCTTCCGCCGCACAATTTCGAACCAACCGCAGTCCTGAAAACATATAGCCTTCCCTCTCTTTTTCGTCCCGAGTCATTCGCCACAAAGAAGCAACGCCGGATATTCCGCTACCCGAAGGATAGCCGATTTTCGACAAATAATGTTCTCGCGAAACAAACGCATAAAACCGATAGAAATATCGCAGAGCCAAATCGTTATCGTCTCGTCGCTCCAATCTCCTGCGGCCACAGTCTATCTCGGGACGAATATACCGCTCGGTAAACAGACTGGGTCGGGGAATGAGGTTATCGGCGGTCAGCCGACTTACCAACCATTCAGCCTGTACATATCCATATCGAGATATATCCCGTTCGACAGACACAATTTTATTCCTCAAATTCAAAAGTTTCTGCAATTCCCTCGTCGATGTTTTCACCGGACGCAAGCAACCTTCCGGGTTCAAATTTCGAGAATATAACAAATAGAAATGCTGGTTTTCCAATTTTACACTAAGTACACTTTGTATCATCGACTGATACAAAGCACACTGAGCCCGATGTGGGAACGACACTTTCGACAAATCGTTTTCGGGATAAGGCGGGCGGCCGGCTTTCAACTCAATACCACAGAGGCCGTTTTCCACTTGTAAAAAATCGAGACGGCCCTGCAATCCCAAAGCCTCACAGATAAAAGAAGGTTCGACCATCGCTTTTCGGCGGTCTATTCCCAAAGCAGAAAAATCCGTACTCAGAATACGTTTCAATGTCTCGAATTGACTATGGAGATTCTGAAAAAATCTTCTATCTACCGACTTTGCCGAGACAAATTCTATCGGGTAACGAGCAAAAATTTTCGGCATTAAGGAATCGAAAGTTACACTCCGAAAATCTTTCGCCGTTATCAATTCATCAAAAATCAAATTAACGGCATTACCCAACAAAATAGAATCCGTTATCGTCTTGGGACGTATACGATTCCAAAAATAACGTTGCCAACACGTTCCATATTCCTGCACACACTCGGCTAACGCACTGGCATCAACCAAATAATCGGGTTCCAATATAAGAAAACGAGGGAGCAATCCGCCATCGACTATAATAACGTCTACCAAATTCAATTTAGAACCGGGTTCCAACAAGCACAAGATTTCGTCGAATTCACTATTCACCCCGTCCCGATGAATCCACACCGGCATTTCCCCGAGTAAAGAGGGAGCCGCAACACGAACCCGCAATTCATTTTCTCCCGCACAGATTACCTCTGCGGTAATACGACGAAACGAATCGTGTGTATCCTCCTTTACTTCCGAGCTGTGCATCTCCTCCTTTATTCTTCTATATAATATTACCGATTTTTATTTCAGTACAAAAATACCCATTCGACCCCACCAGCCCAAATAAATACGATCTATTTTATCGTGAATTCTTTTGCGATAAAATAGGCTTAGTCTATAATTAGCGGGCATTGTCTTTGTATATTCCATCGCTATGCGACACAGGGGGAAGGAATAAATTCTGATTTTACAAAAAAAGCGCAATCTTTTCAGATTGCGCTCCAAAGAATCTATTGTAAATCTAAATACAAAGAGTCTTGTGAAATTTAAGCTCTCGGACGAGCTTCTTTAATGACCAATGCACGACCGGCAAATTCTTTACCAGACAATTCTTCGATCGCCCGTTTGGCAGCTTCGTCATCAGACATCTCGGCAAAGCCGAAACCTTTTGAGCGACCAGATTCACGATCCACGATAATTTTTACCGAATCGATTGCACCAAAACCTTCCAATAAGGTTTGAAGGTCTTGTTCTTTAACCCCATAATTGAGGTTTCCAAGATAAATGTTCATAAGAAAAAAATAAATGAATAAAATTAAAACTTCCGCATCGGATACTCTTATGAACTTAAAAATAAATAATCTCCCGTTTTTTCACAGAAGAGAATCTCTGTGTAAGCACATATAGCTTCGATACGGGAGCAAATTAAAGTATAATTTTCGGATATATCATCTATTTTCCCAATTATTTTTACAGAAATCTCATTTCTTGGGAAAATATATCAATCATTCACTTATTACCGAACAAGGCTCGCATTCTGTTTCTTATAAAAATTTTACGGAATATAGTGTAGACTTTGCAAGACAGCCCTGATCTTCTCATAAGTCGTAATACGGGTAGGGACAAGTGGCAATCGTAATTTATTCTCGATATATCCCATAGCATTCAACAAGCATTTAACTCCGGCCGGATTTCCATCGACAAACAATAGGCTGAACAATTCTGTGAAGCGATGATGAATAGACAAAGCATTGTGAAAATCTCCGTTCAACGCTAATCTCACCATCTTGCTGAACTCTTTCGGGAAAGCATTCCCGATAACAGAAATCACTCCTACGGCTCCCAAAGTCAACAACGGGAAAGTAATACCATCGTCTCCCGAAATGACCATAAAATCGGCAGGCTTATTTTTAATAATATCGTCCATCTGAGTGATATTTCCAGACGCTTCCTTGATGGCGACTATATTAGGATATTCTTTGGCAAGGCGCAATGTCGTTTCGGCATTCATGTTCACGCCGGTACGCCCCGGAACATTATATAAAATAACCGGCAATTTAGACGCCTGAGCGATTGCACTATAATGCTGATATATTCCCTCTTGGGAGGGCTTATTATAATAAGGAACCACCGATAAAATGGCATCATAACCCGAAAAATCGTCTTTTTTCAAATGGTCTATAATACCCCTCGTATTATTTCCACCTAACCCGAGGACAAGAGGAATACGCCCCTTCGTACGTTCTACTACAAATCTTTTTATCTCCGTTTTTTCTTCTTCGGTCAATGTAGGGGTTTCGGCAGTAGTTCCCAACACGACAAGATAATCGGTTCCATTTTGTATCAAATATTCAATAAGTCGCGAAAGGGCTTCGAAGTCGATACTTTCGTCTTCTTTGAAAGGCGTGATAAGTGCCACTCCCATTCCGCTTAAATTGATTCTCGCCATAGTTTTATATCCTCTTAAATATCGATTCCAAAATTACAGATTATTCTCTTTCACACCAATTTTCTTCCAATAAAAAAGAGCACTCTGTAACAATTCGCCGGCATTCGGTTTCGACCTACCTACTTCGGTATCACCATCTTCGGCTACTCCTCCCCGGGGAGACGACTCCGGCAAAAGAATTTGCAAATTGAACGGATTGCTTTCTCCTTTGGGTACTCCTATTTTAAAAATAGACCGGGAACGTACGGCCAAATATAATAAAGGTAAGGATTTAGAAATCGACACATCGATCAACACATCTCCATCGTTATCGTCAAAATTTCTCAGGAAAGCCCGAGTCGGTCTTTTTAACAACCAACAAGTCTGCAAAACAAGTATCGGACTGCATTCGGGAACCTCTACCGATACCTTGTCTTTGCGATGTGTATCTATAACCAACGTGACATCAATACCCGCCCGAACCATCTCCTGAATACCGGGAAGAAGAGATTGAACATCTTTGCCCTGAGCCATCAATACCAAACGCTTGGCCCCTCCGAAAGGGCAAAACCCATCGCTCTGTCTTCCTTTTAGCTGACGCTTGATCGCCCATTTAGTAATAAACGAAAATAACATGGATTATCTATTTATTGAATCATCTCCAAAAACTCTTCTTCGGATAAAATCCGAACTCCTAATTTTCTCGCCTTTTCAAGTTTAGCCGGGCCCATATTCTCGCCTGCCAGAATATATGTCGTTTTACCCGATACGGAACCCGTATTCATACCTCCGTGCTGTTCGATAAGAGCTTTATATTCATCACGGGAATGATGGGTAAACGTGCCACTGATAACGATTGTCGCACCGGATAACTTGTCGGTTCTCTCCGAAAGTCGCTCTTCGGTAATTTGCATCTGCACTCCATATTGCCTCAACCGTTCTACGAAACGGAGATTATCCTCATCAGAGAAATAAGCTACGACACTTTGAGCGATACGCACCCCTATGTCTCCTATCCGAATCAAGTCCTCGGTAGTCGCCTCGATAATACGGTCTATCGAATGAAGTGCCAACGCCAACTTCTTGGCGACCGTTTCGCCCACGTAACGAATGCCCAATGCGAATAATACCCTCTCGAACGGAACGGAACAAGACTGTTTCACCGCATCGACGATATTTTGTGCCGATCGCTCTCCCATACGTTCCAAACCGGCTATCACATCGGGTTGTAAAGTATACAAGTCCGAAGCATCTCTCACCAAGCCCAAACTATAAAACTGACCTATCGTTTCACTTCCGAGACCTTCGATATTCATTGCCTTGCGACTGATAAAGTGCTCTATCCGCCCTTTAATCTGCGGAGGACAACCTTTTTCGTTCGGGCAAAACCATGCAGCCTCTCCCTCGATACGTTTCAGCGGAGTTCCACATTCGGGACATGCACGAATGAAACGTACTTTTTCTCCTATCAGTAAACGAGCAGAGGTATCTACCGCTGTAATTTTAGGAATAATTTCGCCTCCTTTCTCCACAAAAACCATATCTCCGATGTGCAAATCGAGAGCGTTTATAATATCTTCATTGTGCAAAGTCGCCCTCTTGACAATAGTACCCGACAACAATACCGGATCGAGATTGGCGACAGGAGTGACGGTTCCGGTACGTCCCACTTGGTAAGACACAGAATTCAATCGCGTAAGGGCTTTTTCTGCTTGGAACTTATAGGCTATCGCCCAACGCGGAGATTTTGCCGTATATCCCAAATTCTTCTGTTGCCGCAATGAGTTTACTTTAAATACCATTCCATCGGTAGCGACGGGAAGATTCTTCCGCTCCATGTCCCAATAATTGATATACTCTTTCACCTCTTCTACGGAGTGAAGTTTGCGAACGGCATCCGAAACTTTAAATCCCCACGACCGAGCATATTGTAAATTTTCATAATGCGTATCGGCCGGTAAATTTTCGCCCAACAGATAATACAGATAAGCATCGAGCCCCCGCGCCGCTACCACAGCCGAGTTTTGTGATTTCAACGTTCCCGCCGCCGCATTGCGAGGATTGGCAAACAAAGGCTCCTCCTGTTCCTCTCGCTCTTTGTTCAAAGCATCGAAAACAGCCCAAGGCATCAATATCTCACCCCTTATCTCGAACGAATCGGGATAGTCGTTGCCTCGCAACTGCAAAGGGATACTGCGGATTGTTTTCACATTCTCGGTAACGTCATCGCCTCGCGTACCGTCTCCACGAGTAACCGCCCGCACCAATCTACCTCCTTCATAAATCAACGATATGGAAGTTCCGTCATATTTCAGTTCACCCACCAATTCAAAATCCTCTCCCATCAATCCCGAACGAACCCGTTCGTAAAATGCCGATACTTCTTCTATCGAATAGGTATTGCTCAACGACAACATCGGGTAACGATGTTCCACTTGGGAAAAAGATCGATTTATATCGTTCCCGACACGCTGCGTCGGTGAATTGGGATCAAAATACTGTGGAAAAGTCTCTTCCAACCCTTGCAATTCATGCATCATTTCATCGAATGTACGATCATCGATCGTGGGAGCGTTCAACACATAATAATTATAATTATGCTCATCGAGTTCCCGACGTAAACGCTCTATCTTTTCTTGGGGAGATTCCATAGGGACATTAGGTTTTGTTTTGGGCAAATATAGTGAAAGTTGAGTGCAGAGACAAGAGGAAATCATATTTCCAACTTGGCTATGCTGAAACGAATCCTATCACAAATATAGTGAAAGGCGAGCGCAGAGGCAAGTATTCGAAGATACTTCCGCTCGGTAAGACGAAATTAAAGCAAGCTTTATTTTGCTCGGCTCTCGCTTATTTGTATCTTTGCATTAGAATGCAAAAGAGGGAAAATGTTACAGTCGAAATCATTGTGTGGAGTCACTTTACAGTATAACATCGAAGGAGACGGTTATCCGGTTATCCTCATGCACGGCTGGGGGTGCAACCACACGACCGTGCAGTCGATAGAACGACTGCTATCATCTCATTTCAAGGTATACAATCTCGACTTTCCCGGATTCGGCGGAAGTAGCACTCCGCCCTCGATATGGGGCGTGGAAGAATATACGCAAATGCTCGAAGCGTTCGTAAAAGACGAAAATATAGAAGCCCCAATTCTTATCGGGCACTCTTTCGGGGGACGGGTATCTATCTTATACGCCTCACGAAACAAAACCCATAAAGTTATTTTGGTCGACGCTGCCGGGATTAAGCCCAAACGCCCATTAAAATACTACCTGAAAGTCTACTCGTTCAAACTATGGAAAAAAGTCTTACCACTTGTAATCGGGAAAAAACAAGCTGAAAAAACAATCGAGAATTATCGCCGCAAATCGGGTTCGGCAGACTATAATGCGTTGACAGGTATCATGCGTAATATAATGGTAAAAGTTGTCAACGAAGACCTTAAAGCGGTTTTGCCGAAAATCCAGTGTCCCGTTCTTCTTCTATGGGGAAAAAACGACACCGCCACCCCATTGCGAGATGCCCGCATCATGGAGAAACTGATTCCCGATGCCGGGCTGGTAGCATTCGACGATGCCGGGCATTACAGCTTCCTCGACAAGCCCTACGAATTTAACACCGTCTTACAAAACTTTTTACAAGACGACATAAAAAGAAAATCATGAACGAAATACTCACTCTCGTCACATTCCTTGCACTGCTCTTTTATACAGGAATAGAGATGAAATTCCAGTTGCAAATGTTGCAACAAAATTCCTACCGAAACGACCGATACAACCGTTGGTTAAAAGGAGAGTCTTTTGCCACCATATCCCGTTTGACCGATTTGTTTCTATTGCTGCTGTTGTCGACCAACTTCCTGCCGACATTCGTACAAATCGTCACGATTACAGTGGTCTTGACAAAAAGCGTAAAAGGTTTACAAACCAAATATAAAAAACCTTTGGTTTTCACCAAACGAGCTACCCGCTTATACATCGCCGCATTGTCGCTCTCGCTTCTCGTCGCAGGACTCGCAGCCGGCTTAACGACTCTTTCCAACGGTAGCAGAGCCTTATTGGCGATAGCTATCTTAGCCCCCTATTTCATGATGACTGCCAACATCATCATGCAACCTGTCGAGAAGCGAATCAACCGAAAATATTACGACGAAGCGAAACAGATTCTCTCCCAAATGCAAGACTTAACTGTCATAGGCATTACCGGGAGCTACGGGAAAACCAGTACCAAGCACTACCTTTACCGCATACTTTGCGAGCGATACAACGTGTTAATGACTCCCGGCAGTTTTAATACGCCTATGGGGGTAATCCGCACCATACGGGAACAAATGAAGCCCTACCACAACATTTTCATCTGCGAAATGGGGGCTAAACAGATCGGTGATATCAAAGAAATATGTGATCTCGTCGCACCTCAAATAGGTATTATCACCGCCGTGGGTGAACAGCATCTCGAATCGTTCAAAACGATCGGGAATGTACAACGTACCAAATTCGAACTGGTCGACGCTTTACCCGGCTCGGGATTGGCCGTTATCAACAACGACTTCCCCTATATAGCCAATCGGCCGGTCGAAAACGTCCCCGTGAAACGCTATACGATAGCCGATACCGGTGCAGACTACCATATCGAGGATATTCGCTACGATACAGATGCCACCCGATTTACTGTGGTAGGCGATGGAGAACGCATAGAACTGAGCACGCAACTCATCGGCGAGTGCAACCTCTCCAACCTCATGGCGGCAGTTATCACGGCTCGCCATTTGCAAGTGCCTGTTCCCTCGATACAATATGGAGTGAGCCGAATCGAACAGGTGGAACATCGCTTGAACATGAAGCGGACACCGGGTGGAATTTCCATTATCGACGATGCCTTCAACTCCAATCCCGATGGCGCTCGCATGGCTCTCGACGTACTCCGGCGCATGACACAGGGAAAACGCATCATCATCACACCGGGTATGATCGAGTTGGGTGAAAAACAAGTTGAGTATAACTACATTTTGGGCAAGCAGATAGCCGAAGTATGTGATTACGTCATGGTAGTAGGCAGATACAATCGAGAGGCTATTCTGAAAGGATTGCAAGAAAAGAATTATCCGGAAGACAAAGTTTTCGTTGCCGACACTTTTGCCGACGCACAAGCCCGGCTCGCACAAATCGCACAACCGGGCGACACCGTCCTTTATGAAAACGACCTGCCCGATACGTTCAAATAAATTCCGATCATTATCACAAACCAGATATACAGTTTATCACAAAAAATTATGAAAACTACCGTAGGTGTTTTTTTCGGAGGCCGCTCCACCGAGCACGAAATCTCCGTTATCTCGGCTCTCCAAGCCATCAATGCTTTTAATAAAGAGAAATACGAAATCATACCCATATACATCACCAAACAAGGACGTTGGTTCAGCGGCGATGCCCTGCTCGAAGTAAAAAACTATCGCGACATGGCTGCCCTGCAAAACATGTGCGCCGAGGTTTACATGATTCCCGAATACGGCGACTACAACCTATACCGTAAAAAAAGAGCCCTTTTCGGGAACAATATATGGGCAAAACTCGACGTAGTCATTCCCGTACTGCACGGCAGTAACGGCGAGGACGGTATATTCGAGGGCGTACTCGAATCCATAGGCATACCCTATGCCGGTTGCAACACACTCTCCTCGGCCAACGGCATGGACAAGATAACCATGAAGATGATTATGGAAAAGAGCGGTATCCCCATCGTCGATTACGTATGGTTCACCGACAAACAATGGTTCGCCCAACGCGATAAGCTCATCGAGGGAATCGAGACCCGATTGGGATATCCCGTCATCGTGAAACCTGCCAATTTAGGTTCGAGCGTAGGTATCTCGCATGCCGATAATCGTGAAGAGCTCATCGCCAAAGTAGATGTCGCCGAAAAATACTCTACCCGTATCGTTATCGAAGATATGGTCGAAGAACTGAAAGAAATCAACTGCTCGGTATTGGGCGACTGCGACGACTACCGTACCTCGGTATGCGAGGAGCCTATCAAAAGCGGCGATATTCTCACTTACGAAGACAAATACATGGGTGGAGGCAAATCCAACAAAGGCATGCAAGCCACACAAAAACGTATTCCCGCCGACCTCTCTCCTGAAGATACCGCACGGGTACAATTCCTTGCCGGCGAAACGTTTCGGGTACTGTCTTGCCACGGGGTCGCCCGTGTCGATTTCATGATCGACGGTAAAAGCGGCGACATCTATGTAAACGAAATCAACACCATTCCCGGTTCCCTCTCGTTCTACCTGTGGGAAGCCTCCGGCATACGCTTCGACCAGCTTATGGACAAATTGGTAGACCTCGCCTTGAAACGCAAACGCGAGTCTTCCATGAAGACCGTTAGCTACGACCAAAACATTTTCAACCTCGGCAAAGGGCTGAAAGGTGGGAAAATGGGCGCAAAACAACCATAAAGAGACAGCCACAAAGCTAACTGATATACAAGTAATTGATTATTCTCTCTTGCCACGTCCCGTAGTATTACGAGGTTCTGTGTAAGCGGTATAGAGAAAAACAGCGAAGAAATAGAAAAGCTGAAAAAGATAATATGTTTACTTGAAGAGTTTACCTCCTCGCCCTATGGGCACTTCCTCCCTATATTTCTTCGGAAACACCCCGTAATGCCACGGGACACGGCAGGGGAAATGGGCTAAATACGCTTCGAACATTTTTTAAAACTCTTCCCCTGTGTTTTGCTCAACAAAATATAGGGGAGGTGGCACGAAGTGACGGAGGGGTTGAAAACGACATTTCACCTGCCTGTTTATATCGGACATATCCCTGCTCTCCTGCCGTGTCCCGTAGCATTGCGGGGAGCTGTGTTAGCGATATATAGAGAGGGGAGGGAAATAATCCATTTACAACCTCGAAAAGAGACAAAAGCCACTACCCCCATAAAACAAAAGCGGCGAACCTCCCGACCCGCCGCTTCTTCTATAAAAAACAAATTGATCATTCCATAAGTTTGCGGTAGCGCACCCGATGTGGTTCCACATCGCCCATACGCTTTTTCTTATTCTCCTCGTATTCCGAATAAGAACCCTCGAAATAGAATACTTTCGAATCGCCTTCGAAAGCGAGTATGTGCGTACAGATACGGTCGAGAAACCAGCGGTCGTGAGAAATTACAACGGCACAACCGGCAAAATTTTCAAGACCTTCTTCCAACGCCCGCAAAGTGTTTACATCGATGTCGTTGGTAGGTTCGTCGAGCAAGAGTACATTACCCTCCTCTTTCAAAGCCATAGCCAAATGCAGACGATTACGTTCTCCGCCGGAAAGCAATCTGATGAGTTTCTCCTGATCGGCTCCCGTAAAATTGAAGCGGGAGAGGTAGGCACGAGCGTTCATATCCCGACCACCCATGCGGAACGTTTCGAGTCCGCCCGAAACGACTTGATAGACCGTCTTGGCAGGGTCTATATCTTTGTGGGTCTGGTCCACATAAGCGATCTTCACGGTCTCGCCCACTTCGAAAGTTCCTTTGTCGCAAGCCTCCTGTCCCATAATCAGTTTGAACAGCGTGGTTTTTCCGGCTCCATTCGGTCCTATCACGCCCACGATACCATTGGGAGGCAATACGAAATCGAGATTATCGAAAAGCAATTTGTCACCAAAAGCCTTAGCGACTCCGTGAGCCTCAATAACCTTGTTACCTAGACGAGGCCCGTTGGGAATAAAGATTTCGAGTTTTTCCTCTCGTTCCTTTTGGTCTTCATTCAATAGCTTATCGTACGAGTTCAAGCGGGCTTTACCTTTCGACTGTCGGGCTTTGGGAGCCATACGAACCCATTCCAATTCCCGTTCGAGAGTCTTACGCCGCTTGCTCGCCTGTTTCTCCTCCATCTCCATACGTTTGGTTTTCTGTTCCAGCCACGAGGTATAATTTCCCTGCCAGGGAATACCTTCGCCCCGATCGAGTTCGAGAATCCACCCGGCCACGTGGTCGAGGAAATAACGGTCGTGGGTAATGGCAATAACCGTACCGGGATATTGCTGCAAATGCTGTTCCAACCAATCGATCGACTCGGCATCGAGGTGGTTGGTAGGTTCGTCGAGTAACAAAATATCAGGCTGTTGCAACAACAGACGGCACAATGCCACCCGACGACGCTCTCCTCCCGAAAGGAATTTTACGAGTTGATCCTCAGGCGGACAGCGAAGCGCATCCATCGCCCGTTCCAATTTATTGTCTATGTTCCACGCATCAGAGGCATCGATGTGATCTTGCAATTCGGCTTGACGAGCGATCAAAGCCTCCATCTTGTCCGGGTTTTCGAGTACGTCGGGATCACCGAACGACTCGTTTACCTTTTCATATTCTGCCAGTAAGTCGAGAATAGGTTGCACCCCTTCTTGTACGACCTCTTTTACTGTTTTTTCAGGGTCGAGTTTGGGCTCCTGTTCGAGATACCCCACCGAATACCCCGGCGAGAATACCACTTCGCCCTGATACGATTTCTCCACTCCGGCAATAATCTTCAACAACGTAGACTTACCCGACCCGTTGAGACCGATAATACCAATTTTCGCCCCGTAAAAAAACGAGAGATAAATATCTTTGAGCACTTGTTTATGCGGAGGGAACATCTTGCTCACCCCCACCATCGAGAATATGATTTTTTTATCGTCTGCCATATAAAAAAGATAGAATTAAAGAGTAAAACTTATTTTTTCAAGGGAGTCGCTTTCACGCGATAGTCGCAGCGTACTTTCCCTTTAATGATATTGGTCAACTTCGATTTTATCAATTGCTTGCGAATGGGCGAGATTCGGTCGATAAAGACCTTCCCTTCCAAATGGTCGTATTCGTGTTGAACCACTCGTGCAAGATACCCCTCGATAACCTCGTCGTGAGGTTGAAAATTCTCATCGAGCCATTTCAACCTAATCTTCTCGATACGGGGAACCGGCTCGTGAATACCGGGCAGACTGAGACAGCCCTCCTCCCGGGTCTCCTTCGACCCGTCCTCCAATACTTCGAGAACCGGATTTATCAAGGTCAGCTTCACATCGGCGCACTCGGGAAAATACTCGGCCATAGGATTTACATCGATAACGATCAACCGGATAGAAAGTCCTATCTGCGGAGCTGCCAGCCCGATACCTTCGGTAGCATACATCGTCTCATACATATTTTCAATCAGCTCTTTCAGCTGAGGGTAAGAAGCATCGATCTCTTCGGTCTCCTTACGAATTACGGGATGCCCGTAAAGATAAACAGGTAGTACCATATCTTATTGTTTTTTACTTTCCAAATAATCCCTCAGAATTATCGTCGCACTTATCTCATCAACCAGCTCCTTATTTCGCCGAGCCATTTTGGACAAGCCTCCGTCGATCATCGCCCGATGAGCCAAAACCGAAGTGAACCGCTCGTCAAAAAACTCTATCGGCACATTGGGAAAAAGTTTTCTGAACCGATTGACAAAAGGGGTTATATAGCGCATACTCTCGGACGGCTGGTTATTCATCTGCCGTGGCAGCCCCACGACGACCCGTTCGACCGACTCTCGCTGCATATACTGCGTGAGAAAATCGATCAACTGCGACGATGCCACGGTTGTCAATCCGTTTGCTATAATTTGCAACGGATCTGTCACCGCTATGCCCGTACGCTTTCTTCCGTAATCTATTGAAAGAATCCTTGCCATATTAGAGTACAAAGATACGTATAAGCGGGAGCAGAGCAAAACAAAGCTCGCTTTAATTTTATTCGGCCGAGCGGAAGTATCTTCGAGTTTCAACTTAAAGATAGCAAAAGGTGAGTGCAGAGGTCAAATAAATTTGGCGGTGCACTCACTTATGCGTATATTTGAACCATATTTTATTCCACGCCACTAATACCCCCCAAATAAGGATTCGTTATGATTTCTTACGAATGAATGTGCATCGAACCGATCATATTAACATAACACCTGATAAGATGAACAAATTTTCTGTCATTTTCAAATTATCTTTCATCAACACTATCTTTTTTTATCTACCCGTTCTCGCAAACAATTCTCCCGTAGATTACGTAAACACTCTCGTAGGGACCCAATCGAAATTCGAACTATCCACCGGAAATACCTATCCAGCTATTGCAATGCCGTGGGGTATGAACTTCTGGACTCCGCAAACCGGAGATATGGGCGACGGTTGGACATATACATACAATGCCGACAAAATAAAAGGGTTCAAACAGACCCACCAACCCAGTCCCTGGATGAACGATTACGGGCAATTCGCCCTTATGCCGGTAACCGGAGGAGTCGTGTTCGAACAGAACCAACGAGCCAGTTGGTTCTCTCATAAAGCCGAGATAGCTAAACCTTACTATTATAAAGTATATTTGGCCGACCATGATGTCACCACAGAAATGACGGTAACGGAACGAGCCTCTTTATTCCGCTTCACATTTCCCGAGGAGCAAAATTCATATGTTATCGTCGACGCTTTCGACAAGGGCTCTTATATAAAAATCATACCCGAAGAGAATAAAATCATCGGATATTCCACCCGGAATTCGGGGGGCGTTCCCGAAAATTTCAAGAACTATTTTATCATTGTTTTCGACAAACCGTTTCAATTCACCGCCGTGGCTCTCGACAATGCCATCAAGACCAACCAAACCGAAATCGAAGGAAACCATACAGGCGGTATTATCGGTTTCTCCACACACAAAGGAGAACAAATACACGCACGAGTAGCCTCGTCTTTCATCAGTTTCGAGCAGGCGGAATTGAATTTGCAGGAACTCGGCGATGGAGATTTCGACCGTTTAACAGAAAAAGGAAAGAACCGTTGGAACGAAATATTATCCAAAATTGAAATTAAAGACAACGACATCGACAATTTGCGTACGTTTTATTCCTGTTTATACCGGTCGGTTCTTTTTCCACGAGCATTTTACGAAATAAATGCCGAGGGTGAAACCATTCATTACAGCCCTTACAATGGACAAGTATTACCCGGCTACCTATTTACCGACACCGGATTCTGGGATACCTTCCGCTCTCTATTCCCGCTGTTAAACCTAATATATCCCTCGATGAACGAAAAAATGCAAGAGGGATTGGTCAACACCTATAAAGAAAGTGGATTTTTACCCGAATGGGCCAGCCCGGGACATCGGGATTGTATGGTTGGAAACAACTCGGCCTCGGTTGTCGCCGATGCCTATATCAAAGGCTTGCAAGACTATGACATAGAACTGTTATGGGAGGCTTTGAAACATGGAGCGAACGACCAACTGAAAGGCACGGCATCGGGAAGAGTCGCTTTCGAAGCGTACAACCGGCTGGGATATGTACCCAACAATATCGGTGTGGGGCAAAATGTCGCTCGTACATTGGAATATGCCTATAACGACTGGTGCATTTATACCCTCGGTAAGAAATTGGGAAAACCCGATAGCGAAATAGAGATTTATAAACAGCGAAGCCTAAACTATAAAAATGTATACAACCCGTCGGAAAAACTCATGGTCGGGAAAGACGATCGGGGAAAATTCAATCTTCGTTTCAGCGCCACGGATTGGAGCGGCGATTTTTGCGAAGGGAACAGTTGGCATTGGAGTTTCTGCGTGTTCCACGACCCGCAAGGGCTCATAGACTTGATGGGGGGCAACGAAGCATTCAACCACATGATGGACTCGGTTTTCGTCATACCCAGCTACTTAGGAATCAAAAGCCGGGGAGTCATACATGAAATGAGGGAAATGCAAGTGATGAACATGGGACAATATGCCCACGGCAATCAGCCCATACAACACATGGTATATCTGTATAACTACTCGGGGGAACCGTGGAAAGCGCAATATCGGGTGAGGGATATCATGGAAAAACTCTACTCCGCCACTCCCGACGGATATTGTGGTGACGAAGACAACGGACAAACCTCGGCTTGGTACATATTCTCGGCTCTCGGATTCTATCCTGTCTGCCCCGGATCCGACCAATATATTATA
>ERZ779922.885-NODE-885-length-23399-cov-2.931246_pt1 | contig 23399 bp, 20 predicted proteins | sample MGYA00511544_ERZ779922 | MGnify/ENA primary metagenome ERZ779922 (study PRJEB29588, sample SAMEA2154516) | human gut metagenome | biome: human gut; feature: human-associated habitat; material: faeces | place: Denmark | collected 2008/2010 ... | reverse complement strand
GGTTTTATTTACTGCCAGGGCCGCTTAGGCACTGGAAAAATTAACGAACTATTGTTTAGAAGAGATAGGCGACACCGATGTTGAACTGGCTCCTGTGACGGGTTATGTCGCCGTCACCGGTGTAACGGTTCACGAGACCGTAGTCATAGCCGACATTGAAGCGTACCATGTCGAAGAACTCGACCGCCACACCGCCGCCGAGCATGACATCGAAACGTCCGTAGTGATAGTCGTCACCATAGTTGTTGATCTTGGTGTCCTTTGAGAAACCGGCGATGGATCCCTTCACCTTGGTGTCGGAAGCAATACCATAAGCCAGCGAAGGACCGGCGTAGACCCTGCCGACAATGCCGTCTGCGAAGGTAAGGCCCGCATTGAACATCACAGGGATGGAAAGATAGTGTTCTGTAACGTCAACATTAGTGTTGATGCCGAAATAGCTGTCCGCATCACTCTTGGTAGCTAGACCATAGTACAGTCCCGGAGCCACGCCAAAAGAACCGGCAAGGTTTATGTTATAGGATCCGCCTACATAGAAGCCGTTCAGATTAGTGGTCTTGGTCGTGCTGCCGGACTTTACCTTGTCCGTAGAGTTAAGGTAGCCGATGCCGAGTGATGGCTGCGCGATGGCAGCGGTTCCGATAAGCATCATTGATGCCGCAAGGATGGATGAAAAAACTCTTTTCATAATAAATTAAACTTAAAGTAGTTATAATCTTCATAACTAGCAGGCTATAAATGCGGCGCCGTGAGACATGATCCTGAGCGCCCGCCGGGCCATGCAATAGAATACAAGCATATCAAAAATTAGTCCAAACGATAACTCCGGCGTGGTCAAATCTACAGAAAACACGCCACCGAGCGTCCTGTGAACCATTCCCGCCACCGCTCCCGGACAGGAAACAGGCATCAGCGTCAGGAGGCGAAAAAGTCGGCGAAGAACCTGGCGAAGGAATGCCAGGAGTTACGGGCGATGAAGTCACGAAGGACTTCCGGATTGATGGAGCGGCCCGATTTCAGAATCTCAACCATCTCTGCTTCGGAGCCATAGACAAAGCAGACATCCTCTCGGGCAAGATCGGCGAACGCACCGATGGCGGGACCGACCGGACTGCCACCCATCGTCAGAGTGTCCATCAGAACACCCGAACTGGAGACGCTTCCCGGCAGATAAGGAAACAGCACAAAACGGCTGGAGCGGATAAGGCCGGCAAGCTCCTCAAAATCAGCGGCCCTGTTCTCAAAAACAAACGTTGACCGATGAGCCGTCGAAGCCTCAGCCCCAAATCCGGCGAAACCAGCGGAATCATCGGAGACGATGGCCTTTTCAATGTCCGCGGCCAGCGAGGCATCCTTGCAACGTCCGACAATCCTGACCTTCAGGCCGGCACGGCGCACGGCGGGACTGGTAACGAACTCCAGCACACCCTTGTACGGAAGGATATTCCCCCAGATCAGGATCTCGCCCGTCCGTGCAGAATCCTCTCCCCCTGAGGAACCGCGGCAAGCGTCGGCGGCAGAACCTCCCACGGCGGCAGGCTCCACAACCGGATGGCAGAAATAGCGGACCTTGTCAGGCGGGCAGCCATATTCAGAAAGCAGCACGCGCGCGAAGGAAGCGGTCTCGCACGAATGGGAGATTACGAGGCACGACCGCTTCAGCTGCAACTTGGTGAGCGAGCGGGACATCCAGTTCTCCCCCTTGTGCGGACGAGGGTTATGGAATATGAATACGATCTCTTTGTGCCTCAACCTCATTATCAAAAAACTAAGCCGTACCATCAAGTACTGCGCGAAAGCCAGTTTGTGGAAAGCGATCGTCTCCACGAAACTGAGCAGGAATATGTCAGCCTTGAACGAATGTTTCAGCAACGCCCACCCCTGCGTCAGGTATGGCTCGTTGTCCGCGTCAAGCACATCGAAATACTCAGCCAGATTCTCCTTCAAAAAGACGAAGTAGCGGTTCGGATAGCCGTTTTTCCTGTTAGCCGACGGCGACACGTAAATCTTCTTTCTCATAACCTACCTCTTCAGCAATTTTTTCAATGAATATGTCAGGTCCGCCACCAGAAACTGCCACGCCGGAGTCCCGAAGTAGGTCCTATAGTAGTACTTCTCGCTCTGATACTTGAGTTCCCGCACCCTGACCTTGTCGTAGTACTTCCTCGTGGTCGCCCCATGTTCATGAACGACCGAGACTTCAGGGTAGTAGTAAACACCCTTTCCTATCCTCTTAAGCCTTTCGGACAGAATCATTTCCTCCGCATAGAGAAAGGTCTTCGGATCCATTTTCCCGCAAGCGGAATAATCTTCGGCCTTGACCATGAAGAAAGATCCTGAAATCCTGTAATGAAAGCCTTCCTTAGCAGTCTGTGAATATTCCTCCCAAAACGGTCTTCTTGATTTGGATGAAAACAGACTCCTCCAATAAAGAGCCACATGCCTGTCCCAGAAACTGATGAACGGCTCTGGACTCTGGAGCCGCCCGTCCAGTCCGACAACCTTTGGGCCGAGAGCCCCGGCCTCCTCCAGAGACCTCAACCTGGCCGCCATCCTTTCGACAACATCAGGTTCTACAAGACGTATGTCATTGTTGGCGAACAAAAAAACATCAGGAGCAAACTGATTACGAGCCACTTCCGCCCCAAGATTATTGCCTTTGGCAAAGCCAAGATTCTCTTCGGACGGCACCACGAAGACATACTGGTCCGCCCCCTTGAACGCCTCCAGCAGACGGTCCCTGCTTAGTTCCGTGCTACCGTTGTCCACAATCACCACAGCATAATCCGACCGGATCTTCGCAAGTTCAGTCCTCACGAACTCTATCGTCTTCTCCTCACTGTGATAATTAATAACTATAACGCCTATCATTTTGTCAAAACATCATATACACGCATTATCTCACTGCCGTATTCCTCTTCAGAATAACGGGCCACCGCATCTTTCTGGGCCTTGCGAACAACGTCAAGCGGCAGAGCCGACGCCAGCATATTCATAAGTCCCGAGCATTCCTCAACCGTGTCAAAAAAGAAACCGTTCCGCCTGTCAGTGATTATCTCCAAAGTGCCTCCAGACCTTCTGGCAATCACCGGACAGCCGTAGAACATCGCCTCAATGGTCACACGCCCCAACCCCTCGAACTCAGAACACATGAGATAGGCTGTAGCTTTGGACATAAGAGGCCTGATGTCAGCCACATAGCCCCTAAACTCGACATTGTTTTCCACACCGGCCTCTTTCGCCACCTCCATCAGGCCGGCCTTTCTCTCTTCACGACAGTTTCCCGTGAAGACCAGCGAATACCCCTTGGCCGCCAAACCGGATCCGCCGAATGCCCTAATGGCTGTTTCCGGACGTTTCACTGCCCCCATCTCACCAGCACAGAAAAGGAAATACTTTTCTTTTTCTGTATCAAGGACGACATCATTCTTAGAACGCACAGCATCAGGGAAGCAGTATGCCGACAGACAGTCCTTTAGCCCAAGATGCTCCCGCAAACCGTTGGAAATCAAAATGACAGCATCAGAGCGGCGAAGTTCCACATTCCACCTTCCGAATCCTCGGAAAGGTCTGGCGTTCAAGCCCAGGTCAAAATATTCACGAATATGCCAGACATGCCTCGCGCCAAGTTTTTCCGCCAAGGCCAGCCCGATGTCGATGACACCCGAGTTACTGTGGACAATGCTGACGTTTCTGCCAGCAAGAAGTCTGGACACATCCTTGACACACTTGTGGTTGATCCAGGTGTTCGTCACAAGGTGAGGAAGAAAACGCAATGTCCTTTTCAAGACTCCCCCTTTGTATGTCAAGCGCCTGAATGAATGAACAATGCACTCGTAGCCTTTGGATCGGAAAAAGTCGGCCACAGGTCCCTCCGACCTCAACAGAATGACCGGAATGACATACTCATTGACCGACCTGATGAGATTGTCGAGCGACCAGGAAGCCCCACCTACAACGTTATCCTCATGGTTCACATACAGAACCGTTATCTTGCCGTTCTTTGTCATGACATTGATGCTTTCAAGAAATCAACAGCCTCCTGCCTTAACCCGTCCAAGGCCATACCTATCTTATCATTGTCTAGAGGCAAGTCGATGGAATACATGTCCGAACCGTCAGAAAGCCGGTTCTCAAGCCCCATCTTTCGAAGCAATGACTCCACACGAAGATTCCTTGTACCAGGTTCTACGACCGATAGGAACTTTTTTCTGAATATGATCGAAAAAGCCGTTCCGTGAAATGATGATGTGACAACATGGGACGCTCCTGCGAAATACGACACAAACTCCTCCGGTCCAGCCCATTGCACCATATTCCTATACGGTCGGTACAATGCATTCTTGGAAAGTATCACGAGCCGTAGTCCTTTTGCTCCAGCGATCGCGCCGGCGGTCTTTATCACCAATTCATCACAAAGCATCGGATAAGCCAAGACATATCCCCCATCCTTGACGGGGCCGGCCAATGCCTTCCATTCCCGTTCGCCCAGCATCAAGGTCGGATCCTGAATACACTTGACCGGAACCGATGTCATACCGCTGACCAATTCCTTCAAAGAATCCTCCCTGACGCTTATCGCATGAAATCCAGACAGGCATTTCGCGGCATATTCCATGTCCGAGAAAGACAGGACGTTGGCGCTGGCAGCCCAAGCGACTTTTCTGGCCTTGGTAGTAAAATCTCCCCAATATATCTTGTCAAATCCGCCAGTGATCATTTCATTCCAGATCTGATCGCTGCCGAACAGCAACACATCAAAACTGTCAAACGGATCTTTTGACAACACCAGACATTCTTTCATGAAATGTCTGAACCGGCTATTCCTCATCGCCCTGGAGAAGGCTCTTGGCAAAGTCTTCAGCAAGTCTATCTTGAAGTTCCAGGCAGCGTAGCCTTCCTCTACTGACTTATTGCGATAGTCAACCACACAGACATCATGTCCCATCGAGCGCAAGAACTCCTGCGTGGCATAGGTCTGCAACATCGCCCCGTAGTTGCACGCATAGTGAAATGTCAGGATTCCTATTCTCATAGCTACCAGTCACATCTAATGTGATTGCCCTCATTGCATGGAATAATGGCTCCATTGATTGACCTTGACGCGTCAGAGACCAAAAACACGACCGTCTCGGCAATCTCTTCCGGAAGCAGCACACGTCCGCCCGAAGTTCCCGGTCTAAAAAGATTTCCGTTCCTGTCAACACCAGTCATGTCCGAAACCGTCACCCCGGGAGCGACCGCATTGACGCGAACGCCATCCTTCAACGCTCTGCGCGCAAGTCCCTGAGTAAGACTGCAAACCGCCGCCTTGGTGAGGCCATAGGGTTGGTCGTCGCAGTACAGTCCCCTTTCAGATGTCACGAATATTATGCTTCCTCCTGAATTACCGGTAGCCTTGAAATTATTCAGAAATGCCTTCGACAAAAAGTATGGTCCCTTCAGGTTGGTTCCGAACTGAGCGTCAAATCCTTCCAATGTCACATCGTAGATGCTTCCCTCATGCAAGGATATTCCAGCATTGTTGACAAGGACATCAATCCGTCCTCCAAGTTTCCGGGAACACTCTTGGACAAACGAAGGAATATGCTCGTAATCTGTCACATCGAAAACAGAATAAAGGCAATCGCCCAATTCCGAGGCTGCCTTTTCAAGGGTTTGTGAAGATCTCCCGCAGATGAGCACTTCCGCTCCCTCGGCGACACACTTCTTAGCTATCGCGAAACCCAGACCTCTTCCACCACCCGTTATCAGGATCTTTTTCCCTTTCAATATGTTAGAAGGTTCCACCATTCCAACATCGACCTTGACATTCACTTTCGGAATGCCTTTGAATATATAGTCAATCGCTCTCGTCAAAGTCTTTCCCATAATCTATTTTCCTATCAATTTATTAATACGGTTGATGGAATCCTTCCCGAACACACTCTTGATCAAATCCTTGGCCTTGTCCTTTGCATCCGGTCCAACGGCATTGCCGAACATTTCCAAAGCCCGGCTCTCGTCCTCACTGTCCGTGAAAACCTCCAGCACCATGGAACGGGACAACGAAGGCGAGACAAATCTCTCCGAAACACTATTGAACTCTTCCGCATTTGATGCGGAAAGATATTCAAGGCCAAGATCCTGGGCATAATGAGAGACCAACTCATGGGATTTATTCCCATAATGACCACTGGCGGCGATGTATGCGTCGGCATCGTCCCCCCACATCGAAGCCGGATGGCTGTAGTTTCTGAATTCGGTTCCTTTGCCGTTGTTTATCAGCAAGATTCTGATGTTCTTTCCTATGTGTCTGTTACCTAACGAGTTCATGTCATAAAAGAATGCGAGATCACCGAAAACACCGAAATGCAAAATTTCAGGAGAGGCCAAAGATGAACCCACCAACGAGGACAATCCGCCGTCTATTCCGAATCCGCCGACATTGGAAAACACTTTTACTGATGGATCTTGTCTGAAAAAATTCCAGCTTCTTAACGAGTTGAGTATGCCAAGATGAAGCACTGCCCTGGAAGGCAGCGCGCCGGAAAGACGCCTTGCGACCCAAAGATTGGAGAAAGGCAGTTCCGGAACAGATGAGAGCACTGCCTCATATTCCTTTTCTATTCCAGTCATTTTCATGGATGGAGCAGACGGTGCCTTCATGTCTGAATAACTCCGGAAAAAGAACTTCTCGGACATATTGAAAACCTTGGTCAGACTTCCGAAAGCATCCTTTGGTTCCCCATCCCGGCTGACGCGCCACACAGCTTTTGGTTTCAATGATTTCCATGTGTAGTAATCACCCGAGACCTCTCCGATGTGAATCAGCAGGTCAGGTCTGAGAAGTGAAGTATGGATGTACTTCTGTGAGAAAACAGCCGCCGCCCTCGCAGCGAACCGTCCTGAATAATTCGATGTCAGATCACAAAAAGCGACCGCGTCATATCTGTCACAAAAATCCTCCAAGGCCTTCTGTTCATCCTCTTTCCATGGAAGATGAGATCCGATGAAGACACAGACGTTACACTCTGGGACCGTCGGTAATTTGTCGTCATATTCATAATAATCAATTTTGGGAACGTCCGGCAACTCCATGACTGAGAAATCCGTGGAGATTCTTGTCTCCACATCAAGATGCACCGGTCCCCCCCCGCCGGCCCGAAGCGCGATCATCGCCTTGTTCACTGTCAGAACACATAGCCTTTCGTCCTCACAGTCATGGACAAAAGGAAGGAAGGCTGAATAAACCGAGACATCCTTCTGAATCCTGGAACGATCGATTATCTGTGGATTGAGATTTCCGATTTTCGAACGTCCGGCCATGGACGTGACCGCAAGCACAGGTAGTTTCCGGTAATATGCTTCAGTCATTCCTGGAATATAGTTTCGTGACGCCGTGGCTCCAGTGCAGGTTATCACCACCGGCTCTCCACTTTCCTCCGCCAAGCCGCAGGCCATGTACGCCGCAGAGCGCTCGTCCGCCGCTGAATACATTTGGAAGAAAGGATCGCTCTGCAGACTGGCCACAAACGTGATGTTCGTGGTTCCAGGGGAAGCGATGACTTTTCTTATTCCGTTCCGCTTTAGAAGACTAACCAGAATCAGAACGTTTTTTTCGACTGTATAATGTGTGTTCATGACAATACTTTTATCTTGCTGATATTCTTGATTTTTCTGATGACAAAAGCCTTTTCTCCATCGGTCAGTCCTGTGAAATACACCGTCACAGCCACACTGCAAACGCTGACAAGGCTGACAATCAGGACTCTCCAGACAGACGGAGACATTCCGCACACCAAAATTGAAGGAACAGCGGCCGAAAGCAGTGTGACTGGGATTATCCTCATGAAAACCTCCTTGACAAACAAAGACTTCGGCATGCCAATATGTCCGGACACAATAACCAGACGGACAAAAATCAGGACAAAATACACCAGAAAATAAATGTAGAAGGCTGTCTGTGGCTCACATCCCAACTTGAACGCCACCAGAGACAAAGGAAAGACCAGACCTCCGACAATAGTGACCCAAGTCTGATACCGGCCAACATTACCTGTTGCATTGACTGCAGCTAAAAAAGTGTGACCAAGCGTGTTGCATAAGGCGGTAGCCAATGACAACCGGACGAATACAACTGAATATTCAGGGACATTCTTTAGCCAGAGACGAAGGATGGCGGGGGTTTCCAGCACCAGCGGCAGAACGAGAATCCAAAGAAGGAAGTAAGAATATTTTGCCCCTCTGCAAACCAGATGGTACATATACTCATAGTTTCCTGCAGCGTAGGATTTCATTATCTGCGGATTTATCGCCGTGATGAAGTTCGTGACGAACCTGTTCACTGATGTCTCAACCTTGGACATGACCTCCCTGGCAGCATTGAGCGAGACTCCGAAAAAAACATTCAGCAACTGGTTCACACCTTGAGTGTTAAGCATATAAGCTCCATTTCCGAGGAAACTCCATCCGGCGAAGGAAAGCATCTGGCGGAATATTCTCTTGTTCCATCTTAGTTTGTGTCCGCACTCGTCAAAACGTCTGCAGTACGCAGCATAAGTGAACCTCACAACAACGGCAGAAAGGAACATCAGCACCGAAAAATATTTCAGACGATCAAACGTACTGTGCATTATAAGAAGAGCCACGGTAAGATTCAAGACTCCTTCAAGAATGCTGATGTAGGCGTATGCGCTCATCTTCTCATGCGCGATGATAGTTGCGTTGTAGGGCACGGACAACAAGTTGACCAAGAATGTAAGCAATGAGAACTGGAACACCCATCTGGCAGCTTCTACACGTTCTGGAGGCAAGTTCATCACGTTTCCGACATACCAGACCCCAGATGGCTCGGCGATCACAAATACCACAGCGGCCAGAAGCAGAATCACGATGATGGACATCGAAAAGACTTCCCGGAGTCTTGCAACATCATTCTTACCAAGCTCCACTGTCAGAAAACGGCTTATGGCCGAGGCCAACGAGCCGGACAGAAGTGAGCACATAGAGACGATTCCTCCCACGGCTCCGTATATGCCGAAGTCAGTCTCTCCCAATGCGTTAAGAACCACCCTGGAAGTGTAGAGCCCGATCGCCATCAGCAGGAACATGCGGAAGTACAGCGCAAGGGTATTCTTGGCTATCCTCTTGCTGTTCTCCGAAATCTGCTCTGTCTGTCGGTCACCCATATTCAAAGATCTACTTCAGGAATATATTCAATGTCCTATTTCAGCGGATTAAGGTCGCTCTTGTACCATTCCATAAACCGAGAAATTCCTTCGTGAAGGCTCGTGCTTGGCTTGTAGCCGAGTTCTGTCTCAAGCTTGGTGGTGTCGGCGTTGGTCTGATAGACATCACCGGCCTGCATCGGTAGGAATATTTTCTGAGCCGGCTTGCCGTACGCCCGCTCGATCTCGCTGATGAAATCCATCAGTCTGACAGGGTGGGAACAGCCGATGTTATACACTTTCGCCGGGACTCCGTGGGCGCATTCCTCAGCCTTCGGGGCATGGTCAATCACACGGATCGTTCCTTCCACGATGTCATCCACATAGGTGAAATCACGGATCATGTCTCCGTTGTTGAACACCTTGATAGGTTCACCTTTGGCTATGGCCGAAGCGAAAAGCATCGGGGACATGTCCGGACGGCCCCACGGGCCGTAGACGGTGAAAAAGCGAAGCCCGGTTGAAGCGAATCCGTAAAGTTTTGAATATGAATGGGCCATCAGCTCGTTGGCCTTCTTGGTGGCCCCATAGAGGCTCACAGGGCAGTCAGCCTTGTCATCCTCCGAGAACGGAACCTTCTCGTTGAGACCGTAGATCGAGCTGGAGGAGGCGTAGACCAGATGACCGACTCCGAAGTTGCGGCAAGCCTCAAGAATATTCAGGAATCCGTGCAGGTTGCTCTCAAGATAGACGTAAGGGTTTGTGATTGAATATCTCACCCCTGCCTGGGCGGCCAGATTCACGACCCTGTCGAATTTTTCATTCTCAAAGAGTGAGTCCAATGCGGCCTTGTCGCAGATTGACATTTTCACGAAGCGGCAGCGCGGGTACTTTCCGCTGACAACCAGCTCTCCTTCCTGGAACGGGCCTTCGAAACCGTTCTCACGCAGCCTTCCGTACTTAAGGCGTACGTCATAGTAGTCATTGATGTTGTCAAGTCCGACAACTTCGTCTCCTCTTTCCGCAAGCCTGGCCATCAGCCTTGAGCCGATGAATCCGGCTGCACCTGTCACTAGTATCTTCATAACAACTATAATTGTTTGTAAATCATTCAACAAAGGCCGGCACAACCACACGGTCATGCCAAATGCCCTCAAAATTACGAAGATACAAAAAATTAACGAGATTTCGTGAAGTTTTGGCCAGAATAATGCCCCAACGCACAGACTGCCATCATTTGTGATAGACCCAGTCGGGGTAGCCGATCTTTGGTTCAAGGGCGGCGATGTCGCCCGCGCGCCGGGAGAGGTAGGACGACGGTCTGGCGGGATTCCGCCTTAAGGGATTCGGAAGAGAGGCGGCGATAAGACAGGCCTGCCGGCGGGTCAGCTTCGCGGCGGATGTTCCGAAGTGAACCTCGGCAGCGGCCTCCACCCCATAAACACCTTTACCCATCTCGGCGACGTTAAGATAGACCTCCATTATTCTCTCCTTGTTCCAGAGACATTCGATCAGGACTGTGAAATAGGCCTCGAACCCCTTGCGGATCATGGACTTGTTCGGAAGCAGAAAGACATTCTTGGCTGTCTGCTGGGAGATCGTGCTGCCTCCACGGCGACGCTTCCCGCTCTCATATTCCTTCCGGGCCTGTCTGATCGCCTTCCAGTCAAAACCATTGTGCCTGTCGAAGAGGTTGTCCTCGCTGGCTATCACGGCGCGGGCCATCTCCGGGGATATTCTCTCGTAGGGCACCCAGGTCTTGCGGGTGCGGAAATCCTTGTCGCTCCGGTACTGGATGGATCGCTGGACCATGAGCGGCGTGACATAGACCGGACACCATCTCAGGACCAGGACCCACAGGAAGGTCACGGCAACGAAGGCCAGAGGCAGCTTGACAAGAAGAAGCCGCCAGAGTCTTCCCAGTAAAGTGCGGTTGGGTCTCCTATTCATAGTCAGTGAGTTTCAGTCTGAATTTGAGGCTCCTGCTTCCGTCGGGGAAGACCTTCGGCGACTCTTCCCGAAAGCCCAGCTTCCGGTAGACATCGCCGTCCGACCAGGACGCGTCGGCGTAGCTCATCACGTCGTCGGGCCTTACTTCCTCGACAAATGCCTTCAGAAGTTTCCCCATCCCGCCGTCCACTCCGATCCCGTCCAAAGAGGCGTAACGGATCCACTCGCAGGAACGGATCCGCAAATCTCCTTTCCTCCAGACCCTGGGAGCGGAAAAGCCGGCGACAGCGACCAATGTTCCTTCGGGAATATCCTCGCCCCGGCTAACGAACAGGCCGTAGAGATGGCGGCACCTGGTGTAGCCCAAACGGTGAAAGGATTGAAGGAACGGCTCGGCGACCGCCCTTTCAATCCTTCTGACCTCGCAGTTGCGGGCGTATATTCGTTTCAGGCCGTCCATTGTCTCAAGACTCTTCGACAAGCTCAGGATCCAGTCGATGAGCCTGTGGCTGCTGTGGTTGCTGAACTTGTCGAGGCATCGAAGCGACCTTCTTATTTCAGTCCCTCAAGGCAAGCCTTGACATTGGCCTCGATGGTCTCGGCGGAGTAGTCGGCCTTCTGGAACCTGTCGCCGGTTATGTGTTCGTACAGCTCGATGTAGCGGTCTGAGATACCGGCCACCACCTCAGGAGTCATGTCCGGAACCTTCTGTCCCTCCTGCCCCTGGAACCCGTTGGCCATCAGCCATTCACGGACAAACTCCTTGGAAAGCTGCCTCTGATGCTCACCCTTGGCGAGTCTCTCCTCGTAGCCTTCGGCGTAGAAATAACGCGAGGAGTCAGGGGTGTGCACCTCGTCCATCAGGTAGATCTGGCCGTCCTTTTTGCCAAACTCGTACTTGGTGTCCACCAGAATAAGCCCATGTTGTGCGGCGATCTCGCATCCACGCTTGTAGATGGCTCTCGTGTAGGCCTCAAGTCTCTCGTAGTCCTCACGCCCCACAAGCCCCTGGGCGATAATCTCATCTTTGGAGATGTCCTCGTCGTGTCCCTCGGCGGCCTTTGAGGTCGGAGTCACAAGCGGCTCCGGGAACTTCTGGTTCTCGACCATCCCGTCCGGCATCGGCACACCGCAGATTGTCCTCTTGCCTGCCTTGTACTCCCTCCATGCATGTCCGGCAAGATAGCCGCGGATCACCATCTCGACCTTGAACGGCTCGCACTTGTAGCCCACGGTGACAGCGGGATCCGGCACGGCCACCTTCCAGTTGGGAAGGATGTCAGCCGTAGCGTCAAGGAACTTGGCCGCAATGCGGTTCAGCACCTGTCCCTTGTACGGAACTCCTTCTGGCAGAACGACATCAAACGCTGAGATCCTGTCAGTGACAACCATCACGAGATACTTTCCGTCAATGTCGTAGACATCACGTACCTTACCGACGTACTTTCCAACCTGTCCCGGCAAGTTGAAATCGGTTTTTACAATCGCTTTCATATCAATTGAATTAAGTTCGACTTACTACCAACGTGTCCTGAATAAGCGAAGGCACACTCCTCGCCTTTCAAACTGCAAATTTAACTATTCTTCTTCAAAATCTCATCCACCACGGGCGCTATCTTTTCATATTCATAGCCTCGTGTCAGCCCGAATCTGATGAGTTTGAACTTCTCCTGCGGATCGCCCTTAAGCGCGCGGTACTTTGCCTCAAGGACGGCGAGCATCCTACGGTCGGCCTCATCCTGATCAACCTCCTTCAAGGCAGCCTGTATCACGTCCTTGGATATTCCTTTTCCCGTCAGGGCGAAAGAAATCTTCGCCGGCCCCCATCCGGAGAGGCGCGCCTTCTCCCTCGCGAAGGCGGCGGCGTACCTCGCGTCATCCACGAACCTGTCCCCCACGAGCGAATCCACCAGCCTTCCGGCGGCGTCCTTGTCACCTTCGAAGGCGGTCAAAGCCTTTTTGAATATGTCAGAGCGGCAATATTCCCTTTTAACACACTGCGCCTGAAGCCGGTCCAGCACCTTGTCAAACTCTTCCATAGTCCTAGAAATCGAAGCCGAGGCTGAAGTAGAGTCCCAGATTGTGGGTGTACTCCGACCAATGGACATTCAGCCCGACCGGGCCGATGATCGAGTTGTAGGTGTACTGAACGCCACCGCCGAAGTAGCCGGACACCTTGGCTGAGACATCCTTGAAGTCCGAGATCTCATTGCAGGTAAGGGCATAGTTGGCCATTGCGGTCAAATAGTTGTTCTTAAACAACTTGAACCTAAAGTCAGACCTCGCCACACCCACGATCTTCTGCATGGCGGCGGCGTTGTTGATGCCGATGAAAGGAATCTGCTGGTCGAGATACCTTCCGGCCACGCTGCCTCCGATCGTGTTGGTGAACGGAACAGGCACCTCGTCGCCGATGAGGTAGCGGATGTTCACGGACGGGATGAAGGCGAACCTGTCGCCTCCCACAACCTTCTTGGCATCGAAGTGGATAGCGTGGAAATTGTTGAACTTGTTCGGCCCCCCTCCGAATACCCAGTCATAGGAGATTCCCACGGACTGACCCCTGGTCGGTATGTAGGCATTGTCGAACGAATCCTTGCGTCCGTTCAGGAAGAACGTCACATAGTCGTTGGAAAGCTGGTTCACATCGTAGTCGCCGAAAGCCTGCTCGGCCATCAGGGAGCTGACATTGTACCAGTCGTTACGCAGACCTATCTTCAAGAAGAACTTCGACCACTTGATGTTTGACAGATAGATCTCCTGACGGAAGTCCAGGAAATTGATCCTGAACCTGTTGTCACCGATGCTGAACATGTTCCTGTCGGTGTACCTCACACCCGCCATCGCATTGAATGTCATGCCGTTCGTCGAGACGTGGGAATATGTCAGGTTGGCGTAAGGATTGGTTCCGACCTTTCCAGTGAAGTCCAGGGACGAGCCTTGGATCTTGTGCACGCCCCAGCCGAGATTGATCAGCACGGACACGATCTCCTCGCTGTCGAAGCGACCGCCAAGTCCCAGCTGGCAGACAGGACCCCGCTGACAGTTGAACATCAGCTTGTAAGGCTCCTGATCTCCAAGCAGCTCGTAGTTCACATAGTCGAAAGAGTTGGTTCCGAATATGGTGGCGACAGCGTCCTCGATCTCCTCGTTGCCCATCCTTGAGCCGGCTCCGACCTTGATCTTGTTCATCAGATAGAGGCTTTCCTTGTCGTCCACACCCGAGATCTCGACACCGGACACAAGCACTTTCCTGACCCTGATGTCATCCGCCGGATCATTGGCAAGCCTGGTCACGTCAGGCCCCACGACAGCCTTGATGGAATCCAGCTTCGAGGCGACCTCCAGGGCGGCCTTGTACCCCCTGTTGATGATTGTGTCGATGCTCGCTTCATCGAAACTGAGCATGTTGTACTCGTGAAGGTCAGGCTTGATGTTGACATCCGGAATGGCGATGTTGGACTCGAAGGACGAGCGGCCCAGCATGTCGATGCCGGTGTTGATGATGTCGGCCAGGTTGTTGATCTGGTTGTAGTTCTTGTAGCCGTCCGAAAGATTGACACCGATCACGATGTCAGCCCCGGCCTTCTTCGCCAGATCAGTAGGATAGTTGTTCCGCATGCCTCCGTCCACCAGCACCATGCCGTCGATCTTCACGGGAGCGAACAGCCCCGGAATGGACATCGTGGACCGCAAGGCGGTGTTCAGCTTGCCCTCCGTCCAGACCTTGGCCGTGCCGGTCACCAGATCCGTCGCCACGCATAGGAAAGGGATCGGAAGATCGTAGAAATCAGTGTAGTCCTGATAGCCGACCGAGAGGGAACTGAATATGTTGTTGACATTCTGACCATAGACCATACCGGACGGAAGGCTTCCCAAAAGGTTGTCCTTGACCATGTTGGTGGCATCGCCTCCCCCCGCTCCGAAATGAATGTCGTCAGCCCTTCTGGCGTACTGCTGCCCGGACTCGACCATCTGCTGATAGTCCTTCTTGTCATAGAAGAACGGAAAGGAAAGGACATATTTCTCCTTGTACTTTATCGCCGAATATGACAGATAGTCCCTCGGCACCTTGTCGGACAGCGCCATGTCCCAGTCGATGTCACGGATTATGGAATCCAGCTGCTCCGCATTGTAGCCAAGGGCGTAGATGCCGCCCACAAGACCGCCCATACTGGTTCCCATCACGATGTCCACAGGCATGCCGATGGACTCAAGGTAGCGGATGACGCCCACATGGGCCGCGCCCTTGGCGCCGCCTCCGCTCAGTACGAGAGCCACCGTCGGACGGTGACACACCCTCCTGATGGAGTCCAGCTTATGCCTTATCACCTCCACCCTGAGGTCACGCCGCTCACGGTTCTCGTCCAGCAAGGAATGCTGCGACTGGGCGTGAAGCGACAACATCATCGCCGCCGCCACGGCCATTATGGAGAGAAATCTAAACGTCCTTGTCCGCATAGTTATCATGGTTATTTTATTGTCAGACACATTGTAATATTCATTTTCCCTTGTGCTCTCCCGCCAGCATCCCGCAGGCGGCGAGTATATCCTCACCTCTGGAAGCCCTTATGGTACAGGTGATTCCGTGGTTGGACAGCCTATCCCGGAAGTTTTCCATGATGATCTGCGGAGGAGCCTCGAACGGTGCGTCCGGGATCTTGTGGAAGCGGATCAGGTTCACCCTGCACTCCAGCCCCCTGAGCAGACGGATGAGAGCGTCGGCGTGGCGCTTGTCATCGTTCAGACCCGCGAACATCGTATATTCAAAGCTAACCCTACGCTGGCCCGTGAAGTCATATTCACGGATCAGGTCGATGACATCCTGCACCGGCCACGCCTTTTGCACCGGCATCATCTCCGCCCTTTCGTCCGGGAACGGGTTGTGGAGGCTGACCGCCAGGTGGCAGCGGGTCTGGTCAAGGTACCTTCTCAGGTTAGGCAAGACCCCGATCGTCGAAAGTGTGATGCGCTTGGGACTCCACCCGAAACCCCAGTCGGCAGTCAACACCTCTATGGCCCTCAGCACGTTGTCAAGGTTGTCCAATGGTTCGCCCATCCCCATGAAGACGGCGTTGGTCAGTCCTCCCGCCTCGTCGATGCCGATAAACTGGGAAAGAATCTCCGCCGTGGAAAGGTTGCCGTGGAAGCCCTGCCGCCCTGTCATGCAGAACCGGCATCCCATCCTGCAGCCCGCCTGCGAGGAGACACAGAGGGTCTTTCTCTCCTCGTCGGGGATCATCACCGCCTCGACGGCATTGCCCTCCCCCACCGGAAAAAGGTACTTCTTCGTCCCGTCAGAGGAGACCTGGCAGGCGGAAGGGAGCGTCAGGCCTAAGGAATATTCCTCCTTAAGTCTCTCACGTCCAACCTTTGAGATGTTTGTCATCTCGTCGATGCCCCGAACCTTCCGGACATACAGCCACTGGGCCAGCTGCTTGCCGGCGAAGGCAGGCAGACCGGCTTTCAAAGCGATTTCCTTCAGTTCATCAGGTGTCTTTCCAAGCAGTTGCGCGCGCATAACTTTCGTGTTTACTTTTCCACTACAAATTTAATGAAAAATAACGCCGGATTGGACGTAATTTTATATCTTTGTCACAAAGGCGACATCTTTTCGCCCAAAACTACTAACAAATTTATTTAACATTATGGCAAAAGAGGTAGAGGCAAAGGCCACCGACGCGGGCGCCGCGAAACTCAAGGCACTGCAGGCCACGATCGACAAGATTGAGAAAGACTACGGGAAAGGAACGATCATGAAGCTGGGGGAACAGCCACAATGGGACGTGCAGGTCATTCCGAGCGGTTCCGTCGCGCTTGACCACGCGCTTGGAATCGGAGGTTATCCGCGAGGCAGGATCGTTGAGATCTACGGCCCGGAATCCAGCGGCAAGACCACACTGGCGATCCACGCGATCGCCGAGGCACAGAAACAGGGCGGCATCGCGGCGATGATCGACGCGGAGCACGCATTTGACAGAACTTACGCGAAGGCGCTTGGAGTGAATCTGGAGACGCTGCTCATCTCTCAGCCGGACAACGGCGAGCAGGCTCTGGAGATCGCTGACAACCTGATCCGCTCGGGCGCGATCGACATCGTGGTTGTCGATTCCGTCGCCGCACTGACTCCGAAAGCCGAGATCGAGGGCGAGATGGGAGACAACAAGGTCGGACTCCAGGCCAGACTCATGAGCCAGGCACTCAGAAAACTGACAGCCAACATCGCGAAGACGAACACCTGCTGCATATTCATCAACCAGCTCAGGGAGAAGATCGGCGTAATGTTCGGCAACCCTGAGACCACGACCGGAGGCAACGCCCTCAAGTTCTACGCATCGGTCCGCATCGACGTGCGCAAGACAACCCAGTTGAAAGACGGCGACGAGGCCCTTGGCAACCGCACACGTGTGAAGGTGGTGAAGAACAAGATGGCACCCCCGTTCCGCGAGGCGGAGTTCGACATCATGTACGGCGAGGGCATCTCGCTCATCGGCGAACTGATCGACCTCGGTGTCAAGCTCGGATTGGTGCAGAAGAGCGGCTCGTGGTACTCGATGGGCGAAACGCGCATCGGACAGGGACGCGACGCGGCCAAGCAGTATCTGAAAAACAATCCCGAGATCGCCGATAATCTCGAAGCGGAGATCCGCCGCAACTTCGACAAGCTGATGACGGGTCAGTCCCGTGTGGCGGCGAAGGCTGCGGGCCGCGCCGTGGACGTCAGCGCCGACGATTTCAAGGATGAAGATTGAGAAGATCGAACGATCGAAGCATAAGCAGGAGCGCGTTCTCGTGTATCTGGAGGGGGGAGACCTCCTCCGGATCACCGAGAGCGAGCTTCTGCGTTTCGGTTTATGTATAGGACTGGACATTGACGATAGGACTGTGGTAGAATTGCAGCAGTCCGGCGCGCGGAGCGAAACGCGCGTGCGCGCGGCGAACATGATCTCGTCCCGCCCGCTGTCAAGGAAAGAGCTTTCGAAAAAGCTCAAGGAAAAGGGCTCGGTCGAGGCCGACGCCGAATCGGCGTGCGACTGGCTCGAGGAGATCGGCGCGCTGAACGACGCGGAGTATGCCGCGATGCTCGTGCACCATTACGGCGGCATGGGCTATGGCGAGGCGAAAATTCGCGACGAGCTCTACCGGCGCGGCGTGCCGCGCGAACTGTGGGAGGACGCGCTGTCAAAGTCGCCCGACGCGCAGGAGGCCATCGCGCGCGTGATCGCACAGAAGACAAAGGGCCGCATGCTCGATGAAAAGGGGCGCAAGAGACTGTCTGACATGCTGCTGCGGCGGGGCTTCGCGTGGCGCGATGTGCGCGCGGCAATCGCCCAAATCAGCGAAAATGCGACGGAATTCGATTACGAAGGGTAGTCGTTTGGCTATTTTTTTACAATTAGTTTACGATCAGGAGGGGTTTTATGCCCTATAACGTTTCTTTCATTTCCCTGGGCTGCGCCAAGAACCAGGTCAACTGCGAGCAGATGATGGCTACGGTGCAGCATGCGGGACACAACGTCGTCCTCTCGCCCGAGGGGGCGGACGTGGCCGTGGTCAACACCTGCGGCTTTCTGGCCTCTGCCTGCGAGGAGGCCATCGATAATATCTTAGAGATGGCGGAGCTCAAAAAAGAGGGCAAGCTCAAAAAGATCATCGTCACCGGCTGCATGGCGCAGCGCTACAAGGACGATGTGCTCCACGAGCTGCCCGAGGTCGACGCGGTGCTCGGCACCGGCAGCTACGGCGAGATCGCCCGCGCGGTCGACGAGGTCATGGCGCCCGGCGGCCTGCGCCCCTGCTACATGGGCGATATTCAGAACTGCGTGCAGGGCGGCGCGCGCATTTTGTCCACGCCGTCGTGGTACGCGTATCTGCGCATCGCCGAGGGCTGCGACAACCACTGCTCCTACTGTGTCATTCCCTCCCTTCGGGGCAAATACCGCAGCCGCCAGATGGACGACGTGCTTTACGAAGCCCGGATGCTGGCGGACAGCGGCGTGAAGGAGCTGATCGTGGTCGCGCAGGACACCAGCCGTTACGGCACAGACTTGCCCGGTCATAAGCGTCTGCTGCCGGAGCTTCTGCGGAAGCTCTGCGAGATCGACGGACTGCACTGGATTCGCGTCCACTACGTCTATCCCGACGAAATTGACGACGAATTCATTCAGGTCATGGCCTCCGAGCCGAAGATCGTCAAATATCTGGACATCCCCATCCAGCACTGCAACAGCAAAATCCTGAAGCTGATGAACCGCCGGGGCGACGGGGAGTTTCTGAAAGCCCTGTTCGCAAGGCTGAGAGCCGGGATTCCCGGACTGGTCATCCGCACCAGCCTTATCACCGGCCTGCCCGGTGAGGGGGAGGAAGAATTCGCCGAGCTGTGCGATTTCCTGCGGGAGGAACGTCTGGAGCGCGTCGGCGCGTTCGCGTTCTCGCCGGAGGAAGGCACCCCCGCCGCGCAGATGGAGCACGTGGACACGGACACCGCCGTCAAGCGGGCGGAGATCGTGGAAATGCTGCAATCGGAGATCATGGACGCCTACAACGCCGAAAAGCTGGGCAAGACCATGGAGGTTCTGGTGGACGGCTACGACGAGGAAAGCGGACAGTTCTACGGCCGCACCTTCGCCGACTCCCCGGACATTGACGGCCGGGTCTGGATTGCGTCCGACGAGCCGGTTCACGAGGGCGATTTTGTCATGGTAAAAATTGACGGCTGCACCGACGGCGATCTGTGCGGCTATGTAGTGGAGGAAGAAGCATGACGCTGGCAAGTAAAATCACGCTGGTGAGGGTGGCAATGATCCCGGCGTTTATGGTGACCATGTACTTATCCGGCGGCGTGCCGGGAATGTGGATGTACGTTTCCCTCGCAATTTTTATTGTTGCCAGCCTGACGGATTCTTTAGACGGCTACATTGCCCGGCATTACAATCAGGTCACGGATTTTGGAAAATTCCTTGACCCATTGGCTGACAAGCTGCTGGTGATCGCCGCCATGTGTATGTTTTGCCAGTGGGGCGTGTTTCCCGCGTGGGCGCTGATGATCGTGCTGACACGGGAATTTGCCGTAACGGGACTGCGGCTGATCGCCGTCCAGAAGGGGCACGTGATCGCCGCCGGATGGAGCGGCAAAGTCAAGACCGCCAGCACCATGGTGGGGCTTTGCGTCATGATGGCGCTGCCCGGTGTGGCTGTGCTCAACTGGGTCGTTATCGGCATCATTGTCCTCACCACGGTTTACTCCGGCGTGGAATATTTTATCCAGAACTGGAAATGCCTGTGGAGCTGAAAAACGAAGCGCTGTCATCCCGCTGCGGCGGGATGACAGTATTTTTGTGAAAAATAATCTGCCCATGCAACATTTTGACCCATTGAATCGTTTCTTATCTGAGAGGAGGGGAAGGCAAATGCCTACTTTGCTGCGCACCAACAAAGAAATCATGGAAATCTATGACCGCCAGGTAGACACCGTTTACCGTGTCTGCTATGCATACATGAAAAACGCCCCGGAAGCAGAGGATATGACCCAGGAGACCTTCCTGCGGCTGATGTCCAACGGAAAACCTTTTGCAGACCAACGCCACGAAAAGGCGTGGCTCATTATCACGGCGTCAAACCTCTGCAAGGACACCCTGAAAAAGTGGTGGCGTAAAAATGAGAACATAGACGATTACACGTCCCTGCCCCAGGAGCGGACGGAGACGGGAAACGACGTGCTGGACGCCATTCTGGCGCTGCCCCAGGACTACAAGGACGTCGTCTATCTGTACTACTACGAGGGATACACCACTGCGGAAATTGCTGCCCATCAGAACTGTCCGGAAAGCACCGTCCGCAGCCGCCTGTCCCGGGCAAGAAAGCAGCTTATGACCATGTTAGGAGGTGCTGACAGATGAAAAGTCAAGTGATTTGTGACGCCTTGAACGCGGTCAACCCCACGCCTGCCCAGAGAGCCAGAATGCGCGCGGCTCTGGAAGCCCAGCTTCCCGCCGAAAAGCCCCATCGTCGGGGCGCACATCAGCAGAAGGCATCGTCTCAGCGCTGGTGGACGATCATTCCCGCCGCCGCGGCGCTGTTTGCGGTGGTGCTGCTGGGTATTTTTGTCCTCGGACGGACGGATAAGACTCCGCCGTCCATGTCCAATGTCCCTACCGCGCCGCTGACGCTGGAAAGCCTGCAATCCTCGGCGAATTACAAGGCCAGCATGGAGATCAAGGACTACGTCCAGAGCTACAACGCCACTGGCGATGTAGACGAGACCCTCTCCGAAGCCTACCGCGCCTATGGCTGCCGGAATACGGAAATGGCGCAGAAGGTGGACGAAATCTGCACGAAATACGGCCTGAACAAGGTCGGAGACGGAATTTCCCCGGATACCACCGAAGAAATGTTCACCGCGCTGGATGTCAGAAGCATGGTCAGAGACTCCGGGAACGGGGACGTGACCACTAGCAATCCCAGCTATTCCGCCGACGGCAATTTTGAATTCTGGGGCGCGACCACGGTCAGCGGCGTGGACTACCCCATAGAATACCGGGCGTACCGCGCCATGAAGCAGACCCTCTCCACGGCCTATTGGGAAATCGAGAATACGAGCGACTACCAGTGGTCGAACTATGTCACCACCGCCGGGACGGATGTCCTCATTGCCGTGGGGCAGAACAATTCCCTCGTGCTGACGGACACCGGCGACTCCGTTGTCGTGATCGTTGTGATGAACGCCACGACGGGGGACACCCAGACGGGAAAGGCGACGCTGGAAGCCTTTGCCAACACCTTTGACCTGTCCCTCGCCCCGAGAACCCGGAACGCCCCCGTTGAAACCACCGCGCCAACCGAAAGCGGCACCGCGATTCCGGAAGCCTACCAGCCGGTCATCGCCAAATATGTCACCGCCCTGACGGAACACTGGGGCGGGGAGGCGTGCAGCAACGCGGACATCAGCATTCTGGTGAGCTACGTAACCTCTCCCAGCGAGCTGGGCTATGCGCTCCTTGATCTGGACAATGACGGCACGGACGAGCTTATCATCGCCAACGACGCCGAACGGCAGGTCATTTACGACCTGTATTCTCTGGTGGACGGCAAGCTGGTGCATGTGTTCACCGGCTGGGATCGGAATTCCTATGAGCTGCGGGAAGGCTTCCGCATTCTGAACATCGGGTCGAACGGCGCGGCGTCCGCGGACTATGTGTACTGCCACCTGAGCAATGGGCAGCTGGTCACGGACAGCCTTATCCGGTTTGATGCGGCGACAGACCCGGATCACCCCTGGTTCCGGGGAACGGGCGAGAATGATCTTGCGCCGATCACCGACGAAAACTGGTCGGAGGACGAAATTTACAGTGCCGCCGCCAGCCTTCCCATTACAATTACACCATTCGCAGACGCCAGTGCCGGGAGTTATGACCCGGCACTGGCTGATTATGAAGGATATCTTTCCACCATCGACACGAGTTCCATAAAATACTATGCGCTTCGTGACCTGGATGGCGATGGACAGGACGAATTGCTGCTGTATAACTCGGGAGAAACGCTGACGAAGGTGGCCGCAATTCAAAATGGCACTGCGCAGGAGATTTTGTCCGGCAATGTGCTTGATCTTTGCGAAGGCAATGTTCTGGAAGCATGGGAAGGCGGTTCCGGCGCGGAACAGCGGACGTATTACCGGGTGGAAAACCACGCAGCAGTTCCGTTTGAGTGCATTATTTATAATATCGATGAAAACCAATGCTACCGGGATAGTAATTACGACTTTTATGAAGAAAATCTGACGCCCATCACCGAGGAAGAGTATAATCGGGTCGTTAACACTTATCCCGGTATGTCCTTCTGGGATTGTAACCCAAAGCCGCTTGAGAAAATGAATTCCGCAGACAGCAGTGCGGCGGAAGATGCCCAGCTGCTGGCCAATTACGGGGGATATCTTTCTTCAATCGACACGTATTGGATAAAATACTACGCGCTTCGTGATCTGGACGGCGACGGGCAGGATGAACTGCTGCTGTTTAACAGGGACAAGACGCTTAGCAATGTGGCCGGCGTTCTAAACGGCACCGCGCGGGAAATTCTGAGCGGAAGTTCGCTTTATTTGTGTGCTGGAAATGTTCTGGAGTACTGGGGCGAGGGTTCCGGCGGAAGCGGCTGTATCTATTATCAGGTGGAAAACAAAACGGCTAAAAACGAGCCGAATCTTAAAAACATCAACTCGTTTGCAGTAAATGGTGCCGTGCATTATGCCAACGCTCTGCTCCATCACACGGGCTATACCGATATTATTGCCATTGGAATGACCGG
>ERZ779922.866-NODE-866-length-23761-cov-3.844681_pt1 | contig 23761 bp, 19 predicted proteins | sample MGYA00511544_ERZ779922 | MGnify/ENA primary metagenome ERZ779922 (study PRJEB29588, sample SAMEA2154516) | human gut metagenome | biome: human gut; feature: human-associated habitat; material: faeces | place: Denmark | collected 2008/2010 ... | reverse complement strand
TTTTTAGCTTCTATTCCGTTTTTTCTTTCAGCAGTTCTTCCATTTTCAGTACTTCGTCGCGGTATTGTGCGGCTTCGATGAAGTCGAGTTTCTTGGCAGCTTCCTGCATCAGTTTCCTGGTGCGCTCGATGCTCTTTTCGAGTTGGGCGCGGCTCATGTACCGGACAATCGGGTCTGCGGCAACCGTGGTGCTGCTCTCTTGTTCCACATAGGGACGGGGCGCGGTTGCCGGGAATTTTTCCTTGCCGGTTCCACCTTCGGCAAATCCTTCCGTGCCGGCAAATACGTTGAGGTTCTTTGCTTTCCTGATTTGCTGAGGGGTGATGCCGTGCTCCTCGTTATATTTCAACTGTTTCTCGCGGCGGCGGTTGGTTTCGTCGATGGTGAGCTGCATGCTTTCCGTTATCTTGTCGGCATACATGATAACCATGCCGTTGACGTTGCGGGCGGCGCGTCCCGCCGTCTGTGTCAGCGAGCGGTGGGAGCGGAGAAATCCCTCCTTGTCGGCATCCAGAATAGCCACAAGAGATACTTCCGGCAAGTCCAGTCCCTCACGTAGAAGGTTGACACCGACAAGTACATCGTACTCGCCCTCGCGCAAGTCGCTCATAATCTTTACACGTTCCAGTGTGTCGACATCACTATGGATATAGGTACATCTTACATTATTATTAAGAAGATACTCTGCCAGTTCTTCTGCCATTCGTTTGGTTAGTGTGGTGACGAGTACGCGTTCTTCCTTTTCAATACGGAGCTGGATTTCTTCCATTAAATCGTCAATCTGATTGAGACTCGGACGTACTTCGATGATAGGATCAAGCAGACCGGTAGGACGAATCACCTGTTCCACGACGATTCCTTCCGACTGAATCAATTCATAATCCGCCGGTGTGGCACTGACGTAGATTACTTGTTTTGCCATCTCCTGAAACTCTTCAAATTTCAGCGGACGGTTGTCCATAGCGGCAGGCAATCGAAAACCATATTCCACAAGATTGATTTTTCGCGCACGGTCTCCTCCATACATTGCACGGATTTGGGGTACGCTTACGTGGCTTTCGTCGATAACGATCAGGAAATCATCCGGAAAGAAATCAAACAAACAATAGGGGCGGGTACCGGCAGCACGGCCGTCAAAATAACGGGAATAATTCTCAATTCCGGAACAATGTCCCAATTCCCGGATCATTTCCATATCGTAAGTTACTCGCTCATACAATCGTTTGGCCTCGTATTCTTTGCCGATAGATTCGAAGAAAGCTACTTGCTTGGTTAGATCATCCTCTATTTCATGAATAGCACGGAGAGTAGCCTCTTTGGTAGTCATGAACAGGTTGGCCGGATAAATCTTATAGGCGTCAAATGGTGCGATAGTGACTCCTGTGATAGGATCTACCTCTTCGATGCCGTCAATCTCATCCCCCCAAAAGGTGACACGGAGCAGGTTGTCGGTATAAGCCAGATAAATATCCACTGTGTCGCCCTTGACCCGGAAATTTCCACGGTTCAAGTCGATATCATTGCGGACATACAAACTGTCTACCAAACGACGTAGAAACACATTGCGGTCTATCATCCGTCCCCGTTCTATTTCGATGACATTTTTGTAGAAGTCCGAAGGATTTCCCATACCGTAGATACAAGATACGGAAGAAACCACTACCACGTCTTTTCTTCCGGAGAGTAGGGCGGAAGTGGCAGAGAGTCGGAGCTTGTCGATTTCGTCATTGATGGCGAGATCCTTCTCTATATATGTATCACTGTTCGGCAGATAAGCTTCCGGCTGGTAATAATCATAGTAAGAAACGTAATATTCTACCGCATTATTGGGGAAAAATCCTTTAAACTCACTATAGAGCTGGGCAGCCAGTGTTTTGTTATGGCTCAAAATCAACGTGGGTTTATTGATATTGGCGATCACATTGGCAATGGTAAATGTTTTTCCCGACCCGGTCACTCCCAATAAAGTCTGTGCGGGAACTCCTTGAAGTACCCCCTCAGTAAGCTGGGCGATCGCTTCTGGTTGATCCCCGGTAGGTTTGTAAGCTGATGTTAGTTCAAAATTCATAGTTAAATCCTAAAAAGTGGAGCAATATTCGGTAAAATAATCGAGATAACAAATCATTTTTCCAAATAAATCCTTTACTTTGCAACATATTAATATCATGAAACAGATTCATACAACTAATAATACCAAGAGAACATGATTTGGAATGAGACCATTGAGTGTATGGACCGCGAAAGTCTTCGCAAGATTCAAAGCATACGACTCAAGAAAATTGTGGATTACGTTTATCACAACACGCCTTTTTACCGGAAGAAAATGCAGGAAATGGGTATCACCCCCGATGATATCAATACGATTGATGATATCGTGAAACTGCCGTTTACCACGAAACATGATTTAAGAGATAATTATCCTTTCGGACTTTGTGCCGTGCCGATGAGCCAGATCGTGCGTATTCATGCCTCTTCCGGAACGACCGGAAAGCCGACGGTAGTGGGATATACCCGCAAAGACCTTTCTTCGTGGGCAGAATGTATATCGCGTGCTTTTACTGCTTATGGAGCAGGACGCTCAGATATATTTCAGGTTTCCTATGGTTACGGACTTTTTACGGGTGGCCTGGGAGCACACGCCGGAGCTGAGAATATTGGTGCTTCTGTGATTCCGATGTCCAGTGGTAATACAGAAAAGCAGATTACATTGATGCATGATTTTGGATCAACGGTTCTTTGCTGTACTCCTTCGTATGCACTTTATCTGGCGGATGCCATTAAAGATTCCGGCTATCCGCGGGAGGAATTCCAACTGAAAGTGGGAGCCTTGGGTGCGGAGCCCTGGACGGAGAATATGCGTCATGAAATCGAAGAAAAACTCGGTATTAAAGCATATGATATCTACGGACTGAGTGAAATTGCCGGACCGGGTGTAGGTTACGAATGTGAATGTCAGCATGGTACGCACTTGAATGAGGATCATTATTTCCCGGAAATTATTGATCCGAATACATTGCAGCCGGTAGAACCCGGACAGACGGGCGAGCTGGTATTTACGCACCTGACGAAGGAAGGAATGCCATTGCTTCGTTATCGTACGCGTGACTTGACGGCCTTGCATTATGATAAATGCTCCTGCGGGCGTACATTGGTTCGTATGGACCGTATCCTGGGACGTAGTGACGATATGCTGATTATCCGTGGTGTCAATGTATTCCCGACTCAGATCGAGTCCGTCATTCTTGAGATGGAAGAATTCGAACCACATTATTTGTTGATAGTGGGGCGTGAAAACAATACCGATACGATGGAACTTCAGGTAGAAGTGCGCCCGGATTTCTATTCGGATGAGATTAACCGTATGCTAGCGTTGAAGAAGAAACTGGCAAGCCGTCTCCAAAGCGTACTTGGACTGGGAGTCAATGTGAAACTGGTAGAACCGCGTAGCATTGAACGCAGCGTGGGCAAAGCTAAACGAGTGATTGATAACAGAAAAATTTAAAATAGGTAATAGGTAATAAGTATTAGGTATTATCGTAGCTGCAACATGGAATCCGTGTGGCTATTACCTATTACCTAATATTTAATACTTATTACTTAATACCTAATACTTAAAACTTTACGATAATGGTAGCAAAACAACTTTCTATCTTTTTGGAAAACAAGTCCGGCCGTTTGACGGAAGTGACTGAAGTGCTGGCAAAAGAGAACATCAATCTTTCTGCCTTGTGCATCGCTGAAAATGCTGATTTTGGCATTTTGCGTGGAATTGTATCCGATCCGGATAAAGCATATAAAGCATTGAAAGATAATCATTTTGCCGTGAATATAACAGATGTGGTCGGCATTAGCTGTCCGAATGTGCCGGGAGCTCTGGCAAAAGTGCTGGGATTCTTGTCGGCAGAAGGGGTCTTTATTGAGTATATGTATTCGTTTGCCAATAATAACGTGGCAAACGTTGTGATTCGTCCTAGTAATATGGATAAATGTATTGAAGTACTGAAAGAAAAGAAAGTCGACCTGTTGGCGGCAAGTGATTTGTACAAGCTGTAACCGGACGGCGGACCATAAGCGAACGGTGAACGAAGAACGATAGCGCTGGTATACCAATGACATATAGCGCGCTTGTTGATCGTTCACCGTTTATTATTGACTGTTTATAGCTTCCTGTTCGACGTCGTTTTTTCTCTTTTCGTCGATGTTTAACGCCTTTTATGTATTAAAAAACATAGATTAATTGGTTAATTCCCCGCGAATAAGTAACTTTGCGCAATATTTTTTAAAAGGATGAAGAAAAATATCATTATAACTTTGCTCGCAGCAGCCTCTCTGACATCGTGTGGAGAGTACAATAAGTTGCTGAAAAGTACCGATTACGAATACAAGTACGAGGCCGCCAAAAACTATTTTGCTAAAGGGCAGTATAACCGCTCAGCTACCTTGCTGAACGAATTGATTACAATCCTTAAGGGAACCGATAAAGCGGAGGATTCTCTGTATATGTTGGGTATGAGTTACTATAATCAGAAAGATTATCAGACAGCTGCCCAGACGTTTATCACCTATTTCAACACTTATCCCCGTGGTACTTTCACTGAACTGGCACGTTTCCATGCAGGTAAATCCCTGTTCCTGGATACTCCGGAACCACGTTTGGATCAATCAAGCACTTATCAGGCTATCCAGCAACTGCAGATGTTTATGGAATATTTCCCGAACAGTACCAAGAAGCAGGAAGCACAAGATATGATTTTTGCTTTGCAGGATAAACTGGTGTTGAAAGAACTCTATTCTGCAAAGTTGTATTATAATCTGGGTAACTATCTGGGTAATAACTATGAATCCTGTGTAATTACAGCTCAGAATGCTCTGAAAGATTATCCTTATACAGATTATCGCGAAGAACTTTCCATATTGATTCTGCGTGCCAGACATGAAATGGCTATTTATAGTGTAGAAGACAAGAAGATGGATCGTTACCGTGAAACGATAGATGAATATTATGCTTTCAAGAACGAGTTTCCGGAAAGTAAATACCTGAAAGAGGCTGAAAAAATATTCAATGAATCACAGAAAGTAATTAAAGACTAAATTTAAATAGATTTATGGACTACAAAAAAACGAACGCTCCCGCTACGACGGTAACCCGTGACATGATGGAACTCTGTGCTGACACAGGGAATGTTTATGAAACTGTTGCCATTATTGGTAAGCGTGCTAACCAGATTAGTGTGGAAATTAAAAACGATCTTTCTAAGAAATTAGCAGAGTTTGCTTCTTACAACGATAATTTGGAAGAAGTATTCGAGAATAGAGAGCAGATCGAAATTTCTCGTTATTATGAGAAATTGCCGAAACCTGACTTGATTGCTACACAGGAATACATCGAAGGGAAAATTTATTATAGAAATCCGGCTAAGGAGAAAGAAAAACTTCAGTAATTTATTTTCTAACGAAAGAATTGATAGTCAAGTAGTAAGCGGGAAGCATTTTCCTATTCCTTATTGCTTGGCTATTATTGTTTAACTTAACTACTATAGAATACTTATGATTCAACGAATTCAAAGTTTTTACTTATTGATTGTAACAGGGTTGCTGATTACAGCAATGTGTTTACCGATGGGATATTTTATTGACACTACAGGAGAACATCCTTTTAAAGCACTGGGGATAGACGTGAATGGAATTTTCCAGTCTACTTGGGGGATATTTGGTATTCTGATGCTGAGCGCTCTGGTAGCTTTTGCGACTATTTTTCTGTATAAGAACCGAATGTTGCAGATTCGTATGTCAATCTTCAATAGCTTGTTGCTGGTGGGCTATTATATTGCCTTCATTGCTTTTTATTTTGCATTGAAGAGCGATGCCAATCTGTTCCGTATTGGTTGGGCGCTTTGCTTACCATTGGTGTCTATCGTTCTGAATGTGCTGGCTATTCGTGCTATCGGACGTGACGAGGTGATGGTAAAGGCTGCAGACAGACTTCGATAAGAATGCGGGAAGCTCTCGCATTGGGAGTTCCTGATAGAATAAAACAGGCGCGAATTTCGCAGACTCACGGAAATATAAACCGTAGGTTCGAGCGAGATTCGCGCCTGATCTTTTTGGGTACTGCTTCTTATTTCTTTAAATCGAATAGATAAGTAAGCTTCACTGTAATTGTGCCATGAGCCGCACGGGAGAAATAGTCTTTCTTCGTTGTGCTGTAAAAGTCTGACAGAGCAAAATAATAGCGTCCTTCGAGCAGAAAACTACCGGCTTTCTTTGTTCTGAATTCTATTCCGCCGCCTCCGGCTATACCATAATCGAATTTGTTTTGGATTTTATCCCCGTAAACAGCTTTTTGAGTGTCTGTCAGGGCATTCATGTCTATATTCTCCATGCTTTCAGATTCACCGATCAGAAGGCCGATCTGAGGACCTGCATTGATAAAGAACTGTAGTCCTTTTTCATTGCCGAAAGCCAAGTGGGCGAGGAAGGGAATATCGAGATAGGTCATCTTTCGGGTGTATTTGCGGGTAGGATCTTCTACGGGTTCTCCATTCTCCCCCGGTACTTCAAATAATTCATCCCAGCCACGTTGGGAGATATTTAACTCTACTTGCGCACCACAGATCATGGCAAAATACTTTTCGGAAATGTAGCGTGCCGTCAAACCTCCGGTAATACCCATCAATGAGTTCTGTTTGATTTTAGGAGTGAATGAAGCGCTGTTTAAGTTGACTCCTCCATTAAATCCGACAGAAAAGTTCTGGCGTGGTTCGCCGATCTGTGCGGTGGCAGGAAGTGCAAGTCCCATCATCAGGGAAGCGGCAATCAGAAGTGATTTTATCTTTGTCATTTTCGTCTTATTCGAAGTCAAGTTTTACTAATTCAAAATTCTTCGTGAAATGGATAAAGAATACTTTCTTATTAATGAATCCTCCCCAGTTGTTGACACGTTCGAATTTGAAGCCTGTCTGTATCGGAGTCAGGTTCATTTTCGGTAAATTGTTTTCCAGTTCCGAGCCATAGCGTGACAAGCCTTTCAGGAAGAAGAAGCCTGTGTCGAAACCAAGCATTCCGTAGCTTGGGAATTTACTCACCAAGTCCTTGCTATACCATTTGTGATAATTGTTGGTGAACTGTATGGCAGCCGGAAACAATGTATTTGTGTAGAACGATGAATAGAAATAGGTATCCAGTTCAAAGAAACTTTCCAGGTGATCCCGGGTATATGTCTGCCATTCGGGATAACCGAACAGATGAATATTCTGCTCCGGAGTATCTCTGACCAGTAGAATCAGTTGAGGAAGAATCTTGATTAACATGACATTTTTGCCGGAAGTCGGAATGAAAATATTGTCTTTGTCAAAGCGGAGAGCTTCCTTCAGCATATCCTTGGTTGCGTTTTCATTGACGGTTTTCATTGACATTCCCTTGCTCTTCAGCTCTTGTTTCATGCCGCTGATAAACTCGGCTTTTTCTTTATCTTCGCTGGTTGGTTCAATAAAGATGACATGGGCATTGGGGAATTGACGGGTAAAGTGTTCGTATACTTCCGAATATAAATAGGATTGCGGGGTATTAATCTGGTAGATGGCAGGATTATTAAATACTTCTTCCCCTTTCGAAGAGAAAGGAATCACCAGTCGTATATCATTCTTTTCTGCAAAAGTAGATAAAGGTTTGATCTGTTGCTGGTGCATCGGACCGAAAATGACATTCATGTTCTTCATCTCATTTTTCGCCAGAATAGTATTTAATGTAGAAACATCTTTTCCACAGTCATATACATATAGATCAATAGAAGTACCCGTACGTTTCAGGCTGTCTACCGCCATCAGGAAACCTTCGTAGTATTCCACCATACGTTTGTCTTCCTGGAAAGGCAATAGCAGGGCCGCTTTGATAGTAGAGATTGCTTGAGGGGCTTCTTTACTCTTGCGGAAAAGCTCATTGTTACTGGGTGGGATAGCGTACGGATCCTCTTTGGGAGCCGTCGGTTGCATGGTGGTTGCACTGGGATAGGGGATACAGAGGTATTGTCCCTTTTTCATTCCCTTTTTCAGTTCGGGATTGGCTGCAATCAATTCCTGTTCGCTGATTCCATATTCGCGGCTTACACTGAATACGGTTTCTTTGCGTTTTACCTTATGCATATCTTTGCATCTGGATTGTACAGGTCCCTGTATAGCGGGTTTTTCAGCCGGTGCTTGTGCAGTTTCCGTTTCCTGCTCTTGTTCCAACGGAATGAGAATAACCTGACCGATACGGAAGTTTTCGGCGCTTAATCCCGGATTGGCTTCACAAATGGCTTTTGCAGATATATTATAAATGGTAGTCAGTTTGTATAAAGTTTCTCCGGCTTGAATTGTATGGAATGTTTCCCCTTTTTGGCTTTCTTTTCCTTTAGGGATTTTTATAGCTTGTCCGGCATAAATTTTTTCATCACATCCGGGATTCAGACGTATGATGTCGTTTGTTGTGACATTATACATCTTGGCAATGGAGTATAAACTCTGTCCTTTTTCGATGGTATGCAAGAAATAAGATTGGTTCTCTTGTGCATAACTAATAGCGTATGAGGCGCTTATAAAAAGCAAAAATAAGAATATTCGGCTTATCGGTTTCATCAATTTATAACTATTGGTTCTTGAAATCAAGGAACAAAGGTACGAATAATGCCCTATATCTTCATAAGATTTGAGTTAAGAAAATAATATTGTGCTTTTTTAGGAGCATATTTCAGTCGGAAACATTAATTTTGTACCGTTTATGAAGGATATGAATATGCAAGAAACAGAATATATTAATGTGTATGGTGCCCGTGTGCACAATTTGAAAGATATTGATGCTGAAATTCCCCGTAACAGTTTGACAGTGATTACCGGATTGAGTGGTAGTGGTAAATCTTCCTTGGCTTTCGATACGATATTTGCCGAGGGACAGCGCCGCTATATCGAGACTTTTTCGGCCTATGCCCGCAACTTTTTGGGGAATCTGGAACGTCCGGATGTCGATAAAATAACAGGGCTGAGTCCGGTTATCTCTATCGAACAGAAAACTACGAATAAAAATCCCCGTTCTACCGTGGGAACAACAACGGAAATATACGATTATCTTCGTCTGCTCTATGCCCGTGCAGGTATTGCTTATTCGTACCTGTCAGGAGAGGAGATGGTGAAATATACGGAAGAACAGATTCTGGATTTAATCCTGAAAGATTATAAAGGAAAGAAAATATACTTGCTCGCACCCTTGGTTCGTTCGCGTAAGGGACATTACAAAGAACTCTTCGAACAGGTGCGAAAGAAAGGATATCTCTATGTACGGATAGACGGCGAACTGCGTGAAGTGACGCACGGCATGAAACTCGACCGTTACAAGAATCATGATATTGAGGTAGTCATTGATAAACTGATAGTAGCCGAGAAAGATGATAAACGCCTGAAACAGAGCGTGGCAACTGCTATGCGCCAAGGTGATGGTTTATTGATGATTCTTGATGCGCAGACAGAAAGTGTCCGTCATTACAGTAAACGCCTGATGTGTCCGGTTACCGGACTGTCTTATCGGGAACCGGCTCCTCATAACTTCTCGTTCAACTCTCCGCAGGGAGCGTGCCCGAAATGTAAAGGATTAGGCGTGGTCAATCAGATTGATGTCGATAAAGTGATTCCCGACCGTGAACTTTCCATCTATGAAGGAGCGATAGCACCTTTGGGAAAATACAAGAATGCCATGATTTTCTGGCAGATCGGTGCTTTGCTGGAGAAGTATGAAGCCACTTTAAAAACTCCGGTGAAGGAATTGTCGGATGATGCGGTTGAAGAAATATTATATGGTTCGGATGACCGGATCAAGATCAAGAGTTCGCTGATAGGAACTTCTTCTGATTACTTTGTAACCTATGAAGGAGTCGTAAAATATATCCAGATGCTTCAGGAAAAGGATGCTTCTGCTACCGCGCAGAAGTGGGCGGAGCAGTTTGCCCGTACCACTGTTTGTCCGGAATGTAAAGGTGCCCGGTTGAATAAAGAAGCATTGCACTTCCGTATTCATGACAAGAACATCAATGACTTGGCCAATATGGACATCAATGAGCTATATGACTGGTTGATGAACGTAGATCAATTTCTGTCCGATAAACAAAAGAAAATCGCAGCCGAGATTCTGAAAGAAATTCGTACGCGTTTGAAATTCTTGTTGGATGTAGGATTGGATTATTTGGCATTGAACCGTAGCTCGGTCAGCCTGTCCGGTGGTGAAAGTCAGCGTATTCGTCTGGCTACACAGATCGGCTCGCAATTGGTGAATGTGCTTTATATTCTGGATGAACCGAGTATCGGGTTGCACCAGCGTGACAATCTGCGTTTGATCCGCTCGTTGAAAGAGCTTCGTGATATGGGAAACTCGGTTATCGTTGTTGAACACGATAAAGATATGATGCTGGCTGCCGATTATGTGATTGATATGGGGCCTAAAGCCGGTCGTCTGGGTGGGGAGGTAGTCTTCTCGGGAACCCCGTCAGAAATGCTTCAAACCGAAACGATGACTTCGCAGTATCTGAACGGAGAGATGAAAATAGAAGTACCCGCCAAGCGAAGAAAAGGAAATGGAAAATCTATCTGGCTGAAAGGAGCGAAGGGAAATAATCTGAAAAATGTAGATGTTGAATTTCCGTTAGGGAAGTTGATTTGTGTGACCGGAGTATCCGGAAGTGGTAAATCGACGTTGATTAATGAGACTTTGCAGCCGATTCTTTCACAGAAATTCTATCGCTCTTTGCAGGATCCTTTGGAATACGATTCTATAGAGGGACTGGAAAACATAGATAAGGTAGTGGACGTAGATCAATCTCCGATTGGTCGTACCCCCCGTTCCAATCCGGCCACTTATACAGGTGTATTTTCCGATATCCGTAACTTGTTCGTAAGCCTTCCGGAAGCTAAGATTCGCGGTTACAAGCCCGGACGCTTCTCTTTTAATGTATCGGGCGGTCGTTGTGAAGCCTGTACCGGAAATGGATACAAGACGATTGAAATGAACTTCTTGCCGGATGTGTATGTGCCTTGTGAGGTTTGCCACGGCAAGCGGTATAATCGCGAAACGCTTGAAGTACGTTTCAAAGGAAAGTCTATTGCTGATGTGCTTGATATGACTATAAACCGTGCTGTCGAATTCTTTGAGAATGTGCCGCAGATTCTGAATAAGATAAAAGTCTTGCAGGATGTCGGTTTGGGCTATATTAAATTAGGGCAGTCATCTACTACCCTTTCTGGTGGAGAGAGCCAGCGTGTGAAACTAGCAACAGAATTGTCCAAGCGAGATACCGGTAAAACACTTTACATTCTCGATGAACCGACTACCGGACTTCACTTTGAGGATATCCGTGTATTGATGGGGGTACTTAATAAGCTGGTGGACAAAGGTAATACCGTCATTGTAATCGAACATAACCTGGACGTTATCAAGATGGCGGATTATATCATAGACATGGGACCTGAAGGTGGTAAGGGCGGGGGAGTACTCCTTAGCTACGGAACACCGGAAGAGGTTGCGAAGAGCCAGAAAGGTTATACTCCTAAGTTTCTTCGCGAGGAATTAGGACTTTAATATTGAAGTATAAGTGTCGGCTTACTAAAAAGAAACAACAAGATGAAAATCAATAAAACGAATGCGGCGCGTCTGCTGGATAAAGCTAAAATAGCTTATGAACTGATTCCTTATGAAGTTGACGAAAACGATCTGAGTGCCATTCATGTAGCTGCCAGCTTAGGCGAGAATATAGAACAGGTATTTAAGACACTGGTTCTTCACGGTGACAAAAGCGGTTATTTTGTTTGCGTCATTCCGGGTGAGCACGAAGTCGATCTGAAGCTGGCAGCAAAGGCTTCCGGCAATAAAAAGTGTGATCTGATACCGGTGAAAGAACTTCTTCCGCTGACGGGATATATCCGGGGCGGCTGTTCGCCTATTGGCATGAAGAAACATTTTCCTACTTATATTCATGAAACCTGCCGGCAATTTCCGTATATTTATGTAAGTGCCGGTGTACGGGGGCTGCAGATAAAGCTTGCGCCGGGTGATTTAATCCGCGAATCGAGGGCAGAAATTTGCCGTTTATTTGAGGAATAAATCCAAAAAAGTATATATTTGCAGAATATATGTCATTAGAAAAATTATCAATCATTAATTAATAAATTTATATCTATGTTTGACAAACACCCTAAAGGACTGATAGCAGCCGCTTTAGCCAATCTAGGTGAACGCTTTGGCTTCTATACAATGATGGCGATCCTCGTGCTTTTCTTGCAAGCTAAGTTTGGAATGAATGGAAAAGAAGCGGGATTTATTTATTCAACTTTCTATTTTTCCATTTACATTCTTGCTTTGGTTGGAGGTATTATCGCCGATAAGACACGAAACTACAAAGGAACTATTTTCACAGGAATTGTGTTAATGGCAGTTGGTTATTTATTATTGGCTATTCCATCTAAGACTCCGGTAGATAACAAGATGCTCTATCTGGTTATTACTTGTGCTAGTTTGTTTGTTATTGCATTTGGAAACGGATTATTTAAAGGAAATTTGCAGGCATTGGTAGGACAGATGTACGATAATCCTCAATATGCCAGCATGCGTGACTCCGGTTTCTCCTTGTTTTATATGTTCATTAATATCGGTGCAATCTTTGCTCCGTTTGCAGCGGTAGGTGTACGTAACTGGTGGTTGTCTACTTTCGGTTATAATTACGATGCTGATCTTCCTGCATTATGTCACGGTCATTTGGCTGGTACTTTGTCGCCCGAAGCTACTGAAACTTATCATACGTTGGTAGAGAAAGCTTCCAACGCTCCGGTACAGGATTATACAGCTTTTGCATCCGATTACCTGAACGTCTTTACTACAGGTTTCCATTATGCATTTGGAGTGGCTATCATTGCTATGGTCATTTCTTTGACTATCTATTTGCTGAATAAGAGAAACTTCCCCGATCCCAGCAAGAAAGCCGTTGCGTCTTCAGCATCTTCGGCTACTGTAGAAATGAGTATTCAGGAAGTGAAACAACGTATGTATGCCCTGTTCGCAGTGTTCGGAGTTGTTATCTTCTTCTGGTTCTCTTTCCATCAGAATGGTTTGACTTTGACATACTTTGCAAAGGAATACACTGACCTTAACTTGTTTGGTATGCCTATTTCCGCTGAGTTGTTCCAGTCGTTGAATCCGTTCTTTGTTGTTTTCCTGACTCCTGTGATTATGGCAATCTTTGCCAGCCAGCGCAGACGTGGAAAAGAGCCTTCTACTCCTAAGAAGATTGCAATTGGTATGGGTATTGCCGCATTGGCCTTTATCGTAATGGCTGTCGGTTCTTATTTTGCCAATCTGCCTTTGCACAAGGACATTATCGCTGTAGGAACTTCACCGGTGAAAGTGACTCCGTTCTTGTTGATGCTGACTTATCTGATTTTGACGGTAGCTGAATTGTATATTTCTCCGTTGGGAATTTCATTTGTGTCTAAAGTAGCTCCTCCGAAATACCAGGGTATTATGCAGGGAGGCTGGTTAGGTGCGACTGCACTTGGCAATCAGCTGTTGGTGATCGGTGCTATTTTGTATGAATCCATTCCTATCTGGATGACATGGACAGTATTTGTGGTAGCTTGTACTATTTCAATGTTTACCATGATCTTCATGCTGAAATGGCTGGAACGCGTAGCGAAATAAGCCCGCTTGGTAATAAATAAACGAATGCCCCGGAACATTGATTGAGTAACAATCTGTTCCGGGGCATTTTGTATATGGTTACCTTACTTTTCAGATATCCAGTCCCATGATATAATCATTCATATAGTACCCGTTGCCAATCGGAAAATCCCCTTCCCGCAATTTTCTCATACCCATCCGTTCATAGAACAGTAAAGCCTTGTTGTTACGGTTCACGTTAAGCTCCATTAAGCAAGGTTCCGGATGCACCTCCTTGATATATCTGACAGCCTCTCTGAATAAAAAACTACCGCAGTGTGCGCCTTGAAAATGGGGGAGGACATAGATTTTCTGCAGATGGAATACATTCTCTTCCTGTTGCTGTACGGAGACATAGCCACAGGGCTCATCTCCTTCATATGCGATAAAATAAACATGACCTTCTTCTTCCATTTGTTTCCGGATATTTTCGGGAGAGTACATCCAGTCCATCATATAGTCCAGTTGTCCGGGAGATAAGATCTCTTGGTAAGTGGCGGGAAATACTTCACCGGCCATTTGGTTGATCAGACCGCAATCATCTATCCTTGCTTTTCGAATAGTAAACATACGTATTTTCTTTTTTGTGGTTTTATGAGCTGCAAATATAGCTATTATTTCTTTTTATAATAAGGAGAAAACTTCTTAATGATTTAATTATTATTAAATTATAGTACTTTGTAATGCAAGGTACTAGAGTAATGCATATATTTGTCCTGTCAAAAAGAAAAATAACAATGAATGTAGACAATGTAAAATCTCAGATGAGAAAAGGCATGTTGGAGTATTGCATCATGCTTTTACTGCACAAAGAGCCGGCTTATGCTTCTGATATTATTCAGAAGTTGAAAGAGGCACAGCTGATTGTGGTGGAAGGTACCTTATATCCATTGCTGACACGTTTGAAGAATGACGATTTGTTGAGTTATGAATGGGTAGAATCCACGCAGGGACCTCCTCGCAAGTACTATAAGCTCACAGAAAAAGGAGAGGCTTTTTTAGGCGAGCTTGAGATATCCTGGAAGGAACTGAACGAAACCGTGAATCATATTGCTAGTAGATAATTCGATAAAGAAGAAATAATAATGAAAAAAACATTGACTGTAAATTTGGGAGGAACTGTCTATCATATAGATGATGATGCCTACCGCTTGCTGGACGACTATCTGGCCAACCTGAAACATTTTTTTCGCAAACAGGAGGGGGCGGAAGAGATTGTGAATGATATCGAGATTCGTATTGCCGAGCTGTTTGCCGAGAAAGTGTCCGCAGGGAAGCAAGTCATTACTATTGCCGATGTGGAAGAAATAATTGCCCGGGTAGGCAAACCGGAAGATTTTGGTGTATCTGACGACGAATCCGAACCGCATAAGAAGGAACAGACAGCTTCTTCCGGTCAGGGATATACACGGACCACTACAGCCCGTCGCCTGTTCCGTGATCCGGATAATAAGTTGCTTGGGGGAGTAGCTTCCGGGCTGGCAGCTTATTTTGACTGGGATATCACGTTGGTGCGTATCCTGATGATCGTATTATTGTTTGTTCCCTATTGCCCGATGATTATCCTTTATATTATAGGATGGATTATCATTCCCGAAGCACGTACGGCAGCAGAGAAACTGAGTATGCGTGGCGAAGCGGTAACCATAGAAAATATAGGCAAAACGGTGACGGACGGATTTGAACGGGTGGCCGACGGGGTCAATAACTTTGTGAACTCGGATAAACCGCGTACCTTTCTGCAAAAAGTAGGAGATGTATTTGTCACGATCGCCGCTATCATTCTTAAGATATTCCTGGTAGCTCTTGTCATCATTTGCTGTCCGGTATTGTTCGTGCTCGCTGTGGTGATAGTAGCTCTTGTGTTTGCGGTGATTGCTGCGCTTGTTGGCGGCGGAGCTCTGCTTTATGAAATGCTTCCGGCTATTGACTGGACGCCTATAGCTACCATATCTCCTGTGATGACATTGCTTGGCACCATTTCAGGAATTGCACTCATTGCCATTCCATTAGGAGCTTTTCTGTACACTATAATGCGTCAGTTGTTTCATTGGTCACCGATGGGGACCGGCTTGAAATGGTCTCTGTTTATCCTATGGGTATTGGGACTGGTCATCGTGATTATCAATTTGTCAGCTCTCGGATGGCAGCTGCCGTTGTATGGACTGCATTGCTTTTAATATAAGATCGCTCTATTAAAAAAGAATAATATTTATTCTTTTTCTGAGAAATGTGCCCCGATAGTGTGTCCGGGGTACATTTTTTGTTTGTCCCTCTTTGTAAATCGAGATTTTTAATTAAGTTTGTGAGGACTTATTCAATAGATAAAGAAAATGGGTGAACATATATGTTTCAGGAGAAACGAACGTTTGGCTACCGTCAATCCTTATTGGAGAGGAAATCCGATGGTACGCGGACGTTTTTTTAACAGGCAGCACCGTTTCCGCCCCGGTATGGGAAGTGTGTTGAAATGGCGGTTGTCCCCCAATCCTCAGCGGAAAGAAAAGAAAACGGTGAAGTGGGACCCAAAAGTCTGTTATCTTCGTTCGCTGGATGCTGTGGTGGGAGATTCTTTAATATGGCTGGGACATAATTCCTTCTTCCTTCAGTTGGCAGGCAAAAGAATCATGTTCGATCCGGTTTTCGGAAACATCCCTTTTGTGAAAAGACAGAGTGAGTTTCCTGCCAATCCCGACATTTTTACAGAAATTGATTACCTGCTTATCAGCCATGACCATTTTGATCATTTGGACAAGCAAAGTATCACCCGTTTGCTGAATAATAATCCGCAGATGAAACTGTTTTGCGGTTTGGGAACCGGAGAACTGATAAAGAGCTGGTTTCCGGAAATGAGAGTGATCGAGGCCGGCTGGTATCAGCAACTGGAAGATGAAGGGCTGAAAATAACTTTCTTGCCGGCACAGCATTGGAGCAAACGTTCCGTACGTGATGGAGGGCAGCGATTGTGGGGAGCTTTCATGCTGCAGGGGAATGGTGTTTCTCTCTATTATAGCGGAGACACAGGGTATTCTACCCATTTTAGGGAAATCCCGGATCTGTTCGGAGCTCCGGACTATGCCTTGTTGGGTATTGGTGCATATAAACCCCGTTGGTTCATGCGTCCCAATCATATTTCCCCTTATGAATCACTGACTGCCTCCGAAGAGATGCATGCAGGAATAACCATTCCGATGCACTACGGTACATTTGATTTGTCTGATGAACCCTTGCATGATCCGCCTAAAGTATTTGCGGCAGAAGCAAAGAAAAGAAAGATTCGTGTGGAAATCCCTTATCTGGGAGAAATCGTAAAACTGAGTAAAAGAAAGTAATTATAAAATAAACTGAGAGATGAAGAAGTTAGAAGTAAAAGACCTGAAAGAAAATTTCTTTGAGGCGATTGGCAAAGAATGGATGTTGGTTACTGCCGGCACCAAAGAGAAATTCAATACAATGACTGCCAGTTGGGGTGGTATTGGTTGGCTTTGGAATAAGCCTGTTGCTTTTGTTTTTGTCCGCCCCGAACGATATACGTATGAGTTCATCGAGAAAAGTGATTATCTGACACTTTCTTTTTTGGGCGAAGCAAATAAGAAGATTCATGCAGTTTGTGGCTCAAAGTCCGGTCGTGATACGGATAAGGTGAAAGCAACCGGATTGAAGCCGATCTTCACAGAACAGGGGAATGTGCTTTTCGAACAAGCCCGTCTAAGTCTGGAATGCAAGAAGCTCTATACAGATACTATTAAACCCGAATGTTTCTTGGATAAAGAATCTTTGGAGAAATGGTATGACGATGCTCATGGAGGTTTTCATAAAATGTATATAGTAGAAATCGAAAATATTTGGGAGGGAGATTAATTCTCCCTTTTTTTATTTTTTATCGGTAAAGCTTTGATAAGTGATATAAATATTATACATTTGCCTTAAACTAAACTATTGTAACACAACTAAAACTAAGCGTTATGAAAACAAAAATGTTCTTTCTTGCAGGTATCTGTGCTGCACTCGCAGCTTGTAGTAGTGATTCGGATGATGTGTCTTCTTCTCCATCCAATACTCCGGCGATATTAGAGGTTGTTTCCTATAAGTTTGTGCAGGAGGAAACGGATGTAGTAGAGCGGGTTGAATATCCTGTAGTAGTCTTGCAACATAAAGTAAATGATAAAGATGAACCTCTTCCAATGATATATGCATGGGATGTGGAAGAGGAAGAGAACTCTTTATTTGTATTGACTGAAGGTTCTTTGCCTGTTAATGCTGAAAATTTGGCGGATTTGAAGATTCCTGTTCCTTTCATTGATGCTGGAGGTAAGCTTTTTATAGACGGAACGGGTGCGAAGACTCCGTTGATTTTTGGAGAAACATTAAAAGTAAAGAATGGATCACGTTCTATTGGAAATGTAAAGTATGAGATACCTCCCTATTCAACTTATGAGTTAACAAAACAAGAATGTGGATATCGATGTACCTTAACTTTTTATTTGGTACTGAAGGCCGTAAATAAAGGGGAAGAATACCATTTAAAAGGCAGATGGACTGGAGAACAATTAAGGGAGCAAAAAATGGGATTAATTGATTTATCAGACGAAAAAGGTGCTGAAAAAACTGTTTTAATGGAGGCTCCGATTGAGCTATTTGAAAAGGATTATGAAACAGGTCTAGATTGAATCATAGACCTTATCTAAGTATATAGTAGCAATCGAAAATATATATCATGAGTAAAGTCTAGCGGATTTTAGATGTAATGCAGAAGGCTCTGAACTCAATTTGATTTGAGAACAGAGCCTTCATTATTTGTCTTATATCAAAGATTTATTTTGCAGGAGCCTTCAGCCACTTATCCAGCCACTCAAAGAAAGTGCGTTGCCACAAGACGCCATTCTGTGGTTTCAGTACCCAGTGGTTTTCATCCGGATAAATCAGCAACTCTGCAGGTACACCACGCATTACAGCGGCATCAAATGCAGCCATAGCCTGATTAGCCAAAATACGGAAATCTTTTTCTCCATGAATACAGAGAATCGGAGTATCCCATTTTTCCACGAAGAGGTGAGGGGAGTTGGCGAAAGTACGTTGTGCTATCGGATTCTGTTTTTCCCAGTACGCGCCGCCCATATCCCAGTTGGCAAACCATTTCTCTTCTGTTTCCAGATACTGCATTTCCATATTGAAGATTCCGTCATGAGCGATAAATGCCTTGAAACGTTTGTCGTGATGACCGGCTAACCAATATACGGAGAATCCTCCGAAACTAGCGCCCACACATCCCAGACGATCTTTATCTACATACGATTCTTTTGCCATCTCGTCGATAGCAGTGAAATAGTCTTTCATACACTGGCCACCATAATCACCACTGATCTGTTCGTTCCATTCCACTCCGAATCCCGGTAATCCGCGACGGTTCGGGGCTACAATGATATAGTCGTTGGCAGCCATAATCTGGAAGTTCCAGCGATAAGACCAGAACTGGCTTACCGGACTTTGAGGGCCACCTTCACAGAACAGCAATGTCGGATATTTCTTGTTCGGATCGAACTGGGGAGGATAGATCACCCATGTCAACATATCCTTGCCATCCGTCGTTTTCATCCAGCGACCTTCTACCTTGCCCATTTCCAGCTGATCATAAATCTCCTTGTTCTCCTGTGTCAGTTGAGTGGCAGAACCATCCAATGCTACCGCATAGATCTCATCACCCATACTCATTGAGTGGCGTTTAGCAATCAGTTTGTCACCGAAGAGTGCTACCCCTTCATAATCATACATACCCGAAGTAATCGCCTTTACAGAATCATTCGTCAGGTCAAGAGAATAAATCTGAGTTTCTCCGTGCCATACACCTGTAAAATAGATGGTCTTGGCATCGTTGCCCCAGACAAACGCATCCACATTAGACTCAAATGCTTTGCTGACAAAACGCTTCTCTCCGGTTTCCAGATTCATGATAAACAAACGGTTCAGATCAGCTTCGTATCCATCGCGCTCCATGCTTTGCCATGCAATGTACTTGCCATCCGGAGAGTATTGCGGATTGGTGTCATACCCCTTGTTTTCTTCGGTGATATTATCCGTTTTCTTTGTATTCAGATCATACACATAAATATCCGAATTGGTAGAAACAGCATATTCCAGCCCCGTTTTCTTGCGACAGGTATAAGCCACTTTGTCCGAAGTCGTATTCCACGCCAGCTGCTCAATGCCGCCCCAAGGTTTCATCGGACTTTCGTATGGTTCTCCTTCCAGTATATCCACGATATTGGAAATACCGTTACCGTCAAAGTCTGCCACGAAAGGATGCGGAGCAGTTGTCACCCATTCATCCCAGTGCTTATACATCAGGTCGGTGACAATAATACCTGTAGCTTTCGGCAGATCCGGATATTTATCGGCAGTGCTTTCTTTGGTTTTCACTTGCGAGATGAACAGCAGTTTCTTGCCGTCCGGTGAGATAGAATAACCCTCGATGTCACCGTCGTAGTTGGTCAGTTGTTTACGGCCGCTACCGTCCGGATTCATTTCGTATAGTTGGCTGCTTCCGTTGTCGTTGCTCAGGAAAGCCAGCTTCGTTCCTCCTTTTATCCAGGTCACCTCATTCTCCTGATAAGGAGTGCGGGTGATTTGCCGGTTATCGCTGCCGTCCGCGTTCATGACGAAAACTTCGCGATTACTCTTGTTCTCCGGTACACTGTAGTATGCTACCGTATACGCAATTTTCTTTCCGTCGGGCGATACCGCCAGTCCTCCGATACGTCCCATTGCCCAAAGGGCTTCAGGTGTCATACGCTTCCCTTCGATCTTAATATCGGATTTTTCGATAAGCACCTGATCCGTTTTGCCCGCGTCTTTTGTTCCGCCGCAGGCAGCTAACAACATTGCTGCCGACATCATAAATAGATTTGCTTGTCTCATATTTTATAAAAATGTTTATTTTATTGCGAAGATAATGAAAAAAGGATTTAAATCTGCTTTTTCTGCCAGTTTCCTTTCTTCATATACCAGTAGCAGAAGAGGAGGATAAAGATTCCATACACACTTTCTGTTGTCCAGGCAAACGCAATGTCCATTTTAAGGTAAAGAATAAAATAAGTAGCGTAAGCTACATAAATTGTCAGTACACAAAGTTCCATGGCCAGTGCCGTGCGTGTGTTACCTGTTCCCGATACCGACTGGAAATACACATTGGCTGGTACCAGCACTACGTAGGCTGCGTATAACACCCATAAAGAAGGGATGGACGCATCCCTCAAATCGGGCATATCCGTGTATATGCGCAGAATCAGGTCGGGAAACAGACAGAAGAATATCAATATCGGCAGTACGAACACATATCCGATACGGATGTGCTGATTGATGGTTCCCCGTACACAATCTTTTTCGCTCGCACCGATAAGGTTGCTGACCAGAGATCCGCAGGTTGCAGCAAAAGCCATGGCGATCATAAACGGGATACCCGACACATTTCGGATAATGTTCGCGATAGCCAATGACCGTTCTCCCAGGTGTTCCACGAACAGGAAGAACATAAACCAGGTAGACAAAGAAACGAAGTTCTGAATCATTGTCCACACGGAGACATTGAGAATCCGCTTCAATGTCCGGCTTTGGAATTTCGGCAGGATATTCAGTGCATACTTCTTGCAGTCGATCCGCTTCCAGGTATAGATGATAAAGAAAATCACCGATACCAGTTCAGCCAGGGATGAACCGATGGCTGCACCGGCAATGCCCAGTTGCGGGAAACCGAACTTACCGAAAATCAGAATATAGTTGAATACCACGTTAGAAAGCACCATCACGATGGAGTTCAGCGTCAGCGTCTTGGTCTGTGTCGTACCGACAAAGAAGGCGCGGAACATCACTCCGACAAATGAGAAAAAGAACCCGTACACCCGCCAATGAATATAACTTTCCGCTGCATCATAAATGTGAGGGGACGAAATGATATTCTTTAAAATAAATGGCGAGAATACGATGGAAAGTGTAAACAGAATCGCAGCAACCACTACCAGGAAATAAATCCCCTGATAGAAAATCGGTCCGATTTCCTTGTAGTTTCCTTCCCCGTTGCGACGGGCGATCAATATCTGTGCTCCTACGCTGAATCCGAATGCCATCATGAAAATAGCCAGGTAGTAAACCCCGGCGATGGCGGATGCCCCTAATTCAATTTCCCCGACACGTCCAAGAAAGGCCGTGTCCGTCATGCCGATCAGCTGCTCCATAATCAGGCTGATCAGAATAGGGTAGGCGATCGTCCAGATTTGTTTATAAGTATATTTTGTCTTCATATTAAGTTTGTTTTTTAGAGAAAGAAAGCCGGACAAACCCCTTTCGGTTGCCCGGCTTTCTCAGAATATATCTTCGGATAATTTCTTATCGTTTATTCTGTTTTTGCTGCTGTAACTGTTCCTGTTGCTTTTGCATAGCTTCCAGGCGTGCAGCAAATCCGGTCTTTTTCATTTGTTTCGGGTCTTTTTTCTTAGCTTCCAGAATAGCCAGTAATTTTGTTTCGTCTGTAGTTTTACGCAACAAAATCATGGTTCCTACACTAATCAGTGTTGACACGAAATAATAATAGTTCAATCCCGAAGGATAGTCGTTCAGTACGAACAGGAACATAATCGGCATCAGATACATCATCCATTTCATCGCAGCCATTTGCGGTTGTGCTCCTGTATCCTGCATCGTCATTGTATACTTTGTGTTCAGGATGTTGGTTACCGTCATCAGCAAGCAGAACAAGCTGAGATGGTTGCCCAGGAACGGGATATGGAACGGGAATGTGATGAACGCGTCGTAAGTGGACAAGTCGTCCGCCCACAAGAAGCTCTGCTGACGTAACTCGATAGCGCTCGGTACGAACATGAACAATGCCATCAAGATCGGGAACTGCAATAACATTGGCAGACAACCGCCCATCGGGCTCACGCCATACTGGCTGTAAAGGCTCATCACCTCCTGCTGTTTCTTCATCGCATCTTCCTGCTTCGGATACTTCTTGTTGATCTCGTCGATTTTCGGTTTCAATACACGCATCTTGGCAGAAGACATGTATGTTTTCCAGGTAGCAGGGTAAACTACCACCTTCACCATAATTGTCAGAATCAACAGTACGATACCCATGCTCAAGCCCCAGCCCGACAGCCAGTCGAATACGTTGATCGTGATAAACTGGTTAATCCAGCGAATCAACGGCCAGCCCAGGTAAACCAGTCGGTGAAGCTCCCATTTCTCGTCACGTCCTTTATCCAGCGCTTTCAACGTCTTGAAGTGGTTCGGACCGAAGTAGAAGTACATCTCTGTCGGTTCCTTGCCTGACGGATCAAAGAAAGTATTCATTTCAGCAGAATAATCTTTGATATATCCGCTTCCCTGTTGTTCCATTCTTGACTTAACGGAAACCTTGTCGAAATCCTGTTCAGCGATAAATACAGACGAGAAGAACTGATTCTTGAAAGCTACCCAATCAATGCGTCCCGGCAAATCCTGACTGTCATCTTTGGCAGCAGACAAGTTGTCTACATTGTCACCTGTTACTTTATAAGTCAGTTCCGACAGACGATTCTCATAAGTGAATCCTTTTTCCAGTTGGCGGGCACGTTGTGACCAGTCGATGTCCACATACTTAGTACTAGCCAACTTGTCTTCCATGCCTGTCGCTTTGATTTCAAAGTTCATCAGGTAGCTATCCGGTTTCAGCGTATAGATGAAATCGATATAGCTTGCGCTATCCGCAGCCAGGCGCATTGTAACACTACTGTCCGTCTTGTTCACAGCTTCAAAGAAATAATCTTTGGTCTGGATGGCTCCTGCCTTGTTGTAAAAGTTGAAGTTCATCGAAGCATCGTCACCGTCGAACAACATGACCGGCGTCTTTTTGTCTTGTGCCATATAATCTTTCAGCATGGCTGAATAGACACGTCCGCCTTTGGTTGTGAAAGTGATTTCCGCTACATTATTCTGGATGCTGATTTTAGAGTCGGTTCCATGCAAGGCATTGAAAAACAAAGCAGAAGAATCGGCAGCC
>ERZ779922.848-NODE-848-length-23955-cov-5.214142_pt1 | contig 23955 bp, 14 predicted proteins | sample MGYA00511544_ERZ779922 | MGnify/ENA primary metagenome ERZ779922 (study PRJEB29588, sample SAMEA2154516) | human gut metagenome | biome: human gut; feature: human-associated habitat; material: faeces | place: Denmark | collected 2008/2010 ... | reverse complement strand
GTATCTTTTCCCTTTTCAAACATGGGCTGATACTTAAACGGAGGTGTTGCCATAAGTTTCTTATTTTATTACGTAATGTTAGTTAGTGTGGCAAAGGTAGTAATTAAGAATGAAGAATGGCGAATGATGAATGAAGAATTAAGAATGAATAACGGAGAAAAGCAGGAACAGCAAAAGACAATCATAAACTATAAACAACGAGCGGTAAACAAGCTATGCCATTCATTGACATCTGCCGTTCACCGCTCACTATTTTATTTACAGTTTGCTATTTATCATATCCTGTTTATCATCCACAGTTCGCCATCTGCTACTCTATTATAATTCGATTGCTTCAATCCGTTTGATTAACTCGTTTCCAAGAGCTGTTTTATCTTCAATATGTTTCAATACTGCTGTCACAAAGGTATTGCTTTCGAAATCACCGCGTACCTGCTCAAAATCCAGCTTCATTTCATCGTGAGAACCATCAGCACCGAATCCAGTCATGGAAGACAACGAAAATTCTTTCTTGGCATCCTCATATACCATCTTATCCAATCCGACAACAGCTTGCTGCCACGCTTTCACGATACCGATGATATCTTGTGCTGTAATCGTTTCCGGATTCAGGCCGTAGAATTCCTGAATCTTATGATAAGCCCATGTCCATTCATAGGTATAATAATTCTCGTGCATTTCTGCAAAGCTTGCATTGATGGATTTCAAACGATTGACTGTTCCATTCTCAATACCATCCAACAATCGGTCGATTTCACTCTTGGGAGCAATCAGTCCGGAAACATCCACCCATTCGCCAAGTCCGATTTCCGTGTCAGGTTTCAGTCGCTGACGGATTTCTTCATTGGTCTGGAAATTAATACCCTCCAATCGTTTTATGATGGAGTTTCCCAAAAACTTGTGAATGGCGATTTCATAAAAACGGATTCCGTTATTTAGAGAAGAGTTCTTGATTTTAGCACTCTGGTAGGAGTAGATCTCTGAAGTTTCACCGGATACACGTTTCAATTCTTTCAAAATGGAACGTCCTTTAAACATCTTCTGAATGGTATAAGGACTCAGCAGGTTATAATTGATATAATCCAGCCGGTTCGGATCTTTTCGCTTATCACGCTTCGGCCATTTCTGTGCGTCACGGATAGTACCCACACTTCTCAAGTTAACTCCCGGAACTAGATAAGTGGTATTCCGCTGCTCTATCAGGTAAGAGAAAGGAAGATTGGAAGTATCGGCATGATTAACATGACGTCCCATTACCAAAGAGAAGGCCCCGACACGTGCCGGCCATAAGATATATGAATCGGAAGTGGTCTTCGCTCCTCTTTCCATCGTTCCCTGATGGATAGGACCTAACTTATACATGTGATTACTCTGGTTGGACCCCGAACCCGCATTCATAAACGAGAACATACCGGCAATCAATAAAGTAGATTTATGGTGTGTCACAGTGAAAGGACCTGCAAAAATAGCACATGCCTCACCGTTCTCTCCCTGACAATTACTGAAGAATAAAGAATCGGAAGCGGAATAATTGTGTCCCAGTTTACAGGATTGTCCGACGAAACAACGAGTCAACATCGTGCCGTCATCCACTTTAGAGCCGGAAGAGATGATAAAGTCATCACAGATTACACCATGTCCGATATGTACAGGTGCCGTCACATTACTATTGACGCTGCCATTGGATAAGCGGCAGGTCCCACAGATATGGCAGTAATCACCAATCCGGACATTCTTGATCGAGCCCGTATTGAGAATCATCACATGATTGCCAATACTGCCGACAGCAGAAGCATGTTTATTGGAATAATAATCCGCAATAGATTTCATACGGTTTATCAGCTCGGGACGATGGCGGTACAGTGCAAGAATATATGCCTGGTGCGCAGACAATTTATCGTTCATCAACACCTCACGGCCTCCTGTTTCATTCAAGACAGCCACTTCTACCCCATTACCAAAAGTGCTTAACCTATCCACTAAAATAATATCTACATTCTCAATGAAGGTGTCACTGCCAATCTCATAATTAGCAATATAGTTCTGTATATTCTCAATACAGCAGTTATCGCCCACCGACACATTGTGCAACGTCACATGACGTAATCCCGAATGTTTCTTGATTCCCCCCGGCAATGTAAATTCAGCTTCGAATACCCCCAGTTTTACTTCACCCGAGAAACGGGTATGATGGACGTACTCACAATTAAAACCCTCTGCCACTGATACATTTCCCCAATCATCGGCCAGACATGACTGGCTCTTCAACTGAAGTATCTCATCTTCAGTCAATCTACGATAGTCTTTCATCTTAATAATGTGTTAATGTGCCCATATGCCAATGTGCCAATTCTGATGCAGTACGCGCAACCAATTGGCACATCAGCACATTAGCATATTGATTATTCTTCCTCTTCTTCTTCGTAGGTCTGATAAAGAAAATCGTTATAGGGATATTTCTGAACGTGTAATTCTTTCACTCGCTGATAAACTACATTTTTCAGTTCGTCTATATTGATTCGTTCGCGGGCGGAAATAAAGAGGCAGTTGTCCTCCATCTTTGCCATCCACGTCTTCATCAGTTCTTCGAGTGTTAAGTTTTCCTTTGTTCGGGGGGTAAGGTCGTCCGGCGCCTTCTCCACGTAAGTGTAGGCGTCTATTTTATTGAATATAAGTATCATGGGTTTGCCACCGCCGCCAATGTCGGCAAGTGTCCTGTTCACCACTTCGATCTGTTCTTCAAATCCGGGGTGAGAGATGTCTACTACATGCACCAGTAAATCGGCTTCACGCACCTCATCCAAAGTCGATTTGAATGAGTCCACCAGGTCAGTGGGCAACTTACGGATAAATCCGACTGTGTCCGACAGAAGAAATGGCAGGTTATCGATGATCACTTTGCGTACTGTTGTATCGAGCGTAGCAAACAGCTTGTTTTCGGCAAACACTTCGCTCTTTGCCAGCAAGTTCATGATGGTCGACTTTCCAACATTTGTATAACCGACCAGTGCGACACGGATCATGCGTCCGCGGTTCTTGCGCTGTGTGGCTTTCTGTTTGTCTATTTCCGCCAAACGTTCTTTCAACAGTGACATACGGTTGAGGATAATACGGCGGTCCATTTCGAGCTGCGTTTCACCCGGCCCGCGAAGTCCCACAGAACCTCCTTTACCGCTTCCGCTACCGGAGCCACCACCCTGACGTTCCAAGTGGGTCCAAAGTCGTTGCAAACGTGGTAACATGTATTTGTACTGAGCCAACTCCACCTGCGTTTTCGCATTGGCAGTCTGTGCACGCATCGCAAATATATCGAGGATCAATGAAGTACGGTCTAGTATCTTTACTTTCAGTTCGGCTTCAATGTTACGTATTTGTTTCGCGGAAAGTTCATCGTCAAAGATGACCATTCCCACTTCACGTTCTTCTTCCTCTTCTGTCCGTATATATTGTCTGATCTCTTCCAGTTTTCCTTTTCCGACATAAGTAACCGAATTGGCTGTCGGCAATTTCTGTGTAAATCGTTTCACTACCTCCGCCCCAGCCGTCTCAGCAAGGAAAGCCAATTCATCCAGATACTCGTTCGTTTTCCGCTCATCCTGCATCTGAGTAATGAGTCCGACAAGTACTGCGGTTTCTACTTTGGCTTCGGATATTATAAATTCTTTCATTCTTTAACTTCTACTATATAAATCTAAATATGGTCGCAAATATAACAAAAAAAAAGAGGACAATGTTGTATTGTCCTCTTTTTCGTAACCATTTATAATAATTCAATTATAAATCAAACCATAACTTTTCCCAAATTTTCGGAGATTCTTTCGGTGCATTGATATTAGCAGTCATCTCTTCAGGGCTATACTCCCATCTTCTGATCAGTTCTTTTGAAGTTGCATCTTCCGGCACTTGCAAGGTCGGGACTTCATTTCCAGCAGTACCGGAACGTCTCCACTGTACAAACTCCTCGAACGGACGATCCATTAAATCAATCCACTGTTGCATATGAATCTCATACAACGCTTTCTCCTGAGTCATCGCTGTCAATTCCGGCAAACCTGTAACATATGTATTAATGTCCGCTTCCGCTACTCCATAGAATGCACATGCTTCCCGAATGCCTTTCTTGTACAGTTCATTAGCTTTTGACAAATCCTGAGCAACTCCCAAGCCACGAGCATAAGCCTCCGCTTCTAAAAGTAGCTGCTCCTGAGATGAATAGATCAGTTCCGGCGCATCTCTTCTGAAAAGATAATTGCTTACAACAGATGACAGCATACTACCTTTGTCATCAGTAACAGCAGGTTCACGATTACCTAAACCTCTGTATACTCCATCTGCACCCGGCTCAAAATAACGGGAAATACGAGGGTCATTACGCTCTTGCATGGGTTGCAGCATATAATTGCTGGCAAAGAATAAGATCTGCGTTCCACCAACCAACTCAATAAGTTCATACTTAGGATTCTGATTACCCGGATCTGTAGAATAAGGGAACACTAAATTGTCTGAAGATGACGAAACCATTCCTCCAGCCTGCAATAACGAACCGATAGCAGAAGCCTTGGAAGGATCTTTATCCACCATCACCATCAGTGTTCTGAACTTTAATGATTTTGCCAGAGTCATCCATTTATTCATATCACCCTTATAATAAATGTCATACTCATCGATCGCATTAGCATCATTTAAATCGATAGTCTGCAATGCCTCATCAAGTAATGACAGAACGCCATTCAATATACTCTCCTGAGAATCAAATTTCGGATATTTGATTGTCGCATTCCAGGATTCAGTGAAAGGTATATCTCCCCACAGCATCGTTGCCTCATACATATGTTCAGCCAACAGAATCTTACACTGTGCAATAGCATTATGATTCACCGGGTCTGCTTCTTCTGCATTTTTAATAGCCAGCATCAAATTATTACCACCGACTGAATAATAATGTTTCCACGTATTTCCCGTACTATAAGGAGAAATGGTATATACCGATTCATCCCAGCCACCATAATCAAGTCCACCATCAACCTGACACTGAGAGCTCATTGACAAAGGTATGTAGAAGTCGCCACCAGTACGTGTTCCGGCCCAGTTTACGGCTGCATAGTTAAACAAATATCCGGGATCAACTTTCTCGGCTGTATTGGGATCATGGTTGATATCGAGCCAGTCGCTGCATGAAGTAAATAACCCACATGTCAAAGCGCTCAATGCATATGCTAATATTTTCTTTTTCATAATCATGTTCATTTAATTCTTACAATGTTAGTCTGAGATTAAATCCGAAACTTCTGGTAGAAGGGATACTGTTAAATTCTACACCGCCTCCGATCTGAGAAGGACCGAAGAAGTTAGCTTCCGGATCAATATGGGGCACATGATCTTTAATAATCCATAGGTTACGTGCCTCGAAACCTAAATCCAATGATTTAACAAAGAAACTCTTAAACCATTTGCGTGGGAAGCTATAAGACAGTTGTACCTCTCTAAGCTTTACAAATGATGCATTATAGATATTTCCTTCATTATTGCTGGAGTTGGCTGTATGCTGCCAGTAATCCTGCATACTCTTCACCGGAACATCATTTGGCTTATAAGTTCCGTCAGCCTGAAGAATTACGCCCGGTTCAATAAAAGAGGCATCTTCACGGTGAGCCAATGTCTCGGCTGCCAGTCCGCTGCTTCTCAAATTAGCAATCGTTTCTGAATACAAAGAACCTCCCTGGCGAATATCAATCAAGAAACTAAAAGTCACCCCTTTATAGGTAAATGTATTGTTGATACCCATGGTAAAGTCAGGATAAACATCTCCCAGGCGTACGTTATTGACAGTTTCTCTCAAACCTGTTTTAGAGTTGATCACGTAGTTACCTTGGTCATCACGTTTCCAAGCTGTACCATACAAACCAAAGGAATCACCCTTAGCAGCTTTAACCTGCAAACCGCTCAATCCGCTTGTTAACGTGTATTCATCAAGTCCTTCGGCTAATTCTTCTACAGTCTGCTTATTAGAAGCAAACGTTGCATCCAAATCCCATTTAAAGTTACGTGTTTCTACAGGTGTCAAACCTAAAGTTACTTCGACACCTTTATTAGCAATCTTTCCAGCGTTGATATTGTTGGCAAAATAACCTGTTGACAATGGGACATCGATACTTACAATTTGATTCTTTGTAATATTACTATAGTATGTCATATCCAAACGAATCTTTCCACCAAAGAAGCGCAGATCTGCTCCAACTTCAAATGAGCTTTGATTCTGAGGTTTCAAATTTTCATTCGGCAATACACGAGGACCTGTAAAACCAACCAATCCCATATGTGGGAAGGTATTTACACTGCCCAGATATTGCAGGAAGTAAGTACTGGCTGGAGTATACTTAAATGCCAGGTTGTATGGATCTTCATCACTACCCACATTAGCATAGCTTAAACGAATCTTACCATAATTCAGTATATCCTTATTCTTCATCAACTCTGTGAAGATAAAACTACCACTGATGGAAGGATAGAAATAAGAACGATTATTTATCGGCAAAGTAGATGACCAGTCATTACGTCCTGTTACATTTACGAAAAGCATATCTTTATATGCCAGGCTAATATCTCCATACACACCGACAAGACGTTTCTTCTCAGAATAATTTACCGGAGTAGTGGACTTCGCATTTGTGTATGTGTATAGTTCGTCGACTACCAGATTCTGAGCCTGTACATTCTCATTCTTCCATTCTTCCTGATAGATGTTATGACCCACCATTACTTTAAAATGATAATCATTGGCAAACGTCTTCTCGTAAGTAGCCATTAAATCATTGTTGATGATTCTCTTATACAGATTCCAAGTCTGGAACTTTCCGTTTAAAGCCCCCACAGTACCCTTCGCATAAACTTTACGTCTTCCTTCCGTGTAGAAATCAGTTCCGGCATTGTTAGTGATAGTCAATCCTTCGATCGGTTTATAAGTCAACATGATGTTACCAATCATACGGTCCAGATTATTAGTAAACTTATTCTTATTAATAATCCAGTACGGGTTATTACTTTTGCCTTCCGGGTCCAACGTAACCTGTTTGCCGTTTTCATCCATCCAGTTCTGCTTAATATCATGAATGTCAATGGTTCTTGGCAGTCCATTGATCAAAGGAATCAGCAAGTTGCTATCATTTGCTCCCTGTGCCGGACGACCTTCAGAATCTGAACGTATATATTGGGCAGAGATACGTCCAGTAAAGTTGCTAGTAAAGTTCATACCTGCATTCACAGAGAAAGCATATTTGTTATAGTCAGAGCCTGGTACAACACCAGTCTGATTAGTGGAAGTAAAGCTCAAACGGAAATCGGCTTTTTCACCACCTCCGGCTACTGACACATTATTAATATAGCTCATTCCGGTTTCATAGAAATCCTTCACATTATCAGGATTTGCTTTCAAGGTCACTTTATCTCCTTTATAATCTGTAAATTGCTGATCTTGTACCGATGAAATCTTCGGTCCCCATCCATTCAGCATTTTTACATTATATACTCCGTAGCTACCTTGTGCATACTCATTCTGGAAATCAGGCAATTTAAGTACATTTTCAAATCGTGTTGAAGAGTTTACCGTAACAAATACCGGTGAATTTTTCTTTCCCTTCTTAGTAGTAATAACAATTGCACCGTCTTTTGCACGTGCTCCATACAATGCAGTGGCAGCAGCACCCTTCAATACGTTGATAGATTCAATGTCGTCAGAGTTGATATCTCCTGCACGGTTACCTACGTCAACTATACCATTGGTTCTGTCAGGATTGTAAGAGCCATTGTCAATAGGAAGTCCGTCAATAATAAATAAAGGGGAAGAAACTGTACCAATAGAGGAAGCACCACGAATCTGTATACTTGAACTACCACCTACCGTTCCGGATGACTGTGCTATTTGCAAACCTGCAATCTTACCGGACAATGAATTAAGCACATTGCTTTCACGTGCTTTAGTTATCTCATCTCCTTTTACACTGGATACCGCATAACCTAAAGATTTTTCAGACCGCTTAATACCCATGGCTGTTACTACGACTTCATCAAGATTCTGAGAATCAGACTTTAACAAGACTTTTAAGGTAGGCTTGATTGCCACTTCTTGTGTTTGCATACCAATATACGAAATCTGCAAAGTCTTTGCAGAACTAATTCTTTATATAATGTGTTGATTATTATAATAATGAGAAATATAAACCTGATCGTCATATATGTTATTGTATCCATATATAAACGTGATAATCAATTATTTATCAGCATTATAACTACCCTTTTCTTTAACGAATGATACCCTGTTTCTATCCATTTCAATTATTTAGTTCATTCATTATAAGAAAGTTATGTCTTTATTTTATTTATATGAGGTATTATTATTGGATACTATTTTTATATTTCCCGAATATTTCTCACCACCAATCATAATGAATGATTACTTTTTTGGCGTGATAGTAGAAAAAGATCAAATCTGAAGAAAAGCATATTTAGTTATGGTATAATTCAAAATATGCAGAACCTGCTTGGGAGAATGACAAAAATCGGCAGGATTTTAAAACAGCAGATCTACGGATGAAATACATCTGTCCGGTTTTTGTTCCCTTGTGCTATGTGATTAGTTATATCAGCTTGCACCTTTGAATATAAAAGAAACGTTTAATTTCGATATGATATATTTCCCTGTGACAGGAAAGTCTATCAGCTAGAACAAAATTAGAAATTAAAACTACTTTTGGCTCTTCCTTTTAAAGCAATTAGATGTTCCTCGGTGAGTAACGATCTGTTCCTTTTAAAGGAACGGATCGTTCCTTTAAAAGGAAAGAGTCCTGACATTGCACTTTTTATGTATATTACAGTCATTTATATGCGACAAATCATTTGTAAATTGCATATTCTTACATTGATTTATGCATTATTTCTGCCATATTGTTAGATTTTAAATCAACTCTGTTGATGCCAATCTTAAAAACAGGACATTTCCAGACAATCACTGCCTAGCCTTTTGGTCTATTAGCTAATTTAGAATAAGCTGCTTTCTCAAGGTCATGCACAATAGTCATGTCCATGATATTGGCATATACCTGAGTTGTTTTCACACTTTTGTGTCCCAGCAGCTTTTGTACAGTCGTTATATTTGCACCACTGTATATTAATAAGGTGGCGTTTGTATGCCTCGCTGTATGGAATGATATCCGCTTGTCTATTTCTGCCAGCTTAGCTAATGCATTCAAGTCTTTATTCACATTAGAGTTATCTTTCAGTCTGAAGAATCCGTTCAAATCGTCTTTGTAATTCTCCAACACCCGCAGTCCTTTACCTTCAAATAATAAATATAAAGGAAGGCGCACATCAATACCTGTTTTAACGGACTTGTAGATCAGCCACGTCTCCTGATGGAGTTCGACAATATTCGCGGCAGTCAGATTTATAAAATCAGAGTACCGCAAACCGGCGTAACAACAAAATAAAAAGGCATCCTTTGATTTTTGTAACTTCGTAAACTTCCCTTCCAGATTCACCTCCTCCATTTTATTCAGCTCTTCCGGCGACAAGTGCGTATGACTCCCTTCTATGCTTTTGATTTTATATTTTCTGAAAGCATACTTCTGAATATCCATATACTCTTTATTTATAGCCACATTCACATATCGTTTTAAATGCTTCATATGCTTGGCAATGGTATTGAGATGATACCCCTTGGACTGTAGATAATTATCAAATGAAGACACAAATTCGAATGTCAAATCAGTGAATACAATGTCCTTTTTATACTCTTGCAGCAATTCTAAAGTGGAAAGATGATTCTGCCTGGTGCTCTCTTTTAAAGAAGAGTTGTTGACTTCCTCTTTAAAAAAGGTCAGAAATGAATTCCCATTATTTTCCGGTTTTTCAATAGAGTCTTTCAACGAATCCAAGGATATTGATCTTCTCTGTTGCCATAATCCCAGTTCTTTCTGCTCAATGTCGGCTATAAAATCATATAGCATTCGATTTAATGCATCTGAATTAGGATGGTTTTTTACCATTCTACGTTTTACGTCCCACTGGTCTGGTTTGAGGTACACCCTGGTTGAGAAGTACATTTTTCTCCTGTTTAAGTAAGCTTCTACTTGTACCAATGCCATTCCCTTTTTGTTCAGCTTCTTTTTTCTGTTAAACACAAGGCTGTAACTAATCTTCTTCATTCTATTGTCTTTTAGTTAATACTAAGAACAAAATAAACTAAGTTCTGTGCTATAATTAAGGTTGAACCTGCATTAATTTCTGCAAAAATTAAAATTCAATAATTAAGCATTTACATAACTTTAATTTAAATGCTATTTTTTTATCGTCATTTCTTCATAATAAATCAAAAAGAAACGTCTGCAGGGGAGTTTTATGTCCAAAAACAAGCAAATAGAATGTTAATTAGTACACTTTGCACTCGCAAAGTGATATTCTATGCTTGATAAATCACAATATTTATAGCAAATAAAGATGTTTATCAGCATATTTTTGATGTTATAAATAACAATATGTTATATATACAACCTTTTTTTATCTAATTAATTGTTAGTTTCATATTTATTAATAATTTTGCAACTTGTTAGAGTATAGAGACAATTAATGTAAAGTTGAACTTTAAGAGAGAATTTATGAAAAGAAAATTAATGCTGTTATTGGCATGCCTTTTTGTGGGCATAGGCCTAGTAACTGCCCAGACTCAAAAGGTCACAGGCGTTGTGATTTCTGAAGAAGATGGGCAACCAGTTGTTGGAGCCTCTGTGTTGGTAAAAGGTACTACTCAAGGTACAATCACAGACATCGATGGTAATTTTAATTTGGCGAACGTACCAAGTTCTGCAAAGACTTTGCAGATTTCGTACATCGGTATGCAAACTCAAGAAGTAGCGATTAAGCCTAATTTAAAGGTAGTACTTAGGTCGGATGCTCAACAGATTGATGAAGTTGTTGTTACAGCAATGGGTATTAAAAGATCTGAAAAAGCGTTAGGTTATGCTGCGACTTCGGTGGGTGGAGAAAAAATTGCGGAAAGCCGTACATCTGATGTGATGTCAAGCTTGGCAGGTAAGATTGCAGGTGTGCAGATTTCCAGTACTTCATCTGACCCCGGAGCCTCTAATTCGGTCATTATCCGTGGAGTTAGCTCACTCTCCGGTACTAACCAGCCGCTATATGTCGTGGATGGAGTACCTTTGAATAACTCTACCGTATACTCTACAGATGGCTTGAATAGCGGATATGATTTTGGAAACGGTGCCAACGCCATCAATCCGGATGATGTGGCAAACATGACTATTTTGAAAGGTGCTGCGGCCACTGCTTTGTATGGTAGCCGTGCTGCCAACGGTGTAGTCATGATTACTACCAAAAGCGGCCGGAAAGAAAAAGGGGTTGGAATCGAGTATAACGGCGGAGTTCAGTGGTCAACTGTTCTGCGTTTGCCGGAATTTCAAAACGAATTTGGTATGGGATGGAACGGCAACCATACAGAATTGGAGAACGGTTCCTGGGGACCTCGTTTTGATGGTTCCATGCAGCTGTGGGGTAATGTGTACAACAACTCTCAGAAACTGAAACCTTATGTGGCAATGCCTGATAACATCAAAGACTTTTTTGATGCGGGATTCAGATATAGCAACAGCCTTTCATTCAATGGAGCTACAGATAAAAGTGATTATTATGTATCCTTCTCTCAGATCAGCGACGATGGTATGATCCCGACAGATGCCGACAGCTACGATAAATATACTTTTTCTGCACGCGGCAGCCATAAGGCAGGAGCGTTGACATTCTCCTCTTCACTGAATTATGCATATCAGAAGAATAACTTTGCCACTACGGGACAAGGTTTGTCCATGCTAAACTCTTTATATCAGACCCCAAGAGATATCAGCATAATAGGACTGGAGGACCAGAATGATCCGTTCAACACTCCGGGATATTATTATACCCCCTACGGAGTTATGAATCCTTATTATATTTTGAATAACTATTTGAATGAGTATGAGTCTGAAAGATTCTACGGAAAATTTCAATTGGATTATGAATTCCTGAAATACTTCAAGTTTACGTACCGTATGGGGCTGGATACCACGACAGGACAAAGTGACAAAGGAAAACCGAATTTGTACGCTCTTTATTATGAAGGTACTCCTAATGGAGAAGGTCAAGGCTCCAGCAGTCCTTTCTCAGGTGAAACCGGACAATATACCGAGCAGATAACCCGCCGTCGCGAGATAAACCAGGATATTATGGTTAACTTTAATATGCCGGTTAACGATTTTAATATCAATGCACTAGTCGGTTTCAATGGTAATGAGCGTAAAGTCTCTTATCAATATTCAGAAGTAAATGATTTAACGATTCCTACATGGTTTAATCTGAAGAACTCCGGCAAAACTCCTATAGTAGAACAGCACATGGAACTCAGACGTCTGATGGGTGTTTTCGGACAGTTTGAAGGTTCGTGGAAGAATATGCTCTATTTAACGGTAACTGCCCGTAATGACTGGTCTTCTACTCTTCCGAAAGAAAATCGCAGCTTCTTCTACCCCGGTATTACCGGTAGTTTTATTTTCAGCGAATTATTGAATGACAATCTGCAAGATGTGATTACTTTTGGTAAGATACGCGCCAGCTGGGGTAAAACAGGTAACGATGCTGATGTGTATATGGTTAATCCAGTGTATGCACAATCCTCTAATAGAATTCCTTTCGGTTATCTGACTTTCCCGCTAGGAGGTGTCAACGCTTACTCTGCAGGAAATGTACTCGGCAGTAACACATTAAGTCCGGAAATGACCACGGAATCTGAAGTCGGTTTAAATATGGCTTTCTTCAAAAACCGCCTCTCTTTTGACGTATCTTATTATAATCGGAATACTGATAAGCAAATTTTCTCTTTGGCTATGGACCCTGCTTCAGGCTATACTGCACAGAATATGAACCTGGGTAAGATTCGTAACCGTGGTATAGAACTCCTGATCAGCGGAACTCCGATAAGAACAAAAGATTTCAGTTGGGAACTGACGTGGAACTTCACAAAGAACTGGAGTAAGGTGATCAGTTTGCCGGAAGAATTGGGTGGCATTACAACGATTTATGGTCTCAATGGAGGTACCAGTATGTACGCTATAACAGGTATGCCCGTTGGTGTTTTCAAGGCTCAGGTAGCCGAACGTGATCCGCAAGGACGTATTGTAGTAAATTCATCAACAGGTCTTCCGGTTGAAGCCAGCGAATTCGGAATCTGCGGAGATATGAATAACAAATATCAAATGGGTATTTCGACTAACTTAAAATATAAAGGTATAAGTTTAGGCATTGATTTTGATATCCGTCAGGGCGGAGTGATGTATTCACGTACTAAAGATATAAACTATTTTACCGGTAACGCGATACAGACTGCCTACAATGACCGTAATCCTTTGATTGTTCCTAACTCAGTAAATAAAATAGTGAATGGAGAAGAAGTCACTTATGTAGAAAACACAACTCCTATTACCAGCTCTAACATTTATAAATACTGGGGCGACGGTGGCTCTGATATGGGAAGCTGCTTCCTGGTAGACAAATCATATGTCAAGCTTCGTTCTGTTGTATTAGGTTGGGACCTGCCCAAAAGATGGCTGGCAAAAACTCCTTTCCAGGCAGTAAAAGTGTCTGCATATGGCAATAACTTATTTGTCTGGACTCCATCCAGCAATACATTTATTGATCCCGAAATGACTTCATTCGGTAATGACCTTGAAGGTAACTATGGAGAATACACGGCTAATCCCAGCTCACGTCGTTTCGGTTTCAACTTAATGGTTAAATTTTAAACAGGAATAAAAATGAAAAAAATATTATTATATGCATCATTAGCAACAACAGCATTGTTTGCAGGTTGCGACCTGAATATCAATGACGACCCGAACTACCCGATGAATAATCAGGTGACGGCAGATTTGATATTCCCCTCTATCAGTGCTTCCATTGCTTCGGCGGTAGGCGGAGAAATTTATAATTACGCAGGCTTTTTCGCTCAGTACTATGAGCAGAAACCGGAGTCGAATCAGTATAACACTCTATGTGAATATACATTTACCGAATCTTCCCAGCAAATGGATTATTCGTATAGAATCCTGTTTGCAGGAGCTTTGGAAGATGCAAAGCAGGTGCTGGAAAAGACCATAAACCCTGCCGACCGATTCGCCACAACCATACTAAGAGCGTATGCCTTTCAGATAATGGTGGATAACACCAGTGACTCACCTTATTCGGAAGCTCTGCAAGGTAATGCCAATGCCACCCCTAAATGGGATACGGGTGAAACTGTATATAAAGGTATATTAGATGAGATCGATGCGGCAGAAGCTGCTTTGGATGGAAGCGGTATGGATGTGCCGGATTTGATGTTCAACAAAAATCTCGCTCAATGGAAAGGTTTTGCCAATGCTCTGCGCCTTCGTATGTATCTGCGTTTTATTGATGCCAATATAGATGCGGCTTCGTATACAGAGAAAGTGAAGACCTTAGTACAAAACAACGAATTCTTTACCGGTGACGTGAAACTGGATTGTTTCTTGGATGAAACAGACAAACGGAATCCATGGTATAATACAAATGCGGTCGGATTGACCGGTAATCATTGTGCTGCCTATCCGTTAATATCTTATTTAAGCAGTACGGGAGACCCTCGAATCGCTTATGGTATTAGTAAAACAGATGCGGATGGAAAGTATGTCGGTCAACTTCCCGGAGGAAAAACACATATGCAAAGCATTCTGGGTACTGACAACTGGAAAAACAAAAACGTGAGCGCGATTGATTACTCTATCGGGGCCACAAAACCTGTCTATTTCTTTACTCAGGCTGAATTACAATTCCTGATAGCTGAGGTATATGCTCGTTTCCACAATGATGATGCGAATGCAAAAATTGCTTATGAAGCAGGTGTAACTGCCGACTTTGCCGTTCGTGGATTTGCAGGTCAAGAGAATACCATTTTGGAAGGAGCGTGTGCATGGTCTGCTGCTTCTACACAGGCAGACAAGTTAAACTTGATTTATATGCAGAAATGGGTATCTCTTTTCTACATGGATCATATGGAAGCATGGAGTGAGATTCGTCGTACAGATTGTCCGAAACTGTCTTCTTATTCAGCAGCACAGATACAGGCTAATGAGTCAGTATACACTCCGGGAGAGTTAGTTGCTCCATGGACTAATGGCCTGGAAGCGGGTGGACTGATGAAACGTATGACTTATCCATTAAGCGCACGTCAGCAAAATGTGAATACTCCTGCAGGAGTACCGGGAAGTACTCCGGTTTGGTGGGATATCAAATAGTAACCAATAACTTAGTAAGTTTTACGTATGAAAAATATAATATACAGCATATTAGTATGTTTGCCGTTTGTCTTTGGAGCTTGCGACAAATCAACAGATGACACTTCTAAAGTCACCTATTTTGTAACGTTGGAAAGAGAAGGTGATGAAAAGATCGTTCTGGAAAAAGGACAGCCTTATGTGGAACCGGGATATTATGCGGAAATGAACGGAGAGGATATCACTGAATCTGTTCAGATAAAAGGAAGTGTTGATGTCAACACTCCGGGAATCTACAATTTAGTATATGCGGCATACAATGAGGATGGTTTTGCCAAAACATTTACAAGAACAGTATATGTGGCAGATAATACTGCTTCTCCTTTGAAATCCGGAATTTATACCGTAGCCGAAGGAAGTAAACGTACCGCCCCTTCTGTGGTAGCTTTCAGTGGATATGAGATTGTGATCTTGCAGATGGAACCGGGGATTTTTTATATCAGCGATTTCTTAGGAGGCTGGTATGACCAGCGTACCGGCTATGGGCCGGATTATGCAATGGTTGGCAAATTCGAATTGAATGATGATAATACCATTACTCCTCTGGAAAGTTATGTTGCAGGTTGGGGGGATTCTATGGATCAAATGACTAATACATTATTGGACCCTGCGACTGGGACTCTGAAATGGACTGTTGCTTATGCCGGTCAGCTATCTTTTGACATTATAGTAAAAAAATAAAAATACGATTATGAAGAAATATATGATATTACTTTTAGCTTCACTGGCTTTTACATTCGTGGCATGCGACAACGATACAGAACCAGGTGGTACTGCTGTTGAAAAAATGGCAGGAGACTGGTGGGTGACAGTGAATGCATTTATTGACGGGAAAGAAGTAGAAGATCCTTTTGGAGCAGGACATCTGCAAATGAGTACTTACAATACAGCCAGCAACAGTGAAACTGAAATGTGGCTGGATGATTTAGGAAACTTCTGGGAATATAAACTGAAAGTAAACGTGAATTATGCAGCGCGGACTTTCTCGACAACAGGCTTTGTGGATAATGTAACATATGAATCCAAAGTGAAGATAACTGATGGCAAGGTACTGGAAAAAGCTGCCACAACACCTAGCGGTATGCCTGCTGACAGTATCGTATATATGGTACAGTTCGACGACGATGAAGATGGATTAACTTATAAGGTTTCAGGCTTCCGTCGAACAGGTTTCCCTGCTGACGATTTTTAACAGAAGAGTTTAAATATAGAGAGGGCTGTTCCAATGATCGGAGCAGCCTTTTTTGCAATCTAACCTCAACTAAGACAGATCAATATATAAGCAGTCTCCAATATTTACAATATTTCCTTGCCTTTAAAAGAAAAATGAATGGGACAATGTTTTTAATTAGCAACATCCATTACCTAATTAATTGTATACAAATAAAGGTGCCTCTTATACCATGATACTATTTTTTTATTTATAATAGCTCCTTGTTTTATAGATATAATATTGATTATAAGATAAATAGTTCTCATTTCGGTAGAGAAATGGTATTACATAAAAGATAGTAGATCATAGGCCGAATTTGGGTAATTAACTGTCAAATAGCTATATAGGCTATTTCTGTTTGATGAAATATCGACTTGTATTACTGATTTATCTCCGATGTACCTATTTGATTATCAGTTATATACAAATTTATTAGTTCTGCAAAGACTTTGCAGATTTCGTATATTGGTATGCAAACACAAGAAGTGGCAATCAAGCCAATGGTGAAAGTTACACTGAAATCCGATGCACAAAATCTTGATGAGGTAATTGTTGTGGCTTATGGTACTGCGAAGAAATCTTCATTCACAGGATCAGCTGCTGTCATTAAGGCAGATAAAATCGTTTCCGGTTCCAAAGAGTCTTTTGACAAGGCATTGTCCGGTAAAATGGCAGGTGTGCGCACAGCCTCAGCAACTGGTGACCCAGGGTCTATGGCCGAAATCAACATTCGCGGTGTCGGTTCTATCAGTGCTTCTAAAAGCCCGTTGTATGTTATTGACGGTGTTGTAACAAAAGCTGATGACGACATGAACTACTACGGTAAGACTCAAAGCATATTGAGTACACTGAATCCTGAAGACATCGAGAGCATGACTGTTCTGAAAGATGCCGCTGCTGCTTCATTGTACGGTTCACGTGCCGCAAACGGCGTTATCATTATTACCACAAAGAAAGGTAAAGAAGGAAAAACGAATGTCAGCTATTCAGGTGAAGTAGGCTGGAACAAGATGGCTGTAAATGCTTTCAATATGATGGGATCAGCCGACTTGATTGACTACACCCGTGAATCATTAGCCAACTGTCTGGTTACTTACGGAATAACAGATAGCAAACAAGCAGCATTGAACAACATCGATAACGGAGGTGATATGTTCATTCCTCTGCTCGACTCACCGGCTACTGTCGCTGACTTTATCCATGACCCATCCGGTAAAGTAAATACGAACTGGAAGAAAGAAATCTATCGTACTGCTTTCACTCAAGATCACCAGGTATCTATCAACGGTGGTTCGTCAAAGACTCAGTTCTACGCCGGAGTTGGCTACAATAAGAGCGAGGGTATCGTTCTTGGTAGTGACTTCGAACGTATCTCCGGTCGTCTGAACGTTAATCACAAAGTAAATAACTGGCTGAACGTAGCTCTCAAGCAAATGATAGCCGCTACATCGCAAGATGGTTTCCGCGACCAGGGAGACCAGGCCCAGGGAATGGGTACTTCTTCTCCGATAGGTATTTTATTCGCAATGGACCCGACTGCTCCGGTAAAGAATGAAGATGGTTCATATAATAAAAATGCAGCATGGGGTAAAGTTACCAACCCGCATCTGATGCTAGGTGGTAAAGACAGCGATACAGTTCTGGAGTGGATTCAGACAAAAATGTTCCGCAGCATGACCAATGCAGATGTAACAATCAAATTCTGTGATAAGTTATCACTTAACTCTATCTTTGGTTATGACTATGTAGACAACAAGCACTTTGAATATTGGGATCGCAACAGCGTTAACGGTGGTTCCGTCAGCGGAATGGGTTCTCGTTATACATTCGAAAGCCGCGTAGCTACCAGCTCTTCTACATTAAACTACACGGATACTTTTAAAGATATGCACAATCTGAACTTGATGGCCGGTTTCGAAGTTGAAAACAGAGACCTGCTGCAGATTGTAACTGTTGCCAAACGTTATTCAAGCCACTATCCCGAATTGGCAAACGGACAACCGGACCAGGCTGCAAGTTCAACCAAGGGAGCCGGCATGATGTCATACTTTGCAAGTGGCAATTATAACTATGATAATAAGTATTATCTTTCTGCCAGTTTCCGCCGTGATGGTTCATCACGTTTGAGTGAAGACAACCGTTGGGCTAGTTTCTGGTCTGTATCCGGTGCATGGAGAATGAGCAAAGAAGGATTTATGCAAGATATGCCGTTATTTACCGACTTCAAGATCAAAGCATCTTATGGTACAAACGGTAACTTGCCCTCAGATTACTATGGTTACATGGACCTGTATACAGGTTCCGGATATGGAAGTGCTCCCGCTATTTACTGGTCAAGAATGGCTAACGACAAATTAAGCTGGGAAAAATCCAAGAACTTCAATATGGGAATTGAATGGAATATGTACGATCGCGTAAATTTGTCTCTGGAATATTACAATAAGAAGACTACGGATTTGCTGTTCGAAGTACCAACTTCATTAATCACCGGTTTTGACTCCCGTTGGGAAAACCTGGGTGCTTTGAAGAACGATGGTTTCGAATTGGAACTCAATTCTAAAAATATCAGCAACAAGAACTTTACATGGACTTCAAACTTCAACCTGACTTACCAACGTGCATTGGTAGACAAACTTCCTGAAGGAAAAGATATCCAGTATGGAGACGGAGAAATGTATCTGCACCGTGAGGGAGAGTCAATGTATACATTCTATCTGCCCGAATGGAAAGGTGTAAATCCTGAAACAGGTCTGGGAGAATTCTGGTTAGATCCTGAAGATCACTCAAAGGGAGTGGTAAATGACTACTCCGAAGCAGGTAAGGGAATTGTAGGAAAAGCATTGCCTGATGTTATCGGTGGATTCAGCAACACTTTCACATACAAAGACTTTGATCTGTCATTCCTGATCACTTACCAGTTTGGTGGTGACATGTTCGATTATCCGGGATATTTCTCTCATCATGATGGCGTAAGAATCGGTTCCATGAACCTGTCAGAAGATGTAGCCGGAAACTACTGGAAAAATCCGGGTGATAAAGTAGACAACCCGATGCCTATCTATGCCAACCCTTATCGTTGGGACAGATTCTCAAGCCGCACAATCAAATCGACTGACAATATTCGTCTGAGAGAAATGACAGTAGGATATACTCTGCCGGTATTGAAGAAGCACATTTCCAACTTCCGCATCTACTTCAGAGCAAACAATCTGGCTATGTTGTGGTCGAAGACTAAAAACATTGACCCGGATGTAGCGATCAATGGTTATCGTCAGGCAGATACACCGGCATTGAGAAGCTGTGTATTCGGCATTAATATCAAATTATAATCTATAAACAGACTGAATAATGAAAAAAATATATTTACCCATTCTATTACTGACGTTGGCAGTATCCTCATGCGATACTTTCGACAAAGTGCCTTCCAGTGAATGGCCTTCAGAAGGTGCTATTAAGACTCTCGAAGATTTACAGTTTGCAGTTAACGGTGTTTATGAGTCTCAGACTTCTTCTATAGACGCGGGAACTAATCCACGTGGCAGCTACGCAGGTGATTTCTTCTTGTACGCCGACCAAAGAGGCAGCGACTTCAAAGCCATCGGTAGCAATAAGCAAACAGTTGATGTATATGCCTACCAGGCTACTAAGAATAGTTCTGATTCATACTATTTCTACAAACGCTTTTATCTTTCTCTGGCAAGAATAAACAAAGTTTTGGAGGGAGTTAAGAAATCCGGTCTGGAAGGAGCTGAAGTTGATGTTCAGGTAGGCGAATTGTATGCTTTGCGGGCACTTTTCCACTTTGACTTGGCCCGCTTGTTCGCTAAACTTCCTTGTAATGCACAGGCCAGCGATCCGGGTATCGTATTGTCTACAGAAGTTTTCGAATCCGGATATACAGCAGAAAGAGCTACTATTGCGAAAACTTACGAAACCATACTGGATGACTTGAAGACTGCATTGGATAATCTCCCAGAAACCAGCAAGGTAGTAACTGCCGGTCATATCGACTATTGGGGAGCCCGTGCACTGAGAGCCCGTGCATATCTCTACATGAATGAGAACAGTAAAGCACTTGAGGACGCCAAATATGTAATCGAAAAATCTCCATACAAGCTGTACACCAGAGATGAATACGAAACAGTATGGACCAAAGTTGGAAGCAGTGAAAGCATTTTCGAGTTCCTGATTACCTCACTCTACAATGCACAACGTAACTCTCTCGGATTCTACACACATGCCGAAGGTTATGCTGAAGCCGGTATCACCGAGGGATTCAAAACTTTCCTTCAAGAACGTCCGGAAGATGTTCGCAGCACTCTGATTGCTGAAGAAAGCGACGGTGGAGATAACGAAGGCTGGTATATCCAGAAGTATCCGGGACGCGACGGAGAAATATATGTAAATAATCCGAAAGTAATCCGCCTATCCGAAGTATATCTGATCGCCGCAGAAGCTGCATTAAAAGCAGGTGGTGCTGATCCTGCCAGCTATATCAATGACTTGCGTAAGCAAAGAATAGCCGACTATGAAGATGTTGCTTCTGTTACTATCGATGATATTCTGACAGAACGCAGACTGGAACTTTATGGTGAAGGTCATAACGCCTGGGATACATGGAGAAACAAAAAGGCAGTAACGAATGCTCAGGTTCCGGCCGGTCCGATCAACTATGACGACTATCGTACTGTAATGCCTATTCCGGTTTCCGAGATCAATGTATCTAACGGTAAGCTGAAACAAAACGAAGGCTACTAATACACTGAAACCATTTTAATAACGAGCCCGTTTAACTTTAAGCAGTTAAACGGGCTCGCTTTTTATTTTCCATTTCCGAATTTACACATGAGTGTAATCTTATCCGTTCCTCCCCACAATACAGACTTCTACTTGCAGATACCGCTCAGCCCTTCTCTCACAATATCCGCCAATATCGGCTTCGCTCCACTCACAAAGCATTCCACTGCAATCACCATCAGAATCAATCCCATCAAACGCATCATCACATTATTTCCGGTCTCTCCCAGTACTTTCACCAGTCGGGTGGAAGCACGGAGAATAAAGAACGTCAGCAGATAAATCAAAGCGATTGTTCCGATCAATATACCTTTCATGGCGTAAGTATGAGAGTCCTGCATCAAAACGATGGCGTTAGCGATAGCCCCGGGACCACACAACATCGGAATTCCAAGAGGAGTAATGGAGATGTCATCGGCATAGGTTTTAATCTCTTCGTCTTTAAGTTTCATCGGAGTATACCGTGCCTGAAGCATATCAAAACCAATCTTAAAGATAATTACTCCACCGGCAATACGGAAACCATTGGTAGAGATACCAAAGAATTTGAAAAGGAACTGCCCGGCAAAGACAAACACCATCAACGTTATAAACGACACGATGGTGGCACGGCGCACAATAGTCTGCCGCTCCTTATCTGTCATTCCGTGTGTCATGGTCAGAAAGACCGGCATTGTCCCCAAAGGATTGGTCAGCGTAAAGAACGAAGTAAAACAAAGTAAGGCAAATGGCAGAAGCGTACTATCCATGATGTTATCGTATTTTATACATTTATTAAATGCAACAAAAATACGACTTAATCCATAAAACCTATAATAAATTCATTAATTCTTTCAGAGAATGAATATGATAGGTAGGCTGAAAAGGAAAGACGGTTCGTTCCGTCACATTATAGAAAGCCTGATGCATCCCTACCCCATGCGCTCCAGTCATATCAGCTTCCCAACTGTCACCGATCATTAACGATTCGCGTAACTCGGACTGGGTGGCAGATAAAGCAAAATGAAAGATTTCGGGCCAAGGCTTCAATACGCCGAGGTCCTCCGAAAGAATGATCTTCTTAAAATAACGATCTACTCCTGCCGAACGCATCTTACGCGACTGCAGCTCCCGGAAACCATTGGAAAGGATATACAGATTATATTGGGGAGCAAGATACTCCAACACTTCTTTGGCATGGGGCATCAGGCCGCTTTTGGTAGGAATAATGGCAAAGAAATCTTCCGAGAAACGTTCAGCCAAAGCCTCATCCTCCACTCCTACTGCCTGTAAGGGATAAAAGAAACGCTGGCAGTTCAGTTCCTCCTTCGTCACCTTTCCCTCGCCATATTCAAGCCAGAGTTCGGTATTGCGTCGTTGATACAGTGTGTAATAATGATCGAACGAGTCAAAATAGCGGTCAAATGAATATTTCTGATATACTTCTTCAAAGGTGTCGCGTGCATTTCGTGAGAAAGCCCAGATGGTGTCATCCAGGTCAAAAAAGAGATTTTTATATTTCATTGGCTCCGTGATATATATAATATGAGAAATAAAAAAGCCAATGTGCTAATTTCTTGAATTCAGGAATCAGCACATTGGCAATTCTAACCAGGTATGTCTACCTTATTTTACCTGAATAACCAAGTATCTGGATACGCTCCAGAATTCGGCAGGATTAGTAATTTTCAAAGTCAGCTGACCTTTGTCATCTTTCACCAGTTCATAAGAACCTGTCGGATGAGTAGTCAACAACTCAGCACGTTTGGAGTACAACTTGATTTCTTTTGTTGTACGGATATCGATCTGAGTAAAATAATCCTTGTTGAAATCAGCGCTCTTCAGCACGTCACCGCTCTGAAGAATCTTCTGGGCTTTCAACTCTGATTTTGTTCCGAATACGAACCATGCGGCATTCAGACTCTTATCCTGTTCGGCAACGGTTTTAGCTTTCGCTTCGTTCTCGGCAGCCAAAGATTCTTTGGCAGCAGACAGGTCGCTGACAGCTGCATCCAGTTCCTGGATACGAATGTTCTTAGATGCCAGTTCAGTCTGAAGTTCTTCGATACGTTGTTGTTTAACTTTCAATTCAGCAGTCAGAGCTTCTACAGCTTTCTTCATCTGAGTAGAGTTGTACTTGCTGTTTTTCAGCTGAGCTTCCAGTTTTGCAATCTGAGCTTTGTTTTCTTCCATTTGCTTGGAGATGAATTCAATGTCAGAAGCAATCTGTTGCTTGGCACTGGCTGAATTTTCGGTAATAGTACCACGCTGCAAGTCCACACGGCTTTCGGCAGCATTGATCTTACGGAATCCTTCCTGCACTTCATTGAAAGTTCCCATCATATCATCCAATTCAGCGTTACGCTGTGTCAATTCCATTAAAAGAGAGTCATTTTCAGCCTTAAGGTCTTTGCTTCCACCTTTAAAGTCACACGAAGCCAACATGGCTGCGCACATAAATAAAACTGCTAACTTTTTCATACGTTTACGTTTTACGTTTTTAAATGAAGTTATTTTAATCGTCTATTCCTGCTAATACTATCACAATCTCGCCCCGGGGTTCGGTAGCGGTAAAGT
>ERZ779922.837-NODE-837-length-24167-cov-2.752447_pt1 | contig 24167 bp, 10 predicted proteins | sample MGYA00511544_ERZ779922 | MGnify/ENA primary metagenome ERZ779922 (study PRJEB29588, sample SAMEA2154516) | human gut metagenome | biome: human gut; feature: human-associated habitat; material: faeces | place: Denmark | collected 2008/2010 ... | reverse complement strand
CTGCTACTTTTCCTGTATTCTTAACCTTTACAGAAACATCTATACTGCCATCAGTATTCATTGTTTGAGCCGATATTACAGGTTTACTATACTCAAAGGTAGTATAACTCATGCCATAACCAAAAGGAAAAAGTGGCTGCACCTTCTTCGTATCATACCAACGATAGCCAACCAGAATATCTTCTTTATATTCTTGACGGATGCTATCGCCCGGATAACTGATTTCCCCAAAGAAATGAGCCGGACAATCCTCCAGTTTCACCGGATAAGAGAAAGGAAGTTTACCACTGGGAGTCACCTCTCCACTCAACACATCAGCCAGCGCCTCCCCACCAACAGAGCCTAAATACCACGACTGGACAATAGAAGGAATCTCCTTTACCCAAGGCATTTCCACCGCATTTCCGCTGACAATCACTGCTACCAGATTTTTATTTACCTTCAACAAGGCTTCTATCAACTCATTCTGCGCAAAAGGAAGTTCGTATGATAAACGGTCTCCACCCTCACAGTCCTGAAAATGATTCTTATTTAGTCCGCCTACAAAAATCACCAAATCCGAATTCATCGCCTTTTCCACCGCATCATTACGCAAAGAATCCACAGTAACCTGCGGAATAACATCCGCCCGTCCATACATCGGGCGACCGCTTGTGTAACCTTGTGCATAAACCACACCGTCACCAAATTTGGCCTTTATACCGTCCAGTGATGAAATCACTTTCTGAACTTTCAACTCTGAAGAGCCACCACCTAACATCAAATTACGGGTAGCATTATCTCCCACCACTAAAATACGTTTGTATTTTCCTTGAGGTACAGGCAATAAGGCAGGTTGTTTCTTACCGGTTCCATTTTTCAACAGGACAATACCCTCTGTTGCAATCTCATAAGCCGTACGATAGTGCTCTTCACTAGTCAGTGCCCCGAACGGTTTCCTGCGATTCATGGCTGTACGGAAAATCAGACGCAACACACGGGCAGCCTTATCATTCACTACTTCCATCGGAATCTTACCTTCCCGAACCATTTTCAGATAAGACTTACCCAAGTAATAATCGTCATAACCGAATTCCGATTCTGAAGTCAAACCATTCGTATAAGATCCCATTTCAATATCCAAGCCATACATGGCAGCTTCATAGGTATCATGCGCAGCTCCCCAATCTGTTATGACACAACCGTCGAAATTCCATTCTCCCTTCAATATATCATTATTCAGCAGTTTATGATGAGTAGCATGAGTTCCGCGCACCTTATTGTACGCTCCCATAATAGACCAAGCCTTCCCTCTTTCCACAGCAGCCTTAAAGGCAGGCAGATATATCTCATACAATGCACGGTCACTTAGCTGCACATCGATATGTCCCCGCCATAATTCCTGATTGTTCAGTGCGTAATGTTTTACGCAGGCGGCTACTCCATTCTTCTGCACTCCCTGAATATAAGGTACACAAAGCTCCGAGGCTAAATAAGGGTCTTCCCCCATATATTCAAAGTTACGCCCGTTGAGCGGAGTACGATAGATATTCACACCCGGTCCCAACAAAACATCCTTTTCACGATAACGGGCTTCTTCACCGATAGCATATCCATATTTCGCTGCTAATAGCGGATTCCAGCTAGCTGCCAGACAGGTCAGTGCAGGAAAGGCTGTGCAACTATCGTTCGTCCATCCGGCATATCCCCAATCATTCCAATTAATTTCGGCACGTACGCCGTGAGGTCCGTCACTCATCCAAAGTTCAGGAATACCCAAACGGGGACAGCCAGGGGAGCTAAACTTCCCTTGTGCATAACTAAGACGAGTTTTCTCCTCCACAGTCATACGGTTCAACGCATCCTGTACCCTAACCTCTATCGGTTGTGTATCATCCAGATACACCGGTGTTTGTTCTTTGTCTTGAGCAATCGCCACCATGCCTGTCTGAACAGACAGGAAACATATAGTCAATAAAAATGTCTTCATTATTCCAATAATCATTTACAGTTTACAATCTTTTGCCGAGACCTTTACCACGGCTTGCCGAAGCCCTTCCGAAGTAGCTGTCAGCTCCGTTTTTCCCGGTTTCCCATCATTCTGAATTACAACAAGGCATTTTCCATAAAATGCTTTCCTCTTTTTATCCTTAAAGCGTTCCAACGATACCGGGTTCCCATTGTCCACTCCTGCGATGAAACCATTACCTCTCACTGTGAAATTCACCAAATTATCTGCATTCGGACAAAGATTCCCTTCTTCATCCAGCACCTCTACAGTGACGAAACACAAATCTTTTCCATCAGCAGCCAGAACTGAACGATCAGGAGTCAGGCGAATTTCTGCAGGCTTTCCGGCTGTACGAATTTCCTTTTCTGCTATCACTTCATCCTTTCTGCGTGCAACGACCTTCACCGTTCCCGGTTCAAACTTTACACGCCAAACAGCATGCAGGTTATCAGCATCTTTACATTTCACTCCCTGCGACTTTCCATTCACAAACAATTCCACTTCATCAGCCTGATTATAGTAGCACCACATATCAATCTCCTGTCCCGGAGTCCAGTTCCAATGCGGGAAAAGATGCAATACTTGTTTATCTGTCCATTCCGACTGATATAGATAGTAGACATCTTTTGGGAAACCTGCCAGATCGACAATACCAAAGAATGAACTACGTGCAGGCCACCCGTAAGGAGTCGGTTCTCCGATATAATCAAATCCTGTCCATACATATTGCCCGCTGATAAAGTTGTTGTCTCTGACTAACTTCAGACTTTCTTCATGAGTGTTTCCCCAAGGCACATGACAGTTCTCATAAGATGAACAGGCAAAAGTAGAATCAGCAAAGGGTTTATCCCAACGCTCGGGCCAGATAAACATCCGGTCACTGGGCATACGGTAGTATCCACGTGTCATCAATGCCGAATTACTTTCAGTAATGATAAAGGGCTTGTCCGGAAAATTAGCCGGAACATGAGGAATATCTTTATTATGATAATTATAGCCAATCACATCCAGTGCACCGGAACGGAATAAATGATTGCCGGAATTTGGTTCATTGCATCCGGCAGTGACAGGACGGGTAGAATCAAGCCCTTTTACAAAGCTTACCAATTTCTTCGTCAGCAAAGAGTTGACACTCTCCTCTCCTTCTTTTGCCAACATTTCAGAAGAATGTCCAAAATTCAGGATCAAATTGGCCTCTTCCAGACTCAATGTATCCGCTTTAGCATCACTCCATTGTTCGAGGACTTCATTACCGATACTCCACATAAAGACAGAAGGATGATTGCGGTCACGCAAAATAAAGTCATTCAAATCGCGCTCGTGCCATTCATTGAAGTAACGGGCATAATCATGTGCTGTTTTTTTCTTCCGCCACATATCAAAAGCCTCATCCATCACGATAAATCCCATACGATCACAGAGATCAAGCAGTTCGGGTGCGGGAGGATTATGGGAACAACGTATGCCGTTGCATCCCATTTCTTTCAGAATCTGCAATTGCCGTTCAATGGCACGTGTGTTGACAGCTGCCCCCAGACAGCCCAGATCATGGTGCATACATACCCCGTTAATCTTGGTTTGCCTACCGTTCAATGTAAATCCTTTCCGGGCATCAAAACTGAAGGTACGGATACCGACAGGAGTCGTATACCTATCCATACATTCCTCGTTTCGCATCACTTTGGTAACCAATGTATACAAGTAAGGAGTATCAACATCCCACAGCTCCGGTTGTTTTACAGTCAATTGCTGGGTGAAAACAGCTTCTCTGCCAGTTTCCGTTTTTCCGGCCGACTGCGTTCTAGCAACTTCTCTGCCTTCAGCATCCTGCAAGGATGAGCAGACCGTGATATTTTCATTTGTATCACTTTCATTCACAATAGTAGTAACAAGATTCAGTACAGCCTCTCCCTTGTCAACCGATGATGTCGTGACATACGTTCCCCAATCGGCTACGTGTATCGGACCAGTCTTGCTTAGCCATACATTCCGGTAAATGCCACAACCCGAATACCAACGTGAATTGGGTTGTTCGGCATTATCTACACGCACAGCCAACACATTCGGTTCATCCCATTTCAGATAAGGGGTCAGATTATAGCTGAAACTAATATATCCATAAGGACGCACTCCTAACGAAACACCGTTGATGAATACTTCCGAATTCATATATACTCCGTCAAACTCAATGTGGAAGATCTTTCCTATATCTGCATTGTCTACACTAAAAGTTTTGCGATACCATCCAACTCCACCCGGAAGCGCCCCTCCCCCTGTCCCGGAAGGATTTTCACGGCTAAAGTCTCCCTCAATCGCCCAATCATGAGGCAAATTCAATACCCGCCAGTCATTGTCGGCAAAACCGGGTTGTGCCGCTTGTAGTCCGTCTCCTAAGTGGAAACGCCAATCCGCATTAAAGTCAGACCGCTCGCGTGGAGAAATGGGGGAAGAACTGTTACATGCTCCCAACAGCATCAGACAGCTCCCCAGTATCAAATATTTCAGTTTCCCAATCATCATCGAATCCTATCATTCAACTTACAGTTTCAATGTCTGCTCGCTGCCATTATACTTCACAGTCACTCCTTTCGCATTCAAATCAAACGGTTGTGCTTTCTCCTTATTAACCGTAACTACAGTGAAAGTACGTTCCTTCAACATACCCGGAAATTCTCCCTGGCGTTCACCGATCACTAAAGTCTTAGTAGCCTCATCATACTTCATCGGTATCATGGCGTACATACCCTGTTCATAGTTATAATTCACCCCCTCATCTTCGTATAGCGTAAATTCTCCATCAGCTCCCTGATAAATATATAAACGGATATGATCCGCCGGTTTTTCATCCGTATACTGAATATCATCTCCGAACGGTACGATAGCGCCTGCACGCACATACAGCGGGATACGCTCATAAGGAGCCTCTATTACTTTCCTCTCTCCTCCGGGCTGGAATTTACCGGAATAAAAATCATACCAGCCTTCTGCCTGGGGGAAATAAATCTCACGACTACGGTCACCATAGCGATAAACCGGAGATACCATAAATGAAGGACCGAACATATACTGGTCACCAATATTATTCACTTGGGTATCCGCTGTAAAATCCATGACTAATGGACGCATGATTGTATAATCATTAAACCAGGTCATGCCTGCCAACGAATAAATATACGGCATCATATTGTAGCGTAGCTTGGTATAATAAACAACCGATTGATAGGCCGGATGCCCTTCCGGCGCAATCTCCCATATTTCACGGAAAGGGTATTGCCCGTGTGCACGATACAAAGGCACAAACGCACCGAATTGATACCAGCGGGCATTCAACTCACGCCATTCTTTATAATCGGCGTTTTCCGTCTTTGTCGCGTTCCATTGTTTCTGTCCTGCCACATAACGATTTTCCACACAAAAACCGCCAATATCCATTGTCCAGTAAGGAATTCCACTCATCGCAAAATTCAACCCTGCAGAAATCTGCGCTTTCATATCTTCCCAACGTGTACCGATATCTCCGCTCCATGTAGCCGTGGAATAACGCTGTAATCCGGCAAATCCCGAACGGGTTAATAAGAACACACGTTTATTATTATCCACTCCACGCTGACCGTCATAAATCGCTTCCGCATTCATCAGTGCATAAGCATTGAAGAATTCTGTTGAGGAACCTAATGCCGTAGGCCCGCACAAAGCCTTCCGATATTCCAAGTCCGTACAGTCACGTACATTCGGTTCGCTGGCATCCATCCACCAGGCATCTATACCCAACGGATAATAATGCTCATACATCTGTTTCCAGAACAATTTCCGTGCATCGGGATCGTATGCATCATAAAAACCATAATGGTAACCGGGACCTACCCAATCTTTCAAGCTATCTCTGACAGACTGCTGATACATCCGTCCATTCTCGTCGAATTCTTTGAAATGTTCAGTAGTAACATAGAACTTAGGCCATACCGAGATCATCATACGACCATGCATAGCATGGATTGAATCGACCATTGCTTTCGGATCCGGAAAACGAGCCTTATCAAACTCGTGACTGCCCCAGGCATTCTCCGGCCAGTGATTCCAATCCAGTACGATGTTATCCAACGGAATTTTACGATCACGAAAACCTTTCAGTGCTCCCAACATTTCATCCTGTGTATTATACTTCTCACGACTTTGCCAGAAACCCATTGCCCACTTCGGCATAACGGGAGACTTTCCGGTCAGCGTACGATAACCGCTAATCACATCGTCCATGTCTTCACCAGCCATAAAATAATAATCGAGCTGCTTGGTCATTTCACTCCACCACGACTGTTTCCCCTGTTCTTTCGGATCAACGGGTGTCAATGCACGCAGCCCGCAATAAGACTGCCCGCCATCAGGCTGCCACTCGATTTTCAACGGCACACGCTTTCCTGCTTCCAAATGAGCAGCAAACTTATAACTATTAGGATTCCATGCAGTCCGCCAACGTTCCGGCACTACCAGCTCATTATTCAAATAAACCTTGACATATCCTGCATAATAAAGAATAAACTTGAACTCTCCCGTTTGAGCAGGTTCTATCTCTCCTTCATAAGTGACTTTAGCCCCCATTAACGGCAGTTTCTTCGGAAGATTCTCAATCGTTTTCAGATTCTCGAAATAGATGGAGTCTTCCCGGCGGACCAGAGTTTCTCCTTTTTTCGGCACATAAGTACCGGTTAGCGCCCCTTCCTGACCTGTCTTATCATAAAGTTTAAAGATACGGTTCAACTGGGAATAATCATTCGGATTACCGAAGCGGCACAACGAATAACTATCCAGTAGTATGCCATAATTTTTATTCGAAACAACAAACGGAACAGATACTTTCGTATTGTATTGGAACAATTCTTCATTCTTGCCCTTATAATTAAATTCATCCGCCTGATGCTGGCCTAATCCGTAAAACGCCTCATCTTCGGGAGACTCAAATACCTGACAGATCGTATATCCTTTCGTCCCCTCCACTTCTATCGGAGTAAACTTTTTTCCTCCTCCCTTGTTTTCCTGCAGGATTAACTCTCCGTTTCGATCCGTAAACCACACTTCCCCGGTACTAGCCAGTACGGATGCTTTTACTTCTTCAGTAGACACTATAATCGTATCGCCATTCTGCACAACGGCAAAGGATGTTTGTTTTTCCTGCGGAACAACAATCAAACTTTGCGGATCGGCAAACTTGCTGTCGGCAGTGGCGGAAACACGAATTAACTTATCTCCCATCACTTGAAGGCGAACTAAACGAGGCCCTCCTATTTCTTTCTGTTGTACTTTAACTATCACGCTATCACCTGTCTCTTCGTAGACCTTATTGGAACATGCTCCGAAAAGAAGTCCCGGCAACAGGCAATAGAAAATGTTTTTCATATTCATAATCATACCTACCTTTAGGGTTCAACAATATATTTTCTCATATCGCAAAAGTAAGTACTATAAATGAAAAGTTCCCCTTCTAATGTTTTACAGAAGGGGAACTTTTAAACAGTGACCGGACAATATGTTTTTTTCAGAGGTATCATTTGTTATTTCCCTTCTTTTTCCTGGTAAACGGAGGGTAAAACACCAAATTCATCCTTGAAATAACGACTGAAATATTTGGGGTTATTGAAGCCTACTTCGAAGGCTACTTCGGACACATGAAGCTGGCTTTCACGCAATAATTGCGCCGCCCGTTTCAAGCGGATCACACGGATAAACTCAATCGGTGTCTTTCCTGTGATCTGAAGCAATTTCTTATACAAATGCACACGACTCATACCCAGCTCCCGGCTAAGTTCCTCTACCGAGAGTTCAGTACGTGACATATTATCTTCCACATACTTGATTGCTTTCTCTATCAACTTCTCATCCAATGAAGTAATCACAATCTCACTAGGCGCAGGATCAATCATTCCCTGGGTGACACGATGATAACGGCTTAGTTCGATCAGTTTACGGATACGCAATACAAGAATAGTCATATTGAAGGGCTTCGTTACATAATCGTCCGCTCCTGTCTGCAACCCTTCCAGCTTCGCTTCGGTATTCTGCCGTGCTGTCAGCAAAATCACAGGGATATGCGCTGTGCGCTTATCCTGCTTTATCAGGCGACACAACTCATTGCCATCCATTTGAGGCATCATGACATCACTGATAACCAGATCGGGTAATTCTTCCTGCATCATCTCCCATGCTTCCTTACCATTCACAGCCAATTTGACACGATACTGCAACTCCAGACTATAACGCATAAAGATACGGAAATCTTCATTATCATCTACTATCAGCAACAATGGGAAATTTTTGCGTTCCGTTTCCTCCCTGGCTTCCTCTTTCATCTCCTTATCTTCTTCATCCCCGACCGGCATACCCGTTTCTTCCGGCAACTGCACCTGTGTCTCCACATGTTTTACCGGAAACTGAATAACGAAAACAGACCCCATCCCTATATTATCGAATACCTTCACTTCTCCTTCATGCAAAGTGACAAAATCACGTACCAAACTCAAGCCGATACCATTTCCGGTAGTTTCCTCTACTCCTTTATGATCCGCCTGATAGAAACGTTCGAAGATATGTTCCTTGTCCACATCGCTAATTCCTATTCCGGTGTCGGCAATCTTAATTTCCAGTATATCGGGAGTTCCTGCCACATGCTCTATCATCACCGTCACACGCCCTCCTTCGGGAGTAAACTTAAAAGCATTAGAAAGCAAATTCATCACAATCTTTCCTACCTTGTCAGCATCAAAAGCCATCGAGAATGTATCTATACCCGAAAAGAAAGAGAACTGAATATGTTTCTTATCCGCCATCAACAGGAAAGAGTTGCAAACACTATGCACATACGAAATGATATCTCCTTCCGACAGAGACAACTGATGAGTGCTCATCTCCCCTTTACGGAAATCGAGCAGTTGATTGACCAAGTGCAACAACCGCTGCGCATTGCGATACATCAACTGCAAACGTGTACTTTGCAATTCATCAGTCGTTTCTTTCAGCATGCCTTCCAAAGGAGAAATAATCAAAGTGAGCGGTGTACGCAATTCGTGGCTGACGTTCGTGAAGAAACGGAATTTCATATTATTGATTTCTTCATTCTTCGCCACCTCATTTTCTATTTGCTGAAGATGAAACTTCTCACGTTCACGTTTCAGCATCCGGTAACGCGCCAGGAAAAGTACGACAACCAAACCGACGGCATACAACAAATAAGCCCACCATGACATCCAAAAAGGAGGATTGACTACAATACCCAGCGTGGCTTCCTTTATGCCGACATAACCGTCACTATTGATCGCTTTCACTCTCAAAACGTACTTTCCCGGAGCAAGATTAGTGAAAGTCACATTGTGTACTCCTACCGGCAGGGTTAACCAGTCATTATTGAACCCTTCCAACTTATACATATATTGAGTTTTCTCCGGCAAATTATAGTTATCCGAAGCAAAAGATACACTGAAAATGTTCTGCTTATAATCGAACTCTACATTTTCTACATCGTTCAACTCTTTTTCAATCAACACTCTTCCACCATACGACTGTCCCACTTTCACAGCCTCATCAAACAGCGAAAGACCTGTAAACATCACATTAGGCAGCATTTTATTATAGCGTATATGATCCGGAGCAAAAACATTGACTCCATACAGACCACCAATCGCAATGATTCCATTGTGCAACGTCTTGATAGAACGCTGGTTAAAATCACAGTTCTGCAATCCGTCCTCACTATTGTAAGCCCTGGAATCAAAAAGATAACTCCCTTTTCCATCGGAAGCCACTGTTACCCGAATCACCTTTCTGCTGGTCGATACCCACATATTACGCTCCTGATCTTCCGTAATTGCTGCAATAAAATTTCCTTTGGCTTCTGCAACAGGAGACAGATCAAGAAATACATGGCGCCTCGTATCATACACATTCAATCCCTCACGGGTAGCAATCCATACCAATCCCCGGCTATCCTTATATACATGATTAACCGCATCATTCGACAACTTGACATTGCCGCTCTGACCTTGAATCTTTTTTATTTCTCGAGTATGCATATCCATCATGCCTACTCCCTGATTGGCAGTTCCGAAAAACAATGTATTATTATCTACCCAACACAAAGAGGTTACATTATTCTCCAGCAGAGCCGAGTTGTTACTGGTATAAGTTTCAAAAGTACCGGATAACGGTTCCAAACATTGCAAACCGCCTCCCAAGGAAGCAATCCAGATTCTTCCCTTATCATCCTCCACCAATGCCCAGACATTATTACTCGCCAAAGCGTTTCCGGTACCTTCCTTATAAGAACGCACCCGGGAACCATCCATACAATACAATCCCCCATTAAATGTCCCGACCCATAATTTACCATCTTTTGACTTCAGCATAGACACAACCGGATTCGGCAACTGTCCTTCGGCATCTCTCCAGAAAGGTTCAGCCTTTCCTGTAGAGCGATTCCACAAAAGAATCCCATGGTCATTTGTTCCTAGCCACAGCCTGTTCTCATCCGCCTGCTCTATGCAAGTTATATCTCCCCATTCATACATATTGAACTTAAAGATACTTTCACTATAATAAGATACTCCTTTTTTATAAGTGCCCACCCACATGATACCATCCCTATCAGCATATAGGTCATAAATGGTATTATGAGGTAAACTCCGTCCATTATCATCGTGGGCAACAAGAGAAGTTACTTTCCCCGTTTCCTTCTCAAGCACGTCTATACCGTCATAATCTTTTCCAACCCAAATCCTGCCTTCTATATCCTGTGCCACCGCATGAATAATTATGTCCGGACGTGACGACCAAATAGCGGTCAAGTCTGTCCGCCAACTTTTTGTTCCACAATCATACGCCCAAATTCCCATAAGGCTGTATGCCCAGATACAATTGTCTCTGTCTACAAAGAGCGAAAACTCTATTGTCTTTCCTGCCGGAATATATTTTTTTATTTCATCAGACTTCCATTTTATTGCCAATGTGGCACGATCCAGACAGACAAGCAGTCCTGTATTATAAATCAACAAAAGTCCGTCACTACACTCCGCTATTTGTGTCACTCCATGCTCCGGCAATGAATGTTCCACATACGAAAAAAAAAGTCTCTTCCCACCTTCCTTATAACGGTAGCATCCTCCCCCTGCCACACTAAGGCATGTATTCCCTTCCCGGTCTACAAAGACCTGTTCCGGAACTCCTCCTGACTCGAGATTCTTCATGAATCCGGTAACATCGGTGATAAAACAATCCTGTTCTTTATCAAACAGCACATAGCCTCGGCCCGTATTTACCCAAAACCGTCCATCAGGCATTTCCACAATATCAGTGATATAATTATCCGGTAAAGATCCCGGATCATTCTCGGCATGCTGGTAAATCTTAAAAGTATATCCATCATAGCGGTTCAGTCCGGTAGTCGTACCAAACCACATGAATCCATCACGATCTTTACAAATAGTGTTTACAGAGTTATTAGACAGCCCATCCGATACTTCCAGATGCTTAAACTGATAGGATTGCGCAACCACCATCCACGAAGAGAGAAGTAAAACAAACAATAAAAGGTTCTTTCTTATCATGTTTTTCAGATTTGTACAAAGAAAATAAAATATTACCAAACAGCCAAGAAAAAGAGCCTGCGAAAGCCCTTACTCATCGGTAATTTAGAAAAAAGTGAAGGGGCTATAAAAAAACAAACGGTCTGAACAGAGATTCCCGCCCAGACCGTCCTTATGTTTTATTAATACTCAATAGAAACAACAGAGCAACTCTAATCCGGACTATTCTGTCGCGAGTCCCTCTATCAGACCGTTATACTCCAAATTGTCATAAATGTCCAACGTATTGCGATTCAAAATACCGTCCCCACGATCCCAATAGAATGGAACCAGTCCATGAGCACGCGCCTGGCGTACTACACATCTGTCGAACGCTGCACGCGACAAGTCATGTCCTCTTTGGGCTTCTTCATCCGACAGTTGACGACGGATAGCCGCAAACTCACCGATGAGTACCGGAATATTCTGTTCTACAAACCGGGTCTTCAGTTTCTGAAATTGAGCTTTCATATATTCCTCTCCGCCAATATTATCCCAACGACCTTCGTAATTGCCAACAGCATACCCGCGATTCTCTTCTCCCCAGAAATAGAAAGCCTTTCCCCAACTCTCATCTTTCTCCATGCCGCAGAACTGCCACGAACTGTAATAATGTACTTCAACAATCATACGTCCGTCCGTCGGGTCTTCGGGCAATCGGTTCATCCATTGAATAGTCTTGTCAATATCCGTAGCAGGTCCCTGTACTATGAGATTACGATACACATTTTTCCCTCCTGTAGCACGAACGGCATCTACAAATGTCTGTTCATACTGTAGCAGTACTGTCATATCATCGGCATCCTCAACATTCGGTTCGTTGCAGCCAGCAAAAATCAGACGCTCGTCATAGTTTCTGAAGAAAGTAGCAATCTGTTGCCACAAAGCTCGTTGTTTTTGGTCTACAGCTTTATTATATCCGTTTGGAATATCATTCTCCAACCAACCTCCGTCCCAATGAATATTAAGAATAGCATACAGTTCGTTATCCACACAATAGTCTACCACTTCCTTCACACGGTTGAGCCATGACGCCTGTATTTCATAGCTACCATCACTTACCAAATAATCATTCCAGGCACAAGGAATACGTACCGCACTGAATCCAAGCTCCTTTATCTTGGTAATCATGGCTTTGGTAGTAGCCGGATTTCCCCAAGCGGTTTCTCCACCGACAGCTTCCAGCGAATTACCCAGATTCCATCCAATCGCAATTTCCTTCATCAATTCCATCGCATTCTTCTCCATGCCTGTCATATCTGCTTCTGGTATCGAAGAAGCCTGTTGAATCACGGTAACCGATTCTATAATGTCATTCAGCATGAATGTGATAACGGCTGTACGAACTTCATTACCAACGTTAGGATCGGCGGTAAATGTCTCCACCTTTTCAGTCAGAGCACGTGAAGAATTATGATGAAGCCATCCGGCATCAACCGTTATCTCATAATCTCCGGATGCCTGTATCTTAATAGAAAAGTTTTCCCCTTCACCGGCAACAGTCACTTCGTGTGTTTCCGCTACTAAAAGGTCACTGGCGAGCTGATTCACCTGTACCACCTCATTCATTTCACTTCCTGTCACCTTAATCGTAGTCGAACGGGATTCCGTATCAGGATTGGCAGTTACACTGACTAGATACTTGCCAGTCTTTTTCGAGTCCGATTCCTGCCGGGTGATGCTGCACCACTCCGGCGAATCCGACACTACTTCATAAGACACGTTTGATTGTATATAGAGTAAAGTCTCGCTTTGGCTCTTACCGAAAGTCAATTCTTGCTTTGAGATTGTAATGAAAGGAGTTCCCGCTACTTCATCTTCCGTACAGGAAATAAGCAAAATACCTGCCAGACAGAAAACATAATACGTCCAAAGACAACAAATCTTATTCATACTCATTCAATTACAAGATTTTTAAAGTATCTATAGTAACGTTCACTTTATCCGGTTCTGCAATGTCACTGAACATATCAATGATATCAATCACGAATACGATTACACCGTTATAGGCCGCTTCCGGTTTAATGTTGATAGTATAAGTACCGTTGCCTTTCACCTTTACATCACTCGTGCCTGAATAACTAGGCCACCAACCACTTGCCGTACACATCAGACCTGCATTATATTCCTTGGTGGCCGCATCGCCACTCAATCCGCTAATAGTAAAAGTCAGCTCCATTGAATAGTCGAACACAATGCTTGCCGGATCAACCGGAGATGCAGCTGCAGTCTCACCATATTGATTGTACAGTTCGATACGAAAATTATTCTTATCGTTCTCCAGATGTCCCCACACCAATTTATTGTTGTCAACAGTAATAGTGGTTGCCTCCGGTTCGGAGCTTCCTCCGGCATTGGGCACAAAGTGATAAGCCTGATATTCATCTTTTTCAGAGCTGCGCGCACCAAGCCACATACCTATCACCGATCCTCCTGCACTCTCGATACGGAGAATGCGGAGCTGGTTGTTAGCATCTGCTCCAAACATAATATCACCGCCACCGATGTGACAGGCAGGCAAAGCTGAACTGAAGGTGTAAATGCCTTTTTTGTCCAAACTATAGGTTCCGTCCGAAGAAGTACCATCAGGCAGAACAAGAGAATAGGTCATTGTACTTGAATTCAAAGTCAATGCAAGTTTTTCCAATCCGCTGACCGGAGTTGCCCACTCGGGATAGTTACCGGCTGTAAAGTTATTCATTAAGCTACCATCCAGGTTTGCCCAGTCGAACGGAACATCAGGCGACATCGTCCATTTGATTTCGGTAGTCACGACTTCCGATACCATGTCTTCCCATCCGTCAGGCAATGCCGGTTCCGGATCTGGCCTATCTTCAGGCACATAATTGTCGGCATATTCTTTCGAAACAAAGTTCCATACCAGCCACCAGGGTCCTTCGCTATTGTCACGCATCACCCCGATACGCATGTGGCTCTCATCCAGTTCGAGCAACTTCAGATTCCGGTTCCAGTTCGTACTTCTGTCCGACCATGAAGGCGTATGCAACAGTTCACAGTTAGTAAACGTGATGGTATGATCGTCTACATTGAGCATAAATGTACCTACGGCTGTGCTCTGTGAAGAAGAATTATAAACTGTCACGTTCGCTCCGCCGGTCAGACCGAAAGTCATCGTACTCTCCCAAATGGCATCATCTCCCGAATGACCGACGCCCGGATCCCAGTTGGCACTCCAGTTGTTCCACTCTACGGTCGTGCTTGGATCAGCATAAGTCACTTCACCCGCAGCAAAGCCATACGAACCGTTATCGAAAATCCAAACCTTCTCATTGTTGACTCCTCCCGACAAATAAGTCCATAAGGCATCATTCACAAATTCGGCACAGAAGCTGTCGATGGTAAACTTAGCGGTGGGACCATACACTATTCCGGCTCGTGTCTGTACACCGAACTTCACGCTATACTCTCCCTCAAACGGCATCTGCAACTTAACATCCGCACTCTGACTCCGTCCTTGCGGATGTTCCCAACATACCTGATAACTTGAAGGCATCAGACTTTTCAGATAAACAATATTCGGATTCACCGCATCATGTGTGATCGAAAAAGCAATTCCTTCGGCCAGGTCATCCGAAACGATATCCTGACTTCCCAATTCATAAGTTTCGGGAGTACATGCCGACAACAATGTGACGAGCGTTGCCAGTAATGCTATATATAATTTTGATACAATCTTATTCATAACTTCCATTTTTTAATACCAACCTACATTCTGTTTCAAAACGCCATTCGAAAGTATAATCTGATTATTCGGAATTTGAGAAAAACCTCGCTTGCCGATAATATTCGAAGCTGTAATACTTACATCCTCGGGATTTCCCCCGCTGACAACCGACGTAGTGCCTGCAATCTGCGAAGCGGCATAATCCACACCCTGACGCAGAAGATCCCAGTAACGCTGTCCTTCAAAAGCAAACTCTAGCATACGCTCTTTTATTATATTTTCTTTTGTGACCGCAACTTCCCGATAATCATCTGAAACCGACAAGTTTCCCTCACCATCATTCACTGTATAAGCACGCTGGCGTACCTGATTGAAATATGCCTGTGCATTCGGACTTCCTAATTCAGCAGCCATTAACAACACATCAGCATAGCGCATCACAATGAAATCCTGATATTGTGAAATCTGGAAATCGCCTTCACCTAAACCAGAAATTTCATCAGTAATCGACCATGCACCGGACTTTTCATCTTTAACCCATTTCGACATCGGAGTATATTTCTTTACCGTATATCCGGTGTATTCACGTTGATCGGCATACGATTTTGCATATTCCGAATCATCGGTGATACCTTCACTATCCAAATTGATGATAGAAGCTTCACGACGTGCATCACCCGTACCATAGACAGTCCACATTTTAGGATTGACCGTGCATCCTCCCCATCCTCTTCCGTAAGGTGCATGATTCAGATAACTACGTATCCCCATATAGACTAGCCAGCGGTTTCCATCATTATTTCCATCATAATCTTGCGTATAATTAAATTTCTGTGCCAATACCACCTCCATATTACCTTTTCCGGCATAGGTCGTAGTCTGTGTATAATCACCTGTCGCCGCATTTCGGCTCCATGAAGTGGAAGCAGCCGGCCACAAGTTTTTGAATTCTCCAACCAGCCCGTAGCCTTCAGTTTCTGCTACAGAGATAAAATCTTCCAGTCCCTGCAATACCGAAGCTTTGGTGACACCTTCTACCTGAGGTTCTTTGCCGTAATAGCCTGTATAAAACAAGTAAACGCGAGCTAACAGCGCTTCAGCAGCAAACTTGGTTATATGACCGTCGTTCGAAGCAGCCGCACTTTTAGGATATGCGCCTGCCGGAATATTATCCGCAGCAAATTTAAGATCGCTGAAGATAAGATTGTACACCTCTTCCGGATTGGCTTGTGCACGGTTCTCATTCACAGGTTCGGTGAATAAGGGAATATTTTCCCAAAGGCGAACCATATCAAAATAGCACAAAGCACGTAAGGCACGACATTCACCTATATAAGTATTTCTCGTCTGGTCACTTGTCCAGGATATCTGACCTTCATGAGCCAGAAGTTCATTGCATCGATACACTGCCGCATAATAGTTGGTCCATTCCGTTTCCAGCAAGTTCATATCGGAAGGAGACTGAGTGGCATCGAAGCGATCTATCACCTGATAGTTGCGAGCGTCAGTATTTCCCATACCGGCAAAACACTCGTCCGCCATGACTTGCGAAGCAAAATAAAAGGCACATGCCTGACTGGACGTAGTACACTGCCAACCATCATAACAACCTATCAATGCTCGCCACGCATCACTCTCCGTCCTGTAGAAGTTGCCGGTAGTAGATTCTTTCTTCGATTCTACATCCAAAAAGCCTGCCGTACATGCCGTAAGTGACATCACAGCTAGTACCATTCCCACTATATATAATTTCATATTATTCATATTCTCTGATTTTTTTAAGGTTATAAATTAGAACTTCAGATTGACACCAACGAGGAATGTACGCGGACGAGGATAATACCCCAGGTCGATACCCGATACCCAGTCGGAGGTTCCGTAACCAATTTCGGGATCCATACCATCGTATTTGGTGAAAGTAAACGCATTCTGTACCTGAACATACAAACGGGCCTGACTGATAGCTTTGAGTTTAATCAGCTTGGCAAAATCGTAGCCCAAGGTGATGTTGCTGATACGCAGATAGTCACCGTCTTGCAGGTAGAGGTCGGAGAACTGCCAGTTGATATTAGTGTCCGTCACACGAGGCATCCGGTTGGAAGTTCCTTCTCCGGTCCAGCGATTCAGGATGGCAGTCGTATAGTTAGCCTTGCTATTGGCATGATTACGGTACGATTGCACAATCTGATTGCCAGCGGCTCCATAGGCTACCAATGAGAAATCAAAGTTCTTGTAGTTAAATCCGACATTGAATCCGTAAGTAAAATCAGGAGTGCCATTGCCCAAATCCACCTTATCGTTATCGTCGATAATTCCATCCTGATTCTGGTCTACGTAGATAACGTCACCCGCTTGTGCGTCGGCCTGTAGGATGCCATGCTTTCCGTCGGCATTCCAGTTGGCAATCTGTTCTTTATTCTGGAAGATACCGGCAGTTTCGTATCCCCAAAAGTAACCGATAGCATGACCGTTTTGTGCACGGTAGAACTCCGGTGTATTATCATACAACATATTGATTTTGCCGTGAATGATACCATCTTCAGTAGGAATATTCCCTACCTTATTCTTGTTATATGCACCGTTCACACCAATATTATAATTGAAGTCCTTACCTACCCGGTCATTCCAGGTTAAAGCCAGTTCAACACCTGTATTCTTCACATCGCCGCCGTTGATAAAAGGTGCACCCGTTCCTGCCGTAGCCAGAATAGGAGCTTCCACCAGCCAATCTTTGGTTGTCTTGATATAGAAATCAGCGGTCAAACTCAAACGGCTTTTTAAGAAACGTGCATCAATACCTATATTAGTTTGTTCCGAAGTCTCCCAAGTTACACTCTCATTGGCCAGACGGCTGGGATATGCACCCCAGTAACCAGACTGTGCCGGGGCACCATCGGCTGTTCCGAAAATGTAATGGGTATTGGAAGAGGTGATAGGAGCCGTATACTGGTAATTATCGATATTCTGATTGCCGACCTGTCCCCAACTTGCACGCAACTTCAGATAATCAAGCCAATTCTGAGTATTCTGCATGAACTTTTCATTTGAGAGAGTCCATCCCGCAGATATAGATGGAAATACACCATAACGGTTGCCACGTGCAAACTTCGATGAGCCATCAGCACGCAAGGTAGCATTCAGCATATAGGTTTCCTTCCAGTTCCATCCGAAACGTCCAAAGTAAGAAACAGAGCGACTTTCATCATGCGGATATCCATCGACAGACATTCCGTCGTCGGCGCTCGAAGCTGTACCATTACCTACATAGGCATGATCCCAATCGTCAAAGCCTTCTCTCAATGCTCCGGTTTTGGCCTGCAGATAAGTACCAGAATAGCGATATACTTCCATTCCGACTAAAGCGTTGAATGCATGTTTACCGCATGTCCAGTCATAAGCAGCCGTATTAGTCCAGGTCATTCCTAAAGAATGATTCATATTTTGGGTGGCTGATGTACGGGTCGTATTATAAGTATAAATTGAGAATTGATAAAGCGGATTGAAACTACGATATTCCGAAGAACCGTACACTGCTCCGAATACGCTTCTCAACTTCAAGTTCCTGACCGGTTGTAGTTCAGCATATACATTGCCGGAGAATGTTGCCGTCTTGTTCTCGTTGTTGCTGTTGGTCATCATTGAACCATAAGGATTGCCGTCACCGTTATACCAATCGGAGTTCGATGTATCGTTATAAGAAGAATCATAAGCATTATTATCGCTATAGATTGGAGCAAGCGGCGAAGTGGCAAATGCACCGCGCAAAGTATTGTTATATTGGTCGGATACTGAAATGCCATTGTTCATTTTGTAGACGAAGCTGACCTGCTCGCCCACTTTCAGCAAATCTGAATCCTTGAATATCTTATGCTCGGAATTGATGCGGAAGTTGTAACGTTCATAGTTCGAAACGTCCTTACCGCCCACAACTCCTTCCTGACTCATATACCCCAACGATAAGGCATAAGTGGAAGTCTGCGAACCTCCGGTGATACCCAATGTATAACTCTGCGTTCTGGCATTATCTTTAAACATCGAGTCTATCCAGTCCGTGTCGTGTACATTCCCATTAGCATCATAAATACTCCGAAATGAACTCCAATCATAAGGCGCATTTCCGGAATTAACAGCCTGCTCGTCCATAATGGTCATGTATTCCTTCGCGTTCAGCATATTTATCTTACGTGCCACAGTCTGCACACCGTAATAGGCATCAAAGGAAATTTGCGCCTTTCCTTCCTTGCCCGATTTTGTGGTAATCAACACTACACCATTGGCAGCCTGAGCACCATAAATAGCTGCCGAAGCTGCATCCTTTAATATATCGATACTTTCTATATCGGCAGGATTCAAGGTGGAAATATCACCGCCCACACCATCAATAAGATACAGTGGACTGGAATTTCCGACAGTACCCAGACCACGAATACTGACTTTCATGTCCGAGCCCGGCTGGCCGGAAGTGGAAGAGATATTCACCCCAGGTGTCTGTCCTTGCATCCCCTGCAAAGGGCTATTGGTGTTCATCTTGGCAAGACTCTCACCCTTCACCTGCACCGTTGCACCGGTCACCAGTTTCTTTTTCTGCACACCATAACCCACCACCACTACTTCATCAAGAATTTCGGTATCTTCCTTTAATATTACATTGAGCGATTTCTGATCCGTCACAACGATTTCCTGCGTAACGTATCCTATATAAGAGAAGACTAAAGTCTGTCCGGACACCACATTCAGCTTGAAGTTTCCATCCATATCGGTGATTGTTCCATTGGCTGTCTCCTTCACCAAGACACTAACCCCCACCAAAGGCAACTCATCAGTGCCCGAGATAACTACACCACTGACAGTTGAAGTTTGCGAAGGAACAGCCTTCACAGACATTATCGGCAAACATAACAGAATGATTACCGCAAAGCTAAAGAGATACACAAATGTGCATTTTAAAGAAAAGTGTTTACTCATGGTATATTGTTTAATAGTTAATTTAAAACACATGATATAAAAAAGGTAGTCAATAACACCAGCATAAATATGACTCGTTTAATACCCAATGGACTAAATAATCCATCATTAAATGACTGTTTTTCCATATTCTTCATATACTATTAGATTAAATTTAAAATCGTTAACCTCGTCTCATCAAAGCATATTTGTTTCTACACCACAAAATTATGTATTCGGCATGTAACTTCACCTCTGTAATGTTATTCATATAGGGAGCGTTTTGGAAACGATGGGGTGAATTTGTTTTATAAAGGGGATTCATTTGTTTTCTCCCTGTTTCCCTTTATACTTAAAATACTCAAAATCAGCACACATCTTTGATTCTTTAGAAACCGATACAGCGTAAAGTCCCAAGACGACTCCGGTAAATCCACCTGCTGTTTCAGTACTTAAATAACGCGTGTTCATCTTACCCAGATCATAATATATTCCATTCATCTTATAACCGAAATAATAGTAATTGATATCCGACTTCACCACCAATTCCACTTCACCATCCGCCGGCAGAGAAACTTCTTTGGCACAATGAGTAATCTCTCCTAGTTTATATCGCAAGCCAACAGAACGTTTCCGATCTTTATCCTGGCGGACAAATAAATCGTAGTGAGAATGAAACTCCATAAAGACGGAAATTCCCGCTTCATCATTCGCTCCGGCTTTCTGCAAGACTACCGGAACGGATGCTTCCATATCAAAATGCTCTTGCCGCAAGGCGACAAAGGTAGGGCTTTTCCTGTCGCTTAACGTAACGGGAGTCGCTATCAAACGAAGTTTTCCATCTTTGGTAAACGTATAATTCTTTGCTTCGGGATTCTGCAGATGAATCCATTCGGGAGAAAGTCGTCCTTCTTTAAAGTCTATTCGTTCCGGTCTGCCTTTCATTTCCTGTTGAAGCAGGGTAGGCACGTCCATCTTCAAAGAAATGGTTCCGTTACCATTGACTACAGGCCAAGCGTCCTTATCCCACCGCACCGGAGCCAGATAAGTTTCACGACCTAACGTATGATGCATACCCGGCATCACTCTGTACGCCAGACAAACCATCCACCAGGAACCATCAGTACCTTCCACCAGGTCGGCATGTCCGGTTCCCTGAATCGGACTGGATTGTCCCGACTCGTTGGCATGAGTCAGAATAGGATTTGCCGGATTTCCCTGATAAGGGCCATCTATGTAACGGCTGCGGGCAATGGTTACTTTATGTCCCAATTCCGTACCGCCCTCCGAAATCAGCAGATAGTACCAGCCGTCTTTCTTATAAATGTGCGGACCTTCGGCATATCTGCCTCCGGTGCCGTTCCATATTCTTTTGGAAGAAGAAAGCTGTTTGCCTGTCATGGGATCAATCTCACACAGGTTGATGTACCCATCCGGATTGCTGACCATAAAACATTTGCCGTCTTCAAAATAAAGCGAAGGATCGATGCCTCCTTGCTCCAACCAAACAGGTTCGGACCATTCGCCATGGGGATCGGTGGTATGCACCAGAAAGTTTCCCTTGCCGGAGACATTGGTAGTAATCATGTAGAATATTCCATCGTTGTAGCGGATGGTAGGAGCAAAAATACCGCTTCCCGAATTGGCATCAGCCAGATTGAGTTGGGACGGACGGGTCAGACAGTTTCCTATCTGCTCCCAATGCACAAGGTCTTTACTGTGAAACAAAGGCACTCCGGGAAAATATTGAAAACTGCTGTTGACCAGGTAATAATCATCCCCTGCCTTACAAACACTCGGATCAGGATGGAAACCGGAGATTACAGGGTTATTGTAACCCTGTGCCGATACCTCGCATACGGAACAAAGTAAGATGGAAATAAGAAATAAAGCGTTTCGCATATTATATAATTTAAAAGTTAAACATCTTCTGTCAGCCGACAGTACAAAAGTAGATGTTTTTCACCAGAGAAATACGGTATTTCGTTCACACCCGGTCTGCCAAATGTTTTACTCATACGCACAGAATGTATCTTATTGGGGCATGATTTGTATTCAATTGCATTTCGCCCTTTCGGGTGATTGCAAATCTTCCTACATTTGTAATAGAATTTAAGTCTTACTCTAAAAATATCAACTCATGAAAAGCATTAAGAAAATGGTATTAGTATCAGCCTTTGCCGGTACTTGTCTTGCGCCCTACGCACAGACAACCTCTCCTGCCATCCCAGCTGATCCGGCTATTGAAGCTAACATCCGGGAATGGCTTCAGAAAATGACTCTCGAACAAAAGATCGGTCAGATGTGTGAAATCACCATTGATGTGGTTTCTGATCTTGAAACCAGTCGCAAAAAGGGGTTCTGTCTTAGCGAGGCAATGCTCGACACTGTTATCGGCAAATATAAAGTAGGTTCCCTGTTGAATGTTCCTTTAGGGGTAGCACAGAAAAAGGAGAAGTGGGCGGAAGCCATCAAACAGATACAGGAGAAATCGATGAAGGAGATCGGTATTCCCTGCATCTATGGGGTAGATCAGATTCATGGAACGACTTACACATTGGACGGAACGATGTTTCCGCAAGGCATCAACATGGGAGCCACCTTCAACCGCGAGCTAACGAGAAGAGGTGCCGAAATCTCCGCTTATGAAACCAAAGCAGGCTGCATCCCCTGGACGTTCGCCCCGGTAGTCGACTTAGGCCGCGACCCGCGCTGGGCACGTATATGGGAGAATTATGGTGAAGATTGTTATGTAAACGCAGAAATGGGTGTATCGGCCGTGAAAGGTTTTCAGGGAGAAGACCCGAACCGTATCGGAGAATACAATGTAGCTGCGTGCATGAAACATTATATGGGTTACGGTGTACCTGTTTCCGGTAAAGACCGTACTCCGTCTTCCATCTCACGCAGTGATATGCGTGAAAAACATTTCGCTCCTTTCCTTGCCGCTGTACGTCAGGGTGCATTGAGCGTAATGGTAAACTCCGGTGTTGACAACGGACTGCCATTTCACGCCAACCGTGAGTTGCTGACCGAATGGCTGAAAGAAGACTTGAACTGGGACGGACTGATTGTTACAGACTGGGCGGACATTAACAATCTCTGTACCCGGGATCACATCGCTGCCACCAAGAAAGAGGCTGTCAAGATTGCCATCAATGCCGGTATCGACATGTCGATGGTTCCATACGAAGTGAGTTTCTGCGATTATCTGAAAGAGTTGATTGAAGAAGGAGAGGTATCGATGGAACGCATCAACGATGCAGTAGCCCGTGTGTTGCGTCTGAAATATCGTCTGGGATTGTTCGACCATCCATATTGGGACATTAAGAAGTATGACAAGTTCGGTTCTAAGGAATTTGCAGCTGTTGCTTTGCAGGCCGCCGAGGAATCGGAAGTGTTACTAAAGAATGACGGAAATATCCTGCCGATAGCGAAAGGCAAAAAGATTCTTCTGACCGGGCCGAACGCAAACTCGATGCGTTGTCTGAATGGCGGATGGTCGTATAGCTGGCAAGGACACGTTGCTGATGAATATGCACAGGCATATCATACCATCTACGAGGCTTTGTGTGAGAAATATGGAAAAGAGAATATTATCTATGAACCGGGAGTGACCTACGCCCCTTATAAGAACGATAACTGGTGGGAAGAAAACAAACCGGAAATTGAAAAACCGGTGGCAGCGGCAGCACAAGCGGATATTATCATCGCCTGCATCGGCGAAAACTCTTATTGCGAAACTCCCGGTAACCTGACGGATCTTACCTTATCAGAAAACCAGCGCAATCTGGTAAAAGCTCTGGCCGCTACGGGCAAACCTATTGTCCTGGTTCTGAATCAGGGACGTCCGCGTATTATCAACGATATAGAACCTTTGGCAAAAGCGGTTGTCAACATCATGCTGCCAAGCAATTACGGTGGCGACGCACTTGCTAACTTA